>JAEAME010000150.1_pt1 | contig 92548 bp, 80 predicted proteins | sample 8958731 | NCBI WGS metagenome assembly JAEAME01 (sample SAMN16933194, study PRJNA681113) | bioreactor sludge metagenome | isolation source: anerobic bioreactor sludge (Control) | place: India:Bengaluru | collected 2018-10-24
ACTAAAAAGGTGGAATTTACTCGTGCAAACTGGAATTTACTTTTGCACTTTACATTAATAATATTATTTACACTTTACTTGATAATATTTGTGTATTTTTTTTATAAATTTTATAAATTTTATAAAATTTTCCTTAAATATCTAAACTTGCATTTTTAAATTATCTTTGTAGAATGAAAAATATTAAAAAAAAGCAACTAGTAATACTAGTGCTTATTTTAATTACTCTAAATATTTCGGTAATACTTTGTTAATGAATATATTAACTAATTTAGGATCAAATTGCGTTCCAGAATTTTGTTTTAGCTGTTCAATAGCTTTTTCTTTACTCATAGCTCTTTTGTATACACGGTTTGAAGTCATAGCTTCATATGCATCTGCTATAGCTATTACCCTTGCTTCCAATGGAATGTTCTCACCTAAAATGCCCTCCGGATATCCCTTTCCATCAAATCTTTCATGGTGATATAAAATAGCTTCTGAATAAGCCTCATGTTCCTTTAATAACTTTAAAATTTGATATCCAGCTAAAGAATGTCGTTTGAGAATATCCCATTCTTCCTTCGTAAGTTCTCCACGCTTATTAATAATATCTTCTGGTACTACTACTTTTCCTACATCGTGTATCTTAGCCACTTTCTTAAAAGCACATACTTCTGCTTGACTTTTCCCGATAGCCTCATACAAAGCTTCAGAAAATATTCCAACACGATTATTATGTCTAACTTCTTCCTCTATCCTCATGCAATTGTTTTCTAAGAAGTCTTCTAAAGTTCTATTTTTTACTTGCTGTCTTCGCTCTTGTTTATTTTGATACATGTTCAAATCAGAATCACGTAGTATATCTGATATATTTTGAGATTTATTTGTTTTAACAGCATATCCAATTGCTACACTCAATCGCATAGGACCAGTTTGGTAATTAATTGATTCTCTATGAATTCTATCCTTAATTGACAGAGCTACCTCTGATGATGTCTTTGGCATGATTATACAAAATTCATCTCCACCAATACGGCATATAATATCATCAGATCTTAGGACATTTTTCAAAACTTCTGCTGCTTTTTTAATCAAGTTATCTCCAAGCTCATGACCAAAAATATCATTTGTTAGCTTTAAATTATTTAAATCAAGTATCATAATTGTTATAGGTATGTTGTGAGGAGTATCCAATCTATGTAAAGAGTCTTCCATATAGCGTCTATTATATAAACCTGTCATCTCATCATGAAAGCTCATATACTCAATTCTTTTGTGCTTTTCATGCGCTTCAGTTATGTCTCTAAATATTATAACATAACCAGAGGTTTGACCATTAGGCAATTTTATTGGTGCAATATTCTTAAAAATTTTAAGTCCTTTACCTGAATAAGTTATTAATTCATTTTCATCATTATTAGAACTAGTGAGCTGATTTTCAAATTCTATAGCATTTCTCCATATAAAAGGTGTATTGGTTTTTGGATTAGTTAACTTAAATACTTCAAAAATATTTTTCCCCAAGGCATCTAAATTACTCCATCCACTTAATACTTCTGCAGCTGGATTAAAAATACAAATCTTTCCATTAATATCTGTTGTAATAACCCCATCTCCTACTGATAAAAGAGTTGATTGCAATAACTCCTTTTCAACATACAAATCAATTTCTGCTTCCTTATGCAGAGTTATATCCTCACAGACTATAGCTAAATACCCATCCTGCGGATAATATGCTGATATCTGCCACCATGAATTATATGCTTTTATAAAAATTTCTAACTGTTTAGACTCTTTATGTATTAATTCTTTAATTATATTTTCAAGTTGATCTTCTGACATACCTAAAACCTGACTCAAATTCATTCCTAATAGCATACTTAAATCCCTATTAGACATCAATTCAAAGGTTCTATTAGCATCAATTACTTCATAAATGTTGGATACTCCTTGGATATCATTTATCTTCTTAAGAAGTAAAAATCCCTTGTTCATCTCTTTAATAAGAAGGTTCTTTTCTTTTTCACGATTTTCAGCAGAATTTTTCAATTCCTCTTGTTTAGTCAAAAACTTACCTATATATCTCACTATCAAGGATTGAATTATTATAAACATTATAAATAGAATAATATAATATCTAATATTAATTCTTACAGCTAATTCTTGAATATCACCTAAAACAGATTTTTCATCAGTACTAATAGCTATACTTATATCCAATGGTTCATATTGTAAATAAGATATTACTCTACCATTCTTAACAACTTCTTCATTGTCGTGTTTTTCATCTAGTAGCTCTATATGATAAGTTTCTCCTTCAATTTCAGAAATAATTGAGCTAATATCACTAAGTATTATATCATAACCTAGTAATTCTTCTCCCTTCTTTATTGGTGATTGAACTATTATTAGTTTGTTACCGTGTATGTATTTAGTAATAAGCTCTTTTTTTCCCCAATCAACAAAATTTGCTATGTTTTTATCAGGTCCAATTGAATATACTACAAGGCCATCCCTAGTAATCCTTGCAATAGAATTTAATTCTTTAAAAACTGTGACCCCATCTTCATAACGTGACATTGTAAAGGTTTTTAGTTCATCAAAACTTACTAGTCCTTTATTATAATCATCTAGCATATCTCTTATTGCTGTTCTACTCGAAAGAGATGCAGCATTATACTTAAGACTTAACAAATATGTATCAAAAACTTGCAGTTTATTTTGAGCATTTAAATGATGGCTATTAATAACTTCCATTTCGAGTTCATCACTAAGAGGTTTATGTATACCTAAGTAGATGGATATGGTTATCATAATAAGAAAAAATATAATTGTTAATCTAAGCCGCTGTTTAATCGATTTCACATTGCACCTCATATGTATAGATAATTAATATTTATAATAATATATAATAAAAACATTATACACCTATACTGAATAATTAACAATATTATGTCAATATAGGTGTAAGTAAGTCAATAATTTTTATTTAGTTATAAATAATTCTTCAAAATTTAATTCAAAACTATGCGATGGAATACTTTCTTTCCTTTTTTAATCATAAGCTTTCCATCTTTAAAATCATTTTCTGTGATTAACTTAGATATATCCGAGAATACTTCATCATTAACTCTAACTCCATTTTGATCCAGAAGTCTTCTACCTTCACTTTTTGTTTTAATAAGATCTGCTTTTATCATCAAATCTATAATATTTATTCCTTCTCCAAGCTCAGCCTTAGAAATTTCAGTTGATGGAACATGATCCATGTTTGCACCATCTGAGAACAACGCCTTTGCAGCTTCTTGAGCTTTGATAGCCTCTTCTTCTCCATGCACAATTTTTGTTATCTCGAATGCCAAAACTTCCTTAGCATGATTAATTTCAGCGCCTTCTAAAGCACCAAGTCTTCTTACCTCATCCATAGGTAAGAACGTAAGAAGCCCTAGCAACTCTTCAACCTTTACATCCTCAACATTTCTCCAGTATTGATAGAACTCATAAGGAGATGTCTTTTCTGGATCTAACCAAATAGCACCCTTCATAGTTTTACCCATTTTAATGCCATCACTAGTTGTTAACAGCTTAAATGTTAAACCAAATGCTGCTTTTTGCTCTTTTCTTCTAATCAATTCAACTCCACCAATGATATTAGACCACTGATCATTGCCACCAAGCTGCATCGTACAATCATATAATTTGTTTAATTTCCAGAAATCATATGACTGCATAATCATATAATTAAACTCAAAGAATGTAAGTCCTGTTTCCATTCTTTGCTTATAGCACTCAGCTGCAAGCATCCTATTTACAGAAAAGTGTACACCTATATCTCTTAATAATTCAACATAGTTGAGGTTTAATAGCCAATCTGCATTGTTTGCAATTATTGCATTGTCATTGTCAAAGCTAATAAATCTCTTTAATTGCTCATAAAATCTATTAGCGTTGTAATCAATCATTTCTTTTGTCATAACAGTACGCATATCTGATTTACCCGATGGATCACCTATCATCGTAGTCCCTCCACCTAGCAATGCTATTGGTCTATGTCCGGCTCTTTGCATATGCATCATTGCCATAATAGTAAGAAAATGTCCTGCTGTTAAACTATCCGCTGTAGCATCAAAGCCAATATAAAAGGTTACTCTCTCTTTGCCAAGAGCTTCTCTAATCTCATCCTCGTGAGTACACTGCTCTATAAAACCTCTTTCTTTAAGAATATCAAATACATTTTGTTTCTCCATTTAATACACATCCCTTTCTTTTTGTGTGTCTCCATAAAGTCAACACGATATTATAATTTAAAATAATTTAATTTAGCTATATTATACAAAAAATAATAAAAGCTATCTCGCAAAGGACGAAATAGCCGTGGTACCACCTTAATTTACACTCAAACAAGTGCCTCTTTCCAAATAACGCTGGTTAAACGCTGTAGTTTCCTACAGATACTCAGAAAATCGTATTTCATAACACAGGAGCCCTTAGGTCTTTCACCAACCGACCTACTCTCTAAACGGTCCTTATATTACTACTAATCTTGCTCATTTTCTTCATTGTATTTATATAAATTTTATTTACAACATAATAACCCACATATTTATTAATGTCAAGCATTTAATTATATTATATATTAAATAAAATAATTCTATTTTTGTAATTTTGTGGCAAATATACGTCAATTTTTGGTGTGTATAAATATATATCTAGAAATATATACTAATAAATTTTACATAATTTGTATTTTAATACTTAAAATTATTAAGTAGTACATTAATTTTACATTGAAAACAAATATTGTGCCTTTTTTTTCGAGGACAAGTGATGTATAATTTGTTCATGCGGGGCAGTTAGATAAAAGTTCCTCGTGATAAAAAACTTTATTAGATAAAAAAGGAGAAAAATAATATGAAAAATAAAATAATAGCTTTATCTTTATTAATTACAGCAATGTCTGTTGTGCCAGCATTTGGTGCCACTAAAGAAGTATGTAACAATCTTGATATTAATAAGGCACTATCAAACAATAAGATTATACAAAAAAATCTAGATGCTTCTCAATTAAAAGAATTGTTATCAAGTGACTTATTAAAGTCAAAGGGGCTACCAAGTAACATTTTATCTTTAGTAAATGGAAAAATAAGTGTATCTGACCTATTAAAAAAGCTTGAAGTAAATACACCAGAAGTAAAAAAGCCAGAGGTTAAAACTCCTGTTGTTAAAACTCCTGTAGTTAAAGCTCCAGAGGTTAAAACTCCTGTTGTAAAGACTCCAGTGGTTAAAACTCCAGTAGTTAAAACTCCTGTTGTAAAGACTCCAGTGGTTAAAGCTCCTGAAGTTAAAACTCCTGTAGTGACTAAACCAGAACAAAACACTAACACAAACACTTCAGTATCAAGCTATGAAAAGCAAGTTGCTGATCTTGTAAATGCTGAAAGAGCTAAAGCAGGTGTAGCACCATTAACTCTTGATAGTTCAATATCAAACGTAGCAAGAACTAAGTCAAAGGATATGGCCAATAACAATTACTTCGCTCATACATCACCAACTTACGGAAGTGCTGGAAACATGCTAAGTCAATTTGGTATAAATTATTCCGCATGGGGTGAAAATATTGCATCAGGTCAAAAGACTCCTCAACAAGTTGTTACAGCTTGGATGAACTCTCAAGGACACAGAGAAAATATATTATCACCGACATTTACTAAGCTTGGTGTAGGATATGCAACTAACTCAAATGGTGTTGCTTATTGGACACAAATGTTTGTAAAGTAAAATAGTATTAAGAAAAATGGACATTCATCTAAAACATCAAAAATAAATCGTGCAAACGACTTCGAGTCTTTGCACGATTTTTCTTATATCTGAAATTTATAATTATTTTTTAATATCTACATAAATTCTACAATGTTTTTTCTATATTTTTGGGGAACCTTTTGATTTTGCAACTTAGTGTTTTTTCTACCTTCAATTGCAAGTGTAGTAAAATACTCTTTCCAGAGTTTCTGCAGTATAAGCTCTGAGTCTGATAATGATATTTCTTTTATCGTACTAGCATCAATGATTTCCCAAGTCCCATCAGCATATATTGAAGCTAGATTTCTTTTTTCATCATGTATGATAAATTTTTCATACTTATATCTATCTGCAAAATGCTCTGTTATTAGAACCGTTATATTGTTGTCGGGGCTATATTTTGCGTATAATATACCTCCTATATCAGAAAATCTCAATAGACCTAAAAAACCATGTTCTTCTCTAGATACTCTTGTATATATTTCTCTAATTGGTAAAACACAATCATTTGTATACATGTCAATAGCAATTTTCCCTTTAATAAAAGCAAATCTAATAAAATTTAAAATAATATTATCCTTATTTTTTTCACAAGATAAAAAAGCATAATAAATCATATTCAATGCTTCCTTTGAAATCTTTGTTTCAATTGCATTATATACAATATCTGCAAACTCGATATTGGTATCAATCATCATGTAGTCGTCTGTAATCGAATACTGATATAATTTATATTGATAAATACCCGTTGCCTTTTTTGATTTGTAATCATGGTATATACAGCTTAAAAATCCATCAAAGCTGCCATCATACAGATAATTCATATTAATATTAAAGCATCAAATACCTAGTAAACAATTTGATGCTGTCTCCTCACTTATATTGGTTATATTTTTTATATTTCATTTTATTTTTTACATCACAATAACTGAAATAAACTCAATTGCTCTTGAATTTCCTTTTGCCGTATTTGCTCCTTTATACCTTCTGGATCAATTTCTAAACCTCCATAATATCTACCATTCACTGTTATGAAATACTTTGCTCTATTAAGTGCTGTTCGCATTCTTTTCAACGAATCATAGCTTAAGGCTGAAATCTTTCTTTCCTTAATAATTCTTTGAACTGTGATCACTCCAAATCCAGGTATTCTAAGTAAATCCTCATAGGATGCTTTATTTATTTCTATTGGAAATTTACTAATATTTCTAAAAGCCCATGTTAATTTAGGGTCAAACTCAAGATCTAGGTTTCTTTCTGATTCTGTGAACAGCTCTTCACTTTTAAACTTGTAAAATCTCATAAGCCAATCAGCTTGATAAAGCCTATGCTCTCTTTGTAATGGAGGACTAGTGCTGATTGCTGGTAAGTTTGGAGAGCTTATAACAGGCATATAAGCAGAAAAAAACACTCTCTTCATACTCATTTTATCATATAAGGACTGAGATACGCTAAGGATAGTGCTGTCTGAATCATTTGTAGCTCCAATAATAAGCTGAGTAGACTGTCCCCCAGGAACAAAGCTTTTTAGATTCTTAACACTTTTAAATTTTTTTCTTTCCTCTTGATTTATTTGTGTTTCTGATTTTATTTGACTCATTGGTAAAAGAAGTTTTTCTACTTTCTTTTGAGGAGCTAAAAGCTTTAAGCTTTCTCTACTAGGTAATTCAATATTTACACTCATTCTATCTGCTAAAAATCCAGTTTTTTTAATTATCTCTGGATCTGCACCCGGTATAACCTTTACATGAACATATCCACCAAAATTATATTTAGTTCTTAAAATAAGTAGTGTTCTATATATGTTCTCCATAGTATGATTTGGACTGATATTTACAGCAGAGCTTAAAAACAAGCCTTCAATATAATTTCTTCTATAAAACTCTATAGTTAGTTCAGACACCTCTTCTGGAGTAAATGTAGCTCGATTTACATTGTTAGTAACCCTATTTACACAATATGTACAATCATATATGCAATCATTTGTTAGCAAAATCTTTAATAAGGAAATACACCTTCCATCAGCTGCCCAAGTATGGCAAATACCAGAAGCAGCTGCGTTACCTATGCTACCTACCTTGTTATTTTTTCTTTCTACTCCACTAGATACACAAGATACATCATATTTAGCTGCATCTGCTAATATTTTAAGTTTTTCAAATATGCTATCATTCATAACTGCTCCATTAATTAATTATATTGAATTCAACCAATACAATTCATTTTCTATATTAATTAGATTTTTAGCGAACGTTTGTTTGTTTAATTATATCAAATCTACAACAGATGTCAATATAGAATTTAAAATTATTACTTGAATATTAAGCCTGTTCCATGGTATGATTATATTGATATAAATAATTTTTCATTATTTGGAGGTTAAAATGGACTTTTTACAAGGCTTAAGTGGGGCACCACTCTATTTAATAATATTTTTTGCAAAAATTATTGAAGTTACGCTCATGACATTGCGTATTGTCTTTATTAACAAGGGAGAAAAAGCATTAGGTGCAGTTATTGCCTTTGTTGAGGTTTTTATATGGTTGATTGTAGTTAGTACAGTATTGACAAATATAACTGAAGATCCAATGAAGATATTGATATATTGTAGCGCATTTGCACTAGGCAATTATCTAGGTGTTATCATTGAAGGTAAATTGGCAGTTGGTTTATCATCATTACAAGCAATAGTTCCAAATGAGGATGGAGAAAAAATTGCACAACTATTAAGAAACAATGATTTTGGTGTTACTATTATAGAAGGTAAAGGAATAGAAGACATTAAGAAAGATGTACTTATTGTAATGCTAAAAAGAAAGCGTATTAAGGAAGCAATTAAGATTATTAATTCACAAATACCTGATGCACTTATAACTATAAATGATGTTAAAAATTTACGTGGTGGATACATAAAAAAATAATTGATTAATAAAATAATGCTTTTATAATTAAAAAAGTGCAAGGCTAAATGATTTACATTAAATATAGCCTTGCTCTTTTCTTTTATTATATAGTTTTTTATATTTTATTATTTTATTCTACTGTTTTTGTTAAGTTTACTGCCCATTTTCCGCTTTTATATCTTATTAGTCCAAGAATAACGCGTATTAACTGCTCAATCTGAACAAACAAGAACACTATAGAAATATCCTGTATTTTCAATACATTAACTGCAAAAAAAGCCATTGGCAAGCCTATTGTCCACATTATTCCACTATCAAGGAATGTAAGGAACTTACTATCTCCACCTGCCCTCAAGGATGCAAACACAATTACTATAAACAATCTTAAGGATACCTTAATTGAAAATACTCTTACAATCGATACTGCATTTATAAATACATTTGAATCTTTAAGTCCAAATAAGGAAACCATAGGACCTGCAAATATAATTATAGATAAGGTAGCAATAACTGCTAATACTCCTGCCATTCCTATAAAATAATTTCCATCCTCTTTCGCTTTTTCAATATCACCACTGCCTAATGTGTTACCTACCATAACAGCAGTAGCGTTTGAAATTCCCATTACAACAAAGAAGAAGACTTCGCTTATTTTACTTCCTACATAATATGCTTCCATTGAATTTGTACCTAATGCTCCAAAAGCCTTTATAAACAATGTACTACCAAAACCAAACATAAGCTCATTAAAAATTAATGGAGAAATTCTCTTCATTATTGATTTTATAAATTTAGCATTAAAATCAAACAATTCTTTGAATTTTCCTATAAAAGGCTGATCAGTTTTTATTGCATAGACAATATGTATAAGCAAGCCTATTGATTGAGCTATTAAGGTTGAAATTGCAGCTCCTTCAATACCAAGCTTTGGAAATCCAAAGTTTCCAAAAATCAAGAGGTACTTCAAAAGAATAGCTGTACTCATTGTGATAACACTTATAAACAATGGAACCTTAGTGTTGTTTATCGCACGATATACATAGCTGAATGCAAATGATAAAGAAGTTGGTATAAATGAAAACTTCAATATATTAAGATACATTCCTCCATACTTTATAACATTGCTATCATTTAAATAAAACTTAATTACCTGCGTTCCAAAAAATGTGGCAATCAGCATAAAGAACAAGCCTATACTAAAGGATAAAACCAAAGAAAGCCCAAAGCTTCTTTTTAAATTTTTGAAATCTTTAGCTCCAAAAAATTGTGCGCAAAATATTCCTGTTCCGCTAACTGCTCCAAATGCAACAGTGATTGCTAAAGTATCTAGCTGTGTTGCAGTACCAACAGCACTTACCATTCCAATCCATGATACCATCAGAGAATCTACAATTCCCATACTTGACTGAAGTATAGATTGAAGTGCTAAAGGAATGGCAATGGAGCCTGCTTTTTTGTAAAAACTAAAGGGTGCAAAAAATTTCCTCATATAATGTTTCCTTTCTCAAATTTAGTCGATTTTACTTTTAATTGAGTATCTAAGCTAGAAAATTATAGCATAAAAAAAGTTGCTTAGCAACTTTTTAGGTTATTATCTATATTCCTTTTTTGTAATACTTTGACATTTCATACAAGTCTAAATCATTATTTTTTACTCAACAAATTCATCATAAATAGCCTTGATTGTGTTTTCAAAATCCTTGTTGTCTACCCCTATAATCAGGTTAATTTCAGTCAAGCCCTGAGCAATTACTTTTACATCAATGCACTCCTTTTCTAAAGCTGAAAATAGTCTTCTAAATATTGATGATTTATTTTTAATATTTCTTCCTACTGAACCAATTAAAGCAATATTATTAAAAACCTTTATATTATCTGTTTTACAATTTAACTTTAACTCATTTAAGATTTCATCTTCGCATTTGTTGACTGCATTACTTGCTACTATTATAGAAAACGCATCAACTCCAGTAGGAATATGCTCTATCGCTATTTTTCTTTTATAGAATACACTAAGAGCTGATCTAATACCGCCTACCTGAGTTGCCATGCTCTCCTTCCTTATACAAAATATCGTGTAGTTTTTCTTTCCTGAAATTCCTGTAATTATATTATTTTCATCTCCCTCTGATACATTCTCTAAAATTAAAGTTCCACATGCTTCTGGGTCATTTGTATTTCTTATATTTATAGGGATTTTTGCTTCTCTTACGGGAAACACTGCTTCATCGTGAAGAACTGTCGCCCCCATGTATGCTAGTTCTCTAAGCTCTCTATATGTCATGATATCTATTTTTTTAGGATTTTCAATTATCCTTGGGTCTGATACCATGAACCCAGATATATCAGTCCAGTTTTCATAAATATCAACATTTACAGCTCTAGCAACTAATGAACCTGTTATATCTGAGCCCCCTCTTGAAAAAGTCTTGATTTTTCCTGTGCCTATGGTATTGTCATAGGCACTGCTATAAGCTCCGTAAAATCCAGGTATTACTAAATTTTTTCGCCCTTTTAAAGCTTTTTTGATTCTTTTATATGTTTTTTCTGTATTTAAATGACCCTCCTTATTGAAAAGAATTAAATCCTTAGCATCAAGAAAATCAAATCCAATAAACTCAGCTAAAAGCTTAGAGTTTAAATATTCTCCTCTGCTGACAAAATAGTCCTCATCGCAATTATTTTCTAAGTCCATGAAAATTTTACTAAGCTCAAGCTCAATATCTATATTTAAACTTAGTTTTTCAACAATATTTTTAAATCTTTCGCTTATTTCACAAAATATTTCTTGATAAGTATTATTATTTTTATTTGAATAAATAATTTTGTTTTTTGTTTCATTATAAACATTGTTTTTAGATGAATCAAAAATATTATTTTTAATTGGATTAAAAGTATTACTTTTAATTTCATAACATAAATATAATAAATCAGTAATTTTTCTGTTTGAGCTACAACTCAATGCAGAAACCCCTGGCGCTGATGCTACAACATATTTTATGGTATTATCATTTTTTATAATATCTCGTACCTTGATAAATTGCATATAATCTGATAAAGAAGTTCCACCAAATTTAGCAAGCTTAATCACGCTATAACCCCCTTTATTTTCTTAATGATTTTTTAAGAAATTTATAGTATAATATAAATGTGATATGATTTAATAAAAACATTACTTTATAAATATTAAAAATAATTAATTCTGTTACAGTATTTTAAATATTAAAGCTAATTTATTATCAAAAATTTATAGTTGAAATATATTTAAAATAATGATATATTACAGTAATATCCATATGATATTTATGTAATTAATGATGAAACTTAGTGTAAAAAGGAAGTGAATAATATGTTATGTTCAGCTTGTAAAAAAAATATTGCTGTTATATTTATAAATAAAATAGTAAGTGGAAAAATGGATTCAGTTGGTTTATGTTTGCCATGTGCAAAAAAACAAGGTTTAGCTCCTATGGATCAAATAATACAACAAAGTGGATTAGCTCCTGAGGATTTCGATAATATCAATGAGCAGTTCAATGAAATGTTGGATGGATTTGATTTAGATACAATAGCAGGAGGACTAAAGAGTCTTAGCTCAGAGGATATTCCAGCTGAGGATGATAATGAAACATCTGATGTAAAAGGTTTAAATGAAAAAGAATTTGGGAGTCTAATGGATTTTATGAATAAAGCTTTTTCAGGAAAGCTAACAGCCTTTGATTCAAGTACACCTAAGGCATCTGAAGATAGTGATAATAATACTGAACTTTTAAATGAAAACCTTAAGGGTGGAACTAAATTAAAGGATATACCTAAAAAGAAAAAAAGAAAATATCTTGATACTTATGGTACTAATCTAACAGATAAAGCCTTAAGTGGTAAAATAGATAGAATTATTGGAAGAGATAAAGAAATAGATAGAGTTATTCAAATATTAAACAGACGTGCTAAAAACAATCCTGTTTTAATTGGTGAGCCAGGCGTAGGTAAAACAGCTATAGCAGAAGGATTAGCTCTTCGTATAGCATTAAAGCAAGTGCCAGTAAAGCTATATAATACTGAAATCTATTTACTAGATTTAACAGCTCTAGTAGCAGGCACACAATTTAGAGGTCAATTTGAATCTCGTATGAAATCTGTTATAGATGAAGCCAAAAAATCAGGTAATATTATATTGATAATAGACGAAATTCACAATATTGTAGGTGCTGGAGATTCTGAAAGCGGAGCTATGAATGCAGCTAACATTTTAAAGCCTGCTCTTGCAAAGGGTGAGATTCAAGTTATTGGAGCAACAACTCTTAACGAATATAGAAAACATATAGAAAAGGATACTGCACTTGAAAGAAGATTCCAATCTGTAATAGTAGATGAGCCTTCAATAGCTGATTCAATTGAAATCTTAATGGGAATAAAAGATTATTACGAAACTTATCACAAAGTAAAGATTAGTAGAGAGGTTGTTGAGCAGGCTGTTAAAATGTCTGAAAGATACATTACTAATAGGTTTTTACCTGATAAAGCAATAGATGTTATTGATGAAGCCGGCTCAAGAGTTAATCTAAGAAACAATGGATTAGTTGAATTAGAAACCTTAAAAAGTGATCTAGTAAAGCTTAGACATGATAAAGAAATAGCTGCAGAAGATGGAGATTATGAAAAAGCTGCGGAATACAAGGTAGTAGAGCTTAGACTTGAAAATGATATTGCTAGAATTACAAAGGACTGTGAAAATATAAATCTTACAGAAGAAGATATTGCTAGTGTTATAGAATCTTGGACTAAAATACCAGTTCAAAAAATAACTGAAATCGAAGCTGAAAAGCTAATAAACTTAGAGCAAAGGCTACACAAGAGAGTAATAGGTCAGCACAAAGCTGTAGAGGGCTTGTCAAAGGCTATAAGAAGAAATCGTTCAGGCTTCAGAAAGAAAAAGAAACCAGCATCATTCATATTTGTAGGTCCTACTGGAGTAGGAAAAACAGAACTAGCTAGAACACTTGCATTTGAAATGTTTGAAAATGAAGATGCAATGATTAGAATTGATATGTCTGAGTACATGGAAAAGCATACTGTTTCTAAATTAATTGGAGCTCCTCCAGGATATGTTGGGTATGACCAAGCTGGATTCTTAACTGAAAAAATCAGACGCAAACCATATTCTGTTATACTTCTTGATGAAATAGAAAAAGCTCATTCAGATATATTTAATTTATTGCTACAAATACTTGAAGATGGCAGACTTACTGATAGTCAAGGCAGAACAGTAAATTTTGAAAATACAATTATAATTATGACTTCAAATGTTGGAAACAGCGGTTCCATCAACAAAATTGGATTTGGAGATTTAAACAATAAGGATTATAATCTATTAGAGGCAAAAATACAGTCTGCCTTAAAAGAAACCTTTAAACCAGAATTTTTAAACCGTGTTGATGAAATTGTAATATTTAGTGAACTTTCTAAAGAAGAGCTTCGTAAAATTATTGATTTAATGATAAACGAAGTAGTTGAAGAAGGAAGAAATAAAAAGATTTCTATTAATGTTTCAGACAAGATGAAGGATTTTATTCTTGGAAAGGGCTATGACCCTAAATACGGAGCAAGACCTTTAAGAAGAACTATACAAAAATATGTAGAAGATGAGGTTGCTGAAAGCTACCTAAAAGGCTTGCTAAAAGAAGGAAATGTTGTTAATATCGACATTGAAGATGAAAAAACAGTATTGAATGTAGTTAAAAATTAATTTATGACATAAAAACAAAAGATAATGCCACTATATTAAAACATCTTAATATAGTGGCATTTTTTATTATTAAGACCAAAATCTTTTAAAGAAAGCTTCTGCATTTTTATAGCATATTGCTTCTATTTCTGTTGTTGTGAATCCGCTTTTTTCCATTGCCTCTGATAGCATATGGATTTTTTCTGCACTGTTGATTTCTAGTTCTCCACCAATTCCATCTAAGTCTGTTCCTAGACCTACTACCTCTAAACCGCCAATATTAACCAAATGTCTCATGTGTTTTATCATAGCATCAATTGTACTAGGACCATCTTCTTGTAAGAATGAACCAGCGAAATTTATCCCTGTCATTCCACCCTTGTTAGCAAGCATTTTCACCATTTCATCAGTTAAATTTCTACTATGATCACATACAGTCCTTGAATTTGAATGTGTAGCTAAAAATGGTCTTTTTGAATGTTTATGTACATCATAGAATCCTGCATCTGATAGATGCGATACATCAATAATTACTCCTAAATCATCCATTTTTTCAACAACTTCAATTCCAAAAGGCTTTAAACCATTGTCTTTATACTTATATTCAGTATTTGGGTAGCCAATGCAGTTTTCATAGTTCCATGTCAAAGTTATTGCTCTTACACCTTTGCTGAATAATTCATCTATTCTGTCAATTTTACCATCAATTATTCCACCCTCTTCTACAGTTAAGAATGCAGAAAGCTTATTATTGTTCATATTATTCAAATAATCCTGATAAGAACCAGCAAATGCTATTTTTTCAGGATTTTTAGTTAATTGCTTATGGAAAATATCTATTGATTTTATGGCATCATCATAATGATTTTGCTTAAATATTGGATCTTCTCCCAAGCATATGAAGCACGCAAAGAATTGTGCAGCATATTTGCTTTTTATCAATCTTTCAATATCTACATGATAATTATTTGTCCACAAATCAATGTTTGACGCTAATTCTTTACTTTCTTTATCACTTACCCACTTCATCAGTGTATCTATATGAAAATCTATATACCTCATAACAACCTCCTATATATTTCCTTAATATAGCATCATAATTTAAAGAAGCGTGATTCTATCACGCTTCTTTCATAGAGCGATACTGTTTCATAGAGCGAAACTTGTTTCGCTTTTTATTCCGCTAATAAACTTTCTAACTCATCTATCAAATTACCAAATATTGATAATGCTTGATTTATTGGTTCAGGGCTTGCCATGTCTACTCCTGCAATCTTCAATAGATCTATTGGAGATGCTGAGCTTCCACCACTTAAGAACTCTAAATATTTTTTAACTGCTGGTTCTCCTTCTTCTAAAACCTTTTTAGATAATGCCATAGCAGCTGAGAATCCTGTAGAATATTGATATACATAGAAGTTGTAGAAGAAATGAGGTATTCTCGCCCATTCCATTGCTACTTCTTTGTCAATAACTATATCATCACCAAAGTATTTAACATTTAGCTCATAATATAAGTTACTCAAAGCTTCTGCTGTTAAACTCTTTCCTTGTTCTGCCATTTCATTTGTAAGCATTTCGAACTCAGCAAACATTGTTTGTCTATATACTGTTCCTCTAAATTGCTCTAAGAAATGATTTATTAAAGTTGCTCTTTCAAGCTTATTAGTAGTTTTCTTAAGCAAGTATTGCATAAGCAATGCTTCATTAAATGTAGATGCAACCTCTGCTACGAATATTTTATAATGAGAATATACAGCTGGCTGTGTTCTGTTTGATAAGTATGAGTGAATTGCATGACCCATCTCATGTGCTAATGTAAATGCACTATCAAGAGTTTCCTTATGATTTAATAAAACATATGGATGAACCTTTGATCCTGCTGAATAAGCACCACTTCTCTTACCTTCATTCTCATATACATCTATCCATCTGTTCTCAAAACCTTCTTTTAATATAGCCTGATACTCTTTTCCAAGTGGAGCAACAGCTTCCATAACATTAACTTTTGCTTCTTCAAAACTAAGCTTTTGATCAGAACCTTCTACAACTGAAGTATATAAGTCGTACATATGAATTTCATCTAGCTTTAATAGTTTTTTACGTAATGATACATATTTGTGCATATAGTGTAAATTATCATGTACTGTCTTTATTAGGTTTTTATATACAGAAACAGGAACATCAGTATTATCTAAAGCCATTTCAATATTAGAGTTATATTTTCTAGCATTAGAATAGAACATTAACTGCTTAATTTGTGCAGAATATGAAGCTGCAGCAGTGTTCTTAAATTTCTCAAAAGTATGATATAGGGTCATAAAAGCTTCTTCTCTTACTCTTCTATCCTTGCTTTCAAGATATGTGATATATGTTCCAGCAGTAAGCTTAGCTGGCTTTCCATCTTCTCCTGTTATATCTGGAAACTCTAAATCTGCATTTCTAAACATTGATATAATTGATGATGGAGCAGATGCTAAATCTCCAGCGGCAGCAAGCAATTTTTCTTCATTTTCTGAAAGTGTATGCTCTCTTTTTCTTCTTATTTCATTAAAATATCTTTTATAGATTCTTAATTCTTCTTTTTCTTCAAGGAACTTGTTTAATTTTTCGTCAGACATAGCTGTTATTTCTGGAACTTCAAATGATAATGCTTTTCCTACACTTACATACAAGCCTCTAAGTTGATCTGCTAAATCTTGATATGTTGTATTTTTTGTGTCTTCATCAAATTTACGTTGAGCATAGTTTCCTATTCTATCAAGCTTATCAGAAAGCTCTTCATCTGCCTTTAAGTAAGCAAGTAAAGTATCTGCTGATTCTGATAATCTTCCTTTATAACTTGCCACATTATCTATCATTTTTTTTGCTAGTTCAAAGTCTTCTTTCCAAGCAGTGTCACTTATATAAAGATCCTCTGTTGCCCAAGTATCCTTTAATTCTACTTCATTTCTCTTTTTAATTGTTGCTTTTGTCATATTTGCCTCCATACTATAAATAATTATATTAATTTCTTCTAGTATAATACTTTTCCAATATTTAGTCTATATAAACATTATAAAATATACATATTTAATAATTTATTTAGTTTAAACGCTTAGTAACGTTTTCATAATTAGCCATAAGTTTAGTAAACTTTATTAAAAAAAGTCTTGATTAGATTTTTTATAAGTGATATCATATAAATGCTTGTAAGTATTAGTTTCAATTTACTTGCAGCAATAAAATATGACATAGAAAAAATCTTATGATAAATAAGGAAGGAATGGACTAAATGGGTATTTCATTACTAGATTTTGCAAGTCAAATGATAAGTAATCCAGCGCTTTTTATTACTGTAACATTGACCATTGGGGTAATACTTGTTAATGGTTGGACAGATGCACCAAATGCTATTGCCACTTGTGTTTCTACTCGTTCAATTAGCCCTAAAGCGGCAGTTCTAATGGCTGCATTATTTAACTTTTTAGGTGTACTTGTAATGACTTTGGTAAATAAAACTGTTGCTGAAACTATATACAAGATGGTTGATTTCGGAGGTAATCCTACCGATGCTTTAATTGCTCTTTGTGCTGCTTTATTTGCAATAGTTGTTTGGGCAACAACAGCATCATTTTTTGGTATACCAACAAGCGAAAGTCATGCTTTGATAGCTGGTTTATCAGGAGCAGCAATAGCGATACATAATGGCTTTGGAGGCATCAACGGTGCAGAATGGGTCAAGGTAATATATGGTCTTGTTTTATCAACAGGTATTGGCTTTGGATCAGGTTGGTGTGTTGTAAAGCTTATTGAACTAATATTTAAACGAGTTGATAGGAGAAGAACAACAACTTTGTTTAAGAATGCTCAGATTGCAGGCGGAGCAGCAATGGCTTTTATGCATGGAGCACAAGATGGTCAAAAATTTATGGGAGTATTTATGCTTGGAGTCTTCCTGGCAAATGGCCAAGCTAACGTTACGAGCTTCGATATACCAATCTGGTTGATGGTATTAGTTTCTGCTATTATGGGACTTGGTACTTCAATCGGAGGATATAGAATTATAAAGGCAGTTGGTATGGATATGGTTAAACTAGAAAAATACCAAGGCTTTGCTGCAGATATGGCAGCTGCCACTTGTCTTTTAACATCTTCACTTACAGGAATACCAGTAAGTACAACACATACAAAAACTACTTCTATTATGGGTGTTGGTGCAGCAAAAAGGCTTTCATCAGTAAATTGGGGTGTAGTTAAGGAGATGGTTTACGCTTGGGTATTAACCTTCCCAGGATGTGGACTTATAGGGTATTTGATGGCAAAGGTATTTTTACTAGTGTTCTAAGGTAGTAATTGAAAAGTTAAATATACTTATAGTATTTAATAGTATCGATATTAAGTTTAATTTTAAATTGATTGATGAGAAAGGAATATAATTAATATGGCTAATAATTTTAATTTTTATGAAGGTTTTGAAAGGCTTGCAAATTATTCATACGAAGCAGCTCAAATGTTGAATAAGATTTTAGAAAATTTTAATAGCAAATCATTAGATGAGAGAATAAATGAAATTCACGTAATAGAAAATGCTGCTGACAAGGAAAAGTATGAAATAGTTAATAGATTAGCAAAAGAATTTATAACACCAATCGAGCGTGAAGATATACTCAGTATTGCAGATAAACTAGATGATTTAACTGACTTCATTGAAGATATTATAATAACAATGTATATGTATAATATAACTTCTTTAAGAAAAGAAATCTTTTTATTTTCAGAAATTATTAACAAATGCTGTATAGCTCTTAAAGATATGATTTCAGAATTTGCTCATTTCCGTAAATCAAATAAAATATCTGATTTAATAATTGCTGTAAATCATTTAGAAGAAGAAGGAGATAAAATTTACATAAATTCTGTTAAAACTCTTTTCGCAACATCAAATGATGCAATAGAAATTATGAAATGGCGTGAAATATTCAATAGAGCTGAAAAATGCTGTGATACTTGTGAGAATATTGCAAACACTATCGAAGGCGTAGTAATGAAAAACTCATAATTAAATAATTTAAGGATATATAATTTAATGTTAAGTAATTATATATCCTTTTTTATGTTCATTCTATAATATATGTTGGAGTGTTGAAAAATATCTCAACACTTTTATTATAAAACAACAAAAAAAATAATTAAAATTTTTTAAAAAATCTATTGACAAACATAATATAATGGTGTACTATTTACCTATGACATAGATACGCGTAAATTTTATTATATTATCTGAGATCAATGCTATGATTAATCATAAAATCATAAATCAAAGATAAATATTCAGAAAGGAGTAAATAGTATGGATTTTGATAACAATGTGCCTATATATATCCAGGTAATTAATAGGATTAAACAGGATTTAGTTACAAAAAAGCTTAACGTTGGAGATAAAATGCCATCGACAAGAGACTTTGCAATTGAGATAGGCTTAAATTTAAACACTGTTGCAAGAGTATATAAGGAGTTAGAGAATGAAGGAATAGTCTTCACTAAAAGAGGATTAGGAACTTTTGTTACAGAATCGGAAGAAAAAGTATATAGTATCCGTTATGATATGGCTAAGGAACTATTATTAAATTTTATAACTGGAATGAGAAATATAGGATATAAAGATGAAGAAATTATTAATATGCTAAAAGAAAGCATTCAAGGAGGAAATTATGAGTAATATATTAGAAATCAAAAATTTATCAAAAAAATATTTAAACAAAACTGCCTTAATAAATATAAACTTAAATTTCGAGGGTGGAAAAATTTATGGACTTCTTGGTCCTAATGGAAGTGGTAAAACCACATTAATGAAGGTTATAGCAGACCTTCATAAGGCGAGCAGTGGTGAGGTTCTAATTAATGGAGAACCAGCTTCTTATAAAACAAAGGCAATTGTAGCTTATATGCCTACAGAAAACTACTTAATTGATACTTTTAAGGTAATTGGAATAATTGACTACTACAAGGATATGTATGCAGATTTTAACAAGGAAAAGTGTATGAAGCTAGTTAAAAATCTTGGTATTGATATTAACCAAAAGGTATCAGCTCTTTCATCTGGTCTTGCATCAAAGCTAAAGGTTGCTATTACATTATCTCGCGAAGCTGCAATATATATGCTAGATGAGCCATTAAATGGTATTGATATAATTGCTAGAGAATCAATTGTTGACACTATTGTAAATTCATATGATGAAAACAAAATCATCATAATTTCAAGCCATATAGTTGATGAAATAGAAAAACTATTCGATGCTGTAGTATTTATAAAGGACGCGACAGTAGCATTAGCAGGAGATGCCGAAGGGCTTAGAACAGAAAAACAAATGTCAATTGAGAACATATACAAGGAGGTATATAGATAATGTTAAAACTAATAAAATATGAATTTATAAAAAAATCTAAATTGTTATTAATCCTTTTAATAACTGCAATTATAGCTAACCTTGGAGCAGCAATAGCCTTAGGAGACAGGGGAATTGGTTTATTTTTCGGGCTGACACCTTTTGCTTTGATAGTATTATACTTATATGAATTAATCAGAACATATAGTGATGATTTGAACAAAAAAACTGGATATATGTTATTTATGACACCAAATAGTGGTTATAAAATTATAGGTTCAAAGCTTATATTCATAATTACAGAAGGAATTATACTATTTGCTTCATATATAGTGTTTTTAGCAGTAAATTTATGTGCATTAGCACTAAAAGCAAAAGGTGACTTTTCTGAAATTACACATGCTATAAGCGAGTTAATTAATGCTGTAAACTCTGGAGTAATAGCACAATTTGGTATAAACATAGGTGATATACTTTTAATAATAATCATGATCCTAGCAAGTGCAGTAGTATTCGCACTAATTGTTTATTCTGCAATGACAATAAGAAAAAGTATATTTTCTGACATAAAATTTGGTGGAATAATAAGCTTTGTAATATTTATTATTTTAAACATTATTTATGCAAAACTTGCAAGCATGGTATCAGTCGCTTTTCAGTTTAATGTTATAGCAGAACGTATTAATACTAATCTAACAATGGTATATCCGTCCTCTAGTATGTTTGAATTATTTGGGATAACAATATTATTTAACATCATAATTTCAGGCCTCCTAATGTTAGGCTCAGGATATTTAATTGAAAAGAAAATAAATTTATAATCAATATATTTTAGAAGAAAGAGGTTGTTTTAGTGGATAATATATCTCAATTAAAAGAAAAGCTACAAGATCATAGACCTGTTGAATGGAAACTTATACCTGACATACCTCTATATATGGACCAATTAAGGCTATATATGATGAGACAATTAATAGATTTAGCAGATGAAGATAAATTAAGCTCATCTATGATCAATAATTACTCAAAAACAGGTGTTCTACCACGTTCTCAAGGTAAAAAATACACTAAGGACCATATAGCTTATCTGACTGATATTTGTCTTTTAAAGCAAGTATTGCAGGTCAAAGAACTAGATGCCTTAATTAAAACAATAACAGAAGAAAAAGATGTCAAAGATTTATATGATACAACACTAGAAATCTTAGATCAGGAGTTAAAAGCAGTTGTAGATGAGCTACCTAAAAACAATCAAAAAAAAGAAATAGCAATGTCAGCATTACAGCTCGCTATTTCTAGCTATACACATCAATTAGCGTGTAAAGAACTTATAAAACTCCTTAATGAACTTGATGTACAGGATGATAATAAAAAATAGCACTAATAACATAAAATAATAAAAAAATCTTTAGAGCTTATATTTTCTAAAGATTTTTTATTAATTCATAACTTTTTAATTATTCAATAGCTTTTTTAAAAACATTCTCTATTTTATCTATTGTTGGTACACCCTCGTGGATCTTTTGTCCATCAACATAATATGTTGGAACATAATAGTAGTCATAAGTACTAGCTATACTAACATTTTTACTCTCTTCAATTTTTTCTATTTCTACACAGCTATACTCAGGGTTATTATTTTTTAACTCATCCATCATCTTTTGAGCATTTTTACAATGTGGACAATTCTCTAAATAAAACATAGTAACTTTTTTTATAATAAAGCAACTCCTTCTAAGTTAAATATATATTCATATATTTAATTATACCAAAATAATGAAGTTTTAAACTATGTTTATCATCTTTATTGGTTTTTAAGTATTACGTCGTGTGCTCCACCTTCTGTTATTGAAGTTGAAGATACTAGACATAATCTTGCTTCATCGTGTAGCTGACTAATTGTCATACAACCGCAGTTACACATTGTTGATTTTACCTTATGAAGAGTAATTCTTAGTCCATCATCAAGCTTTCCAGCATATGGAACATATGAATCAACACCCTCTTCAAACTGAAGCTCTTTTTTACTGCTTCCAAGGTCATATCTTGCCCAGTTTCTTGCTCTGTTTGCACCTTCACCCCAGTACTCTTTAACGTATCCACTACCAAGCTTAACCTTAGCTGTTGGGCTTTCGTCAAATCTAGCAAAGTATCTTCCAAGCATTACGAAATCAGCTCCCATTGCAAGTGCTAGAGTTACATGATAATCATGAACGATTCCACCATCAGAACAAATAGGAACATATATACCTGTTTCCTCAAAATATTCATCTCTTGCAGCAGCAACATCAAGAACAGATGAAGCCTGTCCTCTACCTATACCCTTTTGCTCACGAGTTATACAGATAGAACCTCCACCTATACCTATTTTAATAAAATCAGCACCAGCATCTGCCAAGTATCTAAAGCCTTCTCTATCTACTACATTACCTGCACCAACTTTAATATTACTATCATAATTTTTAATCCAAGCAATAGTATCCTTTTGCCACTCACTAAAGCCCTCTGATGAATCTATACATAATATATCAACACCTGCTTCTACAAGTGCCGGTACTCTCTCTTCATGATCTCTTGAATTTATTCCAGCTCCTACAACATAACTTTTATTCTTATCTAATAAAGATAATGGATGCTCTTTGTCATCTGAGTAGTCTTTTCTAAATACCATGTTTACTAAGTTAAAGTCCTTATCAACAATAGGAAGTGAGTTAAGCTTATTTTCCCAAATAATATCATTAGCTTCTTTTAAGCTTATACCTTCTTTTCCAACTACAAGATTCTCAGCCTTAGTCATAAAATCACTAACTTTTTTATCAAGAGGATCTCTTGTTACTCTATAATCTCTGCTTGTAACTATACCAGCTAATTTTCCTTTTGGAGTTCCATCTAAAGTAATAGCCATAGTAGAATGTCCTGTTTTTTCTTTCAATTCTAAAACATCCTTCAATGTATGCTCAGGTGTAAGATTTGAATCAGAAATTACAAAGCCAGCCTTGTATTTTTTAACTTTTCTAACCATTTCAGCTTGCTCTTCAATAGTTTGTGAGCCATAAATAAAAGAAATTCCTCCGTTTTTAGCCAATGCAACTGCCATATTATTGTCAGAAACAGATTGCATTATAGCTGATACCATAGGAATTTTCAAACTCAAATCAGGCTTTTCGCCTTTCTTATACCTTACGATTGGTGTTTCTAAATTTACATTTTCAGGAATACAATCCTTTGTAGTTAAATTTGGAATTAACAAATATTCTCCAAATGTTCTTGATGGTTCTTTAATTATCTTTGCCATTTTTATAAATACTCCTTATTTTTTATTCGCTCTATTATACTAATATTTATCCACTGATAATATCAGTTTTCCCAACTATTAAACTAAATAGCATTAATTTTATTAATGATAAATTTCCAAATAGAATATCATAAATTAAAAATATTGTCAAACTTTAATTTATTAATTATTTGTAATAATATGTAGTTTTTGATGTACATATTATAATCTATGAGTAAGTGTCTTTTATATCTGTTAAATATTTTATTGTAAATTTACTTATAAAATGTTAAACTAAACTAATCAGTGACTTGCAAAGCAAGACATTATAATAAATGTGAGGAACAATATGAGAAATATAAAAATGTTAATGGAATACGATGGTAGCAAATATAAAGGTTGGCAAAAGCTTGGTAATGAATCAAACGATGCTTTAACAAAGGATGTAACCATTCAAGGAAAGCTTGAGTCTGTACTTTCAATTATGACTAATGAAGAAATATCTGTCATTGGCTGTGGCAGAACTGATGCTGGAGTTCATGCTTTAAATTATACTGCTAATTTTCATACAAACAGTGATTTATCAACTGAAAGGATGTCTCAATATCTATATAAATACTTACCTGAGGATATTCAGGTTAAATCTATTAAGGATTGCAGCGAAAGGTTTCATTCAAGGTACAATGCTTTATCAAAAACCTATGTTTATATGATAAATAACAAGGATAAACGTAATATATTTAATAGAAAATATGAATACACTGTTAATGAGTATCTTAATGTTGAGAAAATGCTAAAGGCTTCGGAATTTTTAATTGGAACACATGATTTTCAAAGCTTTACTAATTTAAAAAGTAAAAAGAAATCAACAGTTAAAACAATTCATTCAATTAATATATTTAAAAATGGCAATTTAATTAAAATAGAAATAAAGGGTAATTCATTCTTATTGAACATGATAAGAATAATCTGTGGAACTTTAATAGAAGTTGGTAAAGGTAACTTAAAACCAGAGGATGTAGAAACAATACTAGAGCAGAAAAAGAGACAAGAAGCAGGTCCAAGTGCACCAGCTCATGCTTTGTTCTTAAAAGAAATAGAATATTAAAATAATAATTTAAGAAAGGATTATATTAAAATGAAAGTCTTATTAATCAATGGAAGTCCAAATAAGGATGGATGTACATATACTGCCTTATCAGAAATTGAAAAAGAGTTAATTAAAGCAAATATTGAAACAGAAATATTTAATATTGGAACAAAGCCTATAAGAGGCTGTACTTCTTGTGGAAAATGCCAAAATAATAGATGTGTATTTAATGACGATATAGTTAATGCAGTGCTAGAAAAATGTGAAAGTGTTGATGGACTATTTGTTGGCTCACCTGTATATTATTCTTCTCCTAATGGAGCAGTTATTTCACTTCTTGATAGAATGTTTTATGCTGGTGGTAGATTACTTAAATACAAGCCTGGAGCAGCGATTGTTTCAGCGAGAAGAGGTGGAACAACAGCTTCACTTGATGTTTTAAATAAATACTTCACTATATCAAATATGCCTGTAGTATCATCTCAATATTGGAACATGGTACATGGAAATAATGCAGAAGAAGTAAAACAAGATTTAGAAGGGCTTCAAATTATGAGAACCCTAGGTAAAAACATGGCTTGGCTATTAAAATGCATAGAAGCTGGAAAAGAAAAGGGAATCAATATACCTGAACGTGAAGATAAAAGGTATTTTACTAATTTTATTAGGTAAGTAATAATTTTTCTACTAGCATAGTACAGAAATATTACGAAAAAATACGCTCTCGAAATCGGAAACATGAAGCTATAATGTGAACCTATCTAAAATGCTTACATCTATTATATTAAATGAGGTGATTTAATATGAAAAGATATTTTATTATTTTAATAATGATTTATATGATTGTTACTTTAAGTTCTTGTAATTCAAAAGTTAAATCATTGTTTGGAGAACAACAAAAGGCAATAGATAACAGTATAGAGTATATTAAAAACTCATCTTTTCGTTTCAAAGAAAATATAAACTATGACATTGTAAAAATAGAACTAGCAAAGGAAAATACTTGGGAAATGGTTCGACATCCGGATTATAATATAAACAAAAATATGGTAGATACAACAGATTTGATTATAACTATTGGTGATATGAATTCATTCCATAATTATGCAATAATTGTCTGTGATAGCACGACCTATAAAGTAATAGGAAACATACCTATTGAATAGCGACTGAATGAATCGTATTACTTGCAGAAAGGAAGATACACTATGAAAAATATCTTTAAATTAATTATTACAGTGCTCTCTTGTTCAATTCTTATTTTAACAAGCTGTTCTTCTGAAAACACTAATGTACAAGGTCAAATTAGTGAAAAAAATCCAAGCACTAATGAAACTAATTCTTATACCAATGATGAGCTATGTAATATGGCCCTTAGTTTTTATCATGAGGAAACAGGTGAGGATATAACAAATCTTATAGCAGCTGCTGAGACTCTAGAAAATGGTGAAGTTTTAATACAGCTTTATACAAACCTTGGCGACCATAATTCTACAGCAGCATGGTATACCGTTGATAGAATAACAGCAGTTGGGACCAACTCATTAGGTGAAAAAGTTGACCTCAACAAATATAAATAAAAAACTTAAGAGCGTACAAATTGTACGCTCTTAAAATTTAAAGATTTTATTTAGCAGTTTTTGGTTTTCTGTTTGCTAAGCTTAAAAGTATTCCAAGTGCTATTGATAAAAGTGCTGCTACTACAAGTCTGTATTCTCCTGGTAGAAGAAAAACTATAGTATGTGCTGGAATCCAGAAAAGTGGAACTGTTTTAAACACTACAAAGCTTATAAATCCGTTCCAATCAATTGCATTTACAGCATCCTTAATAGTTATCTTTAATCCTGAAGCCTTTGCTTTAGCTTCATATTTTAAATCTATAAACTTGTCTGTCACTTTATGAGTTGCCATCATAACAGGTCCAAAGCTTAAATTCATAAATGTAGCTATAAAAAATGCAGTTATAACTTTATTTCCCTGTCCAATAACAAAACCTTTTTCAAGAACAGCTACAGTACCGTATTCGAAAAGCTTAAATGAAAGAGCTATTGACATACCAAAAAGTCCCCATATAATAGCCTTAAAAACAAATCCTGTTGAAAGTTTCCAATCTCCTTTAGTCATTCTTATAACTAATAATTCTCCCATTGGTGCAAGTAGTCCAAACTTTATAAATCCAGATAAATAAAGATGATTACTAGCAAAATCAACAAAAGCTTGTCTTGTTATACCAAAAACTATTGCAACAACTGCCAATGGCCATAATAAATCAAATTTTTTCAAAATATTCCTCCCATGATCTAAAAATTGTATAAGTCATTATTATATTTTATAGTGAATACAGTTAACTCTGTGAATGCAATTCACTTTTTAGAATAAACCTTACTTCACTTTTAATACCATTAATATTATCATAATTAAAGATTTAACTCAACTATAAATTTTTCACTGTAATAGTGCTAAATTCTAATAATATGAAATTATAAATATGCAAATTTTCTTGATATGTACTACCAAAAATGATATATTATATAGAGATATAATATATAGTTAAATGATAATTAAACAAACTATAGAATTAATAAAGAAAGAGGTACTTAAAATGAAAATGTCTAAAGTGGATACGTTAAATGTTAACCTTTCAAAGCTTGGCTTTGGTTTTATGAGATTGCCACGTAAAAACGATGAAATAGATCAAGAGCAAGTTAATGAAATGGTGAAATATGCTTATGAAAATGGTGTGAATTATTATGATACTGCATATGTTTATAACAATGGTGGTAGCGAGATAGCATTAGGAACTGCTTTAAAACAAATAAAAAGAGAAGAAATATTTGTTGCAGATAAGCTTCCTATGAGAAAGATTACCTCTAAGGAAAGTCTTGATGAGTTGTTTAACACAAGTCTTGAAAGACTTCAAACAAACTATATTGATTTTTACTTATTGCATGCTCTTGATAGAGGATTGATAGAAACTATAGAAAAATATGATGTAATAGAATGGGCACTACAAAAGAAAAAAGAAGGTAAGATTAAATATCTAGGTTTTTCAATTCATGATACTTATGAAACTTTATTAAAAATATTAGATTTAAATAATTTTGATTTTGCACAGATACAATTTAATTATTTGGATCGTGAAGATCAACCTGGTGAAAAAGGTTACTTGGAACTATCAAAACGTAATATTCCTATAATAATTATGGAACCTTTAAAGGGTGGTATGCTATCAGATATACCTGATAATATTACAAAGCCTTTTAGAGATTTAAACGGTACAAATGTTAAGTTTGCATTTAGTTGGCTTGCAGAAAAGCAAGGAATTGTAACAATACTTTCTGGCATGAGTAACATGGCTCAAATAACAGAAAATATTGAGTTGTTTAAAAACATAAAACCTTTAAATACTGAAGAACACAAAGCAATTTTAGAGGTTGAAAAGAATATTAAAGCTTTACAAAAAGTTAATTGTACAGGTTGTAGATACTGTATGCCATGTCCATTTGGAGTAAAGATACCAAGTGTGTTCAAAGCATGGAACACAAAATCTATGAACAGAGGATCAAACTGGATTTCTGGCTCAGACATAGATTATGAATCAGCAGAAAAATGTGCAGAATGCGGAGCATGCATGGTTCATTGTCCACAACATATCCAAATACCAGATATGCTGAAGAAGGTAGTTTCTGAAAAAGAGAAATAGTAAACAGAATAAAGGACACTCTTGCGAGTGTCCTTTTATATTATATGTTTATTTCATACAATATCAATCCCGCTTGGGAACAGCGTAAGTTGAGGGACTTGCTTGAATATGAGCAGCCAACAAAATATATTGTCAAATCAACTGACTATGATGATAGCTTTGAAATACCAGTTTTAACAGCGGGTCAAAGTTTCATCTTGGGATATGCGAATGAAGTTGATGGTATCAAAGAGGCAAGTGACGAAAATCCAGTTATCATTTTTGATGATTTCACAACAGGCTCGCACTATGTTAATTTTCCTTTCAAAGTAAAGAGTTCAGCGATGAAGTTGCTTAGTTTGAAATCAGTTGATGAAGATTTTTATTTCGTCTATAACACCCTAAAGAATATCAATTATGTTCCACAAAGCCATGAACGACATTGGATATCGAAATTCTCCGAGTTTGATGTTGCAGTTCCAAGTTATGAAGAACAAGTTGCAATTGGGAAGTTTTTTCAAGAACTCGAAAACCTTCTCACCCTTCATCAGCGTAAGCGTGAGAAGCAATAATTTCGTAGCTTAGGAGGAATTTATTATGTTAAACGAAACTATGCAAAATGAACTTTTCCATGTTTATTATAAACAATGGATTACTATTTACAAAGATGGTGCAGTTAGACAAGTTACAATGAATAAATACTTAATGACTTATCAATGGTTAAAAGAATTAATACCAAACTTAAAACTATGTGATTTGACACGCATTTCTTACCAACAGCTGTTAAACGACTATGCCTTAGAACATGAAAGGCAAACAACTATGGATTTCCATCATCAGCTTAAGGGTGCTATAATTGATGCGGTTGATGAAGGGTTAATAGAACGTGATCCTACACGAAAAGCAATTATAAAAGGAAAAGCTCCTAGTGAAAAGAAGCAAAAATACTTGAATCAATTTCAACTTCATACTATGTTAACAAATTTAGATTTGAAACAAGAAATTAACTGGGATTGGTTTATACTTTTAGTTGCAAAAACTGGTATGAGATTTTCAGAAGCTTTGGCATTAACACCTAAAGATTTTGACTTTGAACGCCAAATGCTATCTATAAGTAAAACATGGTGTTATAAAGGCGAAGGTGGTTTTTTACCAACTAAAAATCAATCATCAATGCGTAAAATTCAGATTGACTGGCAAACTATCATTCAATTTTCACAATTGTTAAAAGGATTACCAGAAGATAAGCCGATTTTTGTGCAAATTAAAGAAAAAGTATATAATTCAACTGTGAACTCAATACTAACTCGATTATGTAGAAAGTCAAATGTACCAGTGATATCAATTCATGGACTACGACACACACATGCATCCCTTCTATTGTTTGCAGGTGTTTCTATCGCTAGTGTTGCACGTAGACTTGGACATGCTAGCATGACTACAACCCAAAAAACATATCTTCACATAATTCAAGAGCTTGAAAATAAAGATGTTGATTTAGTAATGCGTTCGTTATCTGGTTTAAATTAATAATCATAAGCAACTCACGCTTTCGCTAATGATAAAAAAGAGTCTAATAATAATGTTTTAGACTCCTTTTTAGTATTTTTATATGTTTATACCTAAGATTCTCAATTGTTCATTTATCTTAGTTTCAAGTTCTGCAATTTCCTGTCTATCCTGTTCTAATAATTTAATTACTTCATCAATATCAATCTCTTCTTCTTCTGTAAAAGTATCTACATAACGAGGAATGTTTAAGTTATACTCATTTTTCTTTATCTCTTCAAGCGAAGCAACATGAGCATATTTATTAACATTTATACGATTTCTATAGGTATCAACTATCTTATTGATATTTTCAGTAGTAAGTCTATTTTGATTTTTACCTTTTTCAAACTCATTACTTGCATCTATAAATAATATATCTTTTATTTTGCGATTCTTTTTGAATACTAAAACTGTTGTTGGTATGCTTACACCATAAAACAAGTTCGCAGGCAATCCTATTACTGTATCAATGTGGTTTTTCAAAATTAATTTTTGACGAATTGCCCCTTCTGCAGCCCCACGGAACAATACACCATGTGGTAACACAATTGCCATTGTTCCATTATCCTCCAAGTGATACAAGCTGTGTAAAATAAATGCATAATCAGCCTTAGTTTTAGGTGCTAACTTGCCATATTCACTAAAACGTGAATCCTTTAGCTTAGTTTCGTTGTTATCCCAATGAGCAGAATAAGGTGGATTTGCTACCACTGCATCAAAGGTTCTAGGGCGATCAATTCCTTTTTCATCTGGGCCATCTGGCCAATCACTCTCGAGTGTATCAGCATTGGATAAAATCATGTTGTTAAATGATACTCCATGCATCATTAAATTCATACGAGCTAAGTTATAGGTTGTAGTGTTCTTTTCCTGACCGTAGAATTTAATAGCTCCTGGTTTATCTCCACCTGGTAACTCACTTTGAACGGTTAGTAATAATGATCCCGATCCACAGGTAGGGTCATACACAGTAAACGTCTTGTTCGATTCTATTACACCCTCTGTTACAAGCTTTGCTAAAACTATGGAAACTTCATGAGGAGTATAAAACTCTCCACCCTTTTTACCAGCACTTGCAGCAAATTGACCTATCAAATATTCATATATAGCTCCAAGAATATCTTTACCCTCTTCACCTTTATAATCAATACTATCAACTAGCATCACTATTCGATTAAGTGATTTTGCTCGTTCATTTGTTGAAGAGCCAAGACGTGAATCCCCAAGATTAATATCATTAAACACACCTCTAAAATCTTTTGCTGCTTCTTTATTTAGTTCAGCATTTTTATTGAAATTATCAAAAATAGTTTGATAATCACTTGGAATAACCATACTGTTATTAATCTTATCAATTAATGATTGCCAAGTATCGAGCGGTGCAATAGCATAACCTAAACTTGAAGAAATATCTTCTAAATAGTCACTCAAGTCATCACCATTTGCTTGTTCTAAATAAGCTTTGTTGATAGATTCACCATCAGCGATATCAATTACATTGTTTTCAACTAAATATTGTTCTTGATGTTCTGACAGATAACGATAAAACATAAATGCTAAAATATAATTTTTATACTCTGAGGCGTCCATGTTTCCACGAAGCTCATTAGCCATAGCCCAAAGTTTTGTTGTAATAGTTTGTATATCTTTACTCATGTTATATTTTCCTCCTAAACAAACATTTGTTGTAATAATGATTTTTTTAGTTTCTGTAAATTTTCTAGCTTACGCTGATGAAGGGTAATAAGGTTGTCAAGATTGATAAAAAAATTACTTATGTGTTCTTGTTCCGCTTTAGATGGATGCATAAAATTAATTTCTTGCAAATCTGAATTATATAAATGAACTACAGATTTTCCCTGCGCTCTCTTTGCGACTTCATCTTTACTTTTGCCATTTGAAATTAATAAAGCTAAAAATATCGGGTTAATACAGTTAGTGACATTCAGAATATTAAGGTCTCCTCCTAATATAATCCCTTTATTTGCAATAACTGAAGCCCTTGCAATATCTTCTGCAGTTTCCCCAGAAGATGGAACTATAACTTCATTTCCAAAACTATAAACAGAATCATCTTTGCATTCTACAAATGTATTAACTTCTTTAATTACAGTTTGATAATTTGTATATAAACTTCCATAAAGAATTATTGGAGTTCCTTTATTTGTTAAGTCAATCTTAGAATATCCTTTCCCTTTGCTAAATGTTGCCACTTCCCCCAACTTACGCTGTTCCCAAGCATCAGTAAATCCTGGAAGACGGATTTCTGGAAATTGTTCACCATTTTTCGGAAACATTTTTTGAAGTAATCCAGCCTTCAGTTTTTTTAGATTATTTAACTTACGCTGATGAAGGGTAATAAGGTTGTCAAGATTGGATAAGAAGGTGCCGATTTGGATTTTTTCCTTTTTTGATAATGGTACCATCAATTTAAGCTCTTTTAATTCACTAGCTTTTACCAATGGTTGTCCTGTTCCAAATGATAACTTTTTAATATCAAAATTCATAAGCATATAATAAGTAAAGTCCAAATATTCACCTTGAATAAATACTGTATTATCACTTATTTTAACCTTTCCAGAGTGTCTATATAATTCCCCTGCATTTGCTCCAACTCTTGCAGTAAGTAAGAAATCTCCTTCATAATCATAATTGTTATCATATCCAATTATAGAGGTTGAACCTAAAATTTCATATTTTCCATCACCCTTAGATATAAACTTACTTTTACCAGTATCAATAGAAGTGGTTTCATCACTTAACTTACGCTGTTCCCAAGCATCAGTGAAACCTGGAAACCTTAGTTTAGGAACATTTTCTTTATTTTTACTCATTTTGTCCTCCTTGTAGCTTCTTAACTACTTTATCGAAATCGGAAACTATTTTTTGTTTTTTATTGAACTCTTTATATTCATCTACAGCCTTTTTCTTAGCTAAAGTGTGAGAAATTTTTCCATTTCCTTCTAATATATCATATCGATTGAACTTTAAAAATTCATCAATACTATTCGCAAAATCTCTCATTCCTAATAAGGTTTCTTCTTCAAGGAGTCTTTCTACATAGTCAAAATATGCTGATATATTACGCTCTAAACTTCGTATTTCTTTTTCCGATAAATAATTCTTTGCAATTAATACATCAGATTGCAAAATACGTCCGTCAGGAGAGTTTTTCCAAGAAGTAAGTCCCATGTTTTCTTTTTCTTTATCAGCGCAGGAATATACGATTTCAGCTGCAGTCTTTCCAGTGATTGCATAGTGAAACTTATTCTGTACTGTTGAATAAAACTTCTTAGTTATATCAGAGTTTTTATCATAATCATATGAAATTTCAGCAAAAACATCTGTTATTTTTTGCCACACTCGTCTTTCACTTGCACGAATTGAACGAACTGTTTCAAGTAATTCACGGAAATAATCTTTTCCAAAAACAGTTTCACCTTGTTTCATGCGTTCAATATCAATTTTAAATCCCTTTTGTATATATTCTTTTAATATATCTGTTGCCCATATTCGGAACTTTGTTGCCTTTTGAGAATTAACACGATATCCTATTGATATTATGATATCTAAATTGTAAAAAGCAGTTTCGCGTTTAACTGTTCTCTCACCTTCATTTTGAACTATTTCCATTTTGGAAACAGTTCGTTTTTCATCTAATTCACCTGATTCAAAAATGTTTTTAAGGTGCTTACTAATAGCAGATATTCCGACATCAAACAAATGCGATATTGTCTTTTGTGTAGCCCAAATTGTCTCATCTTGAATAATAACTTCAATTTTTTCATTAGAATCATACATTAAAAATTGTATTTCGTTCACTATATCCTCCTATTTACCTTCTATTATCATATTTTTAGTATTCAACCAAATCATCTGCTAGTTTATAAATTGCATCACGCAGGCTATTTCTGTACTTAATTTTTGACAATGCTTGTATTTCTTTATTATGTGCAAGCGTATTGTATTCAGAGCTTGCTTGTGCTATGATATCACGTATTTGTCCATTATCATCTAAATCTTGTAAGCCATATCTGTGTCGACTAAACAACTCGCGCATCCCTGCACTAGTTATAACATCGGTAATTCCCCATTTAACTCTAAAATCTAGAATTGTTCTATCAAGATTAACATTGTTAGCCTGTTGAATTATTTGTTCGCTATCTGTTAACTTAGCAGGATATTTAAAATTAGAACCAGCTAGTGGGAAATGACCCCTAACAATTGCTGTTGCAGCATTCATAATTTTAGTCGCATAGCTCCTATCATCTAATCCATATGCAAATTGATTGATTTTATCTTGTGTTTCTTTTGCCTCATCATGTTTACCTTCATGGACTTGGTTTAATAATTGTTCAACAAGCTCAGTTAAATAATCATAATCTACTTTAATATCCTTAACGTGTGTCATTCGCAACTCAATTTGATAAATAGGGATTTTCTTTTCTTTAGAAATATGTGCTTTAAGCTCATTTGTTAAAACCGTTGTCAAATTAACCTCTTCTTCTGGAGTCATCCCTAATTTTTCTAGTAACTCATCTGGATTATCGTAATTGAAACCAATCTTTTCACCATCAATTTCTTCTGGTGCATATTGTTTTAATTTTGCCATACCTTTGTTATAATCACGGAGTAGATCAAGCATATAGTCCTTTTGTTTTTCTGATGATGGTAACTGTTGAAATTTCAACGTTAAGTCACTTAGTTTTCCAACAATATTTTTGACTTCATTGAATATATCTTCAAATGGTTTAGCAACAATACCGTCCTTTTCATTTGACTTGCGTTGTTCATCCTCTGATAAATTAGCCGAATCTTTATTAGCATAAATTGCCAGTGCCTTGTTCATCAATTTTTCATTTTGAGCAGGCCATCTGTAGTTTACCACACGCCCCCAAGGTTTTTCCTGCAGATCTGCAATTCTATTAGTTCTTGAGTAAGCTTGGATTAGACTAGCCCCTTTTAAGGTTCTATCAACATATAGAGTATTAAGCTCAGGTGCATCAAAGCCCGTTAATAGTTGATCAACCACTATAACAATATCAAGATATTTACCGTCTGTAGCAGTTTTGTTTAAACGAGATGTAACATCTTGCGTGTAACCTGATACATCGCTCATTCCAAAAGATGTTCCAAATTCAGCATTATATACATTCATAGCATCAAATAAACCTCTATTTGTGTCAAGCATAGTATCATTATTAGATGTGTTGTGACTAAAGGTAACCGCTACTTTTAATGTTTGTCCACCATTCTTCCTATTTTCTTCATTAACACGTTGAAATTCTTTAAAATACATCATCGCCATTGGTGTGCTTGCATTACCACCACCTACATGTGTTGTAAATAGAGCATTATACTTTCCTGAGTTAGAACGATTACGCCAATTTTTAAAAACATCTTCTACTACAAGTTTTATATGATCTGGATTTTCATCATAGAAGCTCGGCTCAATAGCATCGTCCATATCCTCTTGAGTCAAGTTTTTTATTTTGTCAAAGATTTGCTTCTCAGTCCATTTTGGATAACGTTCACTATAAAATTCTGGAAGATATTTTTCTTTCATTTGCTTTTCATCAATTGTTGTTTCAAAATCAACCTTAAATCCTAAAACATTGCGGTCAGCAATAGCTTCACGTATAGTATATGCATGTAACAATGGTCCAAAAATATACTCTGTTCTAAGTCCTGTAGTTGTCTCGTCAAACATAGGTGTACCAGTATAACCAACCCAAGCAGATTTTTTAAAAGATTGTTGTATATTTTTAAATGAGTCTCCAGCCGTCGAACGATGAGCTTCATCCACAATAAAAACAATATTCTTGTCTGGTGCCTTAAATGATTTCCTTTTAACCAGAGTATCTAATTTTTGTACAGAGGTTACTATAATATTATTATCCTTACTCTTAAGTTTTCTGCTTAAATCTGTAGTGTTTTCAGTATTTTGCACACTGCCAACTGCATCTTCAGTCGCATCGGGATCATAAGCTTTATAATTTTCATTTGTTTGCTTAGTCAATGCAATTCTATCAACAACAAAAACAACCTTGTCTACTTTGGGCATTCTACTCGCAAGCCAAGCTGTTTTAAAACTTGTTATGGTTTTCCCTGATCCAGTTGTATGCCATATATATCCTATTTTATTGATTCCTAATTCGAAATCAACACGTTTTAAGCTCTCAATGACATTCTGCGTCGCATACACTTGATATGGTCGCATAACTTTCAAGCTTTGTTTATTTTTTGTTCCATCTAAAATCATATAATTTGTTGCCATTTGATGTGCCATTGGAATTGAAAGCATTGAATCAGCAAATTCTCTCCAATTACGTACTATAGTATTGTCACTCTTGCGTTGCCAGTTAAAAGCAAAATCCTTATTAAATTTATCAGAGCTTGTATTTGCCATATACTTCACGTTATTAGGTGTAATCGCCACCAAGATTTGCAAAGTCGAATAAATATCGCGATATTGGTTTTCATCAGCATATTGATGCATTTGATTTAGTGCTTCATCAACATTACGCGTGTCACGCTTCTCTTCAATTTGAATTATTGGTAAACCGTTAATCAAAAGAGTTGTATCAAAATACCTAGTTTGTTTACCAGTTATTATTGCTGGTCTTTTAATTTGATTAACTACCTGATAAACAGTGTCTCCTGCACCTATTTGCTTTTGATCAAAAACAGTAAGGAACACATGGCGTCCATCGTCTAAATCAATCTCAATTTGTGATACACCATTTAAACCATATAAAAATTGCCCTGCTTCATAAGGTGTTTTAATGTCAGATATTATTTTTTTAACTTGGTTAAATTCAACAGTACTTAAAGGATGATCGAGAGTGTTTTGATTGTGTTGTTCTAAAATTCTTTTAAAATTAGCCCAGAGCTGTTCTGTAGATTTTATTTCCGGTTCATATTTCCATAATTTAGTTTTTACTATATAATCAGCACCTGATTCACTAGAAATAATATCTGCTAATCCTTCAAGGTGTTCTGGTCTTGTGATAGTGCCACTTGTAATATATTGAATTAGTTCTGTTTCAAATTGAAGCTCATTCATCTTTACTTACCTCCTTAAGTTTATCCATTAATAAAATTGATTCAAATTTTACAACTCTATTTTTTAAAGCTTCCAAACGTAATTGCATAAAATAAAGTTCACCTATTACTCGCTGTTTTTTAAATGTAGGTAGTTTTGGTAAATCAAGTTCTTTCACTTGTTTTAGAGTGTATTTTAATACTTGTGAACCTTGTAGTCCCTTTTGAAACTGCTTCTTAACAAATCTATCTTCATTAAGTAAGTAAACAAGATATCTTGAATCTAGCTTTTCTTTATATAGCAACTTTATATAGTTTTGCGTGTATAGATAACCCTCGTGATTTGCACTTACTATAGCAGATTTTCCTGATATCAGACTAAAAACAACATCTCCTTGAGAAAGTGTGTTAACATTATCAAAAGTTCTTACTTGTTTAATACTTTTATCATGATGTTTCATTCCGCGCAAATCATCTTCAATATCCGATTGACTATAATATGTATAAATTGGTGCCTTTACATCTAAGGATTCTATAATTCTAAATTGAGGTGAACCACTAACAATCTCTACAACACTCTCTAATTTACTCATATAAATTCGTGCCTTTCTAAAATTAATTTTTATGTCTATATAATAGCATGTTAATTTCAGTAAAGCAAGTTTATTTTTAATTTTTAAAAATTACATTTTAATTCTTGATCTTTTAGTTTAATTTGTAATATTAAGATTAAACAGAAATAACAATAAATAGCAAGAATCACCTAAGTTATACTTAAGTGATTCTTGTTATTTATTGTAATTATTCAATTCTTCTGTCACAAACTCAGTATATCCTTCGTAATAATAGCTAATATCAATACCTTTCATATAGATTTCACGGTCATTAATTTTATCTGTTAAAGCATTTTTTAGAAGGTGCTTAATTTCTATGTCTTTTATTGGACTACGTTCCATTGCTAGTAGGTAATCTTCTTTATCTACTTTATTCCAATCCACTACTCTTCTATATTTTTAACTCTATCTATTTGAGAAATATAAAAATCAAGTCTTTTTTCTTCAAGCTCTGCAATTAAATCTGCAAAAGGATTTATATCCTTTTGTGTAGCATAAAAATCCAAAGTTTTATAATATTCCATTTTACTTTCTTTTGATATAGAGATAGGAAGATAACCTTCTTGTATTAAAACATAGTTCATTATAAGTCTGCTTGTTCTTCCGTTTCCATCAACAAACGGATGTATTTTTACAAATTCAGCATGAACGTATGCTGCTTTTTCAATTGAATTATTAAAATTGTTCTCTAAAGTTAAATAGAAATTTTTAATTTGACGATACATTTCAAGAGGTGAAGGTGGAACATGCTCTGCTCCAGAAATATATACATCAACATTTCTATAAATACCACCTTGTTGTATATTTTCCATAAGAATTTGGTGGATATCTTTAATCATTTCCTCATCTAACTTACAATTTTCTTTTATTTTTTGATTTATATAATCAAAAGCCTTATTATGATTAACTATCTCATAAATTTCCCTAAGTTCTTTTGCTCCATCAAAAAATTTGTCCTCAATTAAAAGCTTTGTCTGCATTAATGTTAAAGTGTTTCCCTCAATCGCAGTTGAATGGTGATTGTATTCTATTCTAAAATTCGAATCATAATTATCTACTGTATCAGGAGAAAGCAAATATATATTATCTTTTACATACTGTTTCTTTTTTTCTAAGTTCAATCTATCCATGACAAAGCTCCCTTTTATTATTTAATATTCTTAATTTATACGCTACCTGCTTTTAGAATTATATCAAATTATTTCTATCTTATCAATAATATAATTTTTATTAATTATCTCAGCTTTAATTTTTAATAAAAACGCACATAAGCTTTATTAGTTTTTTTCTCTCTGAAAATAAAAAACAACTATAATAAATTACAGTTGTTTTTATATTTCAAAATTAATCTATTATTATCTCTCACTAAGCTCTAATAAAACTCCCATTGATGATTTTGGATGACAGAAAGCTATTTTTGCTCCGCCAGCCCCGTATCTTGGAGTTTCATCTATCATTTTCATTCCCTTTGCTTTCATTTCAGCTATAGCCTCTTCTATGTTGTCTACCCTTAATGCTATGTGTTGAATTCCACCGTTTCCGTTGTTTTTTTCAATAAATTTTGCTATTGGTCCATCTGGTGATGTTGATTCTAAAAGCTCTAATTCACTATCTCCGCATGGTAAGAAAGCAACCTTTACCTTTTGTTCCTCTACAACTTCTGTTCCAGCAGCTTTTAATCCTAATACTCCCTCATAAAAGCTTAATGCTTCTTCTAAATTTTTTACAGCTATTCCTATATGGTCTACTCTTGATAAATTCATATTGATTTATATTCCTTTCTTATTATTATATTTTTTCTTTATTATTTAAATTATTATTCTTTATTTTTATCTTTTTTTGTTAATATAATTCTTACAAGAAGCACAACAGCTACAACTACGGGTATTATAAGTCTCTTAATAGCGAAAACATAAAAGGGTGATGAATAAGCTGTAGTAGCTATATAATCTAAATAATCTCCCCTAAGTTCAAAAATAGATGCAATTAACACAAGCAAAATAGCTATAAGACCGAAAATTCCAGTATTTTTCCTGAATTTCAAATCAATCTCTCCTTTCTTTGCAATCAAATATTATAGATATACTACAATATAAATTAATTACTAAAGTTATTTATTATATTGATTTATATTAAAAGAAAATAGTTTTAACTATCAGCCAAACAATCAATAACCAGATTATTATAATTGGTATTGCATAGTACCACTTTTTCGGTTTTCCATTTTTCCACATGCCTTCTGCTTCTTTTCTATAATGTTCAAAGGTCTCCTTTGGTATAAACTTAATTGTCAACGCGATTAGCATAGGTAATATAATTATATCATCTAAATACCCTAAAATTGGTATAAAATCAGGAATAAAGTCAATCGGCGGCAAAGCATACGCTATAGTTATTCCAGCTAGAATTTTCGCTATAATTGGCGTATCCTTAGCCTTTAAGGATAAAAACACAGCTGGGATATCTGTTTTAAGCTGTTTTGCTCTTTCCTTTAAGTTCATACTATTTACCTCGTGGTATTATTAATAGTTTTTAAAAACTCATCCATTACATCATATATATCTTTTTCTTTATTTAATATTAGCTCAACTCTTCCGTCTAATTTATTTTCCTTATCAGTATGCTTTATTACTATTTTTCTAAGTTCAGACTCTATCATTTCAACAACCTCTAATCTTGTGTTGTTATGTCGTCTTTCTCTTAATTTTCCAGTCTCTTCAAGGTAATTAGTATGTTTTTTAATCTCATCTATAAGCTCAGTTATACCTTCATTTTTGTTTGCTGTTACCATAAGTACTGGTGGACGTCTTTCCATGTTTTGACTTAGGTCTAGCATCATATTAATCTCAGTTGCAGTACGTTGTGAACCAAACAAATCGCTTTTGTTAACTACAAAAATATCGCCTATCTCCATTACTCCAGCTTTTATTGATTGAATATCATCACCAAGACCTGGAACCATTACCATTAAAATTGTATCTGCATTTTTAACTATATCTACCTCTGATTGACCAACGCCAACAGTTTCTATAAATAAGTAATCAACACCATAAGCATCTAATACCTTTACAGCATCCTTTGTGGATTTTGATAGTCCACCTAAATGTCCTCTAGTACCCATACTTCTTATAAAAACATTTGGATCAAGCGCTAAATCCTGCATACGAACTCTATCGCCAAGAATTGAGCCTCCTGAATATGGACTTGTAGGATCTATTGCAATTATACCAACCTTATTTCCTTCGCTTAATAACTGTTTAGCTAGCTTATCAGTAAGTGTGCTTTTTCCTGCTCCTGGAGGACCTGTTATCCCAATGATATGCGCTCTTCCAGTATACTTATTTATAGCCTTTATTATCTCTCTAGCCTTATCCTCATCATTTTCAACATAAGAAATAAGTCTAGCACATGAACGCTTATCACCAGTAAGCATTTTCTCTATTAACTCATTCATCCTATCACCGCCTTACATATTTAAAAAGCAAGAAAATATAAAATAATTTATCTGCCAAGGAAGAAATATAACGAAAAAATATAGTTTCACTCTTTTGATTATGAAAGTTTATTTTTCGTTATATTTCAATACTACTCTAGCAGATAAATATATTATTTTCTCTTTATATTATTTTTTATATAATCTATAGTTGTTGTTGTTGCTGTTCCTGGTGTAAATACTTCATCAATTCCAGCAGCCTTAAGTCCTGGTATATCATCGTCTGGAATAACTCCACCACCTACAACTAACACGTCATTTGCTCCTGCTGCTCTTAATAACTCTACTACCTTTGGCAATAAGTGATTATGAGCTCCTGATAATATACTCATTCCAACAACATCTACGTCTTCTTGTATAGCTGCTGCTACTATTTGTTCTGGTGTTTGTCTTAATCCTGTATATATTACTTCCATTCCGGCATCTCTTAAGGCTCTAGCTATTAACTTGGCTCCTCTATCATGACCGTCAAGGCCTGGTTTTGCTATTAAAACTCTAATTGGTTTACTCATTTTATCTCACTATCCTTTCTTCTACAATAATACTGCTTGCTCGTATTCACCAAATACTTCTCTCATAACACCACAAATCTCTCCAAGAGTTGCATACTCTTTAACTGCAGCTAAAATATATGGCATTACATTTTCTGTACCTTGGCATGCTTTTCTCAAAGCATCTAACGTAGCTTTTGTAGCTTCATTATTTCTAGAAGCCTTAACATCAGCGATTTTTTTCTTTTGCATCTCGCCAACGATTGGATCAACTCTTAATAATCCTTTTGGTGCAGCTTCTTCTACTTGGAATTTATTAACTCCAACAACTATTCTATCTAACGATTCAATTTCCATTTGATATTTATAAGCTGACTCAGTTATTTCTTTTTGAATATATCCTAAATCTATAGCTCTTGGAGCTCCACCAAGTTCATCAATCTTTTTGATGTATTCCATAGCTTCATCTTCAATTTGCTTAGTTTTTGCTTCAATGTAATATGAACCTGCTAATGGGTCAACTGTATTTGTAACACCTGATTCATATGCAACTATTTGTTGTGTTCTAAGTGCAATTTGAACTGATTCAGTTGTTGGTAAAGCAAGAGCTTCATCTCTAGAATTTGTATGTAGAGATTGAGTTCCTCCAAGAACTGCAGCCAATGTTTGGATAGCAACTCTAACTATGTTGTTGTCAGGTTGTTGAGCTGTAAGTGTACATCCAGCTGTTTGAGTGTGGAACTTAAGCATCATTGATTGTGCTTTCTTAGCTCCAAATCTTTCTTTCATTATTTTAGCCCATAGTCTTCTTGCTGCTCTATATTTAGAAACTTCTTCTAATAAGTCATTGTGTGCATTGAAGAAGAATGATAATCTAGGTGCAAATGTATCAACATCAAGACCAGCCTTAATAGCTGCATCAACATATGCAATACCATCAGCTAACGTAAAACCAACCTCTTGAGCTGCTGTTGAACCAGCTTCTCTTATGTGGTATCCTGATATACTGATTGTGTTCCATTGTGGAACTTCTTTTGAACAGTATTCGAATATATTAGTAATAAGTCTCATTGATGGCTCTGTTGGGAATATATATGTTCCTCTTGCGATATATTCCTTTAATATGTCATTTTGTATTGTTCCTCTTAATTTGTCTGCAGAAACTCCTTGTTTTTCAGCAACTGCAATGTACATAGCTAACAATACTGATGCTGGAGCATTTATTGTCATTGATGTACTAACCTTATCAAGTGGAATACCATCAAATAATATTTCCATATCCTTTAAAGAATCTATTGCAACTCCTACTTTTCCTACTTCACCTTCAGATAATGAATGATCTGAATCATAACCAATTTGAGTAGGTAAATCAAATGCAACTGACAATCCTGTTGAACCTTGTTCTACCAAGAATTTATATCTTCTGTTTGATTCTTCAGCAGTAGCAAATCCTGCGTACATTCTCATTGTCCAGTGCTTTCCTCTGTACATAGTAGGTTGATATCCTCTTGTAAATGGATATTGACCAGGATAACCAATTTCTGAATCATAATCAATATTTTCAATTTCTTCTGGAGTATATAATCTATCTATAACATCTCCTGAACCAGTTCTAAAAGTTTCTTTGCTTTCAGATGCTTTTTCTAATGATTTTCTTAGGACATTATTCTCCCAAGCAACTTTCTTGTCTTTGTCAAACATCAAATTTGTTCCTCCCTATTTTATAATCTTGTGGTTGACGTTTAATAATTCTGTTTATATTTTTTATGTAAAGCGAACTTTCTTCACGAATAATATACTCTATTTTTACTAATTTTGCAAGATTTTTTGCAAAAATGACTAATATAATTTTATTTCTTGCAATAAAACTTGTAAATTATTAAGCTTTACATCGTTAATTAAATAACTATCGCATATTTTCAAGTTGTATAATTATTTATTCTATAAGACATTTTTTATGCATTGCATTTATATTATTAATTTTTTCATAAATAACAAAAAAATCTTTTAAAAACATTTATTATTTCACAATGGTTTAATTTTAATTATTTAAGGTATAATTAATTATACAAATATATACTTATAAATGAAATAATTAGTATATAAGAAAATTAGTGAGGTATCAAGATGAGAGATTTTGTAAGTTTTCAAAACGTATCTAAATATTATAAAATGGGCGAGCAAAAGATAACAGCTACTGATAATATAAGCTTCGATATTAAAAAGGGTGAATTTTGTGTAATTGTAGGACCAAGCGGTGCTGGAAAAACTACAGTGTTAAATATGCTTGGGGGTATGGATACCTGTGACCTTGGAAGTATAATGCTAGACGGAAAAGAAATTAGTAGCTACAACAATAGACAACTCACAGAATATAGAAGACACGATGTAGGATTTGTATTTCAATTTTATAATTTAGTTCAAAATCTTACTGCCCTTGAAAATGTAGAACTTGCAAGTGAAATATGTAAAAATCCTTTAGATCCTATTGAAATCTTGGAACATGTAGGCTTAAAGGATAGAATGTCTAATTTTCCTGCCCAGCTTTCAGGTGGAGAACAGCAAAGAGTATCTATTGCGAGGGCACTTGCTAAAAATCCAAAAATACTTTTATGTGATGAACCAACAGGAGCACTTGATTACAGCACTGGTAAATCTGTTTTAAAACTATTGCAAGACACCTGCAGGAATACTGGAAAAACAGTTATTGTTATAACGCATAACCAAGCTATAACAGCTATGGCAGACAGAGTAATAAAAATTAAAAATGGAAAAATCGAATCCTGCGAAATCAATGCGAGTCCAGTGCCTGTTGAGAGAATTGAGTGGTAAGAGCGAACTATGTTCGCTCTAGGGAAGAATCTTGTGATTCTTCGTAAAAGATTGTGAACTATGTTCGCTCTAGGGAAAAATCGTTCCGATTTTTCAGAAATGGAGTTTATAATGAAAAAAACTTTTAGACTTAACATAAAAAGATCAATATTCAAAAGTATGAGTAGGTTTATAGCAATACTTGCTATAGTTGCTCTTGGTGTGGGATTTTTGGCTGGACTATTAGCAACAACTCCAGACATGAAAATATCTGCAGACAAATACTATGATGATACAAATTCAATGGACATTAAAATACTAAGCACTATGGGATTAACCAACAATGATATTGAGGCTATTAAAAGCCTTGATAGTATTTTAAATATAATGCCTGCATATAGTGTAGATGTATTATTAAGAAGCTCTAATCACGATTCTATTGTAACAAAAATACATAGCATAGCTTCAGATAAGTCTAATACTCAGAATCAGTTAATTCTAATTGATGGTAGAATGCCCCAAAAACCTAATGAATGTGTAATAGAAGAGAAAAACTTTCTCGGAACACCTGTAGCTATTGGTGATAATTTATATGTATCCGAAGAAAACATTGATATAAAAGATAAGCTAGCAATAGAGAGTCTAGAAGTAGTTGGTATTGTTAAAAGCGCTCAATATTTCTCTGTTGAAAGAGAGCGAAGTACTGTTGGTAACGGTACTGTAAGCTTAATTATGTACATTCCTGAAGAAAGCTTCTCATACGATGTATACACTGAAGCTTATGTTACAGTAAAAGGAGCAATAGATTTAAATACATTTTCAAATAATTATGATAATTTAATTGATGATGCTATAGACAAAGTTGAGATTATTTCTAAAGAACAAATTGTTATGAGATATAACGAAGTCGTAGATAAAGCGAATAAAGAACTCAGTAATGCTAAAAAGGAATATGAAGATAAAAAAGCTGAAACATACACAGAGCTTCAGGATGCACTGGATAAAATTGAAAATGCTAAAAAAGATATAGCCATTGGAGAAAAAGAGCTATCAAATGGATATAAGAAATTAGCTAATGGACAAAAAGAGCTTGATAAGCAGAAATTTGATTTTAATATGCAAATTACAAATAAACAAAACGAAATAAATGAGGCTAAAATTCAGTTAGAAGATGCTAAAAAGGAACTACAATTATTCAAAGCTTCACTTGATGAAGCAGCTATAAAAATTGAAGAATTGAGACCTTTAGCGCAACTTGATCCAAAAATAGCAGAAGAGGTTGCAAAATATGACCAGAGCCTTTTACAATACAATTCATCACTTGAAGAACTAAATAAAAAAGAAAATGAGCTCCTATCAGGAGAAGCACTTCTTAACAACAGTATTAAAGAAGCTAATGAAAAATTCGATTCAGCTGAGAAGAAATTAAATAATTCTAAAATAGAACTAGATGATGCAAAAAGAGAACTTAATACAGCAAGTGTTGAACTAGAGGATGCAATTAAAAAGTACAATGATGGTAAATCAGAAGCCGATGAGGAATTTACTAAGGCTCAAAATGAAATTAAAGATGCTGAGCTAGAGATTAAAAAAATAAAGATACCAAAATGGTACATTTTAGATAGACATTCTAATCTATCATACGAAAGCTTCTCATCTAATGCCCAAAAAATTGAAGCTATAGCAACTGTATTTCCAATATTGTTTTTCCTTGTAGCAGCTTTAGTTGCACTCACTACTATGACAAGAATGGTTGAAGAGGAAAGAACTCAAATTGGAACAATGAAGGCGCTTGGTTATAGCAAAGCTACAATAGCATTCAAGTATATGTTATACGCTGGATTAGCAAGTATTTCAGGCTCTTTAATTGGTTTATTAGTTGGATTTAAGCTATTTCCTACAATCATTTGGAATGCTTATAAAACAATGTATATACTTCCTCCTTTAATTACTCAATTCAATGTAAAATATGCATTGATATCTTCAATTGCAGCTATATTTTGCACTTTAGGAGCAACATACTGGGCATGCTACAGTTCCTTGAAAGAATCAGCTGCATGTCTTATGCTACCAAAAGCTCCGAAAGCTGGTAAGCGAGTATTTTTAGAATACATTACTCCTCTTTGGAAAAGACTAAAATTCACACACAAGGTAACAGCTCGTAATCTAATAAGATATAAAAAAAGATTCTTTATGACTGTTATTGGAATCGCAGGATGCACTTCTCTCTTAGTAACAGGCTTTGGACTCAGAGATAGCATTGGAGATATAGTATTTAAACAGTTTAGTGATATATTCAAGTATAATCTTATTGTAAGCATGAAAAATGATGATTCCTTAAAAAGATCTGATAATTTAAACAATATTGTTTCGAACAAAGATTATATATCGAGTTTTACTACAATACATCAAGAAAATGCTGTAGCAGGTTCTGATAAAAATAAAAATGAGATAGATATTACTATTACTTCAATTGAAAACGAAGAAGAATTAAAGAATTTTATAGTTCTACAAAACAGAAAAAGCCATAAATCAATTGAATTTAAAGAAAATTCTGTTGTAATAAGCGAAAAATTAGCCGAAAGATTAGAGTTAAGTGTTGGAGATGTTATTACAATTAAAAACAGCAATAATAAGAATGCTAAATTTACTATAACAGGAATAACTGAAAATTATGTAACTGGATATGCCTACATACCAAGCAATTTATATGAGACTGCTTATGGAGAAAAACCAGTATTCAATGTTTTAATTGGTAATTTGACAAACACAGATCAAGAAAGCAGAGATAAGCTTGCCACTATACTATTAAAAGACACAGAGATAAATGCAGTGAGCTTCACCGATGTAATAAAGGATCAATTTAGTGATTTATTAAGCAAAATAGACTATATAGTAATTGTTCTTATTGCAAGTGCTGGATTATTAGCCTTTATAGTCCTATATAACCTAACGAATATTAATATCACAGAAAGGCAAAAGGAAATTGCCACTATCAAAGTTCTAGGCTTCTATGACAAAGAGGTTTCAGCCTATGTCTACAGAGAAACTATGGTTTTGAGCTTAATTGGAACACTAAGTGGCTTAGTTCTAGGTGTTTTCTTACATGCATTTGTAGTAAAGGTTGCTGAGATTGACTCAATTATGTTTGGTAGAGATATTTATCCATTAAGCTACTTATATTCAGTGTTGCTTACAATTCTATTTAGCATATTAGTAAACCTAGTAATGTATAAAAAGCTAAGAAAAATAGATATGGTCGAAAGCATGAAAGCAAATGAATAAAAGATATCAAAAGTCACAGCATATGCTGTGACTTTTAGTTTTTTAATAAATAATGTTACTTATTTTCTTCAAATGTTCCAAAAACTATTGTTTTTTTATCTTGAACCATTACTTTACCTTTTGCTAAAACTGTATCTACATCTAGGTTTTTATCTAATAAGCATATATCAGCATCAAAGCCCTTTTCTAATATTCCTTTGTTTTTTAGTTTAAAAGCCTTAGCAGGATTGGATGTCAAAGCTCTTATTGCAATCTCAAGAGGGATATCATGGTTATTAACAGAATTCTTTATTTCTTTAATTAAACAACTTGATGTTCCTACTCCTAAGCCTACTAACTCACCTTTTTCATTGAATACTGGCAAGCTTCCTTGTCCATCTGATGTAAGTGTGAAATTATCCATACTCACTTTTTCTTGTATAAGTCTTTTTAAGCCTTTACCAAACGAAATTTCGTCATCTAGCTTATCGATGTAGTCAACATCTTCACTTCCTGTAAAATCAATGTATCCACCTTTTTTAGCAAATTGTACGCACTTTTCAAAAAGCTCTGGATTTCTGTTTACGTGTGTCGGCACAAATTGTGTTATAGGAATTTCTGTCTCAGCAACAACTCTTTCAAGAAACTCTATTTGTCTTTTTCCATCTCCTAAATGTACATTTACTACACCTGCCTTGCCTGACAACATTCCAGCAACTCTTGCATCAGCAACTGCTTTCACAAATTCATCAAAGGAAGGTTGAGACGATCTATGATCAGATAATGCAACTTCTCCGATTCCAATTATTTTGTCAATAGCCATAATATCTTTCATTATTTCGTCTGTTATAGTTTTTAATGGCAATCTGTATGAGCCAGTATATATGAATGTTGTTATGCCTTCTTCCTCTAAAGCCCTTGCTTTTGCAAGTAATGACATTAAGTCTCTTCCTACTCCGTCTGTTCCTAAGCATCCTATTACAGTTGTAACACCAGCTATTGTAAGTGTACTAAGTTTAACCTCAGGAGTCCTTGTGGTAAAGCCACCTTCTCCACCTCCACCTAAGATATGAACATGAGAGTCAATAAAGCCTGGAACTGCAATCTTGCCACTTCCATCAATTTCATTAAATTCTACAAGACCATTTAGTCCAATGGAAATATTTTCTTCAATAGCTGCAATTTTATTTCCAACTATCAGGATATCCTTTTTCCCAATATGCTCTGGTTTATAAACATCTACATTTCTAATTAATATTATCATTAATCTTCCCATGCACCTTTTATAAATCCGTGGTGCGTATCCTTCTATTATTTTAGTTTATTAAAAATTATCTTTTATTTAAGACTTTTATATTATTGTAATCCCATCATTACTGCTATTACAATTATTACAGTACCCATTAGGAAAAAGAAGCCCTGCATTTTTATATGCTCTTTAGCCCATTTAGCCCAATCAATTCTTGCTACACCTAGAACACCTATCAAGCTTGCTGATACTGGAGTGAATGCATCAACAAAACCAGAACCAAGTTGATAAGCAAGAACTGAAATCTGTCTTGATACTCCTATCAAATCTGATAATGGTGCCATTATTGGCATTGTCAAAGCTGCCTGACCTGAATTTGATGTTACAACTAGATTAAATAAGCTTTGGAATACATACATAAACCACGCTCCTATGACTGATGGAACTCCAGATAGTAGTTGACCTATTCCATATAAAACTGTGTTTAATGTAGAAGCTACATTAGCATTTGAGCCACCAAGTACCAACAAGATACCTTTAGCCATACCAACAACTATAGCTGTACCAGCCAAATCAGCTGCTCCCTTTTGAAATGCTGATGCCATTTCATTTATAGTCATATCATTTAATTTGAATATAATTGCTGTTATACCTGTTACAAATCCCATTACGAAGAACTGTGAAGCGATTTCTGGTATATAGTAAGCCTTTTTAGTAACTCCATAAATTATCCAAATTAATACGGCAAGCATTTCTAAAAGTATAATTTTATGTCCTAATGTAAACTTAACTTGCTGCTCTGATGTTTTTTCTAATCTTTCTCTAAAGTGTCCGTCACTTTCATATACTACTGAATTCCTCGGATTTTTACGAATTCTTTCAGCATAAATTAAAGTGTATCCTGCTGATAATGCTGTTACAACAACCCACATTATAAGTCTAAAAGTTGCTCCTGAGAGAACAGGAATTCCGGCTATACCTTGTGCTATAGCTACACTAAACGGGCTCATCCATGACGCCGCATTTCCCACTTGAGAAGCAACATATGTAACCATAACTGCTACAATCGAGTCATAACCGAGTGCTATTACAAAAGGTACCATTATCATTGAAAATGGTATTACTTCCTCTGCCATACCAAATGTTGCACCACCTAAAGAGAATAAGAAGAATATTACTGGGAGTGCTAGTCTTTCAAGTCCTTTTGATTTGTTAATGAATGCATATATACCAGCATCTATAGCTCCTGTTCTCATTATTATGGCAAAAGAACCTCCAACAACTAATATAAGCGCTACTATACCAACTGCTGAACCGTTTTTATCTCCAGTCACAAGGCCCTCAAATACATAGTTTAAAAATCCAAAACCACCAAAATCATCAGTTCCCCAAACCTTAGCTGTTTTATGCAATTTTTTTGATGTGTCATATATAGATGTGCCATACGAATCGTATAAAACATCATCACTTAATCCTAACTCATCTAGTTGTTCTTGAGTCCAAGTTGATGAATCCGTTGCTACAAACTCTTTTAACGCATTTTGATCAACTTCTAACTCTTCAAGCTTAGCAGTGTCTTCAGAAAGAGTTTTTAAATGTTCAGATAAGTTTTTAGTATCTAAATTATAACTATATCTGAATGAATCATCCTTTAAAACTGTTCTTGATTTTTCTGCTCCATTTGCATCAATGTAAGTAACCTTATGAACGCTGAATTTACCTGCTGGAATAATAAATGTTAACAACCAGCTGATTAATACTACAGCAAAAATAATTGCATAGGTATGCGGTGTTCTAATTTTTGTAAAATCTTTAGAAATTTTTACTTGTTTGTCATTCTTTTTTTTCATGTCAATCCTCCTTAAGTTTTATAGTTGATTTAAATTATAATACTAATTAATATTACAATCAAGTTATTATGTGCTTATTATGCCAGAAATAAAAAGCATATATACAATTTTCTTGTAAATATGCTTTTTATTTTATTAAATATTATTCAAAACCAAAAAACCTAAATCTATCCAATTAATTTACTATACTCAACTGCAAGCAGAGCAGCAACCTTTGCATTGTTTAGAACTAACTCAATGTTTGAAGCTAAGCTTACTCCTTTTGTTATTTCTTTTAATTTTGATAATAAAAATGGGGTAGTAGCCTTACCTTTTATACCTTGCTTTTCTGCTTCCTTAACTGCTTCATTTATAGCACCATTTATAAAATCACTATCTAGTGCAAATTCCTTTGGTATTGGGTTTGCTACAACCATTCCGCCTTTTAATCCTAACTCATGCTTTGTTTTAAATGCATTAGCTATTTCTTCTATTGTATCTAATCTATAATCTACCTTAAAACCACTTTCTCTTGTATAGAATCCTGGCAAATCTTCTGTTTGATATCCTATTACAGGAACTCCTTTTGTTTCAAGGTATTCCATTGTTAAACCTAAGTCAAGGATAGATTTTGCACCAGCACACACAACCGCAACGTCAGTCATAGCAAGTTCTTCTAAATCTGCAGATATATCCATTGTAGTTTCTGCACCTCTGTGAACACCACCAATTCCTCCGGTTGCAAATACCTTTATGCCAGCCATATTAGCTAAAATCATTGTTGTTGCAACTGTAGTAGCACCATCCATTTTTTGTGAAACAAGCACTGCTAAGTCTCTTCTACTAGCTTTTCTAACCTCATAGCCTTTTTTACCTAAATAATGAATTTCTTCATCACTTAATCCTACCTTTAATTTTCCCCCAATAACTGCAACAGTTGCTGGTATAGCACCATATTCTCTGATCTTCTTCTGTGTTCTAATAGCTGATTCAGAGTTTTCTGGATAAGGCATACCGTGAGAGATTATTGTTGATTCTAAAGCTACAACTGGCAAATTATTTTTTAAAGCATTTTTTATTTCATCTGATATTACTAAATATTTTTCTAAATTCATTTCATTTTTCCTTTCCTTTAATAGTTCCAAACTAAAATTTTAATGACTTAGTTTGAAACAAGTTATCATTTATTATTTTTTCTACTTTTTCATAGGATAAAGTTTTACTTATTGTCTCTATGCTTGATACACATATTGAAGCTGTAGCACTAGCAATCTTCGCAGAATCAAGAATACTGCAATTATTTAAAAACCCATAAACTATTCCTGCCATAAATGAGTCTCCTGCTCCAGTTGTGTTGACTATCTCACTCTTGTAAGGAGGCATCAATCCTTTTTCAATTCCATTGTTATAATAAACACCATTTGAACCTAAAGAAATAAATACTTGCTTTACTCCCTTTTCAATAAAATAATCCGATGCAGTTATTAAATCTTTTTCATTGTTTATCTTTATACCCGAAAGCATTTCTGCTTCATACCTATTAGGCTTGATTGTATGGAACTTACCTATAATATTCTTGACCTTCATACCTCTTGATACAGATACTAAATCTACAAATATAGGAACTTTTATGTAATCTAATAGGTATTCTATAGCATCTAATTCCAAGCATGTGTCTATAACAATTGCTTTTGATTGTTCTAATATGTCTTTTCGTAATTCTAGAAATGTTGGAGTAATATTTTTATATATTTCCATATCAGATATTGCTAGCTTCATATCTTTGTCACTATCTGCTATATACACATAGGTTGCAGTTGTTGTTTTTGGCATATTAAAACTATTTCCAATTTTAATTCCTAAATCCATGCAATTTTTCTTAAGTAAATTAGCATAAACATCATCTGCAAATACTGTTAACAATTCAACATTAACATCTAATCTCCTAAGATTTTCAGCAATATTTCGGCTTACTCCACCCATTGAAAAGGACACTCTGCCTGGATTAGAATCCTTGTCAATAAGTTTTGTAAATGGTATACCTGCAACATCAATATTACAAGCTCCAATCATACTAACATAATAATTATCTGCAATTATATAGCCCTTACCTTTTATCAAACCCTTCTTCATTAAGTTTGCAATATGTACAGCTACAGATGACCTAGCTATATTTAACTTAGCTGCTAATTCATTTTGTGATATAAGCGGATTCTCTTCAATACACTTTAATACTTCACGTTCTCTGTTGGTCAAAAATTATCACCTCTTCCAAAAAATCTAATAAAATAATAGCTAAATTTAACTATTTAGTATCCTATATATTATTGCATTTATCTATATGAATATGTATATTATGTCCAATAATTATACATTCAAGCTCTAAACGAGACTTTTATAGGGGGGGAAAGAAACGAATAGAACTCGAGTGCATATTTACAGGACATAAAATCCTTTGTTTATAAAAAATAAACCTTTGTTTAAAGCACATAAACTTATGTTTACATTGTATCATCAGAATAACAAAAAAGCAAGAGATTTTTTATAATAATCTCTCGCTTATAATAGCTATTGCTCCTACGATGCCTGCATCTGTACCTAAGCTTGCAGGCACTATTTTAACAGTGCTTGACATTACATTAAAGCTTCTCTCAAGTGCTATCTTTCTTAATCTATCAAACAATATATCGCCTACTTTAGAAACTCCGCCACCGATTACAATCATTTCAGGGTCAAATATGTTAATAAAGCTTGCTATTCCTATACCGAGATAATTTGAAGTATAATCCACAACTTCAAGTGATAGCTTATCCCCTTTTGAAGCACATTCAAAAACTTCCTTTGCAGTAATATTGTCATATGATAATAACAAGCTTTTCTCATCATTTAATTTTTCAAAATGCTGTAGCCTTTCTCTTGCTACTCTCGCTATTGCAGTTCCAGATGCCATAGCCTCTAAGCAGCCATAATTACCACAATTGCATCTTGGTCCTTGAGGCTCTACAGTCATATGTCCAAGCTCTCCTGCGTTTCCTGTTTTCCCACGATAAAGCTTTTTATTGATTATAATTCCTCCACCTATTCCTGTGCTAACAGTAATATATATTAAATTTTCAACTCCCTTGCCTGCACCAAATAAAAATTCACCTAAGGCAGCAGCATTAGCATCATTATCAATAAAAGTTTTTATACCTGTTGCATTTTCCACAGTACTTTTTAATGGAAATTTTTTAAAAGGAAGATTAGGTGTTTCTATAATTACTCCCTCTTCTGAGTTCAGTGGTCCAGGACTTGCAATACCAATACCTATTACATCCTCATTGTTTATATTATTTTCATTAATCACGTGATTTATAAGCCAAATTATCCTAGCCATCACATTATCTGAACCCTCAAAAGCTAAGGTATCAATAGTTTTCTTATATAAAATATTTCCTTTCTTATCACTAAGAGCACCAGCTATTTTAGTACCGCCTAAATCTATTCCTACAATATATTTCTTCTCCATAACAATATACATTCCTTTCTTTGTAAAAAGCGAAACAAGTTTCGCTCTATACAGCACAAGTGCTTAGTATTTTGAGATTACCCTCTATTTCAAGTTCTCCAAGACCAGCAGGAATCAACACGGTATCACCTTTGTTAATTGTTTCTGATCCGTTTTTCCAATGTATTTTCCCTGAACCAGAGATATTCATAATTACTCTAAAGGCTTCTTCTGATACATTTATAATCTGTTTATCTTCTATACTAATTTCATCAACAATAAAATACTCTGATTCAATTAATCTCATCCTTTGCTTGCTATTGCTCACACGAGCTTTTTTTGTGTTAAAATCTATAACATCCAAAGCTCTATCAATATGTAGCTCTCTTTTATTACCATGCTTGTCAACCCTGTCCCAGTCAAATATTCTAAAGGTTGTATTGCTATTTTGCTGAAATTCAGCGATAAGTATATCTTCAAGTATTGCATGTACAGTTCCAGAAGATATGTACAAACAGTCTCCAGCTTTAACACGTATTTCATTTAGTGTATCAATTATAGTGCCTTTTTTTATAGCTTGAATAAAATCCTCACGGCTAATTTCTTGTTTTAAGCCATATATTAGCTTGGCATCTTCCTTAGCATCTAATACATACCACAACTCATTTTTTCCGTTATTTTCCCCTATTAGCTTAGCATACTCATCATCTGGATGAACCTGTACTGAAAGTCTATCATTTGCATCTATTATTTTTACAAGCAACGGAAAATTCAGCCCATATTTTTCATAAATTTTTGTCCCAAGAAGCTTTTCCTTATATTTACATATTAAGCTTGACAGCTCAATGCCTCTATACTCACCGTTACTCACAACGCTCATACTATCAGCTCTGCAGGACAATTCCCAACTCTCAGCTATATTTCCTTCAGGGATTTCTCTATCAAAAAATTGAGCTATTCTTTTTCCGCCCCATAATATTTCCTTGTATATTGGATTAAATTTAAAAGGATAAAGCATATTATATCTCCTGTTTTTCATTGTATAAACTCATTTAAAAATTAATTATCTTTTCTATAAAATGATACCATCTTATATAAATAAAAACAAATGATTATTTTTTGTATGTTGTTTTTTTTTATAAGCCTGTATAATAAAAGAGTGAACCGCGTTCACTATGTAAACACTGTTTACTCTGTGAACGCTGTTTACTCTATGAACTTAATAAAGATTGGAGAAAAATTCTATGGTTTTTGAGTTACAAAGAATTGAAAGAATCATTAAGGATCTAAAGGCTGCTATTTATCCAGATAACGAACCAATAACTAAGTACAGAATATGTGATGAAAATATTTCTGGTGGAGAAAATTGTCCAACTGATAATAATTGGGGTGATTTTAGAACAGGTGAATTATGGGGTGGATACGATAAACACTCATGGTTTATAACTACAGTAAAAATACCCAAGAGATTTGAGGGTAAGGATGTAATCTTTAGAATAACTACAGGTAGAGAGGGGCAATGGGATGCTTTAAACCCACAATTCTTATTGTATATTGATGGAAAACTAATTCAAGGTCTTGATGTTAACCACAGAGAGGTGATGGTAGCTAGAAATGCTAAAGCAAATAGCGAATATTCTATTGCACTTTTAGGCTATAGTGGACTTCACAAAGATAAAATATTATTAATGACAGAGCTTTGTGTTCTTGATAGCAAAATAGAGGAGCTTTATTATAATATTAATGTACCACACTCTGTAGCTAAGCTATTAGGCAAGGAAGATGATAATACTACAAAAATACTCTTAACTCTTGGCAAAGCAATTGACATGCTTGATTTGAGACAAATATACTCAGTTGATTTTTATAGATCAGTTAATATAGCAAATGAACTCTTAAAAAAATCATTCTACACTGATATAAACTATAACGGCCCTACTGTAACCGCTGTAGGTCATACTCATATTGATATCGCATGGCTGTGGAGAATAAGTCAGACTAAAGAAAAAGCTGTTAGAAGCTTTTCTACCGTTTTAAATCTTATGAAAGAATATCCTGAATATAAGTTTATGTCGAGTCAGCCTCAATTATATGAATATATAAAAGAGCTTGAGCCAACAATGTACGAAGAAATAAAGCAAAGAATAAAAGAAGGAAGATGGGAAGCAGACGGAGCTATGTGGCTTGAAGCTGACTGTAACTTGCCATCTGGAGAATCATTAGTTAGACAGATTTTATTCGGAACTAGATTTTTCAAAGAAGAGTTAGGTGTTGATTGTAAGAGCTTATGGCTACCTGATGTATTCGGATACAGTGCTGCACTTCCACAGATACTTAAAAAGAGTGGTATAAAATATTTTGTAACAACAAAAATAAGCTGGAGTCAATTTAACACAGTACCAAACGATACATTCATATGGCAAGGAATTGATGGAAGTGAAATATTCACATATTTTGTAACAACCTCTGATTATGATAAATATACAGGTGACAAAATAACATTTTCAGGAAAAATGAATACAACTACATATACAGGCACTATAAATGCAAATCAAGTCTTAGGCACATGGAAGAGATATCAAAATAAAGATATTAATGATGAAACTATGATGCTATACGGCTATGGTGATGGTGGTGGTGGCCCAACAAAAGAAATGCTCGAAAATGCTGAAAGGCTTAAATATGGTATACCAGGTTGTCCAAGGCTTCAAATGGGACTTGATGGTGATTTCTTAGATAGATTATATGATAGACTAATACAAAGTGGAGTAGAGATACCAAAATGGGTTGGTGAGCTTTATCTTGAATACCATAGAGGAACTTATACTTCAATGGCTGAAAACAAACGCTATAACAGAAAAAGTGAATTTTTGCATTTAGATGCAGAATTGTTGTCAACTATAGCAATGCTACTTGGAGAAAATTACCCTGCTTTAGAGATAAATAAGGGATGGAAGGGAATATTATTAAATCAATTCCACGATATCATACCAGGTTCTTCAATCAAAGAGGTTTATGAGGACTCTAGAGAGCATTACAAAGAAATAATTAGTTCAATAAATAACATTTTAAATGAAAAGCTAACTAAAATAGCTTCAAAAATTAAGCTTCATAATAAAGCAATTGTAGTTTTCAACACACTTTCATTCAACAGAGATGATATTTTAGAGGTCAATATTGAAAATGGCATGCGAATTAATGGACTTAAGGATTGTAATGGTAAAAATGTTGAATTCCAAATAACAGACAATGGCAATAAGCTTGTTTTCTATGCAACTGGAGTTCCATCAAAAGGATATAAGGTATTTTATATAAGTGATGAAAATAGCATCACGCTTTCAAAGCCAAGCATAATTGGAGATAAGAAATTTGAAAATGAGTTCTTTATAATTGCTTTTGATGATGATTATAACATAATATCAATGTACGACAAATACAATGATAGACAGCTTATAGACGCAGGCAAAAAAGCAAATGTAATTCAGGCCTTTGAAGATAGACCAATGCAATGGGAAAACTGGGACATTGATATCTATTACAAGAAAAAAATGTGGGAAGTAAATGATTTACAAAGTGTTGAAATAATTGAACAAGGACCTATTAGATATTGTATAAAGGTAGAAAGAACCTTCTGCAATTCAAAAATAACACAATATATTTACTTCTACAGCAATGTTTCTCGTGTAGATTTTAAAACTGTTGTTGACTGGAATGAAAAAAACATACTACTTAAAGCAGCTTTCCCTGTAAATATTAATGCAAGTAGAGCTACATATGAAATTCAATATGGAAATCTTGAAAGAGAAACTCATAATAACACAAGTTGGGATTTGGCTAAGTTTGAAGTATGTGGACATAAGTGGGCAGATATATCAGAAGGAGCATATGGAATAAGTCTTATGAATGACTGTAAATATGGATATGATATTAAGGATAACTTAATGAGATTAACACTACTTAAGGCAGGCACATATCCAAACCCTGATGCAGATTTAGGTATTCACAAGTTTACATACTCCTTATATCCTCACAATGGCACATGGAAAGAGGCAGGAACTCAAAAGATGGCATACAACTTAAATGTACCTATGCACACAGTAATTGAAAATTCTCACAATGGTACACTTCCTGAAGCAATGGCATTGTTTAGTGTTGATAAGGAAAATTGTATCATAGAAGTAGTTAAGAAAGCTGAAAGTGGCAACGGCATAATCGTAAGACTCTATGAATACATGAATAAAAGAGATAAGGTTACAACTTCTGCAGGAATGGATATAAATAATGTTTGGGAATGTGACCTCATGGAAAATAAAATTGAAAACATCAAAATTAATGGCAGAGATTTTACATTTGATGTAAAACCTTATGAAATTAAGACGTTTTTAATTGATTTTAAATTATAAATAAAATTTAAGAGCACTTTCTAATTTAAATGCTCCTCTTACAGTAGTCAGAAAATAATTCTGAACATTATGTACTACTGGGAGGAGCATATAAATTTTTTTGAAATATTTTTCAAATTTTATTTTATACTTAATATATGTCACTTTATCTATTTTTTCACTTATTAAGTAAAAGAATACACATTAATTATCTTTTGTAATTTTTACAAACCGTTTTTTTCCTATCTTCATAACATCACCAGAAAAAATGACTCTATCTACATCGTCAGATGTTAGCTTTTGTCCATTTAGTTTAATACCGCCTTGCTCCATTAATCGGATAAATTCACTTTTACTTTTTACAAGGCTTATTTCTACTAAATTTGATGTAATATCTCTAATAGTATTTTGATCTTTTTTAATTAAAAGTTCTGAAATATCATCTGGGATGTCTTTTCTTCTAAAGGCAATGTCATAATATTCAATTGCCTTTTCTACATCCTCAGGTATATGATAAAGAGAGGTTATAATTTTAGCTAAACGGTATTTAACATCCATAGGATTTACACCATTATTAAGCTCTTCCCTAACCTTTTCAATTTCATTAGGATGTTCGTCTGTAGCAAGTTCAAAGTACCTAATAATTAATTCATCTGGAATTTCCATCACCTTTTTAAACATAACTTCAGGAGGTTCACTTACACCAATGTAATTTCCAAGACTTTTACTCATCTTTTCAACACCATCTAAACCTTCTAGTATAGGCATAAATAAAGCAACTTGTTGTTCTTGCTTTAATGTTTTTTGTAGATTCCTACCCATTAAAATATTAAAGGTTTGATCAGTTCCACCTAGCTCAATATCCGATTTAATTTCGACAGAATCATATGCCTGCATAAGTGGGTAGAAAAATTCATGGAGTCCTATAGGAACTTGATTATCATACCTCTTTTTAAAATCATCTCGCTCTAAAATTCTAGCAACAGTAGTCGTAGCAGCAAGCCTGATAACATCTTCAAAGTTAAGTTTAGATAACCATTCACTATTATACCTAACTTCAGTTTTATTTTTGTCTAATACTTTAAATATTTGCTCAAAGTAAGTTTTAGCATTCTCCATTACTTGTTCATCAGTGAGCGCAACTCTTCCTTTAGATTTTCCAGTTGGATCACCAATTTTTCCAGTAAAATCTCCAATAATAACTACTGCATGATGTCCCAAGTCCTGCATTTGCTTGATTTTGCGAAGCACAACAGCATGACCAAGATGAATATCTGGTGCTGATGGATCAAGTCCTAGTTTAATTATTAATGGCTTTTTTGTCTCAAATGATTTTTTTAGTTTTAAAACAACTCATCCTCATTTACAAAGGTATGCACACCTTTTAAGATTATTCGCATTTGTTCTTCTGGTTTTAATATATTTAACATCTCCTAAAATATTTTTTAAATATTTTCAAAATTAATAGAATAAAAACTTATACTTTTGTTTCAAAAGGAACAAGTCTAATATCATGTTGTCACCTTAAATTTTAAGCAAATCACATTACTTATCTTATTAAGTATATCTCCCTAAGATAAAATATTTTAGTACGATTACAAGTGTTGATATTTTTGTAGCCGTTAAGTCTAAAACCAATTGATGTATTTACAACCATTATCTATACACCTCTCATCATACAGTAACTTTCTTTTCAGCATTCTAAATACTATTTGATATAAATATTAAATTTTAACCTATAAATTTTGATAAGTCAAATATTTTTGGGAAAAGATCTCAATTTTATTTTGGTTATCAATCTATATCCTTTTACACTTTACAGTTGAATTTTAGATACAATACCATAAATACAATGTCAAAATTTGTAGAATTTTGTAGTAAATATGTTAACTTATAGTAATATATTCATAAAAATCAGAAAATTACCACATTATAAGAATGAAGACTCTAATTCTTAAGAATAATTTTACATTCTTCTGACCTAGGTAATAATTTATCTAGTTCTTATGTTCTATTTAGATATATTATATTTATTTATAAAATTAACCATTAATTTGAAGTGTACACCAAATGTTAGACAAAAAAATATAATATTTGGAGGTGCATTTTTTATAACTATATATAATGAAGAAATAAAAAAGAAATTTATAGAACTTATAAAAAGCAATAAGTATTCTATTAGTAAGTAGCAAAGGAAATAGGCATATCAATATCAGTAGGTAAAAGATGTTGGAAAATGTATAGTTATCATGGAGATGAAGGTTTGATAATAAAACCAGAAAATTATTCTGTTAAAGGTGAAGAAGGACTCATTGTAGAAAGACAAGGAAACCCAAAGAAATTTATGAGTAAAAACACTACGAAAAACCCTAAGGATATTATTCCTTTAATCTTATCTCCTGTTACTAGGATAACTCCTTTCTTCTAGGATGTGTTCCTACTGAATGTAGACTAAATGCTCTATAATCCTTATCACTCACTAATGCTTTTTTCTCAATTTTTTCTTCTAGTTTTTAACCTCTAATTATAAATCGTTGGTAATTTTATGTAATCTTTTAGTAATTTATACTACTAAATTGGTATTGTAGAATTCACAATTCCATTTATAAAAATAAGATGGATCCCGTCATGTTAATGTGACGAGATCCAATTTATATTTTCAATATTGATTATCAAAAGATTACAATACTAAATAAGCCTATATTTCAATGCTTTTATTGAATTCAAGCATAATTACTTCTAAACATTTGACTTTGTTTTTAAGCTCAAAAGGATTGGCTTTGATTATGTCATATGTATCATAATGCATTGGTATTACAATTTTAGGTCTTATAAGTTCAACAGCCTTTACTGCATCATTTATATCCATAGTATAATTTCCTCCAATAGGAATAAAAGCTACATCAATATTTTCATCCTCTAAGAGCTTCATATCCATAGTTAAGCCTGTATCTCCTGCATGATATATTTTTTTACCTTCTATCTCAATAACAAAGCCACAAGGATTTCCACCATATATCATATTATCTCCATCAGATATTCCTGAGCCATGGAGTGCGTTTGTCATTTTTACTACTCCAAAATCAAATTTAAACCTGCCCCCTATATGCATTGAGTGTATTTTTATAGAGAATTTACTTAAATATGCAGATATCTCATGATTTGCTATAACAAGCGAGTTATTGTTTCTAGCAATTTCAATTGCATCTCCGATATGATCCTCATGACCATGTGTAACAAAAACATGTGAGATTTTTCCTAAATCCTCAAGCTTAGTCTTGCACGATGGATTACCTTTTATAAAAGGGTCTATAATTCCTCTAAACTCACCTTCTTCAATTAAAACAGCTGAATGTCCTAAAAATGTTATTTTCACAATTTACCTCCATGTATTTAAAATTTTAATAATATAAATTTTCTTACAATTATTATTCTATTAATTATAATAATCTTTATACATAAATGCAATGCTTTATATTGCTCCAAGCTTATACATTATGTATTCTTTTTTATTAAGAGGATTAATAACATTTCTATTACATATCTTACTTTCATCAAATACAGTATCTTTATATCCAGCAAATTTTGTTATGTAAATCCCTTTTCCCTCAGTATAAGAAGCAAGCTTTATTTGATAATCCTTAGAGCTTTCAACTGGTATCACACCATTTAATATATAGTCCTCTCCAGCTAAGTTTGGAATCTCAAATTCAGCAGCCATGATTTTTAAATCAAACATCGCTTTACTGATTGCATATTCTGGTATTCTCAGTTCAAATTCATTTATTGGCTCTAAAAGCTTAGTTTTAGCATTATCAATAGCTTCCATTAACACCATCGGTGTTACATTTCTAAAATCTGCAGGTGTGCTATCTACACTACTATATGCTCCATCCATTAGAGTTATTTTAGTATCTGTTATCCCCCAACCATACAAGCCATATTTGCATGTATCATATACTGCTTCTTCAATTGCTCTTAAAAATGTTTTTAGCAAAAATCCTGCTGTAACCTTAGATTCATACACTATTCCTGATCCTCTTTCTAATGGTTCTACCTTAATTTGAACTGTTGCAGCAAATATATTTGGCTTTTGGAACATATGCATACAAGCAGTTCCCTCACCACATACTGTTTCTCTATATATTGTTTGAGTATTTGAAAATTCAACCATTAATTTATATTGACTTTCTAAAATTGAGCTAATTATTTCCTTTTGCACTTCGCCAAACAAGTTAATATAAATATCTTTATTAGAATCATCCATTTCTAATTCTAAAAGTGGGTCCTCATCACTTAAATTGAGCAGTGCCATGTATAATGCATGGTTATCTTCACCATCTGCTAAGGAAATCTTAGCTTTTAGAGTAGGCCTTGCAAGTGACACCTCTTTTAACTTGTCATTCCTTTTACCAATAATAGAACCTATTTTCATACATGAAATGCCATGTATAATACCTATATCTCCAGAGCTAATTTTTTTAGCATCTAATATTTTCCCATTGTCTAAACAGCTTATTTTTTTAACTTTTTCATGTATTGGCTCGTCTGAAGAATATGGAGAAGTTATACATATAATATCTCTTACGTTTATTTCTCCTCCAAATATTCTGACATACGCCTTTTTCTCGTTTGAAGCTGTTCTCTCAATTTTAAACACAAGTCCTGACAATTCACTTGTATCGTCAATTTCATTTTCATTACTTACTATGAAATATTTTATTATTTTATCTAATAATAAGTCTGTGCCTATATTTAAGCCGGCTGAGCCCATGAACACAGGATAAATCATAGCTTTGCTTGAATATAGAGATAGTTTTTTATCTATTGTTGACTTAGAAAGATATCCCTTATCCAAATACTCAGCTAAAGCCTCCTCGTCAAGCTCTGACAATACATCTAAGACTTTATTAAATAATGTTTCATTTTCATAGCTATCTATGATTTTTACTTCCTTGCTTTCTTGATTTATAAAGCTTTGTAGCATAATAGCTTTATCACTGAGAAGCTTAATTATTTCATTGTATACTTTGATAGCATCTGCAGCTATTCTATCAAGCTTGTTTATAAATATTATTGTTGGTATATTAAGCTTTTTTAGTGTGTTAAACAAAACCCTTGTCTGCGATTGAATACTCTCAACCGCTGAAATTACAAGAACTGCTCCATCAAGCACACTCAATGAACGCTCTACCTCTGATATAAAATCTACGTGCCCAGGTGTATCTAATATATTTATTTTTACATTCTTGTAATTAAATGATATAGCAGATGCTTTTATTGTTATACCTCTTGATTTTTCTAATTCCATTGTGTCCGTCTGTGTATCACCATTATCTACTCTTCCTATTTTATCTATAACCTGAGCATGATACAAAAGATTTTCTGTTAATGTTGTTTTGCCCGCATCAACGTGGGCTAATATTCCTAAATTAATTGTTTTATTCATTCATTCTCCATATATTATTTTATAGTTTTACAATCTTTGTTGCAATATTTTCATTAAACATATAATCATGCTCGACAAATATCATCGTCGGCTTGTATTCAAGTATCAGCTTTTCAATTTGCATTCTTGATATTATATCAATATAGTTTAATGGCTCATCCCATATATATAGGTTTGCTTTTTGAGATAAGCTCTTTGCAATTAATACCTTTTTCTTCTGCCCAGCACTTAGCTCTGATAAATCCTTTTCAATTGAGTTAGGATTGAAGTCTAGCTTTGATAATATTGCTCTAAATAAACTTTCATCTATTGCCTCATTTTCAACAAATTCCTTAAAGCTACCTCTTAAATGAGAAGTATCTTGTGATATATAGGAAATATTTAACCCGTTTCCTATATTAAGACTTCCAGTATATTCTATATCCTCGCCAAGAATAAGCTTGATAATGCTTGATTTACCAGAACCATTTTTACCTCTTAGTGCTACTCTATCTCCCTCATTTACTGTAAAGCTTAGTTCATTAAAGACATTTTTATCTCCATATCTTATCGATAAATTATCAACATTAATGTAATTAGATTTTAAATAGGTCTGAGGAAGTATTTTTAAGTCATCTGTTCTTTCAATATTTTTAAGGAGTTTTTTCTTATCCTCAATTGCTTTTTCTTTTCTATGTTCAATATTCTTAGCCTTTTTCATCATTCTGGCTGCCTGCGCACCAATAGCACCTCTATCACAAGGGCCATTGCCAATTTTTGTTTTTTCAACCAGGTCACTCCAACCCTTAGAACGCCTAAATGACTCAGTTAAAGTTTTAATCTCTTTCTTTAACTTATCATTTTGTGCTATCTCGTAATTATCTTGAAGTTCTCTATTGTAGTTCCAGCTTGAGAAATCACCCTTCTGTATTTCAATATCATTTTTATTAATAGAGATAATGTGATCAACGATTTTATCTATAAAATGTCTATCATGAGATACTAATATAAATCCTTTTTTAGAATTTAAGTACCTAGCCACACACTCTCTACCTTCAATATCTAAATGGTTTGTTGGTTCATCTATCAATAGAAAATTATTCTTTTTTAGAAACAACACTGCTAGCATAAGCTTAGTTCGCTCGCCACTGCTAAGGGTACTAAAACTCCTTTTGAGCACATCAACTTCTACATCAAGCTTTCTAATTTCTTTTTCTATAAGCTCATCAATTATATATCCATCATGGCTCATATATAAGTCTAAAATCTTTCCGTATTCAAGCATTGATTCTTCAGTATTTTCTTCTATACATAGATTCATTTTTTCTTCCCACTCAGAAAATGGGGCAATTATGTTTTTAATAATTTTTAAAGTGTTATCTTCTAAACTTATAGTTTTTAGCTCATCGCTTTCATCACTAGTTATCATAAACTGTTCATCTTTTGTTTTATTATCTTTAATTTCAAAGGGGAAATAATCAAAGCTTACAGAGCTTGTTATCGCTCCACTGTATTTGTATTTACCCTGCAATAAATTTAAAAATGTTGTTTTACCTCTTCCATTTCTACCAATGAAGCCAAGCCTCCAATCAGTGTCTATTTCAAAAGACACATTTTCAAATATATTTTCATAGTTTGTATCATAGCTAAATGTTAAATTGCTTACTTTAATTTGCGACATACTCATTCCTCCAAATGCTGTATTAAAACTTTAATGTTATTTGTTTTGTATTTAATAAATTTTTTCAAAATAAAAATCCTCAAAACAAGAATAATCTCAACAATATTAACACTATTGTTTATAATCTCGTTTCAAGGATTTTTAAGTAAAAAATTACGTGCTGATTTATAGTATAAAAAAAGAGAGTGCAGTACTAATACAATCTCCTAATTTCATCAATTAAGTTTTTATAGTTCTGAGATTATTCTTCTATAAGTATGATTGCATAACTCAACTAAGCATTACTCTTTATTAATGTTCAACAAATAAAACTTACAACAAAACAATGCGTATAAACTACACTTTATCTTATTGAAAATACTTATATCTTTTAGAAAGCTATCATACTTCTAACTATTTAATTTTGTTAGTTTAAAAAGAATTTTTTCTCATCTCTATCAATCTCCTTATTATTAAGGGTGTTTACTAATATAGTATATTATGGAAATATTATTAAGTCAATATAATTTTTATTACAGACTTGTTACAAAGAGACTAAAAGAGCACATAAATGCATTATTTATGTGCTCAGTAATATTTAATCTAAATGTTTATGTCCTACAAGCTTGTCTAATATTGAAACTAGGTGAACTATCTCTGGTTTTGATATTTGCTCATCAGCACCAAGTTGTTTTCCCTTTACCTTCATCTCCTCATTAATTAAAGATGAAAATATGATTATAGGTATAGTTTTAAGCTTTTGATCATCTCTTATAAGTTTAACAAGCCTATGTCCATCCATTTGAGGCATTTCAATATCGGTTATCAAGCAAGCGACATTCGAGTCAATCTCATCATGACTTTTAAGCTCATTTAAATAATCCCAGGCTTCTTTCCCATTATTTGTTTTTGTAATATTAGTATATCCTGCTTTCTTTAGTGATTCTGTAATAAGTTTTGATAAAAGCATAGAATCTTCAGCAATTAGTATAGGGTATTCTGCACGGCTATTTCTTGCTCCTAAAGCATCTATATCAGCAACCTTAATTCCACTTTCTGGACTTATATCAGCAATTATTTTTTCAAAATCAAGAATAGTAACAAGTCTTTTATCAAATTCTGCTATTCCAGTAGCAACACCATCTGTTCCACCATATATAGTTTTATCAGGTTTTGATATTGATTCCCAAGAAATATTCATTATACCAATAACAGTATTAACATGAAATGCTACTCTCATCATGTTGAAATCAGCAATAATAACTATATCCTTCTCTTTGTTTTCAGATTCTGGCAAACCTAGATATTTTGGAAGATTAATAACAGTCATGAGTTCATCTCTAGGTTTAAATACTCCTTCTATTGCCGGATGTGACATTTGCATTGGAGTTACAGGTAAATAGGTTATTATTTCTTTAACTTTTGCAACGTTAATTCCAAAATTATGACCTGCAATAGTAAATTCCATAATTCCCATTTCATTAGTACCGGATTCTAATAATATATCGGTTCTTAATTCTTCCATAATAATACCATTCCTCTCTGTTTTAATAAGTATGCGTATATAAATACTATGAATAATTTTATCAATTATATTCTAAATATACCTTTATGACATTTTACCATTATATTCGACAAATTACAAGAATTTTAAAACAAAAAAAATAAGTTTAAAAATTGCAATATTAATTATTAAAATTTATAATATTTTTATTTAACATATACTTAATTTTCATTGTTTTTTATAAGTAAAGTCCTGATTGAATAGTATCAGATTCTTTATAAATTATTTTAAGTTCCTTAAAATGTATTGATTTTAAAAACACATCATAATATTCACAAAATAAAATATGTGTGGTATAATATGTAAAAAAGGGTGGTGTATAGTAATGAAAAAAATCAATTTACGTCATATTTTTTTAGATACATCTGAAGAAAAAATAATAGGCCATACTGTTTTGTTAAGTTTAGTTGTGGTAGCAGCGATTTGCATGGTTTCTACAACTATTTCGCTTATATTGGATAGTACAGGCGTAGGGAAAGAAAATTTACTTATGATTTTTTTAATTGCTGTTCTGTTTTCCACAATCACCACACCTGGATACATTTACGGTTTTTTAACCTCTATTATAAGTGTGTTTTTATGCAACTACTTTTTTACTGAACCTAAATATACATTTAGAATCTACAATAGAGAGGATTTTCTTTTACTCGTGTTCTTTCTACTCACAGCATTGGTCGGTGGTTATTTATCAGCCCGCTCACGCAATCAAGCTGCTCTTGCACGTCAAAGTGAAAAAAACGCGCAAATAATGTATGAGGAACGTAATAAAATTGCACTTGCTATAGAAAGTGAACGCCTTAAGAGCACATTACTTCGTAGCGTTTCCCATGATATACGCACACCACTTACCGGCATCATGGGTGCAAGCAGTACAATAATAGATAATTTTTCATCGCTTGATGAAAATACTATAAAAGGTCTTGCACGTGACATCAATGAAGAATCAGCACGTCTAATTAGTACTGTCCAGAACATCCTTGACATGACACGTATTACTGAAGGCAAGTTGTTACTTAAAAAAGGCTTTGAAGCTGTTGATGATCTAATAACACAGGTTATTTCGCGTGTTCCTTTCTTGACGAGTCAAAATCGATTAAAAGTTAAAATCCCTGATGAAATTGTTCTTGTCGAAGTGGATGGTAAGCTGTTTGTTCAAGTTCTTTTTAATCTACTTGATAACGCATATAAGCATTCAGACGAAAACACCTTAGTTACGATTTGCGTTCGGACTGATGGTGATCAAATCATTTTTGAGGTGTCAGACAATGGCAAGGGTATTGATGAGAGCATACGAGATACTCTATTTGATAGCTTTGTTACCTTACCCGGGCATTCAGCAGATAAAGGACGCGGAGTCGGACTTGGACTATCGATATGTAAGACTATCATTGCAGCTCACGGTGGTGAGATTACTGCCGAAAACAATAAAGACGGAGGGGCACGATTTACAATTAAGTTGCCGTACAAGGAGGAATAAATATGTTAAGTAATCACATTCTAATTATTGAAGATGATCCAAAAATCATAAATTTTGTGTCGCTGGCATTAAAAGCAAAAGGATACCATATATCTTCTGCCACGACTGGGCAGAATGGTATCCTTATTTTCTGTACAGAAAATCCCGATATTATCATACTTGACCTCGGACTCCCTGATATGGACGGTGTAAATGTAATTGAAGAAATCCGTAAGGTTTCAAAAATTCCTATTCTTGTAGTGTCAGCAAGGGAGCAAGAAGAAGATAAAATCTCTGCTCTTGATATGGGAGCGAATGACTATGTTACAAAACCATTCAACATGGGAGAGCTTCTTGCCCGCATTCGTGTCATGGAACGGTTTATTGTTCATGAAAACGCCACTGAGCCTGTTGCTATTTATCATTTTGACAATCTAACAATTGATTTGCAAAGACATCGTGTATTTCTTGGAAATTATGAGGTTCATTTAACACCATTGGAATACAAGTTGCTTACGTTTTTAGCAGTTAATTATGGTAAAGTCATTACACATCATCAAATAACTAAGGAAGTATGGGGATATTCTGAAACAGGCGATACCAAAAGTATTCGCGTGTGTATGACATCTTTACGTAGAAAAATTGAAGCAGATACATCTCATCCCAAATTTATATTTACAGAAATTGGAATTGGCTACAGATTTACAGATAATCGTACTACTTAATAATTCGGCTATCCTTGTGCTGTCAAGCGCTTTATATCTGCCGGTTTGCCACTGATAACTATTTGATCTCCATCGTTAAACTCATAATCTGCACATGGCATTGGTTGTACCAATGCTTTATTTTTAACTGCAAGGATATTAATACGGTATCTTCTCCTCACATTGATCTCTCCTATTGTTTTTCCCACCCAATCCTCAGGAACATATATTTCATAAATTGCGTGTTCTGATGACAGTTCGATATAGTCAAGAATACTGTTCGCATTATACTTAACAGCTAGTTTTTCAGCTAGTTCACGTTCTGGATATACCACCTCATCTGCCCCAATTTTTTTAAGAATATCAGTCTGTATATCCCTTCCCGCTTTTGTCACGATATACTTTGCCCCAAATCTTTTCAGCAAAGATGTAACAACCAGTGAAGATTCAAAATTTTTACCTATTGTGACAAAGCATATATCAAAATTTCCAATACCAAGTGCACGTACCACATTTTCGTCGGTGCAGTCACCGACAATAACATCCTCTATGACAGATGACACACTTTGAATGATTTTATCATCCTTATCAACAACCATTACAGCATTACCAAGTTCAAAAAGTTTTACAGCAAGATGCTTTCCAAAACGTCCCATGCCAATCACTAAAATTGATTTTCCATTTTGTTTTTGTTTCATAAATTAATTCCTCCAAACCTATCCGATTAATATTTTTTCAGGTACTCTTTCTACAGGCGGGTCATAATGCTTTCCAGCAAGTGCTAATACAAGAGTAAGCCAACCAACCCTTCCGACAAACATCAAAAGTATAATAACGACCTTTGCAACTGATCCGAGAAAGGGTGTGACCCCAATTGTAAGCCCTACCGTTCCAATTGCTGAAACAACTTCAAACAGAATTTGTTTTAAAGAAAATGGTTCAAGAGCACATATCAGCATAGTTGCGGCTGTAACTGTAGCAAGATAAACAGTAAAGAATGCACTGGCTTCTCTGATAAGATTATCTTCAATCTTTCGCTTGTAAACTGTGATATGTCGTATCTTGCGTGAAGATGCAAAGACATTTAAAAATAGAACAGCCAATGTTGTCGTCTTGATACCCCCTGCAGTTGAGCCAGAACTACCGCCTATAAACATCAAGATAATAGTTAAAAAACTTCCTGATTCAGATAACCTTGCTATGTCAATAGTATTAAAGCCTGCTGTCCTTGGTGTAATTGATTGGAACAGCGCTGCAATCACCTTATCTGTACCATTCAGCTCTGACAAAACTCCTCTTGCTTCAAAGAGATAAAATAACAACCATCCCACTCCGATTAATATCCCAGTGACTGTCAAAACGATTTTGGAATGTAATGCATATTCACGAAATCTCCATTTATGTTTAGCTATATCATCCCATACAATAAATCCGATACCACCAATTACAATCAGCATACAAATTGTCAAGCTTACAACTGGATCTCCTACATAACTTGTTAAGGATGAAAATTGGCCATATTTCCCCATAAGGTCAAAACCAGCGTTACAAAATGCTGATACTGAATGAAAAATTGCATTATAAATACCTTTCCAAAATCCCATTTGTGGGTAAAAGCGAATGGCGAGCAAAACTGCTCCTAATAATTCAAAACAAACAGATCCTATCACAATACGCTTGACTAATCGAACTACTCCAGACAGACGTAATGTTCCCGCCGACTGCACTAGAAGCTGACGTTCATGCAGTCCGATTCTTCGTTTCATAAAAATTGAGAACATAGTAATCACTGTCATAAAACCTATTCCACCCAGTTGTATCAGAAATAATATAACAAGTTGTCCTACTATAGACCATTGTGTATAAGTATCATACACCACAAGCCCAGTCACACAAGTAGCACTAGTTGCAGTAAATAGAGTGTCCAGCAATGAAGTCCATTCACCACTGCGCGATGAGATTGGAAGGCATAAAATAAGCGCACCTAAAAGAATAAGCACAGCAAATCCAAAAGCAATGGTCTGTGTATACGAAAATTTAAAACTTATTTTTTTAATCATAAATTTACTCCTCTAATAAAGGGAACAGTTGCCGTAAAATTTCATCAGCCGAACGTTCCTTTTTGTGAAAATAAGGCTTACCGTTATTTTGAAATATACCGTCATTTATAAGATCGTTGCACAGAATAAATTGAAAACGAATATTTATCATACGTTCTCCTATACGACTTATTGTTAAGTTATCTAGATCAGAATCAGATAATGCTACCATGTGGGTAAAGATGACATCTGTATCAAGTTGGCTTTCGCTTTCTATTTGAAGATAATCTATATTGTAATTTTCAAACAGTCTTGCAAGCTCAAAAGCCAGTTCTGAAAAACCAAATAGAAGTACATGTGCTGATTTATGACCAATTCTCTGCTCGTCTAATGCATCAAAAAAATCATTAAGCAGCCATAAACTAAACTTACCTATCCCTAAAAGAAATGCTACAACTATGATTATTATTAACCATTCCAAAATATCACCCGATCTTTCAACTTATTCATATAAAATCAAGCATGCACTTTATCTAATTTATTATATCGTGAAAAACATAAATTTAGGGTTAGGATTTTATGCGTAGGTGTTATTTTTTTGTTAGAACTTAGCGCTTAAGTATTAGCAGTTTTTTAACACCATTTATTAATACAAAATTAAAACTTATATCTTGCTATAATGAACCAGCTAGATAGAAGGAATAAATCATGGAAATAAAAAAGGACAAGCTTCTAAACTTGTCCTTTTGCTTTCATATCCCTATGCTTCAGTACCTTGCATAAGATCTTCAAATTCTTTACCGGTTATAGTTTCCTTATCTAACAGAGATTGTGCAACAGCATGTAGCTTATCTAAATTCTCGCTTAGAATTGCAGTTGCTTTTTTATATGACTTGTCAATTATATCCTTAACTTCTTTATCAATTTTAGCTGCTACTTCTTCACTGTAGTTCTTAACTTTATTAAAATCCCTGCCAATGAACACTTCATCTTCACCAGAAGCATAGTTTACTGTTCCAAGCTCTTCACTCATACCATATACAGTTACCATATCTCTTGCAATCGAAGTAGCTCTCTCAATATCATTTGATGCTCCAGTTGATATATCATCTAATATTAAGCTTTCAGCAACTCTTCCACCTAGTAGTCTAACTATACCTTCTAGCATTTGAGTTTTAGATGCATAGCTTCTATCCTCTTCTGGAAGATACCATGTAAATCCACCTGCTCTGCCTCTTGGAATTATTGTTACAAGATGAACAGGATCTAAGTTTGATGATAATCTAGCAACTACTGCGTGACCAGCTTCATGATAAGCTGTGATTTTCTTCTCTTTTTCACTTATAACCTTGCTTCTCTTCTCAGGACCTGCAATAACCTTTGTTATTGACTCCTCTACAGCAGCCATAGAAATTGTTTTACTATTGTTCTTAGCGGCTAAAAGTGCTGCTTCATTCATTAAGTTTTCTATATCAGCAGGAGTAAATCCTGGAATTCTCCTAGCTATTATCTCTAAATCAACATCTTCCTCTAATGGTTTCTTTCTAGAGTGTACCTTTAATATCTCTACCCTAGCCTTTAAGTCTGGAACTCCAACTCTAACCTGTCTATCAAATCTACCTGGTCTAAGAAGTGCTGGATCAAGAACGTCTGGTCTGTTTGTTGCAGCAATTATTATAATTCCTTCATTTACTCCAAAACCATCCATCTCAACTAATAATTGATTTAATGTTTGTTCTCTTTCATCATTACCGCCACCAAGTCCTGCTCCTCTTCTTCTTCCTACAGCATCTATCTCATCAATAAATACTATACAAGGTGCATTCTTTTTAGCTTGGTCAAACAAATCTCTAACTCTTGAAGCTCCAACTCCAACAAACATTTCAACAAAGTCAGAACCGCTTATACTAAAGAACGGTACTCCTGCTTCACCAGCAACAGCCTTTGATAAATAAGTTTTTCCTGTACCTGGAGGGCCAACCATTAACACTCCCTTTGGAATTCTTGCTCCAAGCTTAGTGTATTTCGATGGATTTCTTAAAAATTCAACTATTTCAACAAGTTCTTCTTTTTCTTCATCTAATCCTGCTACATCTGTGAATTTTACTATTTTTTCTGGATCATCCTCTTTATTTAGTTTAGCTCGACTTTTTCCAAAGCTCATAGCCTTACCGGAACCACCACTTTGCATCTGTCCCATAAATACAAACCAAAATATGGCCATAATTACTAATAGCACAATTGTAGGTATCAATTGAACAAATATTGAAGTTTCAGGTATTGGTTCACCATACGCCTTTGTTATTGTACCATTTTCTACTTTTTCCGCTATATATTTATTATAAAAATCTGATGTTAAAAATATTACTGTAGGTATATATGTCTCAAAATTTGTGCCATCCTTTAATGTTCCCGAAACATTATTTTCAACGAATTTTATTGTTTTTACATTATCTTTACCAAGCTCTGTAATGAGCTCAGAATATGTTAACTCCTGTGTTTTAACATTAGGCTTCATCAATAAATTTACAATTAATATTATAAACACAAATATTAAAGCATATATAGCTATACTTTTTGCAAAACCTTTCAATGTAATTTTTCCTCCTGTAAATTATTTTGTATATACTTCTTCCTTCAAAACTGCAATAAAAGGTAAATTTCTATACTTTTCTGCATAGTCAAGTCCATATCCGACTACAAACTCATCTGGAACTACAAAACCTGTGTAAGCTATATCAATATCAGTCTTTCTATTGTCAGGCTTATCTAATAAGGTGCAAATAGCAACCGATGCTGGTTCTCTTGACTTAAGATTATCTATTAAATATGATAAAGTTAATCCTGAATCAATTATATCTTCAACAATTAAAATATGCTTTCCTTTTATATCTTCATTTAAATCCTTAATAATTCTTACTATACCTGAAGATTTAGTTGAATTTCCATAGCTTGAAATAGCCATAAAATCAATTTCCAAAGGTAAGTCTATTCTCTTGATCAAGTCGCTGACAAACATTACTGCTCCCTTTAAAATACATACAACTAAAAGTTCTTTTCCTTGATAATCATCAGTTATTTGTTTTCCAAGTTCATTTATCTTTAATTGTAAAGCTTCTTCATCAACAAGTGTACTTTTAATACTATTTTTCATCCTTATCCTCCACGTGTATTGTCATTATTTTTTTTGTATTACTATCAGTCATACATTCATTGCTTATTCTAAAATTCTCCAAGAAAATTATTTTTTCTTCATCTGATATAATAATTTTTTTATCTCTATCCTGGAGTGGAACCTTGTTATCAATAAATATTTCCTTTAGCTTTTTCCTTCCATGCATACCAAAAGGAATCATATAGTCTGACTGTTTTCTATTTCTAATTTTAATTATACCCTTGATTTTATCATAATCAACATAAAATTCATTTGATTTTATTTTCTTAATATTTTCTCTATTAATTATCTTTAATATAATTCTTTTATTAAGCTCTTCAACATATATTTCAACATAATTATTAGAGTTATTTATAAAATCATCAGCCTTTATATTATATTCAAAATCATAATTTTTTTCAACATATTTTGTCAAAATTATATTATTATAACTAATACTAATTTTTATATCATCTGTTAAGTCTATGCTTTTACCTGTTTTATTATTTCTAATAAAATCAATTGCATACTCAATATGTTTATTTTCAAGATTTTTTGTACTTCCCTTAATTTCCTTGACAGCTTTTCTTATTAGTCTTCCTATTTCATTAGAATCTAAATCATTTAGTAATTCTGCATCAAAAATAACACTGTTCTCTGATTTTTCTTTTACAAGCTTATCAAATAGTCTTGTAATATACTTCTCAATCAAAATGCTATCCTTTTGCATTATTTGAGACATTCTAAAAAGAATGTCCTGTATATTAGGATTAAAATTTTCTTCAAGATAAGGAATAAGATTTAAGCGAATTTTATTCCGCCCATATATTGGAAGCTCGTTTGTGTAGTCCTTACAATATTTATATTCATTCTCTTCTAAATAATTTATAATTTCTTTTTTCTCTATGTTTAACATTGGTCTAATAATATTGTGACTTTGATAAGACATAGCAGCTAAACCATCTATTCCTGTCCCTCTTATAATTCTTTGTAGAACAGTTTCACTTTGATCATTCAAATTATGGGCAAGTGCAATTTTCCCATTGCCTATTTCCTTTAAGTTCTCATTAAAAAAATCATATCTAAGCTTTCTACCTGCTTCTTCTTCTGTTAGTTTTAGCTCTTTGGCATATTCTGTTGCATTTTTTCTTTTAATAAAGAGCTTAATACCATATTGATTACATAGTTCGGTAACAAAGCTTTCATCCTTGTATGCATCTTCTCCTCTGTACATATGATTTATATGACTAGCATACAGTGAAAAACTTAAACTATCCTTTAATATTCTCAAAATATGAAATAAAAATACAGAATCAGGACCTCCTGATAGTGCGATTAAAATATTTTCATTTTTCTTTATTAAATTTTCTTTAGCTATTGTTTCCTGAATTTTTAAAAGCATATTATATCACCTTAAACTATATATGCTACACATATTATTAGTTATTCTATCTTTATAACTAAAACAGTCATATCGTCTATAGCCTTTTCACAGCCTCTCAAAGCATAGTTTACTATTGCATCAGCAATACTTTGAGGATTCTTATTTTTTATAATTTGAAGATATTTATCAAGTGATTTTTGCTCATCCTGAGCAATTGAATCTGAAATCCCATCTGTAATCATTATAATTAAATCGTTTTGCTTTACTTCAATTTTATTATGATAACAATTAAAGCTTTCAAGTATACCCACAGGTAAACTGCTTGCTTGTAGTCTTGTAATTTCATCATCGCTTATTAAATATGACTGAGCAGCACCTGCTTTGTAAAATCTGAGTTCGGATGTATCAAAATCTATAACACTAAAATCTAAAGCCACATATCTATCATCCTTAAGGTTAAACATGAGCAATGAATTTAAAGTATTCACTAGCTGCTCTTCGTTAAAATTAGCCTCAAGTAGCTTTATTATAAGATTGATTGCATCCTTACTTTCATTAAAGGCTCTTTGCCCAGTCCCCATCCCATCACAAAGAATTATATAAAGTTTATTATTAGATATTTTATAATAATAATTATCCCCAGAAATTTTACTATTTTGTTTTGCTAAGCTTGAACAAAATACATTAGCTGATACTTTATTGCTCATCTCATCACTTTTATCTGAATGATAATTATCAGCAATACACCCAATAGCACCACTTACATCTTCGGATGCTTTTATATTTTTAAAACAATTATTTTTTTCTTCCTTATGAGTTTCACGAATTTTTCTCTGTCTACATTTTCTCTTAGTTTTAGCAATTATAGTTTTTTTTATAAGAATATATATTTCCTTAAAAAATCCAACTGATAATATTAATATCATTAATAAAAAAACAACATAAAGCAGTATATTAAATTTCATGGCTTGTACCTCTTTAAAGCCAAGCACTGCTATAAATACAATAGTTATAAGACAAGCTACAGACTCTGCGCTGAAGCTTTTATTCCTAATTGCAACTATAAATTCTTTTATTAAAAAGCTAGCGCTTATAATAAACAATGCTTCAAAAATGTTGATAAACAAATAGCTCCACGCAAAACCCTTGTAACTGATTATTATAGTATTTATTGTAAATAAAATCATAGCAAAAGAAAAAATGTCAAACAACATTACAGTTCTCTTGCTTTTTCTAATACTAAAGTAATATATGTATATAAATATGCAGAGCAAAATATATTTAATCTCAAACTTAACACTTGCTATTGAAATAGTTGTCATAACTAAGACTAAAAGAGATGGTTTCCTTGTGCATGAATGACGATTTGTAGATTGATTTAGACTTACATAATAATATGAGCATAAAAATGCAATCGAACAAGGAAAAAGTTCACCAATTATACTACTACGAGATATAAAAATGCCTATGATACAAATAATAACTTCTTTAATATCTACATTAGTCAGTTTTCTAACAAACAATTTTATATTCACGCTTGTCCTACAAGCTTTTTTTGAGCTTCTAGAAATTTTCATTTCTTTAGTATTCTCCATCATATATACTCCTCCATAATATTGACCATGTCAATAATTAATTTAATATATAAGTTAGATAATACTGTTTGTATATGTAGAATACTGTCAAAATTATTTTATAGTAAAAAAATATTTTTTTTGAGTGTCGATATTTGCAGATATTGATATTTTAATAATTATTTTGCCTAAGATTTATGCTAATCCTTGTTCTCATCCTTATCCTTATCATCATCTTCATTATTATCCTTAAAGTCTATTTTATCTTCACTAGCTCCTATGCCCATAATAAATTTGTTTTGAGTTTTATTTTTATCTATATATATAGTTTCATTAGGCTTAAGCATTTTGTATTCATTACGCGCTAATCTTTCAACTACCTTAAGTAAGATTTCCTTATCATCTATAGTCTCAACTTCTTTTGCTAGATTTTCTGCTTTTTTTGAAACAATCTCTTTTTCTCTTTCCTTTTGAGCTATTTGTTTATCTAAATCACCTAGCATCTTTCTTTGAGTAGTAACAGTCATAATGAAATAAAATGAAAAAGCCACAAAAACTAAGCCTATGATACTAAGCTTTCTTTTTTTCTTGCGCTTTTTCTCATTATGTTGTATGGATTGGTCGTTTTCACTTCTTACCGGCATTATGATTCTTCTTGAATTTTTGCTCATTTCTTCGCTGCTCCCTCATAAATTTTTTGAGCTTCTTCTTCTTTGCTTTTTGTTTCTTTTTAAGCTCAGCCTCATGCTTTAACCTGTTAATGTGAAATTTTATTTTTTTCTTGCTGTTTGAAATTTTAGAATCTATTTTTATTTTATACGGAATCAACAAATTTATCAAGCTTTTTATGAAAAATTTTATAGGAAAAATTAATATTTTATATATCTTTTTTATTGCATATATAATAATATCAACTAAAGCTATACATAATTTTAGTATAGTTCCGCTAAATAAGTAGAAATATAACAAAGCTCCAAGCAAAAAAGAAAGTAAAATGTAAAATCTAATATTTCCCCAACTTATGTTTATAATAAAATTTAGCCCTAGAACCAAGCTTAATATCCAATATAATATATCACCAAGTGCAGTACTTATACTGCTAAATGGTATATAATATCTTATTAACCTGTAAAAATCCCACAATGTTCCTAGAAAAAAACCCCCAATTAATCCTGCCAAAAAAACAAGTTCTTGTGAATAAGGCGCAGAATTCACCCCCATCATCCTTTCGTCATCTGAAAATTTTCTTAATTAATCCTACTTTTTCTTTATCTGCACTATTCTCAGAGTATAACAAAGAATCTATTCTGCCGTTGACAAATATTTTACCCTCATCAACATTTAGTTTACTTATTGAGATATTTTTTCCTTTTATGTTAAGCCTACCTTTGTTAGTTGATAATGTAACATTTTCATCATTAAAATTTTCAACTCTTTCAACACCTGTTATTCCTAATCTTTCTCTATTCTCAAGAGTTAAGGTCTGAACAAGCTTTTCTTCCATATTGCACCCCCTATTTACTAAGACACATCTACTCTTAGATTACAATGGCTCAACCTTGTTGAGCCTATAATAATTCGACTTAGTCGAGACTATTTAATTATATGAAAGAAAATATTATAATATGTAAAGAATATATTAATTTGATTTCAACTTCATTTTATTAAATATATCCAATAAATTTTCTTGTTTTAACTCCTTTGGATTCTTTTTAAATGTTTTAAAAATTATCTGTAATACTGGTCCTGCAAACACACTAGATATAATTGTTGCAACACCAAACTTTCCTCCCATTATAATACCAATAATGAGTACTGTAATCTCCATTACATTTCTAATAAATCCAATTTTAAATTTAGATCTTTGAGTCAGTGCAAGCATTAATCCATCTCGAGGTCCTGCACCTAACTCCTGTGTCATATATAAAAACATTCCTAAAGATAATACAACAACCCCACTTAAGCACATTATAAGTTTTCCAATAAAAGTTACTGGAGTCCACATTATGTTTGAACTTATTATAAGATCAGTAAATAAACCTATAAAATACATATTTAAGATAGTTGCAATACCAGGAAATATCTTGAAAAACATACAAAATACTATTATTACAAGTCCAACTATTTGTGAAGCTTGTCCTAAAGTAATTGGTAAATGCATAGATAAACCTTGATGGAAAACATTCCAAGGATTCATACCAAGATCGCAATATAAAAATAAATTTTGTCCTACTGAGCAAGTAAATAGCCCTAACATGAGCTTTATGTAGCGAAACACGATGTTGCTATTTTTTAAATTAAACATGTTTTGTCATTGTCCTTTCTAGACATAAAATTATAATTCTGAAATAATTGTAACATTTTAAAGGAATATGTCAAGAAATCATTTTAATAAGTTAGTTTAATGAATACTATCAATTCAATAATTAAAATGTTTTATTATTTAATTATATTTGATATAATATCCATAAAACAACTTACAAAAGTATGATTATTACATAAAGGAGAAGGTATTTATGAATAAAAAATTGCACTTTTCAGTATCTATGGATAGAACTAATGCTAAGCCCTTATATATTCAACTTTATGATTATATTAAATCTGAAATCATTAATAATAGATTTAAAGCAGGCCACAAATTACCTTCGATAAGAGAGGCTACTTCATTATTAAACATAAGTAAAACCACTATAGAAAATACCTATAATCAACTAATTGTTGAAGGCTATATCGAGAACATTCCAAAAAGAGGATTCTTCGTTAATGAAATTGGAAGCTACAAATATAGCAAGGAATTTACACCTAGTCACTCATTTGAAAAATCTGATTCCGATGAATACATATATAGAAACAATGGAACAGATCCTTCTAGTTTCAATCTAAATTTATGGAAGAAGTTATATAATAAAACTCTTAGCGAAGAAATCACAAACATATACACTGGTGGATATGTTCAAGGAGAATATGAACTAAGATATGAAATATCAGAATTTGTTAACAATTTAAGAGGTGGAAAAACCAATCCTGAGCAAGTTATTGTAGGTGCTGGTATACAGTATTTGTTAGGTATATTAGCTGGTATATTAAAAAATGATGAATTTATTCAAGCAAATGGTGATTATAGATCTGTATCTATCGAAAGTCCAGGATACAGAAAAGCTGAATTTATATTTGAAGATTATATGTTTAATATTAATCATATTCTTGTTAATGAAAAATCCTTATCTATCGATAGTCTTTATAATATGAATACAAAGCTTATTTATGTAAGTCCATCACATCAATACCCTCTTGGGAAGGTAATGCCAATAAATAAAAGACTAGAGCTACTAAGCTGGGCATATAGTGTTAATGGTTTAATAATAGAAGATGATTATGACGGTATCATTAGATATGATGGAATGCCAATTCCATGCTTGCAAGGTTTGGATAACAATGATTGTGTAGTTTATTTAGGTGCATTTTCAAAAACCCTTATTCCATCTTTAAGAGTAAGTTACATGATTATTCCTAAAAAATTAATCGCTAGTTATCAAAAGATAAAAGATAAATACACTCAGTCTACTTCTAAAATAGACCAAATTGTTCTTTCTCTATTCATGAAGGACGGTCACATGAGCAGACATTTGCGAAGAATTAGAAGAATTTATAAAAAGAAAAACAATATAATTACAAGCTATATTAATAAAAACTACAGTAATAAAATTAAAATTATCAACTCTGATTCTGGATTTCATTTAGTATTAGAAGTATCTACTCATAAATCGACACAGGAGCTTTATGATAATTGTAAAAAAAATAATATCTTAATTGAAGTTATTAATCACAATCCAAATAAGGTATTATTGTCATTTAATTACAGTGGTATTGTTGAAGATGATTTACAAAATTTTGTAGACAAATTAATATCATCAATAGCTTAACATGATTTCAAGTAAATAAGAAAGGTATATTATTTAATGGCTAAAATCACTTCAATCGAAAAACAAAAAAACAATGAAAATAGGTATAGTATATTTATAGATAAAAAATATGCATTTGGATTAGATGCCTCGATTTGCTATAAACACAAGCTTGAAGTAGACATGGAAATAGATGAGCAGCTTATTAACAAAATTTTAAAGACAGAGGAAAAAGACAAAGCATTAAATTATGCTATGTATCTATTAAGTAAAAAAGATAGAACTAAAAAAGAAATGCATGACAAGCTTAAAGATAAGGGCTTTGATGAAGATATCATCCTTTATATTTTAGAAAAGCTTTCAGAATACAATTGGATTAATGATGAAGTTTATTGTAAAAAATATATAAATGATAAAACTAAATTTTCAAAGTACGGAGCAAACAAGATAAAACTTAAACTATACTCTAAGGGTGTCGATAAAGAAATTATTTCCAAGGAAATAATCAATATTGATCACAATTTAGAATTTGAAAATGCTCTCGCTTTTGCACAAAAAAAATTATGCTCAATAAAAGAAATGGACAAATATAAAATCAAAGCTAAACTATCAAGTCATTTAATGACAAAAGGTTATAGCTATGATACTATAAAAAAAGTATTTTCAAAGCTAGAATTATAATATATATTAATAAAAAAATATCAGGGCTATATATTGCTCTGATATTTTATATTTTAAGTTGTTTTATATTTTAAATAACAATTTTTATAAACTTCATTACTACTTAACAATTCTATAATAGGTTCTTGCTGTAAGTGCATATACTATTGCGTAAAATACAGTGAATACTAAAATAGATACTAAAGTACAAATTGCAAATAAACTATTATTGACTAAATTTATCAATGTAAGCATTTTGGTTATTATCGGAAAAGCAAAAACAATGTGAATTCCTGCTGTTACTATAGGTAAGAAGAATACTGTCAAAACTTGAGAGCGTATTGAACCTCTAATTTCTGAATGACTCATACCTACTTTTTGCATTATTTCAAAGCGTTCCTTGTCATCATAACCCTCTGATATTTGTTTGTAATACATTATTAGTACAGTAGCCATAATAAATATCAGTCCTAAGAATATTCCCAAGAAGAACAAGCCTCCATATATATTATAAAAATCCATAGTTCCCTCTGCCGATGAACTTATAGAATACGAAAATGCCTTTTCATTTCCTGGATTCAATTCTTTTGCTATATTATTAGCTAAGTCATCATAAAATTCTTTCTGTTTTTCAATTGATTCATCCATATCAAAAGCAATATAATAGTATGGTACATAGTTCTCAATTTTAACATCAGAAGCTTTCTTAACTTCCTCCATAAGCAACTTGCTCATATTTTCCATGTTATTTGATATTATATAATAAGTGTTTGAAATACCAAAAGATGTTCTATCATTGGTATAAAACTGTTTAAGCTGCTCTTTTATTTTATATTCCTGATTAAATAATAGTATACTATCATAATTAAACTTTTCTCTGTTTGAATACATAAGAACTTCATCATCTTTTAACTCTACTTTTTTATCTGACAATCTATTATAATCCTCTAGAGAAACAAGATATATTACTTTAAATTCTTCAAAGTTAGGATTATAATCAAACGATACATCAGCTTTATTCTTATCTAAGCGTATATCAAATTCAATATAATTATAAGTTAATTCATTATTAATCTTCACATTTTGTTTTTCTACAGTTTTACTTATTAATTTATTAACATCTTCAACATTTTCTAAGTAATATTCAGATATATTTATATTTATATTTCTTGGGAATCTCAATCTTATTGAATCTTCCATTCCTAAATATAATGATACTGTAGAAGAAAGCATAACTAAAACCATAGTTGATAAAATACAAATATTAGCTAGTCCTGCAGCATTTTGCTTCATACGATAAATCATTCCTGATACACTAATAAAATGCTTTGTTTTATAGTAATATCCCTTATTCTTTCTGAGAGTTTTTAAGATCATTATACTCCCTGCTGTAAATATTAAAAAAGTTCCTATAATAACTAATATTACAGCAATAAAAAATATCAATAATGTTTCAGTGGACATTTTAGCTGTGATAGCTAAATAGTAGGCAATGCCTAAACATGCAAACCCAATGATTGACATAAACCATTTAGTTTTTGGTTCTTTTTCTCCTACCTGTCCGCCCTTTAAAAGCTCAACAGGCTTAGAAACGTGAATTTGTCTTAAATTATTTAATAATATAAATGCAAATATTCCTCCAAACAAGGCTAATGTTGCAATTATTGCTTTACTAGATATAATAAACCCGAAGTATACATTAAAATTCATAAGCTTTACTAATAATAACAAACTAAGCTTAGAAAAAAGAATGCCAAATATAATCCCCAAAATTAAGCTAAAAACTGCTATAAATAAAGTTTCATAAAAAATAATTCTAGCAATATGCTTTTTCTCCATACCAAGAATATTAAATAAACCAAATTCTTTTTTTCTCCGTTTCATCAGAAAACTATTTGTATATGTTAAAAAAATAATTGCAAATATCGCTACTACCCATGTTCCAAGCATAAGAAGTGTTTGAGTCATAGCACCTCCGTACATATTTGAAAGTCCTTGATCAATAGAGAGCGCATATATTATTGAGTACATCATTATTGTTCCAATGCAGGTCAATATATATGGTACATAGGTTCTATAATTATTCTTTATATTTGTAAGTGCAAGGCGCTGATACAAAAATTTATTCATTTCTTCCACCACCTGTTGCTATCATGGTAAGTGTATCAGAAATTTTTTGGTACATATCCTCATTGCTCATTGAACCCTTGTACAATTGATGATATACCTCACCATCTTTTATAAATAGAACTCTTTTAGCATGACTTGCAGCTTTTGTACTGTGAGTTACCATTAAGATAGTTTGTTCATTAGCATTAATTCTACTAAATATCTTTAGTAATTCATCAGTAGATTTTGAATCGAGTGCTCCAGTCGGTTCATCAGCAAGAATTATCTGTGGATTTGTTATAAGTGCTCTAGCAACTGCTGTCCTTTGCTTCTGACCTCCAGATACTTCATAAGGAAATTTCGCTAAAATATCATTTATACCTAAACTTTTAGCTATAGGTTGAAGTTTTTCTTTCATTTCATCATAGGATCTACCTGCTAAAACTAATGGTAAAAAGATGTTATCTTGAATTGAAAATGTATCAAGTAAATTAAAATCTTGAAAAACAAAGCCTAAATTATCTCTTCTAAATGCAGAGATTTCCTTCTCCTTTATTGAAACTATACTATTTCCATTCAACATTACTTCTCCGCTAGTTGGCTTGTCAAGTGCTGCTAAAATATTTAAAAGAGTTGTTTTTCCTGAACCAGACTCTCCCATTATAGCTACATATTCGCCTCTTTCAACAGAAAAAGATACATTTGATAAAGCTAAGACTTGATTTCCTCCAAAACGTGTAGTGTATATTTTTTTTAAATTATTTACCTCTAATAGTGACATATTATTAATTTTCCTTTCATAGTAGAATTTTTTGCGTTTTTGAATAACGCATTTACTAATTTTCTTTGAATTAATTATAACACTATTATAAAAAATATGGAAATGATGTGCCATAACTTTAGCTTACATTTCCATTTTAAAACTTACAATATTGAAAGGTTAAATACTTATATAATTACATCTGCATATTTGAAATTAATAAATTACACATTAAGTTTTTTTACCGTTTAAATCAATTTTATAGTAATATCTATAACAACTTTCAATATAATTAATAAAATTATATAATATATTTACTTCATCATTTTATTATAATGATTTTCATAACCAGCTTCAACAAATACCATTTTGAAAGCTTCTTTAAAATTTTCGTAATTAAATTCCTTTAAATCAAAAATATTTTGACCTATAGAATGTGATTCTCTGTTAATATATCTATTAAATGCTTGATATCTATTATCTTTAAATATTTGTTTTTGAAATACGTTATTTAATTCATTCTTTTCAATAAAATTGAAAAAATACTCAATAATATTTCTCATACAATTAGCTATTAATGCTGGTTGTTGTTCACAGTCTCTAATAATGCCCCAGTATGCTTGATAGTCGTTTTGTATATCTTGATACCTCATATCTGTAAACTTACTTCCATTTGAATCCTTATGTATTCGTATTAACTTTTGCTTATTATCCCTATCTTCTTTTTTCATACATGTTAGTTCATAAAAGAAATATAGGCTATGTGTTAATATAAATATTTGCTCATACTTGTCATTAATAAAAAATTCATTATATATCATACGTCCTATGTTAAATACATAAATATGTGACATACTTGTAATAGGATCATCAATAACAATTATTTTCTTTTTATTTAGGCCTGTATCAGTTTTACTTCCTTTACATAATTCAATAAAATATAAAAAACTTATCAGCATTTTTTCGCCTTCACTTAACGATTTAAAAATGTTTCTATCAGCATCTTTTCTAATAATTTTATATGTTTTTTCATCTTCAGATTTTTGAATGCTAAAATCATCAATCCCGACTTCTTTTAAACCTTCATTTATACTATCAATTGCTTCATCAATGTTAACAAGTTTTTTCTGTTCAGTAATAATGATTTCATTTTGATGCATTTTATCAGATTCAAGTTTATCTATACTTTTAGTAATTGAGTCTTTATTAATCCCATATTTTTTAATTTCACTATTATAATGTTCTATTATAGTTTTATAATCCCAGCTAATATTTTTCCAAAACTCTTTTTTTAAAATCTCAATATTCTTTTCTTTAGCATCAATTTTATCATTATACTGCTTTATCTTCAAATTAATGTTTTGTATAAGTATATTCATAGTCTCTAAATCTTCGCTTGTATCATATAGAACAATAACATTACTAGGACTATTTATTTTTTCTTTAATTAATCTAATATTTTCTATTATGTGATTAGTAATATCTTTTTTCTTACTATCAAATTCAAGAAACTCTTCTTTATTAATAGCTTTATTTGAATTAATATTAAACTCACTTATTTCATTGTATGATTCTTCATATAATTGCATAAGATTTTTGATGTTAATTATGTCATTTTCGTAAGATTCATCAAAAAACAATTTCAGATTATCAATAAAGTTTTGAGTAATTGTTTTAGATTGACAAAATGGACACATTTGTTCATCTTCATTATTACTCATACTAATATATTGCCTACCTAATTTTACCCAGTCCGAATTATTTTTTTCTTTAATAAATTGTGATAAAGTGCTATTATCATTCCCAACTATTGTTTTTTTAAAAATTTCTGCTTTTTCAACTTTTTTAAGATCTATGTCTAACAAGGTGACAAATGACTCTTTATTATCAGCATTTATTAGATCTTTAATTTCTTGAATAATTTCTTCAATCGATTTTAATGGTTTTTCTTTTTGTTCAGTTAAATTAACCACATATTCAAATAATTTAGTTTTAGTTTTCAAACCTTCAAAACAACTATCTAGAGTTTTGCCACTACCTGAGTATTTAGTTTTTAATTCCCAGATTTTGTTTTCTATGCTAGTTGCCATTTCATCTTCGTCTCTTTGAAGCTTTTGCTTCTCTTCACCTTTTTTAATAATTAGATCAGACAGTCTTTTTATTTCAATTTTCGCATTACTAATTGTTTTTTCAGCTGTTGCATTTCTTTTTGAAAGTGTGAAAATACCACTTAGTGAATCCTTCTCATAAAAGTTATCATTAACAAAACTCTGATTATAAACTAATAGATCATTTTCTGATGTTAATCCATCAATATGACATTTATTATAATCTGGATTATTAATATTGTACATAAAATCTGAAAATGTACTTTTACCAGAACCATTAAGCCCATATATTAAAGTTGTCCTTTTATCTGTAACTAATTCTGTCTCATCCTTATAGCTTGCCACATTTGACATTACTATTTTTTTTATCAATCCTAATACCTCCAAATTGTTAATTTGCATATTTTGCTTAATTTACAACAAAAAATTATTTTGAAATATCCCTTTTTCCATATCATCAATACTGTAAATATGATCCATAACCTCAAATGTTTCTCTCAGATTTCCTCTAGCACTGTTCCAACCAATGCCATCCGTAATCCATACAAATGTAAATCCTTCTATGCTATCTGCTTCTTGTGATAGCATCTTATAGCTTCTTGCTGTTTCATTTAATTTTGAGCCTCCCCCACCATAAAAATTAGTTTCCACACCATATATCATTTTATCAGTTTTAACTACAAAATCAAATCTCTTAGTAGATTTTCCTTGATTTGATAAAGCTGATAAATCAATATTCCACCTTCTTTCAATATCTACTAAATACATCTCTTTAAAATATGTTTGATCTTTTACAAATCCCGCTTCTACAATATATTTCTCAACTAAATCTTCCATTTGGTGACCACCTCGATTTTTGCGTCCGTTTGAATCTAGTCCTGTTTCAATACCAAATGCATAATCAGCAAGACTATTTATTAAATGATTGGCTATCATATCAAATAATCCTGTCTTTTTCATAAATACTTTATATTGTTCTATTGTATAATTCATCCTTTTAAAATTATATAGAAAAGCACCATCTTCATCCTGTGCATATATCTCTGTTCCACGAACTGCTAAAAGCAATGGTATACATGATAATGTTTCAGGATATCTTGCTATTATTTGTTCAAAATCATATTCTATATTTTTGGATCCAATTAATGAGTTAAGAATATTTAATTCGATTTTTATTGCATCTACATTTTTTATTACTTTTTTAAAATCAATATAATAATCATAATCTGATATACTTGGCCTAAATTTATTTAACCATTCATCAAAGTTTCTAGTTTTTTTCATTTCATATATTCTCCAATCTTCTCTGTGATAATTGCAGGTATTCTTCACAATTATCTATCCCTATAAATTTTCTCCCATATTTTTTCGCTTCAACTCCAGTTGTGCTTGAGCCACAAAATGGATCTAGTATAATTTGTCCCTTTTCTGTAGATGCTAATATAATACGTTCCAACAAATATCTTGGTTTTTGTGTAGGATGTTTACCCTCTCTTTTTTCAGAAGGTTTAGTAAGACTTCCTAGCCAAACATCTTTCATTTGTTTACCATTATTTATTTCTTTCATCTTCTCATAATTAAACATATGTCGAGAGTTTTTATCATTTTTTTTAGCCCACAATATTGTTTCAGTTGAGTGTGTAAAACATCGACATGCTAAGTTTGGTGGCGGGTTTGTTTTCTGCCATGTTATGTTATTCATAATTTTAAAACCCTCTTGCTCTAATGCCATGCCTATCGAATATATATTATGAAAAGTTCCTGATATCCATATGCTACCATTTGGTTTTAGAACTCTTTTGCATAGTTTAATCCACTTTCTATTAAACTCATGTTTTACTTCAACATTATTTGAATTACTAGAGCTTAGCTTGTCCCATTCAGCTTTATTTACCGACACCATCTTTCCCCCCTGACAAGTAATTCCATCATTACTAAGGAAATAAGGTGGGTCAGCAAATATCATATCAACACTTTCTGATTTCATTTTATCAAGAATCTTGAATGTATCACCTAAAACAAGTTGGATTTCATCTGTTTGAAAGTATAGCGATACCTTCTTTTCAAACATATTATTCATTTTCACACTCCACTGCTAGTAATTGCATATTATAACCTCTTCACCAACTCGATTTGAAGCATCAGAGTTTATCATTCGCTTAACACTAATAGTATCAATTACATATCCTTTTCCACTATATGTTTTATTTATAAACTCTGTGTTATGATTAGTTAGCATGCAATAACAGCCTCTTTCAGTTAATTCATCATATAAGGCAGATAATCTTTTATGACTTTCTATATCAAAGCCTTCTTTTGTATATGATTCAAAAGATGTAGGGTTTAATGGTGCATATGGACTATCTAAAAACACAAAATCACCTTCCCTAGCATCTGCACAAGCCACTTCAAAATCACCATCCAAAATATCTACACTTCTCAAATAATTTGATATGGATAATATGGATCTTTCATCACATGATCTTCTTCTACTATTATTATAAGGAACATTAAATAATCCTTTTCCATTCACCCTATATAAACCATTAAAACAATGTTTATTAATAAATATAAATAGAGCTGCCAATTCAACATCATATTCTTCTCTCATCAACTTATCATTATATTGTTCTCTTAATGAATAGTAATATTCTTTTCCATCTTCCCAAATATTATTATCTAATATATTTATACGTTCTATAAATTCTCTTGGAACATCACATATTTGTTTATAAGTATTAATTAATGCTCTGTTTATATCATTTATTACTGCCTCTTTTGGCAACAATTCAAACAAAACAGCACCACCACCAATAAAAGGTTCATAATATGTATTATAACTTTTAGGCATTCTTGATTTTATTTGTGGTATTAGCTGTCGTTTTCCGCCAGCCCACTTTATAAATGGAGTTACGTTTGAAAACATTATACTTCCTCTTTTCTAAATATAAATATAATATAATTATAAATAGTACAGTAAAAAATAACAACTTAAAATTTAGTAAATCATAACTTTTGAAACACAAATATATACTCATGAGCTAGCAGTAAAAAATTATTATTTTTTCTATTCCAATAATCTGTTGATTTACAATTATGTTGATGCTTTATGATTATTTCATTTAAAGTAAATCCAGCATTTATAAAACATTCCATTGTTTTATAACCAAGCGGAACAACTCTACAATTTTTCCTTATGTCACCCATCATTATTGCACACATTTTCATATTTTTCAACACTCTAAAAGACTCTGTTGCTACAATTTGCATCTGTTTTAAAAATTTGTCTACTGTTAATAGAGATAAATCCCCTTCAACTTCTTCACTATATTTGATTATATCTGCATATGGTGGATGAGTACATATAAAATCAATGGCATTATCATTGATAAAATTTAACTTTGTTGCATTGCCTTTTCTAATAATGATTTTTGATGGTGTATCACATATAAATTGAGTGTTTTTTTCTGAAATAGAAATTGATTTTGGATTTATATCTATTCCTACAGCACTTCTATTTAAAAGTTTTGCTTCAACTAAGGTTGTCCCACTACCAAGAAATTGATCTAATACCCAATCCCCTTGATTTGTATATCTCATTATTAAATTTCTTGGTATGTATGGCGACCAATTACCACGATACTTACCTGAATGAGTAGCCCAATTCCCTCTATTAGGAAATGACCACATCGTAGTTTGTTCAAGATTAAAATTATCTGGTTGTAATAACATAGTAAATCCCCCCATTTACTTTTTTATACTCTAATTATATCCCATTTTATAACAATAATCTACATATAAATATATTACTTTCTATAATTTTTCTATTAGATCATTAATTAATCTTCAATATCTTGTCTGAAAAGACAACAGTGCCATATCCTAAGGAACAACAATTTTAAGAATTATTACTGGAGCACTTCAAGCTGATATGTGCGAAGTTATACTTGATAATGTACAATTTGGAATGAAAATAAAAAAGTTTAGTAAATCTAAGATTGTTGAGAAAATAAGATATTCGCAAGAATTGTTATTAGCAATCCAGGTATAAACAACACAGTAGCAATGATATATAGTGTTATAAATATTATTGAAGATGTAATACCAAATGAGACTATACATGACTTCATCTCATTGATATTGTTGAAACTAAAATATTCAAATATATTATATTTAAAATTCAATAATAAAATAATAGCTGCAATAGCAGCTATCAAAAATACTTTTTCTTCAATATGTCCAACTTCTTATTACTCTATCTCAACATCCAACATATCTAAACCTATTTTCACTTTTGTTCCTTTACCTAGAGTTGATTCTATTGATATGGTATGGGATAGTTTTTTTAAGATTTTTTTACATAGGAATAGCCCTATACCTGTTGATTTTTTATCTGCTCTTCCATTGTAACCAGTAAAGCCTTTTTCAAATACTCGTGGTAAATCTTCCTCTTGTATTCCAATACCTGTATCCTCTATAACTAAGGTTTCAGGTAAAAAATCATCCATATATATTGATATTGAGCCTGATTGTGTATATTTTAAAGCGTTTGATAGCAATTGCTCTATTACAAAGCATAACCACTTTTCATCAGTTATTACTCCTACATTTAGGTCCTCATAGTTAAGCTTAATTTTTTGTCGAATGAAGGATTTTGCATATTTTTTAACAGCTTGCTTTACTATACTGTCAAGTGAATACCTCCTTATCAGCAAATCAGAAGAATCACTTGTCATTCTTAAATACTGTAAAACCATCTCAACATACTGTTCTGTTCTAAAAAGCTGTTCTAATAGCTCATCATTACAATCTTTTTCTTCTGACTGTAAAATCAATCTCATAGCAGCAATAGGTGTTTTAATCTGATGAGCCCACATGGTGTAATAATCCATCATATTACTAAATGAATTGTCCTTTTCATAAATGACACTTAATTTGCTCTTATGAAGCAGGTGTTTATGGTATACTAAAAATACATAGTTAAGCAATCAAAAAATACATAGTAGAG
>JAEAME010000151.1_pt1 | contig 91728 bp, 84 predicted proteins | sample 8958731 | NCBI WGS metagenome assembly JAEAME01 (sample SAMN16933194, study PRJNA681113) | bioreactor sludge metagenome | isolation source: anerobic bioreactor sludge (Control) | place: India:Bengaluru | collected 2018-10-24
GTTTATGCGTATACAATCGGCAATTTCGGCTATCGATTAAAAAGAGTAGATAAAAAACTTTCAGGCAAGCCCCGGTAAAAAGCGGCATAGGGCAGAGAGCGAAGGGCAGAGAGGAAGAATAAAGATTAGGTCATTTAGCTCGCACAGCGAGCGGGAGGGGAAGACCTGTCTTCCGAAGCCTTGGCGAAGGTAGGAGCAAGCCCCGGTAATAGCGAGACTGCAAATGACCGGATGTATTGAGGATAAATAGTATCATAATTGATATCATTTTTTATCGATGCTTCAAGGTGACTGTACGGACAAGCAGGGAGAATTAGGATTGCAGGGGAACGATAGAAAGAAATGCAGCTCTTATTGGAGTTTATTTATATCGATAACTTCACTTCTGTCTCTACCTGTAGTATACTCAATTTACCAAATATTATGGACGACCCCCCTGAACCTCTATCGATTGAAACTGAAATAATTATTATCCTCATGCTTGTCATCGTGAACGGTATTTTTGCGATGACTGAAATGGCAATGGTGTCCTCCCGGAGGACACGACTCCATGATCGCGCCGACAAAGGAGACACAGGCGCACAAAAAGCGCTTGATGCGCTCAAAGAGCCAAACAGGTTTCTGTCGAGTATCCAAATCGGTATTACCCTGATTGGTATTCTTGCCGGAGTGTTCGGTGGGGCAACCGTCGCAAAAAGCCTGGGAGGCTGGTTGAGTGGTTTTTCTGTTATCGGTCAATATGGGCAAGCAATTGGAATCGGTATAGTAGTGGTGGGGATTACCTTTCTTTCTCTTGTTCTCGGCGAGCTTGTACCCAAACGGCTGGCGCTCAATAACCCCGAAGCCATAGCCTCTTTCATGGCGGCGCCGATGCGTCTTTTGACAGGACTTGCTGCCCCGATTGTCTTTCTTCTGGGTCATTCGACCAACGCAGTCCTTGCGATGTTCAGGATACGCCCCGAGCAGGAGGTATCTCACACCGAAGACGAGATCAAGATTATTATTGAGGAAAGCGCACAGGCTGGCATCTTAGAGAAAAGCGAACAGGACCTTGTAAACCGCGCTCTGAGTCTTGGTGACCGAAATGTAAATGATATCATGACACCACGACCAGATATTACCTCCATAGATGTTGATGATAGCTGGGAAGAAATCAGGAAAATAATGACAGTGAGCGGACATTCCCAGTTTCCCGTATACAACCAGGATCCCGATAACGTTTTGGGGATAGTTTCGATCAAGGACTTATGGAAGAAATCTGACAACATTAAGAGAGAAGATATACAAGAGATCATTCAACAGCCCCTTTTTGTGCCTGAGTCGCTGAAGGCTCTTAAGATACTAGAACTTTTTAAGCAGTCGGAAACACACGTGGCGTTGGTTGTCGATGAATACGGAACTGTTCAGGGCATTGTTACCCTCCATGACATTCTCGAAGCAATAGTCGGAGATTTGCCATCTTCCGAATTAACGACGAATTCAAACATTGTCCGTCGGACAGACGGATCATGGTTGATTGATGGTCTTCTTCCCATAGAGAAATTTAAAGAAGTTTTTCATATTGAAGCCATGCCCCAGGAAGATACGGGTCGTTACCATACAATTGCCGGCTTCATACTGTTTTCTTTTAATCGTATTCCAGCAGTAGGCGATCATTTTGAGTTTGCTGGTTGGCGATTTGAGGTTATAGACATGGACGGCAATCGAATTGACAAAATTCTTCTTACTCCTGACGTAAAAGATATTGCAGATACCAAACCCGCAGACTAACCAGAATGCAGGCTCGCCGGTTTATGTGCTGATCGACCAATCACAGTTGCGCCAATACTCCTTGAAGAAACGAAGTTGAAAGAGTTTTGTTGACTTGTTCCTCTTTTCGTGGGATAAGGTGTCATAGTATAAGTCTTTGAACTCAAATTAAGAAGAGAGAGGTGTTTGAGTATGGCGAAAGGAAGCGTTAAATGGTTTAATGAATCAAAGGGTTTTGGGTTTATCTCCCAGGACGACGGTACAGATGTTTTTGTCCATTTTTCGGCAATTCAGGGAGAAGGATTTAAGACGTTGTCTGAAGGAGATCAGGTCGAATTTGACGTCGTTCAGGGACCGAAAGGTCCAAGCGCGGCAAATGTGAAGAAAGCCAAAGCCTGAAAGCACACAATTAAGACGGGGCAATGATTGACCGTTGAGTGCTCATTCCTTATTCCGGTTGTTAGGACCCGTAAAGGTATTACTGCTATAGAAAAACAGGGTGGATTAACCAGGCTTTGCAGAGGCTCCCACGCGCTGGAGGGTCTGTCATCCACTTTCATTGAAGAGCGCCGAAGTTAAAATATTTTTACTTCGTCCTGCATTACCCCTTCAATTACTCGTTGCCTTGGCCTATCATCCACCCTTTAGAATAAGTAAAGCAGGCTTTTTCAACTTGTCAAGCGATATTTTTTCATCAACTTATTTAGCAGCAAAGAGTTGTTCGACGAGGCGTGCATCCACGACATCGTATGAGTATCGCTTCTGAGAAGCACGGATTACCCATGAGGCCTGACAAGATAAAAGTACTGGTGATCCTGCCCACAGGAATTACCCATGGGCAGGAGGATTGTTATCGATCATTATAACTACGTGCCGTTTGTTACAAATCCGCAGCCTACTTCAAATACAGCGGATGGTATCCGTCTCGGAATCGTAGCTTTCCATACGAAATTCCACGTGTCAAAATATTCCTCACCTGAATAAGTGCCAAACCCTGGGACACCCGTGAACTTGGTGTGCAGTATGGTTACATACGCAAAGTTGTACTCCAAATTATCATCACTTATAAGCTCCATACTGGCAAGAAACTCTGTGTTAGTTCCAGAGTGCCACCACAGAGAACCAGATATATTCAAATAGTTTCCATATTTATCATAGGTACGTAAGTTAATGGTGTCCGGAGTAGCTGGATCAACTGACATGCATGTATACGTAGTGTAAGTCTCATTTCTACCCTTTACCGGGATAGTCTCTGAGCCGGGAAGCCCACCCCACACCATGTTGCTGTACTTTGAGACATCCTTCAGCCACTGCCCGTTATATGCAGTCAAATCAGCCTGAGCCTTGACTGTGTAAACATTTATCATCAAAAAAAGAACCAGAAAAACGCCGATACATAGTGAAAGCTTTTTCATAATAAAACCTCCTTAAAAAGTGGGTTGGGTTTGGCCGAAAGGTCACGCAAGGGAAAGTGTTCCAAACAGATCGATCCCAAGTGGACATATACATTAGCTAACCCTGTATACTATCAAGTATAGCAGGAAATAAATGTGCGTCAATAAGGCACATACAGCGAAAATAATGCTTTATTGGCTCTTTTTAGCGGTTTGTGGGTTGGAAGATTACCGGCGCAAATTCACAACACCTGTTTAAAAATAGCGTAACGCATTACGGGAAAGCACTTATATCTTTGAACAAGAATTATAAGGCTGCATCCTGTTATCATCTAAGGTATCGGATACAAACGCTGATGCAACAAGTTTATGTAGGATAATAATTGTTGTAAGGATTTTTCTTGGAAGTTTGAGACAAATAGCGTTATGTAATAACGCTACGTCTGTTTTTTTGAACCAACCTTGCCTGAGGTAGAAATCTTATGGATGTGTTCGCTGTAAGGTGACTGCCATCGAATTTGGATGCGGGAAAACGCCTCCAAACCCAAAGAGGACTTCAAGCACGATAAACATTTACCGACAACGTATCTCTGTGCCAACTTAGAGGTTGTTTCTGTACGGGTCATCTCGGTAAAGATGACCCCGATGATCAGACCGTCGACATACCATCCTTTCACATCGGTGTCACGTATCACCCTAGAAAGTGCATGCATCATCGATTGTGCTATTTTTTGCCGATCGATTTCTTCGGTATAATCTGAAAGATCGGCAAGCATTAATAAACAGTCATCTTTTGATCGCTTGCACCTCTTTTTTTCAAGGGCGAGAAACTCATTGAAATATTCTTTGCAATACAGCCCGGTCTGACTGTCTTTTATCATGATTTGCTTTAGCATCTGACGGTTGATTTCTTGCAGCTCTTTGTATCTATTCGGAAAAACAATAAAACTGTACAGTTCTGTAGAACAAGAAAAATTTCAGCAGAGAAAAAATCTTCCTAAAATGATAATTTCTAATCCATTGACCTGGACGGTGCTCTTTGGCTGCCTGCCGCGAGCAATGAAAACAGGAATATCCCAAATAAGAATCCCACAAAAAAGGTTGCTATTGCTATCACGTGTCCTCCTTGATAAGCAGTTCGCTTTGTTGCATTTTTGCCTGGTTATTTCCTGTGATTATCGTGTCAGCCGGTTTATTACCCCATAGTAAATAAAGCAAAATGAATGCCGTTTGAGTGTATCTACGTAAGCCCTTGATTATAAAAGATGTTTTATTTTAAAAACTTCTGATTCTTCCAGATTTAAAAGGATTTCTCATACAGTTGACCCAGCATGATGGAGGATATTCCATACACAATCAAGATGAATACTAGCGAGGCAACCCGCATCCGAATAGCCCTTCATCTAGCCTTTGATGATCGCCGAGGTGACGCCCTTGGAAAACGTCACCCGCTCGGCGCCGTTAATGGGAGCCTATTTTTAAGTTCCCTCTTGGTTCCTTCAGTTTTTTCTTACCACCTATATCTATAGTAACCATAATGTCGGGGTCCATAATACCCACGGTATCTGTAGTATGGATAGTATCGCGGTCCGTAATGAGGATAACGATACCCATAGGCTGGAGGGGGGTAATAGTATGCAGGAGGAGGGTAGGCGTAGCCAGCTGGTCGACCATAATAAGCATACCCTGGGCAGGCGGCAGCGCTAAGGAGCGATACACCTACAAGTGCAGCTGCTGCCCCTATAACCCAGCCTGGGCCGCATGAGTAGCTTGGTTGGGGAAAGGCCAGTGTTATCCCGATGATAAGTAGTAAAGCAACGAAAACAGTCTTTTTCATGCTATCCTCCTTTGCGTGATTGCGCCCATGCCTATCCCACAGCAAAAACCATACCAAGAAGTATTTCTCTAAATGGCTTGAAATCGTTAATCTTTCAGGGCATCCTTTCTGAAGGATACGACATAACTGTCGAGCAGAATGATAATCTTCGACAGTTATGTCGTGCTATTCATCCTTTACAGCCACGTTGTGCAATGTATGAGCTGCTGCCCTCCTTCTATGTTCTCCCTCCACGAAGCCGTCCTTGAGGCCCCGGGTATGTCCGTTGCTGAATCCTCGGTCTTTCTCTCATCTGGGGTCTCGCCTGATAGAACTGTCTTGGTTGCTGAGTCTGGAATTGTGTATGTCGCCGAGGATTAAACATTTGCTGCCTCTGGACTCTCTCCTGGTACTGTGGCCTGGGCTGTTGAACGCGAGGTTGCCTCTGTTGCTGATAATGCTGCTGCCTGTGTTGACTAGGTTCCTGCACCTGGAATCGTGATCGAGATTGATAGTTTGGCCTGTTCCATGTTTCCCTTCTTTCCCACTGGCGGTCGTTATGCCAGCCCTGCCAGTTCCGTGATGGGCGCTGTCGATAAATCCCGTCATGCCCCCACGAGTTTCCATACCAGGCACGGGTCCCGTAGTATCCTCTCCACCTGGAGCCTACATTATAATAGAAACTGGGAACAGAGGCATAGTACTGCCAACCCCGGTCATAATAATATGAGCAGTACCATCGATTTTGCCAGAGACGCCACCACAAATTATTCCAGAAAAAGAGGTCTATATCCAAATAAGGAGCGGCATAAACATCTTCCGCATAGGGTAATGGCATCATATCCGGTGGTGTTTCAAATTCATAGGGTGGCGGTGCATCAGGCGGCGGACCAAGGGGAACATCATCATATACCTGTGCCATAGTTGGAAGAGGAACAATACAGACGAGTCCCAAAAGCACTGTCCCAAAGAGTAACTTTTTCATCGTACTGCCTCCTTTATCCATCGCCGGTTATATTTCTTACGACCATGCCCGGCTATATAGCATCCTGAGCAATAATGATACCTAAACATATGTATTTTAAATATATTGAAATTATTAGGTAATTAGTTTATTAAACCGAGAAATTCCTACAATTTCGTCGTTCATGGAAGAAATTGCCGATGATATTGTCGAAAGAAGAGTTAACTATTCGATACCAACGGTCCGAAGGTTTTCAAAGATATTTTGGAGGCTTAATAGTGGCGCTTCCCTGTTTATATATCCTCCATCGATTGATCTAATACTGATGCACGCTGCAATCAGTTGGTGGATTACAGCATGCACGGAGAAATACTTCTAAAATCACCGAGGCACTTTACCGCCAGCTGCTATTTTAAATAAAATAATAAGGATTCAATCGGCATTCAACCCACAAATTTTGAAATGAAAAGGTTTTAGATTCACACTCTATTACTGGAGCTTGCGTCTACCTTTGCCGAGGCTTCGGAAGACAGGTTGCCGCCTCCACCTGGAGATACAACTGTTGATTGGTTGACTCGTTGACTGGTTGATTAGATGCTTACCTCTGACACAATCATGCAAAGAAATAGCCGCTCTGCAATCTCAAGTTGTTTCCTGATTCTAATCTGTCGACAATGGGTACCCGGGCCCATGGCCATAGGCATCCAGAATGTTGGAGGTGGATCAAGCACTATCTTTGATAGAGAAAAGCCTGGACTATCTTCTATTAGCCCTTATTTCCAGCCAAATAAAGTAGAGAATGCCTATTGCTGATGTCACCGTAGAGGGGACAGCTGCCAGAGGATCAAAAAAGACAAGGGCGAGGGCGCCTGCGAGGCCATAGTTTTTTAGCGTGGCAAGAAGTATAAAGCTTTTCAAGCTGGCATTTTCATAACGCAGAAGATTCCCTATCTTCTCGATAGTCCATCCGAGGACAAAAGTGGACAGAATAGCAACAATAGCCGCTGGTACGATTGAGAGTGGTTGAGTAACGAATGTATCGCGATTAAGTCCGGTAATAATATAGATAACAAGGAAGAAACTCCAGTTTGTGACCGGCCCCTTGTAAGGATCTATCTTCCTGGCAAGTCCTGTTCTTACTAGGATCCTCGAAAGGACAAGTGGACCTATTATAAGTTCTCCAAGTATAAGCAGGAGTTTCGTAGGGCTAATGAAACCGGCACCGAGAAAGGTGAGGGCAATCAGTGGGGTAATGATGAGTGCGCCAAGGTACGCACCAATGGTCCCAAGAAGTGCCAATTCACTATTGCCCCTCAGGAAAAGAGAAAATGGGATTACCGCTACCGCAGGAGGCACTGCCGCAAGAAGGATGAATCCCTTCCAGAAGAACTGATCTTCAATTATAAGAGCGCTCAGACCAATGAGAACTGCATTGTGAAGAACGAAATTCCCCAAAATCCCTATAAAAGTGGATGAAAGAAGTGAACGAAGAGATCGAAAGGCATCACTGCTGATTCCCATGCTGGAGAGGGTCATTACAATTGCAAGGCCGGGTAAAATTAATCGCTGTGTGTATTGTGCGCCGGCGTCCCAGAGAAACCCAAGGATAAGGGCGAAGAGGAATATGAGATTTCTGTTGTTCAGCCATCGCCCGAAAGAAAACGTCATGATTCATCTATTCTCTTGCAAAAATAACCCATATGCAATGAAAAAGGGATTGAGAGATGTTGAGGAAGCCACTATGCATATTTTTCTTTACTCAATCGATCGGGTGTGCTACATATTTTTTTAAAGTGATATCTGAGTGAGGTCATGGCAGGATTATTTCGTTTCGGGGTTTCCCTCGATAAAACCCTTCTCGATAAGTTTGATAACTATATAAGAAAACGCAATTATTCAAATCGATCCGAGGCGTTGAGAGATCTTATCAGACAGGAGCTCATAAAAAAAGAATGGAATGAGGGTGATGATGTAGCGGGGGCCATCACACTGATTTATGACCATCATCGGAGAGACTTGTTGAACAAAATTACCGATCTCCAGCATGATTTTCAAAAGGTTATTATTTCAACGCAACACATTCATTTGGATCATGACAACTGCCTTGAAATTGTTGCTGTCAGGGGAAGACCTGAAGAAGTTATAAGGCTTGCCGACATGCTTAAATCAATCAAAGGAGTAAAGCACGGGACATTGAGCATGTCAAGCACGGGTAAGGATATTAATTAACAAGAACTTGGAAGACATAAAACCATCTTCACAAGGAATTTATCAGTATAATAAAGGTTTTTCTCAGAGAAAGTTAGCAGCAATTTATCTTATTAAAATTTTTTAAGATTTTCCTTGACAGTTGCCGATAAATAACAATATGATTCTCAACAAAGCAGAAATGCTTAACTATTTTATTTAATGAAAGGAGTTTAGCAGTATGCCAGTAGGTAAGGTAAAATGGTTTAACGATTCAAAGGGGTACGGTTTTATTGAGCAAGAGAATGGAGAAGACGTTTTTGTACATTTTTCTGCAATAAACCAGAATGGTTTTAAGTCGTTAAAAACGGGGGACAAAGTAGAATTCGAAATTGTCAAAGGCCCAAAAGGCCCACAAGCATCTAATGTTGTAAAAAGCGAATAAAAAAAGGGGCTAATGCCCCTTTTTTTCCATACCTTTTACTTCATTCCACAATTTATCCATCGTCTCCAACGAAGCCCTGGAAACGTCTGTGTTTTTTTCAATATAGCTGAACCTATTTATGAATTTATTTGAAGTTGCCCGGAGCGCATCTTCAGGATCAATATTATGAAAACGTGCAATATTTACGATGGTAAATAAAAGATCACCTATCTCTTCCCTTATTAGCTCGCTCTTCCCAGACTGTTCAGCCTTTCGGAGTTCATCAATCTCTTCATGCATTTTTTTGTGAACATCATCCAGCTTAGGCCAATCAAAACCAACTCTTGCAGCTCTTCTGGAAATAATGTAGGCCCTAAGAAGAGCAGGGATTATTTGGGGAATATGCTGAAGAGGGGAATAGCCATTTTTCTCTTTTTTCTTTAGCTCTTCCCACTTTAACTCAATAGGTGTGTCATGGGGCATGTCTCCAAAAACATGGGGATGGCGATGGTACATTTTGGTATATACTCCTTTGACAACTTCAGTGATATCAAAGAATCCTCCTTCCTTACAGATTTGTGCAATGAAAACGATGTGAAAGAGCAGATCTCCAAGTTCTTCCTTGATGGCCTCGTAGTTGGAGCGTTCAATGGAATCTATTAATTCGTAGACCTCTTCAAGGAGAAATGTCTTGAATGCACCGATAGTCTGTTTCTTATCCCATGGGCAGCCTTTATCGCTCCTCAAAGTAGCCATTAGTTCTACGAGTTCTGAAAAGTTTTCCATGAAACCTCCGCTTAAATCAGTTGATAGCGGTCAGCTGTAAGCTGCGAGCGGTAGACTGAAATTTTTTGTTTCCGAGGCGACATCAGCTTGGGCTATGAGCACAGTCACCCTTCGCCGTAATTTTTCTACTTTTCTCGCTCTTCCAGCTTTTCCTATTGCCCATTGCCTGTTTTTATTGTGCCTAAAATTATGTCCACCGTTTTTTTCATCACATCTTGCTGTTCCTGAATGATGAGTCTGCCGGCTTCTCCCATCTCCTGTCGCAGAGAAGCGTCCGAAAAAATATTTTTCATAACCTTGTAAAGATCATTGCCATTATCTGCCATCATGCCTGCCCTGCGTTCCAAAACAATATGAGCAATATCTTCGAAATTCTCCATATAAGGCCCGAAAACAACGGGCGTGGCAAAGAACAGCGGTTCAAGAATATTCTGGCCACCATAGGGAGCAAGGCTTCCGCCTACAAAAGCAACTTTGCTTTTTTCGTAAATACCCATGAGATCACCAATTGTATCCACGACTATAATGTCAATTTTGCCCTTCGCGTCTTCTTTGAATGCTGAAAATCTAAGAGTCTTAAAGTCCTTTGAGAGCCTCTCTTCGATAATGGGTGCAAGGTGAATTTCCCGTGGCGCGATATAAATAACGGTGTCCTGTAAGTCTTTTTTTAAAGATGTTACGACAGGAAGAATTGTTTCAAGCTCTTTCTCTTTAACGCTGCCGAAGGTTACTATGTTTTCCTTCGTTGTGGAGTTGTTTTTTTTCTTTAACATCCGGTAGTATTTAATATTCCCGGTGCTTGTTACTTTTTGAGGATCCATCCCAATTGATACGAAACGCTCTTTATGGGTATTTGATTGAGCTGCAACATGTTCAATATGGTTGAGAACAGAAGAGAGGAAAGAAGAAAATCTGCGATATGTCGTAATGGTGTGATCAGAAATCCTCCCATTTATGATAAATACAGGGATATTTCTCTTTTTGGCTTGCCAGATTAGGTTAGGCCATATTTCAGTTTCAATGATGACCATGGCTTTGAAATGGGAGGTTGCTATAAATCGGTTGATCAGATAACTCAAATCGAGGGGAAGCGAAAAGACGGAGATATCATTACCAAATCTTGTTCTAAGCATATCCTTTGTGTAATATGTGTTGGTGGTGACTACAAAGCGCTGCATATTCGTATATTTTTGCATATAGTGTATGAGGTTTTCTGCAATAGCCGCTTCCCCTACTGAAGCGGCGTGGATCCACAGTGCGTCGTTGAAAGGTGTTTTTTTTGTTGTTGCGGAAAGCCTTTCAAGAAGATTTTTTCTGATCTTTTTCCTGGTTAATCCATAGATGATGAAAATTGGCAGGGCAAGATGGGCAAAAAGATTGTAGGTTATTTTCCACATGCCAGTATATCAGCTTGTTCGGTAAGATGATTGAGGGTATTTTCAAGCTCCCGTTTTTTCTCTTCCAAAGCTTCACGGGAAGTCTTTGCTTCAATATGAATTGGGTTGCCCCAGAGTATCAGCACTGTTGAAAACGGATATGGAAGGATAAACCGGTCCCAGGACTGAAAAGTTTTTTTTTACTTGCGCCATAGGTTATGGGAACGATAGATTTCCCCGTTAACCTTGCGAGTTCAACAATGCCATCTTTTACTTTATATCGTGGGCCCTTGGGGCCATCGGGAGTAATTGCAACATCGCAGCCTTCGCGCAAGTTATTCATTATTTCCCGTATTGACGAAACGGTTCCTTTACGAAAGGAGCCCCGGATGGAACCAAGTCGGAAAAATGCTATTACTCTGGCAATCAACTCACCGTCACGATGTCTGCTGATAAGAACCTTTGCTTTTCCTCTCGAATTTGCAAATGGCATCATCAGCAGCCTTCCATGCCAGAAACAGAAGATGAAATTCTCTCCTTTGTTCCAGCCCTCAATCACGCTGTCGTTGTTTACGTGTTTAATCTTGAGGGTAATTCGCAGCAGACTGAGAAAAACAAAAATCAGGGAGGGCAGAATCTTAACCATGAGGAAAGTTTTAACTCGCTTATTCATTCTTGGCTCGTTTTCCAAGTTTGATGATCTTATTGTTGTTCTTATCACGAAACTGGAGGTCATAGAGGTTCTTGTAGGGGCCTTCAGCTTCAATAAGCTGGGCATGTGTACCTTCCTGAATAATGGTTCCTCCATCGATCACAATGATTCTGTCAGCGTTCATAACTGTTGACAAGCGATGAGCGATAATTATCGTGGTTCTTCCTTTCATCAAATTTTCAAGAGCTTTTTGTACTTCCAACTCGGATGCTGTATCGAGAGAACTTGTTGCTTCGTCCAGGATCAAAATAGGCGCATTTTTATGAAGGGCTCTCGCGATGGCGATCCTCTGTTTTTGTCCTCCCGATAGTCGAGCACCTTTCTCTCCTACTACAGTATCGTAGCCCTTCGGGAGTTTGGTGATAAATTCGTGGGCATAAGCTGTCCGTGCAGCCTCTTCGATTCTAGCCATATCTGATTCAACGCCGTAGGCGATGTTATTCATGATCGTATCATTGAAAAGGATGACATCCTGGGTTACCAGGGCCATGTTATCTCTAAGAGAATTCAGCGTTACTTCACGTATATCGATGCCATCAATCTTAATCGATCCGCTCGCAATATCGTAAAACCGGGGAATTAGGTTGACGAGGGTTGTTTTGCCCACCCCGCTTTGACCTACAATGGCAATAACCTCATTCCTGTTAATTCTCAGGTTCAGATTTGTTAAAATCATCTTGTCTTCATATTTGAAGAAAACATCCTTGAATTCTATGATGCCCTGCACCCGTTCGAGCTGAATAGCATCCTTCTTTTCAATGATTTCAGGCTCTCTGTCTATGAGTTCGAACACGCGCTGGCTTGCACCGAGCCCCTGTTGAATACTATGGTTCTCTCTGTTCAACCGCTTGATAGGCTCGTAAAGCATAAGAAGTGCTGCAGTGAAGGAAAAGAAATTGCCGGGCGTAGATGTACCGGAAATAATTTGCCGGCCACCGTACCAGATGACAATACCGATTGCAATACCGCCGAGAACTTCCATAATGGGATGCGACAAGGCCCTTGTCTTGTAACGTTTGAGATTGATCCGAAAAAGATTGTCGTTCTCAACCTCGAACCTTTGGTTCTCATACTCCTCCATGGAAAATGCTTTTACGATTCGCTGCCCGGTGATTGTTTCATGAAGAAAGCTTGTTAGCCGCGCAACTGTTCTCTGCGTATTTACGCTTATCTTCCTAAGTTTTTTTCCAAAGGAGACGATTGGGTATGCCGAGAACGGCAGTATAATTAAAGCGATCGTTGCGAGTTTCCAATCTCTGTAGAAGACGACAAAAATAAGGGCCACAATGGAAAAGGCGTCTTTCATGACAGCCGTGAAGGAATCTGTTATGGCGCTTTGGAGTTGGTTGACATCGTTGATGACTCTGGATATGTTTGAGCCAGTTGGTATTTTGTCGAAGAAAGAAAGGGGCTGACGCTGAAGAGAGCGAAAAACAAGCCTTCTGATGTCATTAACTACTTTTTGTCCAACAAAACCCATGAGGTATGCTTGAAGGTATTCGAAAATCCCTTTGCACAGGTAAAGGAGGATGACCGCAAAGGGTATAATGTAAAGCATCTCAGCGTTCTTTTCAAAAAAGATTTTGTCGAGGACAGGTTTTACAATATAGGCCGTCAGGCCATTTGTTGCAGCGACAAGGGACATGAAAATCATGGCTAGGGTGAGCTTAGACCAGTATGGCTTAACGAACTGAAGGAGCCTTAGGTAGAGTACCATAGATATGCTCTAAAAATAGGATAATCTCGTCTTTGGCCCGTTGGTAGGAGTCAAAGCTGCCAAATTGATCACGTATCGTTTTGATGTCATCATTTATACTTTCTCTTCCATTTTTTAACATATATAGTGCTTCCTCTGCAATCTTTTCGGGGTCTAGCTGTTGAATGAATTCAGGGAAAACCTCCCTATTAGCTATAATATTGGGTAGGCTTATGTATTTTACATTCACGAGCATTTTTGCAAGAAAATAGGAGAAATGAGATATCTTGTAGATGACAATCGTAGGTGTGCCGAGAAGGGCAGCCTCGAGTGTAACGCTGCCTGATGCTGCTATGGCAATATCGCAATGAGCCATAGCATCGTAGGACAATCCTTTGAATACCTTAACCATAGGAGATTCTGTGAGATGTTTCTGTGCTAAACGGAAATCAATGTTTTCAGCTAGTGGCAATAGGATGGCTGAATTGGGGATATGTTGCTCCAGTTTTGTAATGACAGAAAGCAGTATTGGCATATGTTTATTTACTTCGTTTTGTCTGCTTCCGGGCAAAATAGTTATGACGGTGCCTTTTGGCTCCACCCCTACCTTCTGGTAGAATTCTGCTTTTGAAAATGAAGGCTTTACAGTGTTGAGAAATGGGTGTCCAACAAATGTTGCATCGATCCCGTATTCTTCATAGAGCTTTTTTTCAAAGGGCAAGATGCAGAGCACTTTACTGACACGGTCACGGATTTTGTGAATTCGTGATTTTCTCCATGCCCAAACTTGAGGAGGGATAAAATAGATAACCGGTAGTCCATTTGCTTTGGCAAACTTGGCTAATTTAAGGTTAAAGCCGGGAAAATCCACAAGGATTAACAGGGAAGGATTTTCACGGATAATGTGTCGCTTCATGATGCTATACGCTTCTCGAATGTATTTCAGTTTCCCAAAGATTTCGCTAATACCTGTGACTGAGATGTTGCTGTAATCGTAGACAATACGTACACCAGCCTCCCGAAGCCTTGTGCTACCCATTCCGCTGAAATCAATGTGCAGCAATTTGCCAAGAGCTTTCACAAGATGGTATGCGTGAATCTCCCCGGAAAGTTCTCCTGTTGCGATAACAATTTTTAACGCAGAATTATTATGAGAGTTTGCTTTCTGCAATGTATTGCTTAATCTGGTCAGCAAGGGCAAGAGCCCGTAAGCCATCTTCGCCTTTTACGATTGGACCGGTACATTTGTCGATAGATTGAATAAAGGCTGTTATTTCGTATTTTACAGCATCGATGGGATCAACGAAATACTCCTCTGTATTTATATGATCACTATTCATTTTTGCCGAAAAAACAACTCTTCTGTTTAAAAGGTCAATAAAAAAATTCTGATCTTTCTCAAAGATTGTAAGGGTTCGTTCCTTTTTTGCAGAGATACGATTTGCAGTAAGGTTGGCGATACATCCGTTGCTAAATTCTATTCTGGCACTCACGACATCAAGTTTATCCATAATAAACGATACACCCTGCGCACGTATATCGATGACATTTTCTTTTACTATAGACAAAATCAGGTCAATGTCATGGATCATGAGGTCCAGAACAACGTCAATATCTGTAGATCTCCCTGTAAACTCGCTTGTCCTGCGTGACTCTAAAAGAAGCGGTTTCTTAATGATGGGGAGAAATTTCAAGAATGCAGGGTTGAATCGTTCGAGAAACCCTACCTGGAGAATGAGTTGTTTTGCTTTGCTGAGCTCAATGAGTTCTTTTGCTTCATCCTGGTTTGAGGTTATGGGCTTCTCGACGAATACATGAGCTCCTGTTTCAAGGAAATCTTTGGCAATCTGATAGTGGGTTTCAGTTGGTGTGGCAATAATGACTCCGTCTGTATTTCCTAACAACTTCCTGTAGTCATTAAAAGCCGGGATCCTATATTGTTGGGTGAGATGATTGATCCGTTCGGTGTCAACATCTGTAATCCCGACAAGCTGAATTCCATTGAAAGTGGATAACTTCTCAAGGTGTATTCTGCCCATGTGGCCACAACCCACTAGGGCTATCTTTATCGGCATATCCCCCTCTTAGACGACCCGATGAACTCGACAAGTTCTGTAATATGCTCTCCAGACAGTTGTTCTTTGATAATCTTTAACGATTCCGTTAGAGGCAGAGCCGACCTGAATAGGATTCGGTATGCCTTCTTCAGTTTCGAAATCTCTTCTTTTGGGAAACCGTGTCTTTCCAACCCGACTACGTTCAGGCCATAAAGCTTTGCTCTGCTTCCTGCTGCGATCATAAAGGGAGGAACATCCTTGGGGACACCTGTAAGGCCACTTATAAATGCATGTTTTCCAATCTTGCAGAACTGGTGCACTGCGCAGAGGCCTGCGAAGCTCACAAAATCGGAAACCTCTACATGCCCTGCAAGGGTTGCACAATTTGCCATGATTATATTGTTCCCCACTACACAATCATGGGCGATATGGGCATAGGCCATAATGAAGTTGTTATTTCCCACCCGTGTAACGCCGCCTCCATGCGTTGTTCCCCTGTTCATTGTTACATATTCTTTTATGGTGTTGTTATTACCAATAACAAGGAGTGTGTCTTCTTCTTTGTATGAAATATCCTGTGGTGGCCCTCCAAGTGATGCAAAAGGACTGATAGTACAATTCTCGCCAATCTCAGTTCTCCCCTGAATCACCACATGGGAAATCAGCGTAGATCCTTTCTTTATAGTGACATTACCTTGGATGATGCAGTAAGGTCCTATCTCAACTGATGCATCAATTTCTGCATTCTTATCTACAATGGTAGTTGGGTGTATCAAGCTTCTCTCCTAATCTTGTTTCAACATGGCCATGATTCTGGCTTCGGCAACCATTTCATCGTCAACATATGCCTTCCCTTCAAAGACCCATATCTCCCGTTTATGTTTCACAACCTCTACAACCAGTTTTAACTGATCGCCGGGTATTACAGGTTTTCTGAATCGTGCGTTGTCAATGCCGATGAACAAAACAGAACCTTTCATGCCCGGAAAGGATTTGAACGCAAGGACACCTCCGGTCTGTGCCATAGCTTCGATAATTAAAACGCCCGGCATGATAGGCATGCCTGGAAAATGTCCCGTAAAGAAAGGTTCATTAAAGGTAACATTCTTAATTCCCACCACACGTTTTGCTGGCTCGAACTCCATGACTCGATCAACGAGAAGAAAAGGATACGTGTGCGGCATGAGAGCCATTATTTCCTTGATATCAATCATCCATAGCCTCCAGGTGAAACTTTTTTTCCATTTGTTTCATTCTTGCAAAGAGCTGGGGTAACATCTTGAAATATCCTTGGAGCTTAGCCCATTCCTTAAAGGGGAGGTGAGGCGTGCCCATAATGAGGGAGTTTGCGGGTACGTCTTTCGTTATACCCGTCCGTCCGCCTGCTTGCACATTATCTCCCACTGTAACATGGTCTCTGACCCCAGCTTGTCCTGCAAGAACTACGTTTTTTCCTATTGTAGCGCTCCCTGCAATTCCCACCTGGGCAACAATGATAGAGTTTTCTCCAACAGTCACATTATGAGCAATTTGAACAAGGTTATCGATTTTTGCACCCTTCTTTATTATGGTTTTTTCAAGTGAAGCCCGGTCGATGGTCACATTGGCGCCTATCTCGACATCATCTTCAATCTCAACGGTTCCTAGTTGGGGAATTTTTACGTGTTTACTTCCGTCCCATATATAAGCAAAACCATCGCTGCCGATGACTGTTCCACTGTGAATAATCACATTTTTGCCAATTTTCACCCCATCATAGATCGTAACATTAGAGAATATTTGTGTTCCTGAACCAATTTTAGAGTTTTTTCCAATATAGACAAATGGAAAGATCGTTACATTTTTTTCAATGAAAACACCGTCTTCTATATGGGCAAAAGGTGCAATGGATGCAGATTTTGATATCCTTGCCCCTTTCGCTATGAAAGCCAGTCTGCTCCGCTCTCCAGTGTTTTTTTGTACCCTGGCGTTAAAAAGCTCTGCCACAAGCGCATATGCCAGAGAGGGATTTTTTACAATAATAAGATTCAGATTGCTTCTAGGCTCAATATCGATATCTTCGCCGACTATTATTGCTGAGGCCTTGGTGTCCCTGAGATATTTCTGAAAACTTACATTCGAGAGAAACGTTATCTCTCCCTTTTTTGCTTCTTTAATCCCAGCAATTCCTGTTATTGCCGTATTGCTTTCACCAACTAAGCGACCGTTTACCTTCTCAGCTAATCTTTTTAACCTGATCATCACTTGGTGGGTTTTTTCTTCGTCGCCTCGTTAAAAGAACTAATCACCTTTGCGGTTATATCAATAGCCGGCGCAGCATAAAGTACCTGGCTTTTTTCTACAATAAGAGTGTACTTTTCTTTTTCACCAAGACTCTTTATTACGCCTTCAAGGTCTTTCAGCATTTTTTGTGTTAATTCCATGTCTTTTTGTTGTAGTTCGGTCTGATAGTCATTTGCCAATCTTTGATAATCTTTTAGTTTGTTCTGATATTGTTTCTCTTTTTCAGCCCTTGCATCCGGTGTGATGGTGGTTCCTTGCTTCTCAATGGCATCTTTCATTTTCTGTAGTTCATCCTGTTTGCCATCAAGAGTCTTCTTCCGTTTGTCCGCTTCCTGGGTTAGGGTTTGCTTTGCTTCTTTTCCTTTATCTGACTCGATCATTACCTTTTGAAGATCAATATAGGCAATACTTTGACCGTGCGCAGTCAGTGGAAGTATTACCAATGCGAATATTCCGACAAATAAAAAAACTTTTTTCATGATGCCTCCTATCAAAATTGTGAACCAATTGCAAAATCAAATACACTTCTTTTTTCATCTTTTTTCGGATTTAAGTTGAACCCTACTTCAAGCCTTATTGGCCCGAAAGGCGAAAACCAACGAATCCCTGTGCCTGCTGCAGTTCTTGCTCCGTTTAAAAGAAAGCCTTCACTCTTATCGAAACCATGCCCTACATCAAAAAAGATAACCCCTTTCAAGCCCACAGGCATAAAAATGGGAAAGATCCATTCAAGGTTAAAGAATATTTCATTTTTTCCACCGATAGGGTCTCCATATTCATCCATCGGTCCAGCTTCACCATACTTGAAGCCTCTGATTGTGTGCAAACCACCAACATAAAATTTTTCATAGATAGGGATGGGTTTGCCATTATATCCACGAATCGTACCAGCAGTTCCTTTTATAAAAAAGGTCGAGTTCCAAAACCGCGCAGGGATGTACTTCCCATATTGCCCGACACTTTTATAAAAATCATTTTCTGCCCCGAAAGGTCCACCGGCAAGTTCGAACGAAATCTCTGCGTTTGAGCCTTTTGACGGGTTCATGATGTTGTCTATCGTATTTCTGATGAGAGCAACGGTTACACTGCTTGTACTTGACGTTCCTTCCTGCTCTTTGATGTAATTGCTTGCATCCAGATCGATGTTATCTATTTTTGTTCTTTCATATTTATATCTGGTGCTCAGCTTGGTGAACTCCGTCATGGGCCTCACGAAACTTAAACTTCCACCAGATATCCGATAATCATAGCTGTCCATTTCCCTTGTGTAATGAGAAAGACCAAGACCGGCAGAAAGATTCAAATCAAAGATATAGGGGTCAACAATACTGGCGCTAAAATTATTTGTTATGTCTCCTACTCCTGCATTGAAGTATAGTTTTCTGCCTGTTCCCAAGAAATTATTCTGAGAAATTGAACCTCCAATGATCGCCTTATCTGTCGTGCTATAACCGATAGAGACATTGAAGGTACCAGTCGGTCTTTCGTCAACCGCTACGTCAAGATTTATCTTTTCCGGATCTTCTGTCTTAATCAGTTTTAGATCAACTTCTTTAAAGTACTGTGTATTGGTAAGCCTCTCTTTACTTCTTTTTAGTCCAGTACCAGAGTAACGATCTCCTTCTGCTAATCTCAGCTCCCTGCGAATAACTTTATCCCGTGTTCTCGTGTTTCCGAAGATATTTATTCTGTTGACGTAGATTTCTTTCCCTTTTGTTACGTTAAACGTAATGTCAATTTTCTGGGCAGCATCATCGACCTGTGTAACGGGGGACACATCGGTGAAGGCATATCCCTTATCCTGATAGAGATCGGTGAGCATTATTACGTCTTCCCGATAAAGTGAGGATCTAAAGGTGTTGCCTGGTGTGCTTTTGAGATCTTTTCTCAGAACTTCTGTCGGAAATATGAGATCACCTGCAAAATCAATTGCTCCAATTTTATAAATGTTCCCTTCTTCAATAGGCATTACAATACTGATTGTCTTGCCATCTTTTGAAATTGAAACCTCGGGTACTCCGACCTTAGCTTTGACGTAACCATTGTCGGAATAAAACGATTCAAGCCTTTTCCTGTCATCGTCAAGCGCATCCTCTTCAAGTATACCCGAGCCGGTAATCCAAGAAAAAAGACCTTTTTCTTTAACCCCCATGGTTCCTTTGAGTTTGTCTGCGCTAAAATTCCTGTTACCGGTAAAGGAGATTTTTTTCACAAAGGCTTTTTTCGGTTCCTCAATCAGGAATTTGACTCCTACATCATAACCTTCTTCAGGAATGATCTCATATGTTGCCTTTGCATTGTAAAATCCCTTACTTGCGTAAAGTTTTTTTATTTCATCCATGCTTTCTTTAATTTTTTCTATGTTCATTACCGTGTTCGTTTTTACTTTTAATTTCTCACGGATGTCCTCTGTTTTAATTTCTTTATTCCCCTCAATGTAGATCATCTTGATCGGAGGTCTTTCAATAACGACAAAGGTTACTATTTTTCCTTTATCTGAATCCTTGACGTCGATTTGCACATCACTAAAAAAACCAGTTTTGTATATACTTTTCATATCCTCTCGAAGCTTATCGAGATTATATGTATCATTCTCTTTTGTTTTTACGCTATTCAGAATGGCCCCCCGATCAATGGATTCGTTGCCGGTGACATCTATTTTTGCAATCTTTTCGGATTGCTGAGCCATGACAAAGGTGGAAGTGAGGATGACGCAAATGAATAATAAAACTCTTATGACTTTCATATGATGTGCAATAATTAACAAAAAACAAGATTATTGTAAAGAATAAAAGTTGAATCTTGAATAACATTCAATTTTTATTCTCCAATCTTAATGAAACTTCAAAATTTTAAATGAGTTTTTTATTGAATGCTCTTCGCCGGCCATGAATACTCATAATTAACGATGCTTTATCACGCCAATTTGCTTACATAAATGAGTTATTGAGCAATGACTGCATCGGGGGGAAACCGGATGACAAATTCTTCTGCCAAAGGCGACCAAAAGGGTATTGTAGATTATCCAATATTTTTTTGGCAGAATTTTTCGAAGATCTTCCTCTGTGCCATGAGGATTTTTTGTAGAGACAATGCCGAGGCGATTTGAAATCCTATGCACGTGGGTGTCAACGCAGATGCCAGGCTTACCGTATGCTTCGGTGACAACTAGGTTTGCTGTCTTCCGACCAACACCCTTAATAGAGAGCAATTCATCAAGGTCATCAGGAACCTTTCCTCTGTATTTCTCAAGAATAATCCTGGACACGTTTTTTAAGGTTTTTGTTTTATTCCTATAAAAGCCGACAGGGTAGATGATTTTTTCTAATTCTCCATCGGAAAGACTGAGAATGTCCTCGGGTGTTTGGGCTTTTTTGGCAAGTTGATCCATTGCCTTTTCTGTTGTCTCGTCCTTGGTGCGAAGGCTTAAAAGGGTGCTGATAAGAATAAGAAATGGGCTCCCTCCCTCGCTTTTCGAAATTTTTGTAACTACAGGAACCTCATCTCCGAGGAAAGTCTTCAATGTTTCAACCATCTCGTCAAAGGGAAATTTTTTCATAACGAACTTCTTAATTTATTCAGCCTGCCAGCTCTGCTCTCACCAATTTGTTACTTGCCGATTCTTTCCCGCCCGTCCCGCTTTTCACGCCTTTCCTGCTTCAGCTTCCATAATCTCTTGGACCAATTCCGCCATACCTGTTGTATGCGATCCCTCCCAATAGACCTTTCGGCATCGAGGACACTCACTGAATTGTTCATACTGGTGAAAAACAAACTCAGGCACCTTCTGTTCAATATGTTTTTTCTCCACATCCATGAGTTCGACATTACATTCGATGCAACGGTTCATGATTTTGTCAGGATCAACAAATGGACGAATGATCTCCCTGATTTCAAGCAGTTGTTCCCTCACTTTATCAGATCGGAGAAAAATAGTTCTTTCATAGGTGATTTTCTTTGTTGTTCGAGTCAAGAGATATGGCACATCGGGTTGCCCCATGTATTGTTTAAGAATTTTTAGATCTTTTGTATATTCAGCATCAAGACCAAGAATCCTTAAATACTTGGCAAGCTTACCCAACATGGCATCGCAAACGAATTTCATCGGCTGACTAACGATTTTGCGATCTTTGAAGCATTTCTGATGATATCGTCTTCTCCCGGTACAATGCGGTTCTCCATTATGACCTTTCCCATACATATTACGGTATCTATAACAGAACCGTTCGATGCATATATGAGGTTGGAATAAATATCAAAGTCAGGTGTCATTTCCGGGCGGTTAAGATCTATGAGGATGATATCGGGGCTAGCCCCAACTTTTATTTCCCATTCACCCATACCGAAAATAGCGGCTGCGGTCCTGGTAGCATGATAAAAAGTCTCCATAGCAGGCATCATGGTTGGATTATGGTTGGAGAACTTGGCAAGCAGTGCAGCAAACTTCATGGTTTCGATCAGATCAAGTTTGTTATTAGAAGCACATCCGTCAGTACCAAAACAGAATGGTATGTTATGTTCTTTCGCCAGCGCATAAGGAAAAATTCGTCCAACAGCCAGTTTGAGGTTTGAGACAGGCATGTGTACCAACTTTGCACCACAGCTTTTGAGAAGTCTGCAATCGTTTTCATCCAGGTAACAGCCGTGACAACCTATAAAGCGTTTGGTCAGAATTCCTATTGAATCGAGAAATTCAACTGGCGATACGCCGTATTTTTCTTTTGAAAAACGTATCTCATCTTCCGTTTCTGAGAGGTGCATATGGATGAGAATCTTTTCTTTTTGAGAAAACTCCGTCATCCATTCCAGGCTTTCTCTTGAAACAGTGTAGATTGCATGAGGTCCAAAGGTAAATACGACCCATGGCTGAAACTGCTTCGAGATTTCAAAGAGGCTCATATTAAGATCTATCTGTTCATTGCTTTTGTTGCTATCAAACATGTCAATAAAGACTGCGCTGATAAATCCCCTGATCCCCATCTCTTTGACGGCCATTGCCGTCGCTTTCCACTGCCAGTACATATCATTGAAGACAGTAATCCCGTTTTTTATCATTTCAAGACACGCGAGTCTTGAGCCCCAATAAACATCTTCTTCAGTTAGCTTTTCTTCGAGAGGCCATATTTTTCCCTCAAGCCAGTGTTTCAAGGGCATGTCGTCAGCATATCCCCTGAAAAGTGACATTGCTGCATGGGTATGTCCGTTGATAAAAGAGGGAAGGGCGGCTTTGTTTTTCCCGCTAATCACTTTATCTGTTGTTTTGATGCAGTTGTCCGAAATCTCTCGGATCACTCCGTCTTCGAGCAAAATGTCCAGAATTTTTCCGTCTAACATGACGCCTTTGATCAGGATGGTCATTGGCATGTCTCTCGGTGAATTGATTCTATTAGTTTTTCAATGTGCAACAGATTTTTCCTTACATTCATCTGAATTTCATCCATGGTGAGCGGTTTTTTTGCAATTCCGTGGCAGAAATTGTCTACAGAGCAAATGCTTGCGTAGGGAATGTCATACTCAAGGCACAATGTGGCCTCTGATGCCATGGTCATCCCAACAATATCACCAAATCTTTTAAGCAGATTAATCTCTGCTTTTGTCTCGAGCCGAGGTCCCCGGGTCTGTATATAAATTCCACCATTTTTTACGGGTATCTTCAAAGATTTACAACGCTTGTACAAGCGTGCCGCACAATTTGTATCCATGTGAGGCACTATAAACCTCATCTCATCATTAAAAAAGGTTGGTACATTCCAAATGGAAAGAAAATCATCGGGAATTATGAATGTTCCTGGCTTGATAGCAAGTTTCAAACTTCCTATGGAGTTGATGGCGATGATTTCGTGAACACCAAGGTGCTTCATTGCCCAGATATTTGCCTGATGATTAATTCGATGAGGCGGCAGGGGAGGGTTACCATGCCGTTGCATAAAAATGGAGTTTCGATTTTTTTTGAAGGTGACCGCCCCATAGGGTGTTTTTACTTTCTTCTGTGACCAATCCCTGTAGATGGTTGAATTAATAAGTGAAGTACCGACAATAAAAGCAATCATAAGAAAACCAAGCGATGGGCTATGGGCAATAGGAAATAGCAGGTGGGAGATAAAGGAGATTGGCAAGGGGCTAAGAATAAGAAGCCATGGGCAATCAAGAAATAGAAAAAGAGCACAATCACCGTAAGAAGATAGACGTACATGTTATGTTGATATAACAGTGAGGATGAGAGAGTCAAGGTTTTTGTATCAAGCGGAGAAACTCTTCTTCACTAATTATCTTCAAACCGAGCATTCGTGCCTTATCAGCTTTTGACCCCGGGTCTTTCCCAAGGACAAGATAATCAATTTTTTTACTCACTGATGATGCAGTCTTTGCCCCGAGTGTCTCAACACTTTTCCGAGCATCTTCACGGTCCATTTCTCTGAGGGTCCCGGTAAAAATGAAAGTCATACCGAGAAGAGGCTTTCCACCTTCTTTCTTACACTCAAGAGAAACCCCGGCATCGAGCATCCTTGCTATTGTTTTTCTATTTTTCTCGTCAAGAAAAAAAGTTGTGATGCTATTTGCTACCTCTGGACCAATCTCGGGAATCGTCATTAATGCTTCTTCATTCAGGCTATACAAATCCTCAATACTATTAAATTTATCAGCAAGTAGCCCTGAAATATGCTCTCCCACATTACGTATACCAAGGGCGTAAATGAATCTCTGGAATGATGGTTTTTTTGAAGCATTTATCGCATCCATGAGGTTCTGGGCAGATTTATCGGCCATTCTTTCAAGCTTCAACAGGTCATCCTTTGCAAGATAATAGAGATCCGAGACGTCACTTATGACTTTCTTATCCACGAGCTGTTCCACGAGCTTTTCTCCGAGCCCGTCAATATCCATTGCCCGTTTCGATGCAAAATGTTCGATACTGCCCTTGATTTGGGCGGGGCAATTAATGTTGACGCAACGCCTGATTGCCTCACCTGGGGGCCTTGTGACTGTCTCGCCGCAAACAGGACATTTTTCCGGCATTGTAAATGGCCTTTCTTGGCCCGTTCTTCTCTCTTTAATAACCTTTACCACTTCGGGAATGACGTCGCCGGCGCGTGATACAATTACCGTATCGCCAATCAATATGTCTTTTCTTTTGATCTCATCCTCATTGTGAAGAGTAGCCCTTTTTACTTCAACGCCGCTCACAATAACCGGTTTCAGGACTGCCACCGGGGTGAGGGCTCCCGTTCGTCCCACGCCCACTATTATGTCTTCTATTTTTGTGGTTTCTTCGTGGGCTTCAAATTTGAAAGCGATTGCCCATCGGGGAGAGCGCGATACATTACCAAGTGCTGCCTGGTAGTCGAAGCGATTTACTTTGATAACAGTGCCGTCGATCTCATAAGGTATCTTGTCGCGCATATCGCGAAGATACTTGTAATGAGACATTAATTCATCTATTTTACGGCAGAGTTTTGTAAGGGGGTTTACTCTGAAGCCCCATTTTCTAAGATATTCAAGGAAATAGTAATGCGTTGTCAGTGTTAATCCAAGAATCTCACCAGGCGCATAGCAGAAGATGTTTAGCCTTCTTCCTGCAGTTATTCTCGGATCGAGCTGGCGTACCGACCCAGCGCCAGCATTTCTTGGATTTGCAAAAAGCGGTTCACCTTGGAGTTCGCGTTTTTTGTTAAGTTCCTTGAATTCATTTTTGCCCATATATACTTCACCACGCACCTCAAGCCGGTCAGGAACCGGGATGTCATGATCACGCAAAAGTCTCATTGGGATAGATTTAATGGTTCTCAGGTTCTGGGTGATATCCTCACCCGTGAATCCATCCCCTCGCGTAGAACCAGTGGTAAACTCGCCATTAAGGTAGACAAGTTCAACTGCCAATCCATCAATCTTAACCTCCATAACATAGTCAACATCCGCAACACCAAGGAGTTTTCTAACCCGCTTGTCAAATTCTACTACTTCATCAGGCTCCATTGCGTTCTGAAGGCTTAGCATAGGGATTGTATGGGTGACTGTCTCGAATTCCTGCAATGGTTTTGCGCCAACCCTCTGCGTGGGAGAGTTTGGACTCGAGAACTCAGGATGCGCTTCTTCGAGCGTAAAAAGCTCTGCCATAAGCCTGTCATACTCGACATCTGAAACAACGGGATCATCAAGGACATAGTATCGGTAATTGTGATAATCCAATTCTCGCCTGAGATCTTCTATTCGCTGTTTTACCATCTCTTTTTTTAATCCATGTTCTTCCATGCTTCTATTGCAATTCTATCAGAAATCCAAAGAAAGAGAAAGCAAACGGAAGCTTTCGTGTATTCGTGGAATAGCCTGTCACTTCGTTCACTCTAATAGAAGATTAGAAGCGAAGGGGTTTTTACTTTTAGTTAACGCTCAAGAATTGCAAGAGTTTCGAGGTGTCCTGTATGGGGAAAGAAGTCGAATGGAATGATTCGATGGATTGTGTATCCATGGCCGGTCAGTTCGCGAAGGTCACGGGCCAGCGTTGCAGGATTACAGGAAACGTAGGCAACTTTTGGAATGGCAAGCTTCTTGACGGCATCGATCCCACGTTTGCTTAAACCGGTCCTTGGGGGATCAATGACAAGTACGTCAGCCTTTGGCAGATTGACTTGCTTCTTCAGTACATCCTCAGCGCGTGACAGGTGAAACGTGCAGTTTGTAATCTGGTTGATCTTACAGTTTTCGTTTGCAGTTGTGATATTTGCCGGTTCTGAGTCAATGCCGATTATCTGTCGCGCCTTGTTGGAAAGAAAGATTTCTATCGGGCCGGTACCGCAAAAAAGGCCTAAGATTGTCTCACTACCATTCAGGTTAAGCTGAGCAGCAATCTCACGATACAAGAGGGCACCACCCTTTGAATTTGGCTGGAAAAATGTTCCAGGGTAGATCTTCAGATTGAGACCGGAAACCTGTTCAATGATCGAACGGGCTCCGAATAACCTGTTGATCCTTTCAAAATGAACAATATCATTGGTTTTCCTGTTGGTTGCATGATAGACACTTGCTACCTCAGGGACATGAAGTTTCATTTCATGGATAACATTTTCAATTCCTTGCAGTGCCTCTGCCCTTGTTTCGAGGATGACCATAATTTTCCCTGTTGCTTTCGACTCCCTTAAAACGAGATGTTTCAGAACCCCCTTTTTTGTAAGAGGATTGAAAGCCGTAAAACCTTCGAAATGTGCGAATTTAGCGATAATGGGGGCGATCTTTTCTACAACAGGGCTGAAAACCGGGCATTTATTGAGAGATATAACGCTGGCAGTGTATGATTTAAAAGGAGACATTCTTTCACGAAGACCTAAAATAACTTCTCCATTTCTTTCACCAAATGAAAGCTCGAGCTTGTTCCGGTAGAAATATAGCTCAGGGGATGGTTTAACCGGGAAGGTTTCGATGCTTTCTAAACGAATACCTCCGATGCGGCTCAAGTTTTCCAACAAATATCTTTGTTTGATTTCCAGCTGTTTGTCGTACTGCAGTTGTTGCAGAGTGCATCCTCCGCAGGAGCCAAAATAGGGACATGCCGGGGGAATCCTATGCGGGGATGGCACATCAATACGTGTAATCTGGCCATAGGCAAATCTTTTGTTTTCACGGCCTATCTTCACCGTGACTCTGTCGCCAATCACTGCCCCGGGGATAAAGATGACCAGGCCATCCTTTTTTGCAACACCATAATCGTTCGGCAGGGCAATATCGGTGATGTTGACTGAGAATTCGGACGCTGTCATGGAAACCTGCTGAGCTTACCGCGCATGTGTGTTGTTAGCGAAGGGCAGAGGGCATGAAAAAATCAGATCTGCGTCTGTGATGGCTCTTTTTCTGCAGGGAATGAGACGGAGAACGTTGTGCCCCCGGAATTATAACATCCTTCCGGGCTCGTTATATGAGGGCATTGGGTCACATCCCCCGGGCAGATATCCTGGTCTGTTGGTATATAGATGCATCGTTTGCTTTTCATGGTGATGTCAAAGCCGAGGCGCTGCCCGTATACCTTCATCCGTAAGAGTTCAAGTCCCTTGCCGCCGGCGCCGAAATCGTAAGGCTTTCGGGAGCTGTATAATTCAGTCTCATGTGCATGAAAAAGGCCGTCAAACAGATACTGTTGATTCTCTTCTCTGATGCCAACACCATGGTCTGTCACATGCAGCCATATCCGGTCGCCCTTCTGCTCTACGGAAATCTCAATTTTTCCTCCATCGGGGGTATTTTCGATAGCATTCTTAATGAGTCCCTCTGTAACTTCTCTCAAAATAACCGGGTCCATTGTAATATAGAGATCATTTTCTCCTTCCAGACTGAAATTAATCTTTCTGCTATGAGCAGATTGCTTAACCTTTTCAAAAATCTGCATGATAAAAGGATATACGTCGATAGATTGTGATGAAAGTACACCGCCAGCCCTGTATTGGCTAACCCATTCCTTCAAGGAATCAAGATGTTCACGCATATCCGTCGGGAGGTCGGAAAGATCTTCAATCCTTTCCCATAAGCGCTCAAGATCATCAAGGAGAACATTTGCCTCAACCTCCTGGGTCACCCTGAAAATTTCATCAGTTTCCTTTGAGATGCCAAAAAGCCGTTCCAAATTTCTTTCAAGAACAGTAATAATTCCCAGCAAACCTCCATCAATAGATTGTGCCTGAATCTTACGCTTAAGAATACGGATATTTCCCTGGACAACAGCAAGGGGAGTCTTGAGTTCGTGAGAGATGTGGTTCACGGCTTTGGTCTTTGCTCTATTCAGGTTTTCCAGCTCTTTGTGTGATTGTAAGAGCGCTTTTTGGGCCTGGATGCGCTCGGTAATGTCATCGAGACTGACAAGGTATTCCCTTGTCGCCAAACGTACAGGGATAAAGTTGACTGTTTTTTTCATACCGTCTTTACAGGTAACCGTGAGAATCTTTGCTGTTCTCTGGCCAGGTTTCGTGTTTTTCACGCCTCTTGTCCATCCCGATATTGCCTCTTCCCGTTCTTTGATGTTGGGAAAAGCTTTTTTATACCATTCCCTGCCGTTGGGAACATCAGTAAGGTCATACCCGAACAGTTCAGTAAATTTTGGATTCAAATAGGTAAAAGTGCCCTGTTCATCGATGACCATGATTCCGAAAGGAGCGTTATCTGACAGTGTCTGGAATCTGTTACGCTCGTTACGTAAAGCCTCCTCTGCCTTTTTACGCTCAGTAATGTCTCTCAAATAGATCAAGTAAACGAGGTTCTCTCGGTAACTGATCGTTGCCGCAGAGACATCCACATGGATTACTTTCCCGTCTTTTGTAATACCTTTGAATTCATAGCGTGAAGGTACAGCCTGGCCGGTTTGTCTTCTAAGGTTAATTTCCACGACCTTGTCTTGATCATCGGGATGAACAATAACAGAAATCTTTTTACCTAAAAGGTCTGAGGGTGAATCATAGCCAAACATTTCCAAAAATCGTCGATTTACGAATTCATGAATGTCGCCCCGCACAATTGCAACGCCATCATTGGAGTGTTCGATGGCTATCCGGTATCGTTCCTCACTCTCTTTGAGCTGTTCCTCCGCAAGCTTTCTACTCGTGATGTCGAGCATGGTGCCTTCATAATAGAGGATTTTGCCGCTTTTATCCTTTACAGTACGTACATTTATGCGTATCCAGTGTCGGCTGCGATCCTTCCTATACATCTCGGTTTCAACACCTTGAACTTCTCCCTGGCTATGCAGCAGCTTCACAAGATTAGTAAAGTCACCAGGAGTAACGTAGAGCTGGTGAGGGATGTCGGTGACTGAATGTATAAGTTCATCAGGGGTTTCATATCCGTGGATCCTGGCGAGTGCAGGGTTTGCGCTGATGAAACGGCCCTCGAGGTCTGTCTGGAAGATTCCCTCCATCGAGTTTTCATAGATGATCCTATATTTCTCCTCAGCCTGATGTACGGCTGCTTCAAGACGTTTTCTTGTTGTTATGTCTCTCACATAGACCGCTACACGTCTTACGTTTCCTGCATGATCAAAGACAGGGTAAAGGCTATTTTCGAAGACACTGTCGCCGAGAGTGCCCTCAAAGCGAACCGTTTTCTTCGTTTCCGCGACCGCTTTTACTTTTTCTTTCGTGTTTTGAACACGATCTTTTGGTATGAGGTCAAAGATGGATTTTCCTACGATGTTGTCTTGCGAAACTTTGTAAAAAAGTCTGCTGTTATCGTTTGCGATGAGAATTGTGCCATCTAGTTCCTGGAGGAATGTAATCTCCTCCGTTGCGTTGAAAAGCTCAAGAAAGGATTCTACGCTTTTTTTTACTTCGCCTTCGCATGTATTAATACGTTCTGCCTCACGCCGTTCTAATTCCGCTACCCGTTTCCGTAAAGTATTGAGTTCAGCGAGGAGTTGATTTTTGTTTTCTGTCTCTTTCATAAAATTAAAAATTTCCTAAGACTACCATTATAGAACATTTTTTTTCATTACCCTAAGGTTTTTTGTGAGAAATATCTTAATAAATTCTCCTTGCCCAGCTTTTTTAATGCTTCCTGAATATACTTTTTATTTGCCGGGTTTCTGTATTGAATCAGGGATCTATGCATTTTGCGCTCATGGAAAGTTTTTGTAACGTAAACATTTTCGCGGGTAAAAGGATGTTTTTCTGTATAAAACATGCATCCCGAAATCGTCATTGGCAATGGAATGAAATCCTGAATCTGCTCAGGATGTATCTTCCTCTTTGCAAGGTAGAGGGCGAGTTCCAGTGTGTCCTCCAACCTACATCCTGGATGAGCGCTTATAAAATAGTTTACAAGATACTGTTTTTTTCCTGTTTGCTTATTCATATCATGAAATTTCTTAACAAAAGCTTCATAGACCCTGAAATCAGGTTTGTTCATCAATTTTAGCACGTGCGGGCTATTATGTTCAGGAGCAACCTTCAACTGTCCGCTTACATGATATCTGCACAGATGCTCAAGATATTTCATTGCCATGTTATCGATCAATAAATCGTGTCGTACGCCACTTTCAAGAAAAACATGCTTTACCTTCGGGATAGTAAGAATCTCTCCATAGAGTCGCATGCCTTCTTCATAACCAAGGTGAAGATTTTTGCATTTCTCCGGTGTGAGGCAATGTTTGTTTTTGCAGCTCCCTTTGGTATGCCACGAAGAACAGTCTGCCATGTAAAGGTTTGCAGTGGGACCGCCGACATCGGTTATGGTTCCTTTGAAATCGTGTCTTTGAGCAAGCAATCGTGCCTCTCTAAGAATCGATGAATTGCTGCGTGATTGAACAATTCTTCCCTGATGCATGGAAAGAGAACAAAAATGACACTCGCCACAGCAACCCCGATGAGATACGATTGAGAACTTTGTCGTCTCAAAGCCAGGAATAGCTCCTTTTGCTTGATAGATAGGGTGAGGATTTCTTTCAAAAGGCAGTTCATAGATTTCGTCTATTTCGTGTTTTTTTAGTGGCTTTGCCGGAGGAAACTGGATAACAAACCTGTCACCATGGGGTTGAACTACCGTTTTACCCCTGATCGGGTCCTGGTTATGATAGATTGCGGCGAAGGATTCATTAAATTTGTCGATATCAAATTTGACAACTTCATAAGAATGGATTTTTTTTATAGTAGCGAGTGAATCTATATTTTTGCGAACAATCGCTGTGCCCTGGATTCCTGCGATATTACTACCCTCGTCAATCCTGTGGGCAATCTCGATAATTTGCCCCTCACCCATACCGTAGACGAGAATATCCGCCCTTGCGTCAAGAAGGATTGACCGCCTTACTCCATTATCCCACCAGTCGTAATGTGCCAGCCTGCGAAGACTTGCTTCAATGCCACCAAGAACGATGCAGATATTTTCAAAGGCCTCTCGAACTCGATTTGCGTAAACTATAGTTGCTCTGTCAGGTCTGAGGCCTGGTCTGCCTCCTGGCGAGTACTCATCTTTCTTTCGTGATTTTTTGTTTGCAGTATAGTTTGCAACCATTGAATCCATATTTCCGGATGTTATTCCAAAGAACAGCCGGGGCCTACCGAGCTGCACGAAGTCCTCTTTAGAGCGCCAGTCTGGCTGGGCAATGATGCCAACCCTGTAACCTGCTTTTTCAAGGACTCTTCCGATGATGGCAGTTCCGTAAGATGGATGATCCACATAGGCATCGCCGGTGATGAGGATAACATCAAGAATATCCCATCTCCTTTGCGCCACCTCTTGTTTTGTCATTGGGAGAAAACCAGCCATAATGCTGTTATTGTAACAAATATAGTCGGGAAAGGCGAGACAGGTAAAAAGTAAATGCAGAGAAGGAAACATGGAACACGCAACGTGGATCGCGAAATGATGACGAGAAAAACGAGCTGGGTGCGCTATGATGTCAAAGAGAAGTGAAAAGTGAGGGCAAAAAAATTGGCCTTTTGCCTATCGCCAGTATTTATGCTATTGCATTGTCCTTCTATGTATAATAATCTTGTATGGTTGAATGAATCCGTGAAACGAACTCAGTGTCAGGAAAAGGAGGTTTAGATGAGGTCAGATAAAATGAAAAAGGGGCTTGAAAAGGCACCGCACAGGAGTCTTTTCAGCGCTATGGGATGCTTGCCGGAAGAGCTTGAGAGACCTATTATTGGAATAGCGAACTCAGCAAATGAGCTGATACCCGGCCACATCCATCTTGACAGGGTCTGTCAGGCTGTTAAGGATGGCATAAGGCTGGCAGGTGGAACACCCATGGAATTTTCGACCATAGGTATCTGCGATGGTATTGCAATGAACCATGAAGGTATGAAATATTCTCTCGGGTCCCGTGAACTCATATGCGATTCTGTAGAAGTTATGGCAAAAGCTTATCCCTTTGATGGCCTGGTACTGATTCCCAATTGTGATAAGATTATACCCGGCATGATGATGGCGGCCATGAGGCTTAACATCCCATGCATCATGGTAAGCGGGGGGCCCATGCTTGCCGGAAGGTTTAAAGGAAGGCCCGTTGATCTCATTTCTGTTTTTGAAGGGGTAGGGAAGGTTGCCGGTGGTTTGATGCCAGAGGAAGAACTGGGACTCCTTGAACAGTGTGCCTGTCCGGGGCCCGGTTCATGCAGCGGCATGTTTACGGCAAATTCAATGAACTGCCTGTCAGAGCCTCTTGGTATTGGTCTTCCCGGTAATGGTACTATTCCTGCGGTGCACGCTGGAAGGATAAGACTTGCAAAGGCGGCAGGGAAAAAAATAATAGAGTTAGTTTCGAAAAACATACGGCCAAGGAGTATCATGACCCTTGACGCATTCAGAAATGCTATTGCTGTCGATATGGCCTTTGGCGGTTCTTCCAATACTGCCCTCCATCTTCCTGCAATTGCCCATGAAGGTGGAATTGCTTTGCCGCTGGCCCTTTTCGACGAGATCTCGGAAAAGGTTCCCCACATCTGCAACATGAGTCCTGCCGGCCCCCATCATCTTGAAGACCTGTTTGAAGCGGGCGGTGTTTATGGCATTATGAAAGAATTGTCCAAGAGGAATCTGATTAGTAAAAAATGCCTGAATGTGACTGGTGGCAAGCTCGGTGATATCTTAAAGTCAGCGGCGGTTACAAACCGAGAAGTTATTCATTCCCTTGATGCCCCTTATCACGAGAAGGGAGGCCTTGCTGTGCTTTCAGGAAGTCTTGCTCCACAGGGTGCAATTGTAAAAAGAATAGGTGTTTTAGAGAAGGTATGGCACTTTGTTGGAAAGGCAAAGGTATTTGAAAGCGAAGAGGAAGCCGGAGCCGCCATAATGGCTGGAAAAATAAAAGAGGGTGATGCGGTTATCATACGATATGAAGGTCCTAAAGGAGGTCCGGGAATGCGCGAGATGCTGACACCTACAAGTATCCTCGCAGGGCGCGGACTCGATGAGTACTGTGCGTTGATCACAGACGGAAGATTCTCAGGAGGGACAAGAGGCCTCTGTGTCGGACATGTATCCCCTGAAGCAGCAGAGGGAGGCCCCGTAGCTTTTGTGAAGAATGGTGATAAGATCGAGATCGACCTTATAAAAAAGACGATAGATATTCACGTCGGTAAAGCAGAGATGGATAAGCGAAAGAGAGCATGGAAGAAGCCGCAACCGAAAATCAAGGAAGGCTACATGGCAAGATATGCAAAAATGGTTACGAGTGCCGCAACCGGAGCCGTGTTTAAGGAGTAAAAAATAATTGCTCCACAGGAGGCAGGAGGGCACATGCATAGGGTCATGATCCATCCCGCAACCTACCAGAATGTATCTCAAGCAGTTAAGCGGGCATTTGGACTCTTTCCTTTTGATGTGCGGAACAAGAAGGTTTTAATTAAACTGAATGTTCTCAGGGCCTCACATCCGGAAGAGGCAAATTACTACGCACCCGTCAGTGCTGAGGGCTGTAGTGGAGCAGGTGGAGATAATGGAGCCTGCTTCAATCATTGTGGGAGATAACCCCGGAGTTTTCAGCTATGGCGCAAATGAAGAAGCCTTTATAAAAACGGGGCTCATGGAAGCGGCCAAGGGATACTACCAGAATATAGGCAACGATTCTGCCAAAGTCGACTTCAATCCTGATTTCATGCCCACGATAAGCATTTCGAGGATTATTCTTGAGTCAGAATTCATTATCAGCGTCCCAAGATTTAAAACCCACGGATTGACTATTGTTTCTGGAGGAATAAAGAATAGCTATGGTTTTCTCCCAGGGGCTCAGAAAGCACGGCTGCACTGCAGATAAGTGTTTGGAGATACTGTCAAAATGTGGTATCTTAACACGATGTTTAATGCTTAAAACGAGCGACCATTGAACGTTGTGAAAGAGGATAGTTGTGGATAATACAATCATTGAAGAAATCATAAAAATTGTTGGAAAAGATAATGCCCTGACATCACCTGAGGAGAGAAAATGCTACTCCTTTGATGCAAGAACAGACGGGGTGATCCCGGACCTCGTTGTTTTTCCGACCTCAGCACAAGATGTTTCAAAGCTGCTTCTTCTTGCAAACAAGCATCGCTTTCCCGTGATTCCCCGGGGCCAGGGATCAGGTCTTACAGGTGGTTCAATACCAATCAATGGCGGGGTCGTTTTAACCTTTACTAAGATGAACAAAATCCTGGAAATAGACACGAAAAACTTGGTCGCAGTCGTTGAGCCGGGAGTTATCACCTTTGTTTTCCAGGAAGAGGTGGCAAAGTTCGGACTTTTCTATCCTCCTGATCCGGCATCCTACAAATATTCGAGTATTGGAGGAAACGTTGCCGAGTGTTCAGGTGGTCCGAATTCATTAAAATATGGGGTAACAAGAGATTACGTCCTCGGCCTTGAGGTTGTGAAAGGGACAGGTGAAATCATCAATACAGGCGTTAAGACGATGAAGGGTGTTGTCGGGTATGACCTTACCCGTCTTTTTGTGGGCAGCGAGGGTACCCTCGGCGTCATAACCAAGATTATCCTGAAACTTATTCCTGCACCAGAGGCAAAAGCCACAATTCTTGCCCTTTTCAAAAGAGTCGAAGACACTGCCGAGGCAGTTTCCGGTATCGTGGCTGCAAAGATTGTTCCCTCCACGATAGAGTTTATGGACCAGGCTTCCATCAGATGCAGTGAGCAGGCAAACCCCATGGGTATTCCAGAGGATGTTGAAGGCCTTCTCCTTATTGAGATTGACGGAAACGCAGACGCAATCCAGACGTTAGCCCAAAAGATAAAGGCAGTCCTCATAGAACATAACGCTTCAGATGTAAAGCTGACACGGGACCCGGTCGAAGCAGATAAGCTCTGGCAGGCGCGCCGGGTGGTTTCGCAGGCAACCTATAATTTGAATCCCGTGAAGATTGCTGAGGATGTAGTTGTGCCGCGATCGAATATTCCAACATTAATCCGCTTCCTGGAAGAGACTGGCAAAAGACATGGAATCCCGATCCTCAGCTTTGGACATGCGGGAGATGGTAATTTTCATGTGAGTCTCATGATAAAGGATACCAAGGAAGATTATGAAAAGGCCCATAAGGCTGTGGAGGAGATTTTTTCAGAAACCATACGCCTTGGCGGTACCCTTTCAGGAGAGCATGGTATCGGAACAGCAAAGGCGCCATACATTGGTATGGAGCTTTCCCCCGAAGTGATTGAAACAATGAAAAGTATTAAAAGGATTTTTGATCCTAACAATATTCTTAATCCCGGCAAAATATTTGTAGATAATTAACGAATTTCCCATGCTGGAATTCACGGCAGATATGATTGAAAAGGCCTTGCACAAGCCTTTGCCCGGTGTAAAAGCTCAACTCCGTATGGCTCCTCGGCCGGGGTCATTGAACCCCCCGACACCGCAATCAACACCGAGAAAGAGCGGGGTGTTGATTCTTCTTTTTCCATCTGAACATACAGGCGAACTTTGTTTTGTATTAACACGTCGCACCGAAAGTGTAGCAGACCACAAAGGGCAGATAAGCCTCCCCGGGGGTGCGGTTGATCCGGACGACCCGAGCATAGCCCACACTGCTGTCAGAGAAGCATGCGAGGAAGTTGGTGTATGCAGTGATACCATGCGAATTCTAGGTTCTTTGACGCCCATCTATATACCGCCAAGCGATTTTTGCGTTCATCCCTATGTTGCCTATATGCTTCAATCTCCACAATTCCTTCCACAGCCGGAAGAAGTGGCCGAAATCCTTGAAGTGCCCTTGACGTATCTCCTCGATAAAAAAAATATTGTTGTTGAAGAATGGTTGCTTGACGATGAGGTTAAACAAGTACCGTTTTTTAATGTCTATGGAAACAAGGTATGGGGAGCAACTGCGGTTGTGCTATCGGAATTTGCAGCTATTCTGGAGGATTTACTTACAGAGAAAGGAACGGATTGAAGAATCAGGGAGTAAAGAGCTAAAATGGCGGGAGGGTTATGACTGGAGGATTCTTGTCATTTCGTCAATCTCTTCATTCGCTGAATCGAGTTCTTGCATAAACTTTCCAAGATCAACCTCATCAATATTATCTGTAATTTCTTCAAGAAACAGATATGCATCATGTTTGGTCAAGAGGGTAACATCGAAATTCGATTCCAAATTGAAGTGATGTATCCATGACAATCTGTCAGCAAAGGAAATGATAGCCACCGCGGCCATGTTATCCTCGGATGATTCCTTTACGGTGTGATGGTATTTTGCAACATCTACAAATGTCCACGGCAGCTTCCATTTTTCCATGAGCCATCCCCCAACTACATCGTGGGACTCCCCGATGAGACGTTTTTCGACCTCTCGTATTGTGATATTTTCCTCGCGCGTCGTCTTGATGACGGCTTTGTATGTATCGTGAACGACCCTGTCAAGCACGACCTTACCCACATCATGGAGGAGTCCAAGAAAGTAAAGAACATTATGGTCTAATATCTCGAGCGCCTGAGATAACCTTCTGGAAACAACACCGGTAGCGACTGAGTGTCTCCAAAAATCATTCAAATCAAATGTTTCAAGGTTTTTAGATGGTTTGAGCGCCTGGTAGGCCCCGCATGCTATACATATCCCGGTAATCTCTTTGATTCCCAGTAGTTTTACCGCACGATCGACTGTCTCAACCTTGTTCGGCAACCTGTAGAAGGCCGAATTTGATACTTTTAGAACATTCATGCTCATCAAAGGGTCTTTGGAGATTATACCGGCAAGCGCTCTGAGCTCTATGTCCTTATCGCTAAGGGCATGCAACAGCTCTGTCATCACAGCGGGAATCGGAGGAAGAAAATCAATGACTTCCTGTATCTTTTGTTGTAAATCGTCAATCATTTCAATTCCTGGGGCTCACGTCTACCTTCGCCAAGGCTTCGGAAGACAGGTCGCCCCCTCCACTTGGAGATACAACTGTTTACTGGTTGATTCAATGATTACTTCAAGTACATTCAGGCAAAAACAACTGATTTGTAATAAATATGAAGTATTGTTGTTTCTAATCAACGGAGTCAACTTAATCACCTAATCAACTACTGGGATGCCATCATTCATGCCTTCCCTTCTCGCCCAAGAATGGGCTGGTCAATCCTTTACCCATTAATACTGCCTTTATTATATCTCATCGGTTGAAACAAGAAAGCAATTAAAAAGCCCATTTTAGTTCTGCACTGATGATATCTACATGCCCTTTGTATGTGCCGTGCAATCCACCCCGTAATCTGTCTTCAGGATTCAAAACGGATTTGGTAATTTTTGTGTCTCCAATAAAGAGGTGTGCGTACCCAACATTAACCGTAAGGGTATCAGTGAGGTTGTATCCGGCCCCACATGCAAGCCAGAAGCGATCATTATCAGGAATTCTCGCAGTTATTAATCGTTTGCTTGGCGTCGGGGCTTGATCATAAGCCGTACCAAACCTGAATATCCATGTCTTACTAGGGGTAAATGTTCCCCCCAGTGAAAGGCGTAGAACATCTTTCCAGTCTGTCGTCACGACAGAATTTGGCTGTGATTGGTTTTCAAAGCGGATGCGAAGCTCATCAAAGGTGCGCCAGTTTGTCCAGGTTATATCCCCCATAGCTGCCCACTGAGGGCTGAAACTGTGATACAGACTTATTGATAAAGAATCAGGGGTCTTCAATCGTGCCGTTATGTCGCAATTCCTGAAAAGGTTTCTGAGAGCAGGAACGGCCTGAAATGAAGCAGGTACATGAGAAAATTCAGCGTCACCTTTGAGCTTATACGAAACTGTTGAGCGATAGGAGATGCCGATTCTTGTGCTCTTTGTGAATTCATATAAAAACCCGATATTCCATCCAATGCCCCAGGTATCACCTTTAAGTTCCGCAAAACCATCATTACCCTGTGGGAGAAGACCGGGCAGACCGAAACCAATGGTCCCGAAGTCGATAGCGTTGGTTAATTCTGCCTTGACATATGAAAGGTTCAATCCGGCTCCGACGCTGAATTGTTCATTAAATTTGTAAGCTAGGCTGGGGTTTGCATTGAGAACCATCAAGTCAGATTTAATTGCATGGTATCTGCCCACCCACCCTCTGTCATATTGTGTCATCAATCCGAAAGGCGAGTTTATGCCAATGCCAAAAGCAAGTTGATCGCCAATTTTTTTGACGAAATAGAGATTGGGAGAAACCTTAACAACACCCGCTTCGCCCCCGTTACTGCCCAGAAGGAGGGCTCCTGTTGCATGCGTTGATCCTTCATTTTTAAATTTAAAGCTTGGGATGATGACATGGACTGCTGTTTCCATTTGTGAGGGTAATTTGGTCATACCGGCAGGATTGAAAAAGATTGTTGTGGCATCCTGGGCTATGGCGGCACCTCCTGCGTACGCATTACCGAGGCCGCTTACCCCTTGTTCTATTAGTGCAAATCCTGACGCAATCGCTGTTCCAGTCGATAGTATAATTGAAAAAAATGTTGCAAAAAAAGCTAATTTCATGAAACTTGGATTCATGTATTGCCCCCCCCGAAATTTTTTTGTGATGCGATTCAACCTTGGAGTAGCCCGATATAGTATCAATTATTGAGTCAGCAAAACAAGAAGTATTCTTTTGTTGTAAGAAAAAAATCGAAGGATGCCATAATGGTGGAAGAAAAACATGATATTTCCTCTAGAGTGTTTCCAGAATAAATTATTTTATCAGTAAGAAAAATATATTATACTCTCGTCAATTGTCAGTTTTATGATAATTCTTTGATACATTACGCTTACCTCCATCATCCTCATAAAGAGTGACAATGGGTAGCTTGAATTATGAACGGGAATAAAAAGAAATGGCAATACTATATTTAAGCGCAAAGCGTTTTAAGCTATGCATCATTGCAGGTGCAGAGCTTGTTATTAAAAATCGGTACCATCTAAATAAAATAAACGTCTTTCCTGTGCCGGATGGTGACACAGGTAGCAACATGTCTATGACGCTCATTGCAGTTGTGAGGGAGATTGAAGCCTTGCAAGACGTTTCCCTTGAAACGACTGTCAAGGCAATTGCATGGGGAGCCCTCATGGGGGCGCGGGGCAATTCGGGTATCATAATGGCTCAGATTTTTTCAGGAGTAGCGGAGGGTATAGAAGGCAAAGAAAGACTAACTGCAGAAGATATCGCCTTTTCTTTCTCTCGTGCCGTGAAAAAGGCCTACAAGGCAATTCTCCATCCTGCCGAGGGCACCATTCTGACAGTCGTCCGTGAAACAGCAGAGGCGGCAGTGGAGGCAGCCAAAAAGACTTCAGATCTTGTTTATTTTCTCGACGAGATGGTGAAGACGGCCCGGACCTCTGTCGAACGCACTCCTGAACTTCTTCCCAAGTTAAAAGAGGCAGGCGTGGTGGATGCAGGCGGGTTGGGGTTTCTCTATTTTCTTGAGGGCATGCTGTATCTTGTCAAAGGGATAGCTATTGATGACGCAACTATTGATGAAGAAAATGCAATGGCTAACATGCCTGATGAATCTTCTGTTCGTCAATTAAACAACCGTTATTGTACTGAATTTATTCTTAAGGGAAGTCAAATTTTAGAAGATGTTTTAAAGAAGGATCTTTCAATGAAAGGAGATTCCATAGTGGTTGTGGGAGACAGCCGTCTGGCGAGGGTTCACATCCATACAAGCCAACCGCAGGAGGTATTGAAGTATGCTTCTGCATTAGGTCAGGTTTCGTCGATCAAGGTGGATGATATGCTTGTTCAGCATACGTCACGATTAGTGAGTCAGAAAAGCACAAAGACAAGCTCTGTTGTTGCAATTGTCCCTGGTGACGGATTTAAAGAAATATTCAATAAGGCCGGTGCTGAGCTTGTAGTGGATGGCGGGCCAACACAAAATCCCAGCACTATGGATATTGTTTCCGCCATAGAGACTGTTGAATCTTCGAATGTAATTATACTGCCCAACAATAAGAACATCTATCCCGCTGCCATTCAGGCAGCAGAGATGACAACAAAAAAGACAACTGTTCTTAAAACCTCATCCCCACCAGAGGGTATATCTTCGTTATTGGCCTATATGGATGAAGCTCCCTACGAAGAAAATATCAGCCGCATGGACGAGGCGTCCCGGCGTGTAAAATCCGGAGAAGTCCTCGTGGCTTCAAGGGATGTGACATTAGGGGGCATTCAGGTCAAAACAAATGATTTCATTGGTATCTACAACGGAGAGATTCAATGTTCCTTTGCGTCTATTAATGAGACAATCCCTGTTCTTGTGAAAAGCATGCATGAGCCTTCAGATGAAATCATTACCCTTTTTTCCGGAGAAGCTGTCAAGAAAAGCGATGCAGAAACCATACAATCGATTCTTCAGAAAAGCTTTCCTGACAAGACCGTTGAACTCTACTTCGGAGGCCAATCACACTCACACTATATTGTTTCCGTTGAGTAATGGAGAAAAGAAGATATGAAAATCATAACAGACAGTACTGCTGACCTCCCTAAAGAACTGATCGAGAAACATGATGTCGAGATCGTTCCCTTAACCATCCACCTCGGAGAGAGAAACTGGAGGGATTATTATGATATTGAGCCCAACGAATATTATGCGCTGTTGAGAAAATCGTCGGCATTTCCAACTACATCTCAACCTACACCCCAGAATTTTGTCAATGCCTATGCGCCTTTTGTTGAAAAAGATGAGCCGATCCTGTCGATCCACCTGTCATCCAAGTTGAGTGGCACTTTTCAATCTGCACTCCTGGCGAGAAGCCAATTTCCAGAAGCCAGGATAGAGGTGGTGGATTCTTTTCAGGCTTCCTTTGCGCTGAGTATAATCATAGTTATGTGTGCCCAAAGGGCGAACCAGGGATATTCACTAGAAGAAATTGCCGATATGGCGAGAGAAATCGGCCCGCAGATTGAGACGTACTTTTCTGTCGATTCGTTGGAGCATCTTCGCAGGGGAGGGAGGATCGGCAAGGCCCAGGCTTTTTTAGGAACCTTAATGAAGATAAAGCCCCTTTTGAAAGTAATGAATGGGGAAGTGCAGCCGATAGAAAAAATCCGTACCCGTGACCGGCTTTTGAACAGGTTTGTGGAACTGGTGGAACAGGCGGCACGAAAATATTCAAGGCTTTTGCTGGCGGTAGGGGAATCAGACAACAGCGAGGTTATGACAGATCTCCTCGGCAGGCTTGAGGGAATCTCCGGTGTTTCGCTTATTTTTCGGGGCAAACTGGGAGGAGTCATTACATCTCATGCCGGTCCGGGCGCTCTTGGCATAGCATTTGTGAAGGATGTGTTGAAGTAGCTTTTAAAAAGAGAATTACATTACTGCATTAATGAAAGCCTTCTATATCACGCCCAGTGGTCCCCTATTAGGGCTCCTTGAAGCACGCAGAGCGCGCGCATTTCTATCTTTTGACCTGATTGAGGGTGTTTCAACAATCAGGTCAAAATCTCATCGCCTAATGGCGAGGTACAGGTATTTTTCAACTGCCCGAATATGTGAGCTTTCTTACAGAATGCTGATTTCTTCCATTTTTTATGATGATTAAGGTTGTCACTTTTGCCTCTGCGAACTCTAGCAAAGCGGGAGTGAGGATACGTTTGTCAGCGATACGATACATCCCATATTTTAAGAATTTAGAGAGTTTGGAATGGCTATGTCTGTGTATCGTGAGGGGTTATTAAGGAATTCTCCTGACCGATCTTGCTTTTGAGCCATTTATTGCTGCCGGGTTTACATTTTTTGTGGCGCCACATATCGTGGCCGATGTAAATGCCCTCATCTTTTTTAATCCGACCGTAACAGACGTAGCAATACTCTTTTTTGAGTTCATGAAAAAGGGGTTCTTGGAAATATTTCTGTTTTGGCATTTTATGCTTACCTGTTGTCGAAGAATACAGGATAAGATGTATCAATGCAAGACAATTCTTTGTTGATTCGTTGATTAGAAGTTGGTTGATTAAGCAATTAGGATAATTAGTCTGAAGGTGTTATGCTCTTAATGCTTATTTGCATTATAGTTACGAGGAGCGCAAGAAACGTGCCTGCGCCGAAGTGCTTTGTTACGGTACGAAGGCGTGGCATGTCAGTTTCAAAGGATAATTTCTCTTCCTGTTTCCCTCTCCCATCTTCAATCTGTGATTTATCAGTATTCGATATCAGCGTTTGGTAGGGCAGTTTTTATCAGGTAATACTCAGTAATGACTTTTCGGGTAAAGCGTGTGTCCGGACCATCGTCAGAGGTTGATGGTTTAACTTTTCCCAGTCCAGCATTGTATGCATGAAGGGCTGTGTTGAGGTTCTCAAATTTGTCCATAAGCCACGAAAGGTGGCTTACACCGATCCTGATATTCTTTTCCGGCTCTTCCAGGCATTTCGGGCTTTTTATTGAGACGCCGGTTTCTTTCGATACATGCTTTGCAAGAGAGGGCTTTATCTGGAGCAGACCGCGTGCACCTTTCTTGGATATTGCGTTACTTTTGAAATTGCTCTCAACCTTCATAACTGCAAGGACAAGCCGATAGTCGATCTCGTATTCTTTTGCCTCTTCGTATACGGAAGTGGCTATTTTCTTTAACTTTTCATCGCTTGACCGGACCTTTTTATTCTTGAGGTACTGAACAATTTTGTTAGTGATAGCCTTCTTTTGCTTGTTTTCACCCTCTGAAGCAAACGCGATTGTATGGGCAACGAAAGTTATTGCAATGATTGGAATAAGTAAAATAATGAGTGTATTTATTTGTGAACGAAATCGCATAAGTCACTTAAATACCCCGGGCAAAGAGGCAAAGTCAAGTTAAATTCTTTTAATAAATTGGCGGGAGAAAGCAGGAAAGGAAATGAAGCAGTAAAAAGTTAAAAGCAAAAAGTGAGAAGGGAAGAAACTTACAGGCCGGACGGGACTTGCAGGCTGATAAGCCAACGAGGGGGAAAACAGCGGTGTTAGCGGCCAACAAACCGTGGTTTACGTTTCTCTTTAAAAGCATGTTTCGCTTCCTCATGGTCATCGCTTGTATTAGCCTGATTGCTGAGGTAAGCAAAAGTCTCAAGATCTTTGGGGGATGGATAAGGATTTTCTGCAATCCTGTTGAGGATATATTTTGAACCCTGTAATGAGAGAGGAGCGCATTGGATGATTTCCTCTGCCAGCAAATAGGTGTAAGATTCCAATTGATCGTGCTCCACTAAATGGTTTACAAGCCCCATTGTCACACATTCATGGCCCTCATACTGTTTGCCTGTCAGAAAGATTTCCAGTGCTGTGCTGTGCCCCAGCACAGTTAGAAATCGTTTGAATACTCTATAATCTGTCAGTAAACCCATCCTCGATGTGGGGATTCCCATCTTTACATTTTTTGAAGCCAGACGGATATCGCAGCCCATTGCCAAGATGCAACCTGCCCCCAAAGTGAACCCATACAGCATGGCTATCACAGGGAAGGGAAATCTTTGAATAGCCTCTATGGCGTGTGAATAGTCACTCTGGCTTTCAGTGGTTTTAACAGAGTCCCCCCTGGTGGGCATGGATGAAATATCTGATCCTGCAGAAAAGGCATCTTGCCCCGAACCCCTCAGTATAACCACCTTTATGGATTTATCAAGGGAAAGATCGTCAAATGTTTGAACGATATCAAAAAAACATTCCGGGGTTAGGGCATTTTTTTTCTGTGGGTTATTAATGATTACAGTACATACGCTTCCTTGTTTGGTAGCTATTAGATGTTTTGTTTCTTTCATGTCTTTTCCTTGAGAATAATGATTGTAAAGTGGACGAACAGCAAACCCATTTCTTAATGGGGCGTGGGTTTATGGTTCCCAGGACGTGGATAGTAAGCCGCGGCCTCTACCACCCCACTCGTCCTGTCCATTTTACACCGTAACTTTCAGAAAAACAATTTGCGAAAAAAATGCCTAGGGATACACATTCAGCCTGTGGTTAATTTTCAGGGAATATTTTACGAATTGTTTCTAGGGTACAGCCCGAGGTATGAACAATGGGAGGATTTAAAGAACACTAAATAAGATTTTACAGGAATCTGACAAAAAAATTCAATTGACACTTAATGCAATAAATATACGCTAACTCTGAAAAATGTAACTTAAAAGTTTAACGGCGTAATATCAAAAGCAGCCATTACCGGAAACTACCTGCTGGATTTTCCCAAAATTATCGGTTTAGCTTAAATATATCCCGCTCAGTTTCTCCAGCATGCCATGAAATTCTTCATGTTTGCCAATCCCGATGCGCTCTTCTTCGATTTTCTCAAACCCTTCAAATAATTCATCTTGCATTTTTTCTGACAAACAACTATCTGCCATCACAAACAAGACGTTATTCTCTTTTTCAATATGATTGGTCAACAAGGAGATATAGTCCCGTGCATTCCGTATAATACCTTGAGATGAAGGTCTATTCCCTGGTTGGTATTTGGCAAATGCTTCGTCCATAGCTTTGACATATTCTCTGCCGACTTGATGCTCATGTAGCATGACACCGATAGGGCCATCTTTTGGAATGCCTGCAGCTTCCAGCGCAGGAAATAACAATTCTTCCTCCTTTCCATGATGGCATTTATCTACAAATACGCTCAGAAATTCAAGGATGCTTTTGAAATGCTCTGTATCAAGATTCCCAGTTTCCTCCAATTGTCGGTATACCCGTCCAAGAATATTGAGCATGATCTTAACGCCTTCGTGTTCGTCCTTCAGTTGTTGTGTTGCTTTCATGTTCATAACCTCCCGTTCAGGTTAATACTGCTATACTTTTGAGCTGAAGTTTTTTTGAACCTTCTTATTTATAAGCTTGACAAAGAGAACTGTCAATGGACCAAAAGAAGAGTATGTCCAATCCCCACCTAATAAAGAAGTGCTGGTTGTGGTCATGGATGCTGCGTTTTGAAGTAGGTTTGACTTCACGTTGCCGGCAGAGAAGATGGTTGAATATGAGGAAATGAGAGTCAATTAGTGTAAGGGCTAACTTATAATTATGAATTTGATTAGGCAAGGATAACTCCAAAGAATGATATTTCATTTCCAATTATGCTCATAGTGGGTTTTTGCAGTTGAAAGGTATATTCACGTTGTTGCAGCAGTTGATAATTAGGCAGAAAATTTTTATATAATAAATGGTTATATCCCCGATAGATCCTTTTAGAATGATGATCTTGGAACCGGGAGGAGTTCATGAAATGTATGATCTGTAAATTCAGCCATATTCAAAAAGGAAAAGTAACGGTTACATTGTATCGAGGAGAGACCGTTGCGAGCATAAAGGGTGTTCTCGCGGATATTTTACTAGAAACTGTGGTGAGTGATGTTCAGATGGGATCATTACGAACCGGGTTATTACACAAGACGAGGAAGCAGCCAAGCACCATGCTAAGGTAAAGATTATCAGATACGCCATGTAAGGCTGCAAAAAAACAACTGCAGATAAAGCGCCTATATAGTGAAAAGCCTTAGGACGCAGAATAGGATGTAAAAAAGTCCAATTTACAAGAAACAGCATGAATGGTAAGGATTTTCCGTGGATAGACATGTAAGATTTCAGGGAAGCTTGGCAACAACAGCTATGGGCATCTTACCCCATGACAACATAGATGATGCACTGAAGCTTGCCCTCTCAGTCGATATTCCGTTTTGGCCCCAGTTACCAAAACTTTCCTTTTACGAAGATATGTACGTCCAGGCCATGGAGCACTTCCCCGGCGTGGTAATCGATGAGGATCTCCTGCGCATCTATGTTGATACAAACCGCTTTTTGGATGAGATTCCCATGTATCTCGAACGCGAAAACGATCCGTCTATCTTTGTCCTTACAGAGAAGTTCTCCCAGGTTTACCAGCGATTTCTCTCGCTTGACCTTGCTTCATACATGGCCGTCCGTGGCCAGGTTATAAGCCCGATCAGCCTAACGTTAAAAATAGTAGATGAGAATGAAAAGCCTATAGTTTATAATGATGAAGTGCGTGCCTTCGCGTACGCTTTTATCAGGAAAAAACTGAATGCACAGTATGCTCAGTTACGTGCGAAGAATGCGAATGCGTTTGTATGGATAGATGACCCTGGTCTTGAATTTGTCTTTAATGCCATGTGCGGTTATGATAATGTGAAGGCAAAGGAGGAACTCACAGATTTCTTTGATGGTGTTGACGGACCACGGGGGCTTCACCTGTGTGGAAGACCGGACTGGGATTTTCTGCTTTCTCTGAATATAGACATCCTGTCCTTCAACGCCTATGCATGGGGTGATATTTTTGTGACCTACGAAAGGGTGAAGGATTTTCTTGAAAAGGGGAATATTATAAGCTGGGGGATTGTGCCAACCTATTTCGAGGAGTTTTCGAAGGAAAATATCATGAGTTTAGCCGACAACCTTAAATCAATGTGGGCAGTCCTGGAAAACAGAGGAATAGACAGGGAACTTATCATAAAGAATAGCCTCCTTGCACCTACAACGTGCAACCTCCTCAATCCGGACAAGACGATTACGGTTGATAAATCATTTGAACTACTCAGATCGCTGTCGAGCTATTTGAAAGAGAAATTCTTGTGAGGGATCGCGCATGAATACAATCCATGTCGTCTGCAAAAGACAGAAAGAAGATGCAACCAGCCTGGCTGCCAGCATCATTGAGCTCTTCGGAGACAATATCGATGTTTTTGTTGATGAGGAATCAGCGCGTCTGCTCAAGTATACCAAGAAACTTGAGGTCGAGCATGTAGGGGAGGGTGCAAACCTCATCGTCGTTCTCGGTGGCGATGGTACCCTTTTGAGTGTTGCCCGGAACCTAAAGGGAAGAGATGTACCGATCCTCGGGGTTAACCTTGGTGGGCTTGGCTTTCTGACCGAGATCTCTCCTGAAGAATTCCCTGAGATGCTCGAAAAGGTGACCAGAGGCGATTATAATATTTCTCAGCGGATTATGATTGACGTAACGGTCAGGAGGGGAGGTAATAAGGTTTTTGAGTTTGCCGTGCTGAACGACGCCGTTATAACAAAGGACGCGCTAGCCCGAATCATAGATATCGAGACATACGTAAACGGAGAATATCTTACGACCTTTAAGTCCGATGGCCTTATCTTTTCAACGCCTACAGGTTCCACGGGATATTCACTGGCTGCCGGAGGTCCCATCCTGTATCCTTCAATGAAAAACATTATCGTGACTCCTATATGCCCACATATGCTTACAAACAGGCCTATCATTCTCCCTGAAAAGGTAAGCATTAAGGCCGTACTAAAGTCCAGGGACGAAAAGGTGGTTCTCACCCTCGACGGGCAGATTGGATTTCCGTTAGAATTTGGTGATGAGACCTTAATAAAGGAATCCTCCCATTCTGTTAGCCTTGTAAAGTCTTCATCAAAGGGGTATTTCGAAATTCTCAGAACAAAGCTGAAGTGGGGTGAAAGGTAACAATGCTCACCTTCCTCAAGGTGAAAGGGTTTGCGATCATTGATGAACTCCAGATTGAATTCGGGGAAGGTCTTAACGTCATCACCGGAGAAACCGGGGCAGGAAAATCCATCATTATTAACGCGCTCTCAACGTTAATGAGGGCAAAGGTATCAACTGATATTGTGAGAACAAATGCAGAAAACGCAGAGATTCTGGGCCATTTTTTTTATAAGGATCAGGAGTTCATTCTGAAACGAATTGTCAGTGCAAACGGAAGGTCCAGATCATTTCTGAACGATGATCCTATTACAGGGGCCAAGCTCGCCGAGTTGGGTGATACTCTTATCAATATTTACGGCCAGAATGAATTCCAGTATCTTCTTGATAAAGAGAATTATATTGGTATCCTTGACAGCCTCCTGTCTCTGGACAGCGAGAGGCTAACCCTTGCAGACAAAGTCCAGGCCTTGAGGAGATGCGAATCAGAACTATCGGCAAAAAAGAGGGAAGCTGAAGGCCGGGAAAAGGAAGCAGCGCTGCTGGATTTCCAGATCGACGAAATTGAACGGATAGATCTTCAGGAAGGGGAAGAAGAACGGGTAAAAGAGAGACTGAAAATTCTCAGGGACGCTGAAAAGATCCAGACAAGCCTCAGCGAGATATCTCAAGGCCTCTATGAAGGCGAAGAGTCTGTTCACATGGCTATGAAAAAGTTTGAGAGCCTCCTCCGACCCTTTCATGGTATCGATACGATACAAAGGTTGATCGAGAGGATAGACGCGGTCTCCTATGATATGGAAGATATTTTTTTGCAGATCAGGGAACTGGAGAAGGGGCTTTTCTATGATCCGAACGAGCTTCAAAAGCTTGATGAAAGACTTCAGAGCATATATGAGATAAAAAGTAAATATGGTAAATCATACGACGAAATCATAAAGTTTGCAGCATCAGCACAGGAAAGACTTACCTGTCTGAAAACGCTGACAACAGATATTGGAGACCTGGAAAAACAGAAGGCGTTCCTTACGGAAGAAGTTAGACAACTAGCCCAACATCTGAGTAAGAAGAGAAAAGAAGGGACGAAGCCTGTTGAAAATGCTATCGTTGATGAGCTTGGTTTTTTATCCATGAAAGGTATGCAATTCAATATATCGATTGCTGAAAAAGGCATAATTGATGAGAATGGGATGGATGACATCGATTTCCTGATCAGCACCAACCCGGGTGAACCATTGAAGCCGTTGAGAAGGATAGCTTCCGGAGGGGAATTGTCCCGAATTATGCTGGCCGTAAAGAGAGTAATCGGGGGGGACGAAGAGAAAACCCTTATTTTTGATGAGGTTGATGCCGGTATTGGAGGCAGGGTTGCAGACCTCGTGGGGAGAAGGCTGCAGGATCTGTCTGGAAAACATCAGGTAATCTGCATTACTCATCTTCCCCAAATAGCGACCTATGCTGATCGGCATTTTCTTGTGGAGAAAATTGTGCGGAAAGGTACGACAAGAACAAGCGTAAAGCAGGTTGATGATTCTGAGAGGATTCAAGAGTTAGCCCGGATGCTTGGCGGGGCAACGATAACAGAAAAAACAATCCAAAGGGCGGAGGAGATGATTCATCATGCTACGAAAGGCATCCATTAAAGACATAAAAAGGATCCATACCATTGTCAATTCAGCAGCATCCAAGGGAGAGATGCTGGCACGATCTCTCGGGGAACTCTATGACAATATGAGAGATTACTTCGTATATGAGGAACATGACAAAGTCTTTGGATCCGGCGCACTCCACATCTGTTGGGAAGGCCTTGCAGAGATACGGTCCCTCTGTGTGGTAGAAAAAGAAAGAAAGAGAGGTATAGGAAGAATGCTTGTTGAGGCGTGTATTGAAGAGGCGAAGCAGCTGAATATTACCAAGGTATTTCTTCTCACCTACCAGGATGAATTCTTCGCTAAGTGCGGATTTACCGTTGTTGACAAAAAGGAATTACCCCAAAAAATATGGTCAGATTGCATTCGTTGCCCAAAATTCCCTGAGTGCGATGAGATTGCCATGATCAGGCGTATCTGAATGATGCGCTGATCTGAGCCCTGAGTTTAGATTTAAAGTTTCAAATATAAAGAGGCGTTGAGATGGATAAAGAAAGAATACTCAAAAAAATATCAGATGAGTTTGACAGTTACGAGCTTTTTTTTCTAAAGGAAAAAGCGAAGAAGTTTGAAAGCAGAGACAAAGATCTTTATGGCGTTGAAATGAATGAGGAGGAGGGTATAGCCCTCAGGGGCATTAAGCAAAACAAGCTGATCTTTTCCTATACATTTGAAAAAGGAGAGGGGGCAGCCGATGTATTAGTTCACAGCGCCAAGCTCCTTGGCCCGTTTGTTGAGGCTGATGAAGGTGTTATTCTACCTGGTTCTTTCAAGAAATATCCTGCTGTTAATTTTTTTAGCCCGACCGGCCTTGAAACCGATGATAGGGAGAAAACATCCCGGCTTATCGAAATGGAATCCCTAATCCTTGATTACGATAAACGTATCGTTACCACACGGAACTGCGAGCTTCAAGAAGCCGAGATCGAGATAGAAATTGTTAATTCAAAAGGGCTTACCATTCAAGAAAGAAAGACCCTTTATTCAGTCTTTGCGCTCTGCGTTGCGAAAGAGCACGACGAGGTGTCATGGTATGACTGGACATGGGCGTATTCCCTTGCGGATATCGATATGAAAGCCCTTGGAATTGCTGTAGCGGAGAATACAATCTCGTTTTTAGGCAGCAAACAGATTGCCACCGGTATTTATGATGGTATTTTAACCCCCCAAGCCTCATGCGAAATCCTCAGTGTTTTATCTGGATCTTTCCTTGCGGAGAGTCTTTTCAAAAATAAGACAAAACTGAAAGATAAGGTTGGAGAAAAATGCTTCTCAGAGAATATCACGCTTATAGATTCAGGGCTTGCGGGTATGGGTGCCTCGCCTTTTGACGGGGAAGGAGTGCCTTCACAAGAGAATATTCTTGTTGAGGGAGGTGTCTTCAAGACGTTCCTCTACGATACCTACTACGGAAAGAAATTCAACCGATCTTCCACGGGCAACGCAGTCCGTTCCGGCTTAAAGGAACCGCCAATGTGCGGCCGAAGAGGGTTTTATCTTGACAGGGGTTTGAACGATGTTTGCTCCGACATGACGGATGGGATTATCATTGAAGAACTCATGGGAACCCACACTGCGAATCCCATAACCGGAGATTTCTCCCTCGGTGCCGTAGGGCATCTCATCAGGGGAGGAAAGAAAATCCCGTTTAAGGGCATAGTTTTTTCAGGGAACATATTTGACCTCCTGAATAATGTAAAAGGTGTTGGCAACGACCTTAAGTTTTACGGAACCTGCGGTTCACCCTCCCTTCTCATACAGGGAATGAAGATTAGCGGGAAATAGCCGAAGATTTTGTCTTGATCTGTTTTTCGAGCAGGTCAGCTGTTATTCTTACTCCCAATGCATTCCAGTGGGAGTCGTCTGCATGATAGAGCATGGAACCTGTTTTTTGATAGAAATCATCAAATGCCTTCTGTGTGTTGATAACCTCAACGTTTAATTCCTCAAGCCTTCCAGTTAGTCGTTCAAGAAAGTCCGGTTTTTTCGTTTTCAGATACCGATAGTGTATGGTTTCTTTGTTTGGTATAGGTAGGAAAATGAGGCGAATCCCCCTTTTTTTCAGAAAATCCTCATACTTTGTTATCCTTTCTGCTGCCGTTTCGACCTGTTTCGTTGAAGCATTCACGTTAATTGACGCTCCCTGGAGGAAAAAGATGGGACATTCCCCTCTGGCGACCACTCGACGAAGAGATGGGCTTGATCCGTTAATGCGGGCGCGAAGGTAGTTCAGCATGTTTCCCTTGAAGATACGATCTATTACAACTGCGATTTGTTGGACGACAGAATTGAAGCGTATAGCCTCAGCAAGCCTGTCAAATCGGGAGGGAGTGATGAAGTCTCTGGGCTTGAGCGGTGAGAGCCCATCAGGGATATCCCGTTCAATACTCGCCAGAATGACAATTTCAGGAAGGTTTTTTTTCAACAGGTTATGCTGAAACACTGCACGGAGACGTTCGCTTGCAAGGGGATACACGCTTTGCCCCAGGTTTTTTTCCAGAATTTCTGAGAGCAATTCCTCTTGGCTTAAAGAGCTTCCGGCTATGTTGGAGTCGCCAACGATCACAATAGGATGTATCTTTATTGTTACGTTAGACTTTCTATAGCCGTATTTGTCGGTGACCCACCGGACATCCTTTTTTACAGCGCAGTGGGTATAGTATGCGAGATCTCCTTCTTCTTGTTTCCGAAAATCCATATTTGGATAAAATTGACCTTTCAGGATACCGAAAGAACGCTTCACGGCAAGGGATTCCCAGACACGAAAGGTGAAATGATGGACAGGGAGAATGAACAATTCAAGACAAATGGCAGCTATGAAGGGGAGGAAAAAAAGAATATATTTTGTTGGGTAACTACTTTTCACCAATAATTCCTAAAATTGGAAGTAAATATATTTTTGCGAGCCGGGCGCGCTGAGCAGAAGCACTGCAATCAACATTACATAATAAACTGGCCAGCGAAGATAGAATGGCTTTTCAGACAACATACTACGCATGGCGTTATGATCCTCAATAAAATGGATCAGCCAGACAAAGGCAAGAGAAGCCAGGATAATGATGAACTGGCTTTTTGGCCTTCCAAGCAAAATCATGGATTCAAATCCAGCCTCTTTGAAGATATTGGTCCATCCTGTGTGAAGGTGTGTGACAACATAGAGCGCATCATGAATCGAGGCTGCCCTGAAAAAGATCCATGCCAGAGAGACAAGGATAAAAGTTATACAAATCTGGAGATATCTGTGGATAGTGGGAGCACTGTCAAGACCAAGAGTGCGGTTGATTCTTGACCGGATGCTCCGAGAGATAAGCCCATTTACAAGGAAAATACCGTGGATGAATCCCCATACAACAAATGTCCAGTTTGCTCCATGCCACAGGCCACAGACCAGGAATACAACCATGAGGTTTCCATAAAGTCGTGCCGGATCAACGCGGTTTCCGCCGAGGGGTATGTAAAGGTAATCTCTGAGCCAGGTGGAAAAGGAAATGTGCCAGCGTCTCCAGAACTCTGCCACAGAACGGGCGACGTAGGGACGATCGAAATTATCGGTAAGTTTGAAACCAAAAACCTGGGAGATACCGATAGCAATATCTGTGTAGCCTGAAAAATCACAATAGATCTGAAAGCTATAGAAAACGGAAGCAAGGGCAAGGCTGGGGCCCTCATAGACATTCAGATTATTGAAAACCGTATCAACGAACACAGCGAGGCGATCAGCGACAACCATCTTTTTAAACAAACCCCAAACCATGAGCTTAAATCCATTTGTGACCCTCTCCCAGTCCCATCGATGGTATTCGTGAAGTTGAGGAAGGAACTGCTTTGCCCGTTCGATAGGCCCTGCCAGGAGCTTGGGAAAGAAGGAAACATAAAGGGCAAAAAATCCGAGATGCCTCTCGGCGGTTTTTGTTCCCCGGTACACATCTATCATATAACTTACTATCTGAAAAATATAGAACGAGATTCCCACGGGAACAACAAGACGAATAAAATGGCTTTGAAAGGATAGATTGAACTTATTAAGGATGATCGCTATGGAGTCGCTGAAAAAGTTGTAATACTTGAACAAAAAGAGAATACCCAGATTACAGATACAACCTGCAAGAAGGATTTTTCTTTTTCCCGATGTGCTTGGTTGTCTCTCCATGAGCAGGGCTGTGGAATAAGCAACGATTGTTGAAAAGGCGAGGATAAACACATACTGAATCTTAAAGGTTCCATAAAAATAGTAACTTGCTGCCAGCAGGACAACCCACCTGAATCGTTTCGGCGCCAGGAAATAGATGCTGATAACGATGAAAAGAAAGACGAAGAAAGGAAGTGAGTATAAATCCATTATGAAACTCGCAAATGTTAATTTCTTTACTAAACTTCACGTTCGATAGCAAGTGAAAAGGCGACCGGGCGTTAGAGAGATACAGAAACGTGAAATTGCTTCAAAAATTTACGTAGAAGATACTCAAAATTCTCTGTTTGCACATAGCAGAGAGAAGCTGATATATTAGAGCACGGCCGAAGGCAATAAACTTTGAGCCGAACTGCTTTTTTTAATTTGTATTGGTGGTTTCATGAGAATAGCTTATTTTATCCGAAATATTGGTGTGTCCGGCGGCGTCAAGGTAGTCTTGCAGCATGTGCAGATGCTGAAGGAAGATGGTTATGATGTCACTCTGTTCACGAACAAAGTGAAGGATTCATGGGATCTAAAGGAAAAGCCGGTCATCATGAAACCTGACGATCTTCGTGATCTGTCAGGTTTTGACATTATAGTTGCATCAATTTATCATGATGTAAGAATGCTTTTTTCCAAGGGCGCGAGGAAGCTCGTGCATCTGTGTCAGGGCTATGAGCCTATAGATTACCTCTCAAGGATTGCAGGGGAGTCGGTCACCGAGCGTTACCAGAGGAAAGGTTTCCTTTCTCTGCTGGAAAGTCGTTTGGATCTCCTGAAGTTTAAAAGAAGGATACGTCAGATTGAAGCGGTCTACGCTCTCCCCACATTCAAAGCTGCTGTGTCAAAACATCTTGTGCAACTCCTTGAGAACAAGTACCGTCAGAGATGCGCACTTATCCAGAATGGAATCGATCTCAATGTTTTTCGTCCGGCCCCTGAGAGAATATGGGGAGCCAACGGAAGGATACGCATTTTGTCAGTGGGTTCTGCAGATGTGGGATTCAAAGGTATTGCTGATACCCTTGATGCCGTGGAGTTCTTGAAACAAAAAGGTATTGAGGTTGAGCTCATAAGGGTTTCACCCGGCATTCCATCCCGACGAGAGAAAGAAGGTGATCTTGTTCATCAGTTTCTTACGGGAGTGCAGGAGAGAAAAATGGCAGAACTCTACCGTGAAGCAGATATCTTTATCTCCTCGTCTCTTGAAGGAGAGGGGTTCGGTCTCCCTGCCATTGAGGCGCTAGCATCTGGAGTTCCATCCATACTTACGGATATCTCAACCTACGGGAACTTTCATGAAAATAAAGACTTTGCGTATTTTGTACCAACTCACAGCCCCGAAAAGATTGCTCTGGGGATCGAGACATTCATGAGTGATGCAGGCTTCAGAAATGAATGTATAGACAGGGGATTGTACGTAGCATCAGGGTTTAGCTTAGAGAGAACCAAAAAGGATTTGATACAATTCATTAAAAACCTGCACCGGGGAGAGATAACTGGACTGCCCTGATGGCAAAAATGATGTAGTGTTGAGGTGTAACCGAACATTCAGTGCATTCAGAACGTTTGACAGCAAACCTGTAGATGCAATAAGATATGACACACTGATGGAGAAGAGAAGTGAACGAACAAAGTTGCCAGATTAGCAGGACAAAGGTTCTTGTTGTTGGCCTTGATGGAGGTAATTGGACAGGTCTGACCCCGCTCCTTGAGGCCGGCATTATGCCGAACCTGAAATCGTTAATTGAGGGGGGATCCTCAGGAATCCTTGAGTCTACTATTCCTCCGGCGACAGCACCGGCGTGGTCATCTTTCCAAACCGGAAAATATCCGAACCGCCACGGGATCATAGACTTTTTCATGTATCAACCTTGGAGCTATGTAACTGAGTTTACCACGAGTAATCATCTCAAGGGCAATACATTGTGGAAGTTGATCAGCGATTCCGGCAAGAGAGTGATAGCGGTAAATCTGCCCATGACCTATCCACCGGAAAAGGTAAACGGTGTCATTATTCCTGGTTTTGATGCTCCCGACACCGTCGCTCATTCCACCCATCCGGAAGGTATTTTAGAGACACTAGAGAAAAAAATGGGCTCATACAGACACTACCGCAAGGGATGGAACGACAAGGCTTTTCAGGCGGGAGGAATTGAAAATCTTATTCGAGAGCTATGGGCATACACCGATACCCAAGTGGAAGTTGTAAAGTTTCTCATGAGTGATTCTGAGTGGGATGTTTGCATGTACCATTTTCAGGCTCACGATGCATTTCAACACTATGCATGGGAATTGATTGATCAGAATGCTCCTCCTTATATGACGAAACCAGAAAATCAAAAAAAGCTTGTTAAGGATTTCTATAAGCGGCTTGATGAGAAGATTGGCGAACTTCTCATCACTGCTGGTCCCGATACAACTGTCGTTGTGCTTTCCGACCATGGATTCCAGACATTATACAGGAGTTTCTATATTAATAATTGGCTTCGCGACAAAGGATATCTGTGTGAGTCCAAAACTTATTTTATCACCAAAATCTTTGACAACGTAATCGCTCTGGGGAAAAAATTTCACCTCCCTGTGTTGAAAAACCTAAAACACCCAATTCGAAAAAATCCCATGGGTAATTTTCGGAAGATCAATTTTAAGAAATCCCTAGCGTATGCATACTCGTACAGGAATAACTTCTCCTTTTTAGTCTTTAACAACTCCATGAGGGAGCGTATTGGCTCTCTTAACGATGACCTTCTGGCGCTTACGGATTGCGGCCGAAAGATGGTCCGAGCAGTTTACCCTTGGTACGATGGGTCATCAGACGGGCGTTTTAAACCCGATCTGGTCGTTGAGTTTGAAAAAGGATACGGGGTGATACAGAAGGTTACTTCTCGCAAGAAATCACCATTCCAAGATAAGGTTGATCCGGGCCACCATGCTTTTGAAGGTATGTTCTGTGTAGCAGGACATAATATCAAACAGGGATTCACCGGGAGAGCAAGATTAGTTGATATGATGCCCACAATCCTTCATATAATGGGGAATGCCATCCCAGATAATTTGGATGGCAGGGTTATCAGTGAAATATTCGAATCCTACCGGCAAGAGACATATATTCAAACGGACGATTCCGAATCGTCCCGTGCTCAAAGAGGCAAAGAGGACTTTGATAAGGTAGCTGACCGCTTAGAATCTCTGGGTTACATATAGACTAAATTTAGTCTGTTGCAAAAGTTGGGGATTGTGAGATTGATAATCTCAGAGATACCCTAGATCCTTCAGTCGGTTTGCAACCTTTTCGAAATCCTCAGTGCCTGCGCTGATGTGTGTTGTGGCCGATCCGTCTGGGGTTACAAATTGTGACCCTTCATAAATCTCAAAGACATCCGCAATTACTCTTCCGTCAATATCGTCAGGAATAGGGATATCCAACAGGTGAAGGATGGTGGGGAAGACATCAACTATTTCCGCGTCTGCGGTATGCTGTTTCTTGATATTGTTGCCTGCTATGCAGAACATGCCGTTTATTGCATGGTTGCTGTCGTTGGATAGTTCGAATGCAAAAGGGCGTTTTTTTGAGGGTATTTTCTGCATTATCGAGTATCCCTCAATACATTCAACGACCAGATCAGGATTGAAATCGCCGGATGTCTCTCCGGTGTACCACGGGTAGACATCCCTGACAATGTGCTCCCCATTGTACTGTATTTCCTTCAAATCCTTCATTAATGCCTCTGCGTCGACCTTCAGGTTCTTGTTCAGGAAGAGGAACGCATAATTTACCAGGTAGCAATATGCGTAGGCTTGGGTGCGTTTGTAATCTATTTTCCTGAGAGTGCGAACAGGATTTTTCCTGAGGGGATATTTCATATTGCACAAAAATGGCAGTTTGAGTTTTTTTGCCAAATGAACAAAGTTGTCCAGTTGTTTGACGAGGAAATAGCGACTGTTTTTCACAAGATATCCTTGCTGATGCAACCAGTGATTAAGGTAGAAAGCTTTCTGTAATGAAAGAAATCCATGGTCGGAAAGAACACACACGCAGGTATCCGGGCCGGCCCCTTCAAGAAGTTCGCCTATTCTCCGGTCGATTCTCTTGTAGAAGTCCAGAATGATCCTTTGTTGTTCTTGCTCATTCTTGCCGAGCTCGCGCCTGGACGGGTCGATGATGTGATAAACGTGGTGCTGCAAAGCGTCGGTAACCTGGAAATGGTACATGAAGAAATTCCAGTCAAATTCTTTCATCAGGAATTTGACTCCTTCAACCTGACTGTCAGTTATTTGAAGCAGTTCACGTATGAGTCCGGATAGACCGCTTTGCTTGAAGACGGCCTCATTCCACCACATCCTGTAGAAATCATAGCGGCCTATTCGATTCTCTATGGCCTTCAAGAGGCCCTTGGGATGCATGCAGTCGTCAGATGTTTCGGGCGCATCAAAACCGGGGACAATGATTCCATCAATGGCTTCAGGGGGGTAGGTAAGGGGGACGTTCACGATAATCGGCTTTTTCTTTGCATCGCTCAGAATTTTCCAGAGTGTCTTGCCGGCGATGCGGGTGCTGTTTGTGAACTCATACTCGTAGGTCCACGGTTTTTCCACAAAGAAATCAACAATCCCATGCTTATTTGGATACTTGCCTGTCTGAAACGACGTCCACGCCGCCGGAGTGATGGGGGGGATAACTGACTTCAGCTTTCCATGCGATCCCCGCTCGAAAAGGGCTTTGAGATTTGGGGTAATACCCTGCTCCATCAGAAAATGGAGAAGGTAGAGTGGCATACCGTCTAGGCCAAGGACAAGCACTTTCTGCGTTCTGGAAGAAGCCTCTGATTCAGCCTTCATGTTTACTCATTGCAGTTCATTTTTCTTGTTGTGCAGTGCCAACATACTATAGTATACCCTTGCCGTTGTCAAGATTCTGCAACTGCCAGGATGTAGCTATGTGCCGACAAAGACGTTCTCATAACTGTTTCAAAGACGGAAGGAGGTGTGCTATAAAGGTGCAATGATCCATAACCAATTCAAATTAGTCGCTTTCAGAAAGGAATTGGGCGCTCTTTTTACGCTGGAGAAGAGAGAATTGAGCGGTCTATGCATAGGAATCTTTGCTGTAGTTGCCTTTCTTGTCCGATTGCCCTTTGCTTTTTTCCCCGAGGTTATCTACAACGATGGTGTTGAGTATATTCGGGTGGCAAAACACATCCTTGCCGGCAATTGGTCGGAGGGTTTTGTGCCGCCGGTCTATCCCCTGCTCATCGCGGGTTTCAGTTTTCTTGTGAAGGATTTTGAGTTGGCCGGCATCCTGATATCAATCATTTTCGGCGCTGCCACAATTTTGCCAGTTTATCATTTGACCAAGGCAGTGTTTGATGGAAGAACCGCAATAGTTGCCCTTATTTTTTCAGTTTTTCAGCCCCTCATATTTGCCTACTCAGGATCTGTGCTTACAGAATCGACTTACTATTTCATCGTTGCTTCAACTTTCTTGCTTGGTTGGCTTGCTTTCGAGAGAGGACGGGTTATTCATGTCTTGTTTTTCTCATTTTTTGCGGCCATGGCTTATCTTACAAAACCCGAAGGGATATGCTTCCTTTTCATTTTTCTGGTTTGGGTGGTGTGTATAAGCCCTCCCTGGGGCGGCAAGAGGCGTTTTTTGACACGTTTATGGCTGGCAATCCTTTGCGTCGTGTGTTTTACTGCTATTTCACTTCCCTATCTTGTTCAGATCAGGAGAGATCTGGGCAGTTGGCAGATATCTAAGAAGGCGGCCATAAGTGTAGGTGTTTTTCAAGGCCAAGAAGATCAGGGGATAACGGGAATTTCCTCGCAGCATCCGAAAAGACGTCTTGATGTTTCGGCTCAAGTGAAAAATCCCTTGTCGTTGCTGGCAAAAGTATCGTTAGGCTTCCTTGAGAGTCTTCTCAAGTTTCAACAAGGCCTTACACCTTATCTGTTCTTGTTTGCTATTGTTGGTTTTCTCAGGAAGAAGGATGGTCATTACCCCTGGAAACCGAATTTCTATTCCCTCTCTCATGTCTTGCTTTTTTTTGGTTTTGTGCTTCCCTTTTTCTGGATCACCAAACGTTATACTTCGCAAATGATGCCCGTGGTTTTGCCATGGGCTGCCTGGGGATTCCTTGGTGTTATGTCGTGGATTTCTAGATCGATGAAGAACATGGATGTGCGGGCAACCAAGGTCAACGCCATCTGCCTCGGTTTAATCGTTCTTGCTCTTTTTACGGAAGGAGTGGTTTCGACACGAAGGGGGCATCGGCAGATTCAGAAAGACGTCGGCCTCTGGATGAAAACGAACCTTCCGGGAGATGTCAAATTCATGAGCAGGCTTCCGCAAGAGAGTTTTTATTCTCAGTTACGATGGGCAAGGATAAGACAAACTGAATATAATGAAATGCTTTCTGAAGCTCGCTCAGAGGGTGCAACCTACCTTGTGGCAGATGATGCAGTATTGGAAGATGTGAGAGGTTTTGCGGAAAATATCGAAAAGGGCGATCTTTTGCTCCTTAAGGAGTGGAGAAAAGGCAATCGCAGAATTCTTCTGTTCAGAATCAGAGATACTGCAAGAGGTTGATAGCACAGGTATCCTCGACTGTCCATAAGTAAAAATGAATCTCTGAGGGGTTATTTCTTACCCTCAATAAGCGTGACTTGAACCGGAAGGAGTGCGCGAGGGATTTTAAACCCGGGAATGCCTATTATTGGTGACACCCAGTCCCATCTATCATTACCGCGTTTATCTCCCGTGGTAATGGTTATTTCTTTAAAACCGGCTACTTCCATAGATTTGACGATGGTTGCCGATGAAAAGAGAAATACCTCTGGAATACCAAAAAGATGAAATATGGCCTTGATGAGAAAAAAGAGAGCCTGTTCAAGTTTCTCAGTAGCTTTGCTCGTACATGGTTCAATGACGAGTATATTGCCGCCTTCTTTAAGACAGCGACGACCCTCTTCAAGGGCAACGATGATTCTGTGCTTTGTTTCGGTAACTCTTTCTTCCGTCAGATGATGAAGCATGCTCGAATACATGAGGGAAGCGAAGGTATTGGCATGAAAGGGAAGTAACATTGCGTCACCACAAACCTTCTCTACATCCCGATCGCCTTTCTTGAGCATTGTTATGGAGAAGTCAAGCCCCACATATCTCGTTGTATTGGGTGAAGAAAAATCTTTTACGCCTCCATTTCCTACGTCCAGGAGGGAAGGGCCCATACGGGGTATGATGAAAGGGTTAAGTTTGACCCTATTCTTTCTCTCTTTCACAAGGTCGTGATACTTCTCCGCCTTTTTCTCAAAAAAGGTTTTTTGTTCTTTTATCATCATGTTTATATCGTAAGTATTTCTTGCTGCTCCAAAAGGTTAAATCAAGGTGACAAGTTTAACAGTAATCAGCGTTGTATTCCACACATTCTTTGTGGGCTTCATGTCGTTGTGAGTTTTTTGTTTTCCCGTTTATGGGAGGAATGTGTTAAAATTGTCAACAACGCTTGTGTCGATAAAAAGCCAGCAGAAGAGGTGAAAAAAGATTGTCGAAAATAATCCGGGTTGTTTTGCAGTGGCTTCTTGCACTTCTTCTCCTGGCTATTAGTATTTACTATTGGGGTCTTTCAGACGTTCTCAAGGTTTCAATCGTTGGCTGGAATGCGGTAGGTTTTGTTTTTTTGTTTACGGTCTTTTTTACCGTCATACATAACATTCGGTGGTTGACGGTGTTGAAGGTTCTGCTGCCCGAATTGCCAAATAAGCGTTTGGATTTCTTGCAGTTTTATCAATGGCTGATGAATAGCTATACTGTGGGGCTTTTTGTGCCCAGCGACGTGAGCCTTGTGGGAGTGCGAACATTTTTTATGAAGCAATATAAAGATGTAAGAACTTCGACTGCACTGCTGTCGGTGCTCCTCGACAGGCTCTTTGATGTCGCTGTGCTGCTGGTGGTCATTGTGTCAGCTTTTCTGATGTTTCTTGGTAAAAATAGACCAGGAATGCTTATCGTTCCGGTTGGGATAGTCGGGATGGTTTTTGGTTTGCTTTTGTGGAAGAATAACGAGGTCTTCGCCCTTCTGATTGTCCTATATTTTCGCACCACAAACCTTGTTCTGAGATTGCCTATTCTTAAGAAGTGGAAAAGAACAGATCCTGTCGTAGCTTTAGAGTATATTCCAGCAAAAAAAAATACAATATGTACTGTGATGGCATGGAGTTTCTTGAAGTATATCTTTATCGCCCTTCGTTTCTATGCTATTGGATTGGTGTTCGGAATCACATTCACATTGTTTGACGTATTTTTTGCTGCTTCTCTTGTTCAGCTGGCTGGCTTTATTAATGTCACTCCCGGTGGCTTGGGCATCATTGAGATGGGATCCTATGGGGCTCTCAAAATCATCGGCGCATCCCATCCAGAGGCAGTTGCTTTTGCAGTCGGACAAAGAATTCTGGTTTCGTTCATCATTCTGGCACTTACAGCTGCAGCAAACATGGCAATGTATGCTAGAACGGGAATCCTGAAAAAGAGGCTTGTTTGCTGAGAGGCGATAAATTACTGGGTATAAAGATCCCAGGGTATTTATTCTGTGTGGAGATTGTGAGGAAATGACTTTAAAGCGGAAAGTTTTTGTTCTTGGGCTGGATGGTGCGAGTCCAGATGTCATCAATTCGCTGATCGACAATGGCAGACTGCCCTCATTTAAGTTGCTTAAGGATGGAGGAGTGTTCGGGAAACTGCGAACCACAATCCCTCCGATAACAGGTTCTGCTTGGTCTTCCTTCATGACTGGCAAGAATCCCGGTAAGCATGGTATTTTTGATTTCACATATCGTAAAGAAGGTAAATATGAGCTTTCACCTATCAATGCGCGCATGCGTGAAGGGGAGGCGTTTTGGTCAATCGCGACAGAGGCCGAAAGAAAGGTTTGTATCTTTAATGTCCCGGTGACATATCCTCCTGATCCCGTGAACGGAATAATGGTTTCAGGAATGCTGACGCCTTCCAGCAGGGGCGATTATACCCATCCCCTTTCTGTGGCAAGTGCCTTGGATAGACTGACGGGAAAGTACCAGATTCACATAACGGAGTCATATTCGAAAAAAAAGGAAGAACGCTTTCTGAAACACTTGTATGAAGTCACATCGAAACAGAAGAGAGCCATGGATTTTCTTCTGAACCAAGAAGACTGGGACCTTTTTGTGGCGGTGTTTCAGGGCATCGATGTCCTGCAGCACGAGCTCTGGCACACTTACGACAGATTGCATTTTCGTCACGGGCGGTATGAGGATCAGTACATTGATACCATTCCTCAGTTCTATGAATACATGGACAGGGTGCTTGGCGAGGTAATGGAGTGGTGTGAAAAAAAGGAAGCGAATCTCATTGTCATGTCTGATCACGGTGCAGGACCTTTGAAAAAGCTCCTTTATGTGAACAATTTCCTCATCAAAAAGGGTTTTCTAAAGTTAAGGCCGGGAGCCGTGACAAGATTCAAACATTTTATCTTTGACCTCGGTATGGCACCAATGACCTTTTACCACGTTCTGCTCTCAGTCGGGCTGGGTCGACTAAAACACAAAACGCGTTTTGGCCAGGGTTCTTCATGGCTGAAGAATTTCTTTCTCTCCTTCGAGGATGTTGATTGGAACGCTTCAAAGGCTTATGCCATTGGAAGTACAGCAGGGCAGGTCTACGTGAATTTGGAGGGAAGAGAACCGCACGGCATTGTGAAGAATGGTAGCGAATACGAAGCCGTGAGAGAGGAGATAATAACTGAGTTGAAGGGTCTTACCGATCCCGAGACAGGGCAACGAATTGTTGAGGAAATCTACAGAAAGGAAGAGCTCTATTCGGGTCCTCATGTGTCAACAGCACCGGATATTGTTTTTTTGCCAAAAGGGCTTGAGATAGTCGCATTCGGGGAATACGAATTTGCTTCGCATCGTATCCTTGATTATTCCCGTGGACTCTCAAGTTCTCACAGGATGGACGGAATTCTGTTCATGAGGGGAAGTGGATTAAAGCAAGGGTCCACAATCATGAATGGAAATATCATCGACATAGCACCGACTATACTCTATCTCCTTGGTTTACCCGTTGCCCCAGACATGGATGGCACAGTACTGAGAGATTCCTTTGAGAAAGAGTTCCTTGAACGAACCCCCATTCAGACAGGGGATTTCACAGCCCATAGTGTGGCTGCAAGCGAAGTCTATACCAAAGACGAGGAAGAGGAGTTGAAGGCGCATTTGAAGAGCCTTGGCTATTTTGAATGAGAGTGATCACATAAAGTGATGGAGCGACAATATATAAATGCAAACCGGTTGCTGGTCTCCTTTGGGGACCTCTATAAGGCAATCATGGGATTGATAGCATACCATGTCCCATATCCCTCCTTTCTCAGCGCCTTGCTCCATAAGATGCGAGGCGTCCGCATAAAGAACATATGGAGCGTTTTTATTGCGTATCACGTGGTTATCGACTCTGTTCATCCTGACATGGTAGAGATTGGGGAAGGCGCATGGCTTACTCGGGAAGTAAAGATACTTGCCCACTTCAACCCATCCCCTCTGCAACGAAATCTCTTCGGTGGGAAAAAGATTGAGAAGGTAAGAATAGGAAAGGGTGCCTTTATAGGGGTCGGAGCTATTATCCTTCCCGGTGTCACTATAGGTGAAGGCGCTCTCATCGGGCCCGGTTCAGTGGTAACGAAAGATGTGGAAGATTATATGTGGGTGGCGGGCAATCCTGCTCAACCCATAAAATCTCTAAAGGATCTCAAAAAAGCAGCAGACCGAGATACGAATCTGGGGGGATGAGGTGTCCGAGAATAAACCTGAAAAGACAGTCGTAATTATTCCCGCCCACAATGAAGGAGATTATATTGCTGGTGTTGTCAATCAGATAAGGGCGAGTTATCCATATCTCGACGTGGTGGTAATCGACGATGGCTCAAGCGATGATACCAGGACGAAAGCAATCGTTGCCGGAGCGCGGGTTATCTCCAATCCCTTCAGTCTTGGTTACGGTGGGGCGCTCCAAACCGGCTACAAGTATGCGGTAAAGAATGGTTATCAGTATCTGGTGCAGATGGATGGTGACGGTCAGCATGATCCTGCTTACATCGATGACCTTATTGAACCGGTTCGAAACGGAGAGGCCGATATCGTTATTGGCTCCCGCTTTCTTGTTCCGCTATCCCAGGGCGATAATCAGCAGGTATATCGGGCACCGATGGCCAGAAAGATAGGTATGAAGGTTTTTGGCGCCATTGCCACATTTCTCATCGGACAAAAGGTTACCGATCCCACTTCAGGGTATCAGGCAATGGAGAACAGGGTTTTCAGTCTCCTTTCAGGCGACAAGTTCCCTATCGACTATCCTGACGCCGATGTAATCATAATGCTTCACAGGGCACATTTTCGTATAAAGGAGATCCCCGTACGAATGCTTCCGAGCCCTGATGACAAGTCTATGCACAGCGGACTCAAGCCGATTTATTACGTTTTTAAAATGTTCCTGTCTATCCTCGTAACACTTTTGAGAAAGTAGGAGATGTTCTGAGAGGAGGTGTTTATGTCTTTTCGCATTAAAATAGTCACATTTGTGATTTGTATTGCCATGCTTATCCTTATAATCGATCTTGTGCGAAGACGAAAGCTGAGGGAGGAGTATTCTCAGTTATGGTTTGCAACGTGGCTCGGTATCCTGATCCTCATGGTGTGGTTCGATTTGTTGAAATGGATATCCCATTTGATCGGTGCCGTTTCGAATGTCTCGACCCTGTTTTTGTTTGCCTTTATCTTCCTTGTTATGATAAGTCTTCATTTTTCTGTGGTTATATCAAAACTCACAAACAGGATAAAGGATCTTTCACAACAGCATGCCCTTCTCCAGAACGAACTTGAGAGCATGAAGAGGACACAGCAGTTGAACGAGTAGCATGAAACCCCATCAGGAAAGCAATCCTGCAATTTTCTATCAGACGATGATGCCACCGCCTACAGGTATGCCATTTTTTTCCAGAATAAACCTCCCCATCTCCGGTATGTAAGAGAATGTGTCGATAGCGATCTTCTTGCGCAGCTTAACCTTCGCTTTTGCTATTTCTCCGATTTCAAGGTGGTCTAAGCCTTCTTTTTTCTTGTCCATGGTCGCAGGATCGAATTTCTCGGTAATTGCGAGGGTGCAGTAGCTCTCCTGGGTGGTACACTTTATCTGGATCTTGTCTCCCTTGTTATATTCACCATAGAACCAGAAGATATTCGCATCGAACTCCTTCACGGCCTTGGCATCCATGTCGCCTGAGAGGACATCGCCCCTCTTGAGTCCGTTGGTTCCTTCTACGATAAGGCCGATCGACTCGCCATAGGCAGCCTTTCTGATATCGTCTTTCAGGAACTTCTTGATTTCCTTGATCCTGATTTTTTCGCCTTTGGGCAGGAGGTAGACATCTTCGCCAGCCTTTACCTCGCCCGATTCAATCCGTCCCGCTACAATCTTGTCTTTGCCGATGCGGTAGACATCCTGGACCGGGAAACGAAAGGGGCGTTCTTCAAAAGCCTTGAATTCAAGCTCGTCAAGAGCTTCGAAGAGACACGGCCCATCATACCAGGTGATCGAAGGGTCTCTTTTGGCGACATTGATTCCTTTCAGCGCTGACATGGGGATGAAAAACCGAGGCGTGAGGGACAGTTTCCCGAAGAACTTTTTCATTCCTGTCACGATCTTGTCATAGATGTCCTTCGAGTAATCAACGAGGTCCATCTTGTTGACGAGAACACAGATATCCTTGATGCCAACCATGCTCAGGAGATACCCGTGGCGCATCGTCTGTTCCATGATGCCCTCATTGGAGTCGATGATGAGAACTGCTGCGTCAGCATAGGAGGCGCCGGTAATCATGTTGCGGAGGAACTCCTTGTGACCTGGAGCATCAATTATTACATATTTTCTTTTTGGCGTCTGAAAATAGATCTGAGTAGTATCAATGGTTATCCCTTTTGCGCGCTCTTCTTCAAGGGCATCGAGGACAAAGGCAAACTCAGTTTCTTTTCCGAGAAGTGATGAAGAGGCCGTGATCTCCTGGTAACGGTCCTCCTTCAATATCCCTGTGTCATAGAGGAGTCTCCCAATGAGGGTGCTCTTTCCGTGGTCAATGTGGCCTGTTATAACAATTGGTAATGCTTTTTCTTCCATCTCGTTCCTCCTACATGTAACCTAGTGCACGCAGCTTTTGCATGGTATAGATATTTTCCTTGTCTTGGGCCCTTCCTGCCCGCTCCGATGTTTTTGACGTTGCCACCTCGTTGATCATATCTTCAATGGTCTCGGCATTTGATTCGATAGGAGAACAACAAGGCACGCAACCGATGCTGCGATATCTTTTCCCCTCTTTGGCCAGGTAAAGGTGGATGATGGGGAGATTCTCACGCTGGATGTATTTCCATATATCAAGTTCGGTGAAGTGAAGAATCGGGTGAACACGGTAATGTTCCTCTTCGTCAAGATATGATTTGTATTGGTCCCATATCTCCGCGGGCTGGTTCTCATAATTCCACTGGAACTGGTCGTCCCGAGGAGAAAAATAGCGCTCTTTTGCGCGGATGCCATGTTCGTCACGCCTGATACCTAGAAATATTGCTTTAAATTTGTATTTGTTGATGACTTGTTTTAAGGCATTTGTCTTCAGCTCGGTGCAGCATTCCAGTTTCATGCCTGTAGAAGGGCCCATACCTGCCGCAAGCTTCTCCTCGTTTCTTCCGACGATGAGAGGAAAATTCCACTCTCTGGAGAGTCTATCCCTGAATTCGTACATATCGGGAAACTTGTAGCTCGTGTCGATGTGGATGATGGGGAAGGGGATTTTACCAAAAAAAGCCTTCCGTATGAGCCACAGCAATGTGGTAGAGTCTTTACCCACAGACCAGAGCATGGCAATATTCTTGAAACGATAATATGCCTCTCTGATGATGTAGATACTTTTGTTTTCAAGCATGTCTAGATGATCCATTCTAAAAACCTCCTTCTTCTATCGGGAAAAATAGTCCATAATAATTCTGGCAGGGTTCTCTATAGTCACCTGCCGGTCAAAGGCTATGCTTTCTGGTACGATGAGGGTTGCGTCGTCACCTGTGTGCATGCCTTTAAAAATGTCTGATGAGAAAACTTCCTTCTTCCTCAAGTTACCCTTCAGATCGTATCCTTGATTTGAAATGCATACCAGATCGGGTGCATTATCGTAGTAAGGTCCGCTGTAAATCTCTTCCCTGTCAAGAATTTGTCTGATAACCTTTGCGCCCTTAGCATCAGTGAGGCCGAGGAGTAACTCTTTCAGTCGATGTTTAACCTGCTCCGTCTCAGAGGACTTTACCTGACCGCGAGGAAATTTCTTCTCATGATGGATGTATATACGGCCGGGATCCATGGCAAAAGCGACAGTTCCCGTATCGATCTTGTCATAATATTCCCTGCTCTCGTTGGTAACAAGGTAGCCTTTGTCCTTGAGAAAGGCATTAAGGTTTACCTCGGCGATTTGTTCTGTAAAGCCATGATCCGAGAGAACAAGAAAGAGAAAATCCTTGCCGTATTTCTTTTCGAATGTCCGGTAGGTATTTGCAATGAAAGCGTCAACCTTCGCATAAAAATCCTGAAAAACAATAGAGTCCTTCTTATCGAAGAAAAAATGGTGAAGTCTGTCGGTCTCTGTTATACAAACCGCAGCTATGTCCCATTCTTCCTCATTAATAAGGCTGGCGGATGCCTTTTCTCTTATTGCAAGGCTCTCGATCAAATCTCGGTAGAAGCCATCCTTGTCCTGCCTCGCTTTCATGAGGTCTACATCTATGACGTAACCCATACGCTGCAATGGGGCAACGTAGGAAGGTGGATAAACGGCCTTTGTGAAGTCAATGGCCACGAAACCGGATACCAATAGGCCTTCTATGGGAAAGGCGGGATAGGTATTGGGGATGTTGAGAATGAGCGTCCTGTTGATTTTTCCCTGGTCCCTGAGTTCTTGCCAGAAGGTGGGCGCTTTAATGTCCCGGGAATTTGGAAAATAGAGATCGTATGAGTTAGGTCTGAGATCGGTAAAGCCGTAAATGCCATGCTCGGCCGGGTTAGCACCGGTCATAAAGGATGTCCAGGATACGCTCGAGATGTCAGGATACGATGCCCGCATCTTGTGAACCTTATATCCTCCGTCACAAATTTGTTTTAGTCCCTTCATATATCCCTGTTCCAACATCCGGGTTATTAGTTCGAACGGAACACCGTCAATACCAATTATGAGTGCTTTTTTCCTCATTTCACATTCCTTGCTTTATAAATGATTGGTGTTTCATGTCTATTTTATGATTTTATAAAGTGTTACAATTCCCAAAGCGGTTGTAAGAATACCGATAAAGAGGTTCAGCTTCTTGGTGTTTATTTTTTTGACTGTCTTGGCTGTGAAAGGAACAGAGCAAACAGCACCGATAATAATAAGTGATGCCAGCCTCCAGTCGATAGGTTTTGAAGAGACGAAAAAATAGACGACAACTCCAACCAGACAAGTAATACCCTCGGCAAGAGAGGTTATTCCGACAGCATTTTTTCCTTCGAGGCCGGCCAGTATCTGACCTCCTGTGACGAGCGGACCATATCCCCCTCCACTCATGCCCTTGTTGAAAGAGGCAATCAGGCCCAACGTAATAATCTTCTTCCAGGAAAATTTATATGTTTTGTTTCGGCAGATGAGGATAATAAGGCCCATGGCAAGTACAAGACAGCCAATGTAAAGGGTAAGCCAGAACTTGGAGATAGAGACGGCAGTGACAACGGCAAAGATGGTCCCTACGATGCTACATAGCGCCAGAAGGAGGGCTACCTTGAGATGCGCGGGAATTCCACGTTTAAAGCTCTCTACGTAACCTAGGGCGTGCAATTGATTCATTATAAGGGAAAAATCCGTGGTTTCAGGTTTGAAATTGACATTTCCTTCCTTATGGTGAAAGAAACCTGCCATAAAGCCGGTTATAAGCTCAGATATAAGGATTGCAGGAACAACCTGGAGAGGAGTAAAGCCGAACAATAAAAGAACGGGGGTTAGCGTAGTTCCATATCCCATCCCGAGGGTAGAGTCCAGATATTCACAAAAAAATGCAAGCAGTATTATTGAGATTGCGACCCAAAAAAAGTATCCAAGTATCATCGAGGCTCCTTTTCGGAAGATGGGTTAGGATAGATATCTGTTGAAACTCCGTTGGGCATAAGCGCCTGTTTGTTTAGAACAAAATGAACGCTGGAATAGGCGTAAGTGATATCTGCAAAAACAGGACAGAAGATTGACGACATCATAGATACCCCAGTGTTTTCAGTCTTTGGCGAATCGACTCGATTTCTGATTGGTTCATATATTTCAATGAATTGTCTGACGTCATGGCAACAACATCCCGCAACACGTAGACGATAAAATCAGTAACTGAACTGAACCCCGTATCTTCAATTATCTCGCTAATTCTGTTGTAGAGGGGTTTGGGAATTTTAATGGTGACCCGTTCATGTGCACTCATATTAGACTCAAATTGGAGTGTAACGATTTTGTTTGAAACTGTCAATAGATTTTTTTAAAAATACTATTTCTTTCTTAACCTCGATGGAGGTACGGGAGCGCTGATGGGATAGATTGGGTTTGCAAGGGTCCACCATCCGGCCCGTTCTTCTTTTGCGAAATCAATCCTAAAAACAAATTTAATGCTCTTATAGCCTAAATCGTGAGGAGATATAACCCTCATAGGTGCACCGTGATCATGAGGTAAGGGTTTTCCGTTCATGGTAAGGGCAAGTAAACACTCTTTTTTTGGATCAAGGAGATGTTTAAGAGGAAAACTCTCCACATAATTATATTGACCGTGTGGAGGATCATAGGTTTCACCGAGGGCATGAAATATGACGTGTTTTGCCTCCGGCAAAGGTCTGGCAATCTTAACGATTTCTTCAAAACGGATACCTCCCCACCTGATATCCTTCACCGACCATCCCTCGACACAGTGAAAGTCGGAAATCTGAGTAACCTGAGGAAGTTTCATCAGCGCCTGGAAGCTGAGGCGAGCTTTGTTTTTTACGAGTCCTTCGATCTTTAAGGAATAAGGCTCACGCTCTTTTTTAATCTTCCAAAAGATAGATTTCAAAGCGTGTTCAAAAACAAAAGTGTCTTTCTCAACAGTCCTGACGCCTAGCTTATCAATAAAGAAAGCCCATAGAGTGGAAGGAAGGGACGCAACAAGACCGAAAACCGACACGACTTTCAGAAACAAGCGCCTTCCTGCACGAAATACGGATGGGTCAGAATCTTTTTTGTTTTGGTCAGAGTACAATTTTGCTCTTAAAAATTAGGCATAAATCTGTAGTTATTATAATTTATTGGTGCTGAGTTGTATTGCCGTATGATCGTCTCGGTTACGGAAGATATCAGCCACTTAAGGAGAGAGAACGGCCTCTTGCCATACACGAGTACCGGTTTACCTTTGATGCCAAGCACCTTTTTCATGTCATCAACAGTATCATAAAATGTTCCGATGCTGTCTACTAAACCAAGTTCTTTTGCCTGAGAGCCTGTATATACCCTGCCGTCAGAAAGTTTTTTTGTTTGCTCGACGGGCATCTTACGACCTTCTGCAACATCTTCAATAAATTGTTGGTGGATGCTATCGAGAATCTGCTGAAAATATGCCCTCTCGTCATCCTGCATCTTTCTGAACGGTGATCCTACATCTTTGAATTTACCGGATTTGATTGTGTTGGGTTGGATGCCGATCTTCTTCATGAGATCTTCAGCAACAACCTGCTCCATTATAACGCCAATGCTGCCGGTAATCGTTGAAGGGTTGGCAAATATTTTCTCGCCGGCACTTGCAATGTAGTATCCGCCTGAAGCACAAACAGAGCTGGCGGAAATATATACCTTCTTTTTTCCGGCAAGCTTCTTGAGTTCCTGATATATCTCCTGGCTTGGTCCAACAGACCCACCGGGGGAGTTGATCCGTACAATTACTCCTCTGATGCTATCGTCTTCTTTGAATTTGACGATATCCTCCATGGCATCTTTCCCGTCAGCGATAACACCCTCTATCTCCACAACTCCAATCTTATCGCCGAATCCCTTTCCTACAATGCCTGTTAGAAACGAAGCTACAAAAATTATTACGACAAGAAGTAAGATTACAAGAAAAGCCTTTTTTATGCGTGTCATAAAGTTATAACCTCCACTAAGTTCCTATATAGTAACCAAGGAACCGTCGAGAGTAAATATAAACATAAAAATAAGTCCTCTATTCATAAAAAACAACAAGGATAGACGAGTTGGCTTATGTCCCGGCAACACAAAATGTTTTCAATACCGTCCATAGCTCAGATGTGTTTGACCTGCCCGCCAAAAAACTGTACTGACCTTCACCGGATACCAGAAAGCTATCATAGCTTATTTCTCGCAAGCAAGGACATCCCGTTTAACCTTTGATCTTTAATGCTAATTTTCTTTGCTGCTTGCCGATGGAAATTACTTTTGGACATTTTTCGGCAATCATCGACAGATTTTAGCGGGACAAACGTTGGCGTATTTTTTTTATTTTAGCGCATTATGTTGATGAAAAGATTTCCTAAGTACGTACTTTATGAAATCATATCTTTCTTTAGCGGGGAGGGCTTTGTAGAACTTCGTTCCAATTAATACTCGAACTATTTTTTTTATTTCGCTTTTTCTCATAGCGTCACCCTCCTTATTAGGGAAAGCTGAGTGAAACTTTTCATATCTCATATCTCTATTTATATTATCGAGCATGCTTTGGTTTCCCTTGTTGACGAACATCACACACCAAGAAATCTCTCATATCAACTCCCATGAAGCAAAGACAGGTTTATTTATCAAATAGAATCATTATTTGATGAGCGTTTCGGATATTTTTAATGAAATAATGACGATTATTCATTTTTGTAAAGTAGGATATTTCCGACTATTGTAGATTTTTAATCGGAATTATCCGACTATTACCCCTACTCTATGTACATGTCTTTATGCAACAGTTCGATTTTAAACGATGTTATTATCCTGATCCATTGGCACGACAAGTGCATAATACATCAACACGAAGGTTGAATATACTAAGAAAGGAGGTGAATACATATGAAGAAAGCTTTTATGTTAGCACTCGCACTGCTCATCAGCGTTGCGTTCGTCACAACCGTGTTTGCTCAGGCAAAACCTGAGGTGAAACCGGCTGATAAACCAGCGGCAGTGGCTGCTGAAAAAGCTCCGGCTCCGGAGAAGGCGGTAGAGAAGGCCGATAAACCGGCAACCGAGAAGAAGGCAGCTAAGAAAGCAAAGAAAGCCGTTAAGAAGGCAGAGCCTAAGAAGGAAGAGGCTAAGAAAGAGGAAGTGAAGCCTGCAGCAACACCGGCTCCCGCTCCCGCGCCAGCTCCTGCGCCTGCAAAGAAGTAATCAACATATGAGGAAAAAGAAGGGGACTACGGTCCCCTTCTTTAATTTTCGTCTCCTGGTAAATCGTATTCGGCGCCTTGGCATAAGATTTTGTGGATCAAACCATAATTATACGGAAGCCACTGAAAAAATATCGATGGAAGAAAAATGAGTGTTACTGGCATAACCTGTGCTGTTCATATTGATCATACTGTGTTTTGAGTATATCCGGAATAGCCAATTGATAAGGACAACGACCAATGCATTCCCTGCACTCCGTGCACAATGAGATGCTTTCCATGGGTTTTTTACAGAGTTCAACAGCAACACGTGGGGACATCCTCGACGCAATTACCTTGTAGTTCATCGCTGCAGTGATCATTACGCCTTGAGGGCACGGCTGACAGTACTCGCACCTTCGACAGAACTCCCTGCCCAGCTCACGACGATACTTTTCCATGAGTTTAAGATCTTTTTTGGATACCTTATTCGGCTTCTGATATAGGGAGACAACTTCGTCGACCTTTTCCGGAGCATCAAAACCAGCAAGGGCTATAACATCTGGGTACTGCCGTAGAAACCTAAACGCAATTTCGGCGTTGTCTATAATGCCTCCGCCAAAGGGCTTCATGGCAAGGATACCCATTCCGTAATCTCTCGCAGCAGCGAAAAGTTCATCTTTTGCAGCATCCTCGATGAAATTGAATGGAAACTGCACAGTACTGAATAAGCCTGTTTTAACGAGCTTTATCGCCATTTCAAGGTTGTGTGAGGTAATCCCGATGTATCTGATCTTGCCCTGATCCTTTGCCCTGATCATAGCCTCCATCGACCCGCCTGGCGCAGCAATGCGATCCCAATCCTTTTCCTGGCCTATCTGATGGAACTGGTAAATGTCTATGTAGTCTGTTTTCATTGCTTGAAGAGAGTTCTCCAGCTGTTGAAGGGCGCCTGTGGCATCTCTCCGAATGGTTTTGGTAGCAAATATGACTTTATCTCGCACATCTCCCAGGGCATGTCCCATCTTTTTTTCACTATCACGGTAGGCATTTGCAGTGTCAAAGAGGGTTATCCCTGATTCATAAGCCCTGCGCAGTACGGTCACAGCCTCATCTTCGTTCAGGCGGATTATTGGGATCCCACCAAACCCCAGCTCAGATACTGTTAATCCTGTCTTACCAAGGGGAATGTAACGCATTCATAGACCTCCTGATGTTGTATTGATACATCTTTATTTAAGGGTAGGTTAAGCAAGTTGTGTCTTCCTATGGTGATAATAGCGAAGGGGGATTACTATCATCCAAAAAGGAATTGTATACATAGCGGCTACCAGAGGTTCTACAGGGCCGAAGAATTCAGAAGAAAAAACAATGACGAGTACGTTGTTGGGATTACCCAGCATAACTGCTCCAGCAATCTGATTCTCAACCGATCCTTTTCGGAAGAATGTTAAGCCGACCACGCAGTAGATGGTCGCTAAGGCAAAGGCCACCACGGTTGACAGAATAATCACAGAAGGTTCTTTTTTGAAAAAAGGTGCATAGCGGAAAAAAACTCCCAGGTTGATGAGCGCGAACAGAAGTAGTGAGACAGGAAAGCGAATTTTCAGAATTGGAGTTATAAGCCTCGGCAGCAAGTATCGAATGATTTCAACAAATATAATAGGAATAAAGATCACCGTAACCAACATTTGCAGCATGGAAAGAAAGGAGATCACCATTTCTTTTGACGCAATCATCTTAATGAGTGCCGGCAATGTAAAAGGTGCGAGTGTTGATGTAATCACAACCACGACCAGAACCATTGGGCTGTTTCCCTGTACCATGTTGGAGACCATTGGCGCTACAACACCCACGGAAACCCCTGTCAAAAGCAGGGCGGAAAGGGCATAATTCGGCGCGATGAAATAAAAGATAAAAAAGATTATGACGGGCAGAAGGGCGAGTTTCATTGCTGTGAATATAACAATCTGCCCACCATACCCTTTCAGTATCTTCCAGACAGATGTAAGATCTATAGACAAATAACTGAGAAAGAAAATGATCATGAGACAGTAAAAGGGTGTAGCCCTGAATCTTGATCCGAAGTCTGGAAAGATTATGGCTGTAGCCATCGAAGAGATGACTACAAAAACCAGGAGAATATCATTGAGACGGATTGATGCAGGCATGGTATGAGATATCAGAGATTGTTTATCTAATCAACATCTTTCTCATATGGATGTCATGAAAGTAAATTAATTCAAATCATATACATTAATGGGAAGATTTTTAAAGCATTTTTATTCGGCAACGATTGAATTATCTGTTACTGATTGAGAGGGCAGGGAAAGGTCATTTCGTCTTTTGATGATAATTTTGCCAAAGGGTCTGCGTTGTGTGATTGTGGCCATCTTGATTTTGGTCAGTTCGAGGATACCCAAAACTGTGGCAATTTTCTCAGGCTGTTCAGTCATTTCATTGAAGTTCCAAATATAAACGCCGGAAGTTTCTAATATTGTCTTCAACATATTTAGCTTTTCTTCAAGAGTTGGCCGTATCTCTCTGATTTCAAGATATTTTTCTTCCTTACTCTTCATTATTTCAAGGAAAATATTACATAGGGCAAGGAGATTAAAGTCCGTTTCAGCTTCTGCAACAGTTTTTCCTCTGGCAAAGATGTCCCTATGGAGCATGGGAAGACCATCAATTGAATCGACCATAGCGCGAAGCCTCTCATATTCAAGGATTCTGTCAATGAGCTCTTCTCGAGGGTCGTCTTCTTGCTGTCCATCTCCGTTGGTTGGGAGAAGCATCCTCGATTTAATGTAAATAAGAAGGGAAGCAATCTCAATGAAATCTTCAGCGATCTTAAGGTTCATCTCGGTGACAAGGTCAAGATACTGAAGAAATCTTTCCGTGATGGTTGATAAAGGGATATCCCAGATGCTTACCTTATTTTTTTTAATAAGTGTTACAAGAACCGCCAGCGGTCCTTCGTAACACTCCATTTTGACTTCAAGGCTAGGGAATATAAGATTCATACGCTAATACTGTTATCACTAATATACTTTTTTACGAAGATTTCTTCATCCTCTTTTGTCTTTAAGTTGAGATCGATCTTGGCATCTTTCAGAGTCTCGAGGATTTCTTTATATACAGGACCCTCCTTAATGCCTAACTTCTTGAGATCCTCACCGGTAAAAAGTGGTTTCAAAACGTCTTTGTACGTGACATAATTGGAAATTGCCTTCTTTATTTCTTCAGACCTTGTTTTTGCCATAATGAATAGCATAGATTCTTGCGAGAGCGTCTCAAGCACCTTGTGAATTTCACTCTTTTTTCTTGTGTAGATTACTGTAGGAAGTTTTGCCATAGCATCACGATATCGTTCGGTGTCTCCTGAAACTCTTTTTTTGAATGATTCTGTCATCTCGGTTTTTTTGCAGAAATCTTCAACCTGCTCCAGAGTCATTCGGTCAAGGAGTCCAAGGGCATAGAGAGCCTGAGTATCACAGGGTTTTCCCTTGTAAAGAAGTTCATACCATTGGAGGACAGCGTGTATCTGCTGAAACAGTTTTTCTTTTTCCTTGTCAAACTTGAGATCCGGCGAGATGAACTTAAGAAGATCGAGTTCCTGTAAGCGCTTCAGGATTTTCTCGGGTGCTTCTTCCAGCATGATGAGAGAGAGTTCGGTCCAGATCCGTTTACCCTTTAGCTTTGAAAGAAAATCCATCTTGATTGCATTTCTGATCAAGCTCAAAGTGTGTTTTCCTATCTGAAAACCAAAACGGTGTTCAAATCTGATTGCTCTGAAAACCCTTGTCGGATCTTCAACAAAGCTCAGGCTGTGAAGCACCCTTATTGCCTTTTCTTTGATATCCCGCTGGGCGCCAAAAAAATCAATAAGAAGACCAAAGGTATTCTTATTGAGGGAAATGGCAAGCGTATTGATGGTAAAATCACGCCTGTGAAGATCAAGCTTGAGAGAGCTGTGCTCTACAACGGGAAGTGCCGCGGGAGCCTTGTAGTATTCAAGACGAGCGGTGGCAATGTCAATTTTGATACCTTCAGGATAGATAACTTTGGCAGTTGAGAATTCCTTGTGAGGTTTTACCTTCACACCGAAGCGCTTCGCCATCTCTTCAGCAAAAAGAATCCCGTTGCCCTCGATAACAATATCTATGTCATAGGTCTCGATACGGAGGAGGAGATCTCTTACGAAGCCGCCAACCAAGAAAGCATGGTAGCCAAGGGAATCTGCGAGACTACCTATTTCTGTTAACCTCTTCAGTGTGTTTTTTTCGAGACGTTCTTCCATAAGTTTCCTGACATTTTTTCTCTTCTGATAGGTTTCGTGGAATTCCAGCTTTCCGCGAACACTTTTGGTGATCTCGTCCTCGAGCACTCTCAGAAGGTCGGTCCTCGTGATCGCCCCAACCAGCTTGCCATCTTTGGCTACAGGCAGAAATCTCTGGTTGCCTCCAATGATAATCTCCTTTGCCCGCTCGATAGAGTCGTCAGGTTTTACTGTCGAGGCATCAGTAGACATGTACTCCTGAACGGATAATTCCTCAAGCTTGTGAAATGCTGCTTTTTCAACGATCTGACGTGAAATTATCCCGACGATCCGGTCTTCATTGAGGACTGGCAGGGCATTAATGTTGTATTTTACCATAATGCTCTTTGCTTCTTTGATTGAGCAATGGGCGTCTACTGACTTAACCGGAAAGAACATGATATCTTTGGCTTTCCAGAGGGGCTTTACATTGTGTCTGAGATACCCCATTAACTTTTCCTGAGCTTCAATAATGGTCATATCCTTAACGGTTGAAGATGCTGCTTCCTTGTGGCCGCCCCCTCCAAGCAAGGAGAGGATGTGGCCTACGTCCACCTCGGGAATCCTGCTTCGTGCGATAATATAGACCCGGTCCTCCATTCTAAAAAAAGCGAAGACAACATTGATATTCTCCATGTCACGAAATTTATGGACTACAACAGCGAGGTCCCCGACATAATTTTCTGTAGTGCCTTCCGTAATGACAATATCGATGCCGTTAATACTATACGCAGTTGCATTACTGATGAGATCGTTGAGCATGAAAACCTGTTCGGGCGTTAACTCTTTTACCATCATATCTGCAACAAGGTTCACATTTGCCCCTTTGGATAGCAAGAAAGAAGCTGCATCGAAATCTTGCGTTGTTGTAGAGGGATATTGAAAACTTCCGGTTTCTTCGTAGAGACCAAGCATCATTATGGTTGCTTCTTCCGGAGATATGGGTACACCTTTTTCCTTAAGAATATGAATGATTATGGTTGCGGTCGCGCCGGTATTTTTAATAATCTCCAAATCCCCTTTAATGTCATCGCTGGAGGGGGGATGGTGATCATAGATATGAATTTTTACCTTATCGTTATCGACAAGCTTTGCAAGCTCTCCAATCCTTGATTTCTGCCGTGTATCCACAAGGATAAGTGTATCAACCTCATTGTAATTGATATTTTTTATCTTCGCTATATCGTATACATATATAGTGGAATGAATAAGGAAATCCCTGAGAGTTTTTTCCTGTGACCCTGGAAAGACAAGGAGGGCGTCTGGGTAAATCTTTTTCGCCGCAACCATTGAGGAAAGGGAATCAAAATCAGCGTTATTATGGCTTGTTATGACCTTCATCAGCCCCGGGGATGATGTTTCTTGTGAATTTCTCTTAATCTTTTGCTGTCTACATGGGTATATATCTGGGTAGTGGAAATATCTTCATGGCCGAGCAATATCTGCACCGATCTCAAATCAGCGCCTCCTTCAAGAAGATGGGTTGCAAAGGTATGCCTCATAGTATGAGGCGATATATGGTCCTTTGCCATTTTTGTAGCATACTTTCTGATAATCTTCCATATGGCTTGCCTCGTGAGCATGCCACCACGTTTGTTCGGCAGAAGGTAAGGTCCCTTGGGATTTTCCTCTTTGAGGTAGGTTTTTATGGTGTCTTTAGAGTAAATATTGAGTGGAACAACTCTTTCTTTTGACCTTTTCCCTGAGGCAATGACAAAACCTCCTTCAAGGTTAATATCGCTTTTTTTCAGCTTTATGAGTTCAGAAACCCTTAAGCCTGTAGCATAGAGTAACTCAAGAATCATACGGTCCCTCAAAGATGTCTTTGAACCGTTTGGTAAGTTCAGCAGTTCAATTACTTCTTGCTCGCTCAAAACCTCAGGAATAGGGGGAGAATATTTTGGAATTTCAATGTCCTCCAGGGGGTTATGGTTAATCACCCCATCAGCGAGAAGGAAATTAAATAATCCTCGTAAAGCAGAAATTGAACGTACAATACTTCTTGTCTTTTTCCCCAGTTCCCTCATATGGCCTATGTATATCTCGATGCAAGACCTTTCGGGTCTCTCTGAAAGAGAAAGCCCTTTTTCTTCAAGGAATTTTATGAAACCGATTATATCTCTATTGTAAGCATCAACAGTGTGGGGTGATGCACCCCTTTCTGCAGTAAGGTATGTAATGTAGCTATCGAGAGCGTGATAAAGGTTCATTGGATGAACCGTGCAATGTGACGTTGGGCGTTTCGTGTCAGGCACTGGGAAAGTGAGCATTGGACGTTTGACAGATAAAAACAAAAATTTAAAGGTTTTGACTGTGCCGAACGCCGAACGCCGAACGCGGAACTTTTAACTTTCGTCATTTCCCAGTCGACCCAAAGCCACCCTGACCTCGTTTTGTGTCGGGGAGTTCCTCCACCAATTTCCAGTTGATAGGAACAACACTTTTGAAAACCATCTGTGCTATCCTGTCACCATTGTTGATTGTGAAAGTTTGATCGCCGAGGTTAATGAGCAAGACCTTAACCTCTCCACGATAATCTGAGTCTATGGTGCCAGGGGTATTAAGCACGGTAACGCCAAACTTATGAGCAATACCGCTTCGTGGTCGTATCTCAGCTTCATAACCTACGGGAATTCCGATGTGAATTCCTGTAGGGATTAAAGCCCTGGCGGATGGCGCAAGTACTACAGGTTCCCCCAGAAAGGCTTCAAGATCAAGTCCCGATGATGATTCCGTTGCGTAAGAGGGAAGGGTAACCCCATCCTTTTTTCTGACAACTACCTCTAACCTTTCCATAGCGTTTCTATCCGTTCCCTGTTGACATTGCCAAGTATGGTTAGAGAAATATTTTCAGGGCTCTGAAAGATGGTATTGCCGATTTGATCAACCTCAGATTTTGTAATTTTGTCGATCTCCCTCAGGGTGTCTTTCAAGGGTATGTAGTTGCCAAAGTATATCTCGTTTTTTGCCAGTCTGCCCATTCGTGTTTCGGAGCCTTCCAGGGAGATGAAAAGATTGCCCTTCAGGTGCTCCTTTGAAAATGACAACTCAGCGTCAGTAATTCCGGCATCCCTAATTCTCGTTATTTCCTGTTTTATCAGTGTAAGGACTTCTTCAACAGACTCATGGGAGGTTGAGGTGGAAATTCCGAAGGTCCCTGCGTCATGATAGCAATTCACATAGGAGTAAATATTATACACGAGGCCTCTTTTTTCACGGATCTCCTGGAAAAGATGAGAACTCATGCTTCCCCCCATTATGGCATTGAGAAGATAGAGGCGATACCTTCTATTGTCAATCTGGCTGACACCATCGGTGCCAACACAGAGATATACGTGCTCAAGATCCTTCTCGTAAATATGGAGACCCGTACAAGGGCTTGGGACTATCATAGTTTCAGGCAATGATCCGGGCCCTTGAATACAGTTAAAAAATTTTGAGACTTTCCGAACAAAGACATCGTGATCAATTCTGCCCGATGCGGTAATGATTACATTGCATAGAGAGTAATGTTTCAGGAAATGGTCTTTCAGCTCTTCCCGGGTAAATTTCTCGACATTCTCTTGTCTTCCAAGAATTGGAAGGCCGAGAGAATGGCCTTTAAAGTATGAAGCGTTAAACATTTCGTAAATATATTCTTCAGGGCTGTCTTCAACCATCTTTATTTCCTGGGCGATGACATACTTTTCTTTTTCAAGATCATCTTCCAGAAAACGTGGGTTTTTATACATATCTGACAGAATATCCAAGGCTATATCAGTGTCTTTTTTCAAAACACGGGCATAGAGGCATGTATATTCTTTTCCGGTAAAAGCATTGATTGCTCCGCCAACTGCATCAATTTCTTTGGCAATGTCATATGCTGATCGTTTCTGAGTACCCTTGAAGAGCATATGCTCGATAAAATGAGAAATGCCATTGTTCGTTTCGTCCTCGAACCTTCCCCCTGTCTTCCACCAGATACCCAGGGATACCGTGGAAAAATAAGGGATTGATTCAGTAACTACCGTGAGGCCATTTTCAAGAACTGTTTTTCTGTACATAGATAAACGATTGGTGCTATTCCTGTTCCTTTTGCTCTTTCAGTACAGCTTTTCGTGAAAGCTTTATCCGTCCGTTTGGATCAATCTCAATGACCTTGACAGTTATTTCCTCCCGTTCTTTTACAACATCAGAGGCTTTCTTGACGTAGCCTTCCGCAAGCTGACTTACATGTACATATCCGTCAACCCCCGGAAGAATCTCAACTATCACGCCGGAGTCGATAATTTTCTTGATTTTGCCGGTATAAATCTCACCAAGTTCCGCTTCCTTGGTCAATTTCTTGATAATATCGATGGCTTCATTTGCAGAACCCTCGTCAATGGAGGCAATCTTCACCACGCCATCATCTTCAATATCAATCTTTACACCGGTCTGCTCCACTATGCCCCTGATAATCTTTCCTCCTGGGCCGATTACATCCCGAATCTTATCCGGTTTGATTCGAATAGTGAAAATTCTTGGTGCATACGGAGACATTGATTCACGCGGTTTTTCAAGGGTCTGCGTCATTGTATCCAGGATTGTTCCGATTCCCCGCTGACCCTGGATAACTGCCTTCCGCATGGTTTCCTTTGAGATACCCTTAATTTTTATGTCCATCTGGATGGCAGTGATGGCGTCCCTTGTGCCGGCAATCTTGAAATCCATATCGCCGAGATGATCCTCATCGCCGAGAATATCAGAAAGGATGATCTCGTCTTTCTCTTCCTTTACGAGTCCCATGGCAATCCCTGCCACCGGTTCTTTGATAGGTACTCCGGCATCCATAAGTGACAGACAACCGCTACACACGGTGGCCATAGAGGACGAACCATTTGATTCAAGTATTTCCGATACTATTCGAATCGTATACGGAAAGTCTTCCTTGGGGGGTAGTATGGGGGTAAGGGCCCGTTCTGCGAGGTTGCCATGTCCAATCTCGCGACGTGTTGGACCTCTAAGCATGGCTACTTCACCAACAGAGAAGGGTGTGAAATTATAGTGAAGCATAAATGTTTTGAAGGTTTCTCCCTCCATGAGCGATTCAACTTTTTGTTCATCTTCAGACGTTCCAAAGGTGGTCAATGCGAGAGCCTGGGTCTCTCCTCTTGTAAATAATGCTGATCCGTGTGTCCTGGGTAAGATGCCAACCTGGCATGATAAAGAACGTATCTCCTCAGATGTTCTCCCGTCAATCCTCTTTGAAGTGGCAAAGAGCTGTTTTCTCAAAATGTCACGGGTGATTTCCTCGAAGGCTGTTTTCATAAGACCTTCTTCAATATCAGGATATGTCTTGATCAATCCATCAAGAACATCATTCTGTTTCTTTGCTCTCTCCTGTTTTCCGGAAACAGAAAATGCCTTAAGAAGATCCTCTTCAGCCTTTCCTTTTAACTCCCGGACAAGCTCTTCGAGCCTGCTGTCAATAACAACATCCCATTTTTGTCTGCCCACTTTCTCTTTTAGCTGTTCCTGTATCTCAATTAATGGAACAAGATTTTGATGGCCGAAATGTATTGCCTCAATGAGATCTTCACCACTTACAAACTTTGCCTCTCCTTCAACCATGATGATGGCTTCTCTATTGCCCGTCACGACTATGTCCAGGTCACTTTCTTCAAGATCTGCAGGAGTAGGATTGATAAGAAAAGAACCATTTTTTCGTCCTACCTTGATACCTGCAAGGGGTCCATCAAAGGGTATTTCGGAAATCGTGAGAGCGCATGAGGCGCCAAGAATTCCAAGAATAGCAGGGTCATTTTCCTGATCTGCTGAAAGAACAGTGGCGATAACCTGCACTTCGTTGGTAAATCTTTTAGGAAAGAGGGGCCTCAGAGGTCTATCAATGAGACGTGACATCAATATTTCCCTTTCTGACGGTCTACCTTCACGTTTGAAGAATCCCCCGGGGAATTTACCAGCGGCATATGACATCTCCTGGTAATTAACTGTTAACGGTAAGAAATCTTTTATAGAGGCCCTTTTATCTACAACTACTGTTACAAGCACAACAGCGTCGCCGTATTGGACCAAAACGCTGCCATCAGCCTGTTTTGCAAGGGCACCAGTACTTATTGTCAATTGTCTGCCGGCATATTCTACAGTAATATGTTCTTCCATGGGGTTTCCTTCCTAATATTTTATGTTTTGTTACTTTCTGAGACCGAGTCTCTCAATGACCTTTTTATATCTGTCGACGTTCTTTTCCCTCAAATAGGTAAGCAATCTTCTCCTGCTGCCAACCAGTACAAGCAATCCCCTCCGTGAATTATGGTCCTTTCCGAATTTTTTGAAATGCTCGGTAAGGGACTTTATCCTCTCTGTAATGAGCGCAATCTGCACCTCAGGAGAACCGGTATCCTTCTCATGGATACGATATCCCTCAATGATGTTTTTCTTCTGTGTCGGGGTTAGTGCCATTCATTCCTCCTTAAACGTTTATTAATCTTTTAATTTTTATTGTTTTTGAAAACGTGTCAGCCATGCCAATACCGATAAGATTTCCTTTCTTGTTTAACAGTTTTGTGTATTCGCCATTCTGCCATTCCCTCGAATTTCCCAAGAGTGGTATGGGCATACCATGCTTGAGAAACTTTTCGAGGGCTGTTTCAACAATAGTTTCGCGGAATGATTTTAGAATCTTTTCAAGTGACATAGCATAGTGTAACACGTCTTGCTCGATTTTGAAATGTTCAATATTTACTGACATATCCTCAGTAAAGTCTCCATGTTTAGTCCTCTTCAGGGAGTATAAAGTCGAGCCGCACCCAAGATCTGCTCCAAATTCTTGAGACAGAGCCCTAATATACGTCCCTTTTGAACATCTTACCTCCACATCCAGGTAAGGATGGGTGTAATCATGAAGTTTAATGCTAAAAATTTCAACATCCTTCAATTGTGGTTCAACCGTAATGCCTTTTCTTGTAAGCTTATACAATGGTTTTCGGTTGACCTTTTTTGATGAATAAACAGGAATGCGCTGAGTGATTTTCCCTTTGAACTTATTCAACTTTTCCTCAATGAAAGCTTTATCAAACTCCTCAGTCTCAACCTGGCTCAACACAGTGCCCTCTATATCGAGGGTATCCGTAGTAACGCCAAGTAGGAACTTGGCTTTGTACGTTTTTTCCCCATTCTCAAGAAAAGGGATGAGTTTTACGCCATCATTAAATGCAACAGGCAGAATACCGGTGGCATTCCTGTCCAGGGTTCCGATATAGCCTATTTTATTGAAAGTATACAGCTTCTTTAATCTCCGGATAACATCGTAGGATGTCATACCGGTATTTTTATCTATAACAAGAAAACCATTCACAGTACAGTAAGGGCCTCCTTCAGCCTGTCTTTAATATGTATGATGCTTCCGTCAATGGTGCAACCTGCGGCATTTCTGTGGCCACCCCCTCCAAAACGGTTACAAATACTGGCCACATCAGTATCGCCTTTTGACCTCATACTTATTTTATATTGATGGTTAGTAATCTCTCTGACAAAAATCGCGACATTTATTCCCCGCATCTCCTTAATAAATTCAACGAAGCCTTCGGTATATTCTTTTGAGGTATTTGTTTTTCGAAACATCTCCTGAGTGACAGTTGCTAACGCAATTGTGTCATCTTTATACGTCTCAAGGTTTGAAAGAATCTTTCCGAGAAGGATGAATCTCTCCTTTGGGTGATTTTCATAAACCATCTGGGCAACGTGAGAGGGGGAGACACCATATTTTGTCATCTCCTCGCAAATAAGAAATGCTTCAGAATTTGTATTCGGATATCTCAAGGAACCTGTATCGGTAAAAATGGCTGTATAGAGATTGACCGCAATGTTATACGTAAATGGAATATTTAGCGATCTATAAAGGTTATAAAGAATCTCTGCTGTTGATGATGAATTTTGACTGATAACATTCACAACACCAAAAGTCTCGTTTGTGGCATGATGGTCGATGTTTATCAGGGGTCCTTGTGACTTTAATTGTTCATGACCTTTGCCGACCCTGAATAAATTCCCGCAGTCAAGGGCGAAGATACCATCGTAGTTGCCACCAGGAGGTTCATGATTGATCAATCTCGGCGGTGCCGGGAGAAACTCATACATATAGGGCACCTTGTCTTTCATATAGACGAAAGGATTTTTTTGGAGGGTATCGAGGACCCAGTAGAGGGAAAAGCATGAGCCTATTGCATCACCATCAGGATCGATATGCGAGGTAATCAGAAATCGCTCGCCATTGTTGATTATGTTTTTAATCTTCTCGAGCATGGGCATCCTTTTTGAGTATTTCCTCTATTCGGGCAGCCTTTTCAAAGGTGTTATCGAGAATGAATGTAAGATCCGGCATGTACTTCAACTGGACCCTTTTTCCGAGGAGGAATTTGATGTATCCCTTGGATCGTTGGAGCGCTTCTATGGTCTTCTTCCTGTCCTCGTCTTCTCCATAAACGGAGCAATAAACCTTTGCGATTTTCAGATCATTTGTCATCTTTACTTCCAGTATAGTTACAAAGCCAATGCCGGGGTCTTTTATCTCCCGTTGAATTATCAGGGATATTTCCTCCCGCAGTTGGTCTTGAATACGGAGTTTTCTATATTTCATTACCCATCACGATTATTTCTGTCTTGGTGTCGATCACCGAACCGATGTAAAGCGATTCGATGTATTCATGAACATTATCTATCATTCTGTTCACATGATCTTTTTTTACTCCTATCACGGAAAATCCTATTTGCGCCCGTTGCCACAAATTATTTTGATTAATTTCCATAATCGATATACTGAATTTTGCCCGCGTTTTTTCAACAATTTTTCTCAAAGCCTGCCTTTTATCTTTTAAGGATTGGTTTTCAGGAAAGAATATTTCTATGGTAGAAATACCAACGATCATTTGCTTTAACCATCTAACGTTTGCCTTTCCTTTGCCTGAACAAAAAATTCAAGGGCATCACCTTCGTGTAAGTCATTAAATCCTTCAAGTGATATACCGCATTCATACCCAGTTTGGACCTCTTTAGCATCGTCCTTAAACCTCTTGAGGGAGGAAATCTTACCGGTAAAGAGATTGTTGCCGCTCCTCATGACACGCACCATGGCATTTCTCGTTACCTTTCCTTCGAGGACATAGGAACCCGCAACAGTACCTATCTTTGATACCGCGAAGACTTTTCTCACTTCTGCTTTTCCGATATCTGTCTCTACGAGTTTTGGCTCAAGCAGACCTTCCATGGCCTTCTTGACATCGTCAATCATGTCATAGATGATCGAATACGTTCTTATTTCAATCTTTTCCTGTTCGGCAAGGGCCTGGGCTTTTCCGATAGGTTTAACATTAAAACCGATAATAATTGCGCTAGAGGCCATCGCAAGGTTAACATCAGTCTCAGTTATTGCTCCGGCGCCACCATGGATGATCTGAATCTCGACAAGATCGTTTGACAGTTTTTTGAGGGCTTCCGTAATAGCATCTATTGTTCCTCTCACATCTGCTTTAATAATAACACTCAGAAGCGTCTTATCCGCCTTGCCCATTTTTGAATAGAGCTCCTCAAGGGTAGTTCTTGAGCTCTTTGCAATCTCTCGTTCACGAAGCTTTTCCTGTCTGTATCGTGATAGTTCCTTTGCATACCGTTCCTCTGTGGTGACAATGAATCTGTCTCCGCCGTGAGGAACATCCTGGAATCCGACGACAAGCACAGGGGTTGAAGGAGGCGCCTTCTGGATTCGCTTCCCTTTATCGTCAATCATTGCGCGAACCCTGCCAAACATTGTTCCTGCAATAAAAGGATCCTGGATTTTCAGCGTGCCTTCCTGGATAATAACTGTGCCTACCGGACCTTGACCCTTGTCAAGCTCTGACTCAATAATAATACCGCTTGCACGCATATCGGGATTGGCTTTTAATTCGAGTATCTCTGCCTGAAGTATAATGAGTTCGAGAAGCTCTTTTATGCCTATTTTCTTTTTTGCAGATATTTTTGCCAACAAGGTTGTTCCTCCCCATTCTTCCGGGACGAGTCCTTGCTCGGCGAGTTCCTTCAAAACCTTGTCAATATTTGCATTCTGTTTGTCAATTTTGTTGACAGCCACAATGATTGGAACGTTGGCCGCCTTTGCATGGTTGATTGCCTCAATTGTCTGTGGCATCACGCCGTCGTCAGCTGCTACGACGAGAATGACAATATCCGTTACGCGCGCGCCACGAGCCCTCATGGCGGTAAAGGCCTCATGACCGGGGGTATCGACAAACACAATCTCCTTTCCATTTACATCGACAACATAAGCACCGATATGTTGAGTAATACCACCAGCTTCCCGTTCGGCAACATTTGAATGACGGATTGTATCAAGGAGTAAGGTTTTGCCGTGGTCTACGTGGCCCATGATAGTTACAACAGGCGGCCTTGGTTGCAGGTTTTTTTCATTTTCTTTCCCCTCTTCCTCGCGGGCGAGAAATTCCTCTTCAATGGAAATGATTTTTTCTATCTCATAACCGAGTTCTGTCCCCACAAGAAAGGCGGTGTCAAAATCAATGTTCTGGTTAACGGTTGCAATAATGCCGAGAGGCAGAAGTTTTTTGATGATATCCTGGGCTTTAACATTCATCCTCTTCGCGAGTTCACCGATCTGAATTTCTTCACTAACCTTAACTGTTTTCCGGGCAGGCTTGAGCTCTGTTACTTTCTCTTCTAACTTCCTTTCTTCGGGCCGCTCCTTCCTGTCTTTCCTGGTAGGTATTGGCCGCGCTTTCTGTCTCCTGAAGGTATAGAGGTCTTCCTCTTTGATTACGACTTTCCTTTTCAGGATTCCTTTTTTCTTAAGCTTTGTTTCCTCTGCTTCCTGTTCCTCGATCTTCTTAAGAAGTTTTTCAGTTTTTTTCTTTTTCTTTTCTTCGGCTGTTTCGCCAGCTTCAGGTTCAACGAGGGTGAAATCCTTTTCAAGATCCTGCTTATATGCTTCTTCGAGAACTTTTGTTATCTCTTTCTTCTTCTCCTCGCCGATAATCTCAATATCACCCTTTAATGCCTCTTCCTTTTGCTCTTCTTCCTCCCGCTCTATAAGAACAGGGGTAACGTGCTGTTCTTTTGCTTCAGTTTTTTCTTTTTTAAGGACTTCCGGTTGTTCCTGAAATTCGACTATTTTCGTTTCTGCTTCAACTTTATCAACCTTTTTTGGAGCTCTCTTGACTGTTACATCCTTCTTTTCTTCTGATTTTACTTCTTTTTCAACGGTCTCCACCTTTTCTTTTTGGGGTTGCGGTGGTTGTACCCGTCTGCGGATTATTGTTGAGGTTACCCGTTTTTCAACCATTGTTTCGCCGGAAGACGTCTGCTTTTCGTCGTCCTTTTTTGCAAGGGTGGGGTCTTCTTTTGTCTTGTCTTTAATTTTTACGCCCAGGCCTTTGAGCCTCGAAAGAATCTCATCATCACTTATTTTGTCAGTAAGTGTGGTGATTTTAACTTTTGTCATGTTCTGTCCTTCCTTGCGCTTAACCAAAAATTTTATTACTGAGTTGAAACATTATCGGTTGCTTCGTCATCTTTTGGTGCCGGAACAATGATGTCTTCTTTCTCTGAAACAGCTTCAGCCTCCCTTTCTTCGATCACTGCATCCTTAATTAACTTTGCCCGTTCGATGATCCGAATACAGTCATCAACTGATATGCTTGTTATTTTATTCATTTCCTCAGGGGTAAGTTTGGCTATGTCTCGTGGTTCTCTTAAATATTCATCATAGAGAATTCTGGCAAGAATATCACTTATTTTGAGATTTTCAATCAGTTCGTCGATAACTTTCCTTGATGTCAGTTCCAGTTCCGACTCGCTGTTGATGTCTATCTTCCAGCCTGTCAACCGTGATGCAAGCCGAACGTTTTGACCTTTTTTGCCTATGGCAAGAGAAAGCTGATCGTCATTGACGATTATTTCCATTGAGTGTTCTTCTTCGTTTAAATAAACTTTTGATACCCTTGCAGGGGCGAGGGTGTTGCAAACGAATTTTGCAGGATCTTTGCTGAAGGGGATGATATCAATTTTCTCGCCCCTCAGTTCCTGGACAACGGTTTGCACTCTTGATCCTTTAACGCCCACGCAGGCGCCAATAGGATCTACATCAGGATCCTCGCTGTAGACAGAAATTTTCGCGCGCTCTCCAGGTTCACGTGCTGCACCTATGACCTTTATAATGCCTTCCTGAATCTCAGGGACCTCTTGTTCAAAAAGTTTTGCAAGGAAATTAGGATGAGTTCGAGACAGAAGAATAGTGCACCCCTTTTGGGTTTTCTCTATATCAAGGATGTAGGCTTTTACCCTGTCTCTTTGTCTGAACGACTCGCCCGGAATTATCTCTTTCATCGGCAGGATAGCTTCAGTCTTGCCGAGGTTAATGATGTAATGATTCTTTTCAATTCTCTGGACAACTCCCGTTGCTATTTCACCTTTTTTGCTTTTGTATTCGTTATAGATTACATCGCTTTCTGCATTCCTTACTTTCTGAACAATGACTTGCTTTGCAGTCTGCGCAGCGATTCTGCCAAGAGAACTGGTATCCATTTTTATGCCAATGCTGTCGCCAATCTGACATTCGGGGTCGTGGACTTTTGCGTCGGTGATAGAGATTTCCATGTCGTTCTCAGTGACTTCTTCAACAACGGTCTTAAACTGGAAAACCTCTATTTCACCTAACTCTTCGTTATAGCGTGCTTCAAGGTCGAGATGGTTCCCAAACTTTTTCTTTGACGCAATAAGTATGGCTTCCTCAAGGGCTTCGATGAGTGTTTCTTTTGGAATGCCCTTTTCTTTCCCAACCTGTTCGATAATGTAATTCAAGTCAAAATACATGGTAACCCCTTAAAATTCAAACTCCAAATTTGCTTTTTTTATAGCATATATTGGGATGGCATATATATCAATTGTTCCTCTAATTTCAACCTTATCCTCGCTGGCGTAAATGATTGTTCCCTGGAATTCATTTCTATCTTCGATCTTTTCACTGGTTACTATTCTACAAGGTTTTCCCTCATTTCTTTTGAAGTCTTCCCATTTTTTCAATGGCCTGGTGAGGCCAGGAGAAGAAACCTCAAGACTGTAAGGGTGATCTATAACATCCTCAACATCCAGAATCCTTCCAAACTCCCTGCTCACATTCTCGCAGTCTGAAATCGTAACTCCCCCTTCCTTGTCAATATATAACCGTAACAGCCATCTTTTTCCCGAGGGCTTAAATTCGATCTCTACGAGATCTAAACCATAATCCTGAAGAACAGGTAAGAGTATATCCTGGAGTTGCTCTATTATTTCCCTTTGGGGTATCATGCGTCATGATAATAAAAAAGCGGGTCAAGCCCACTTCGTAGCATATGTTAACATAATACAGTTTGTATAGCAATAAATATTGAAAATATTGATCGATGAAAATGACAATAATAGGCAAGGGGTGAGAGGCGAGAGGCTATAGGGAAAAAAAGAGATAAAGAAGGAAAAAGGTTAAGATGGAAGAGGGGAGAAGGAAGAAAATAGGCAAAGTAAGGAAAATTCTTGTTTAGCAATATAGTCATTATATTTGGTATGTTTTTTGCTGTAAATTACAGAGATATACTCTCTCTAATTTTGAGGATCGTTATCAGGTGTTGGAGGCCATATAGTGAACACCATGAGCATGGATGGAAGACTTGAATGATAGTTGATTAAGTATATGTGTTGATCGAGTTGATTAGAATCAGGAAAAGGGCTTGAGATTACAGAGTTGCTGCTCTTTCTCATGATTGCGTTAAAAGCGAGCATTGAATCAACCAGTCAACAAATCAACTAATCAACGGTTGTATCTCCAGATGGAGGGGCGACGCAAGCCCCGGTAATAGGTATTGACTTGATAAACTGTAGCAAGGTAAATAAAGAAAGAACGGAGGTAACATGCGTATTTCTGTAATTGGTATTGGATATGTTGGTCTGGTGACAGGTTCCTGTTTTGCGGAGAATGGGAATGACGTCATGTGCATGGATGTTGACAGTGACAAGATAAACAGGCTGAAGGAGGGGATTATTCCCATTTATGAGCCCCATCTTGAAGAGCTGGTAAAGAATAATGTAAAAGAAGGAAGGCTTCGGTTTACCACTGATATCAAAGAGGCGGTTGATCATGGTCTTATTCTTGTTATTGCAGTAAACACCCCACAGGATCATGACGGGTCTGCTGATTTGAAATATGTGATGGAGGTAGCCCATAACATTGGGAAAGCCATAGAGAAATACCGGATTATTGTAGTGAAATCAACAGTTCCTGTAGGTACCTGCGAGATGGTAAAGTCTGCTGTACGGGAGGAGCTCGAAAAGGCCGGTCGTGAAGTTTCTTTTGACATTGCTTCTAACCCC
>JAEAME010000153.1_pt1 | contig 90109 bp, 72 predicted proteins | sample 8958731 | NCBI WGS metagenome assembly JAEAME01 (sample SAMN16933194, study PRJNA681113) | bioreactor sludge metagenome | isolation source: anerobic bioreactor sludge (Control) | place: India:Bengaluru | collected 2018-10-24
GGGTGCAAAATAAGAACCCATGCTTCGTATCAAAGCACGGGTTCTTATATGGTGGGGGAAGGTGGATTCGGACCACCGAAGTCATAAGACAACAGATTTACAGTCTGCCCCCATTGGCCGCTCGGGAATTCCCCCATATGGAGCTGGTGAACGGAGTCGAACCATCAACCTGCTGATTACAAATCAGCTGCTCTGCCATTGAGCCACACCAGCATTATTAATGTTAAAACGGCGTAACTGCCGCTTTTTCGACCGGTTCATTAGCCGGAACAGTCAGTATTATAACATAAGGTGTTTTCATTGTCAATATCTTTTCCTGAAAAAAAACACTTTTTTGCCTTTCCCGCTTTACAAGGAAAATATTTGCAGTATAATATGAATATATAATTTCCGAAAGGCGGTGTGATACATCGTGCGAACCCGTGCTGCAGCCCTTCTGATTCTGATAATTGTTTTATCAACCCTCCCTTCCTGTGCGTATTTTGCTCCTCTGACTGAGGTCAGCTGCGCTGATTACACCTGCCGTCTTTACGGTTACGACTCTGTCAGACGTATTAAAGTAATATCAAGCGGCAAGACTATTGCCTCCATAAGAACAGACGGCGCCGTTGCCGGCACGTCGGATTACGGCTTTTTTTTCGTTGACGCGAACTTCGACGGCCACGACGACATCTGCCTTGCGGTGTCGGTCGGCGAGGACGGCACGAAATACAACTTCTGGATTTATAACACCACCAAAAAAAATTTCGGAACCGACAAAACCCTTAATTCGCTTCTCTCCCCCTCGTTCGATAAAACCACCGAAACAATCACAGCGCCTTATAAAACCCACACCATTGATCCTGCCGTCGGCACCGACCCGGAAACTTACATCGATGAGGAAGGTACAATTACCTACGAGTGGCGCCAGGGCGCGCTTACAGCTATTCACAAGGAGTGCGTAACTTATTATTCCGAAAGTGAAATCTACTGCGTCTCCATCTGGGATATCAATGCTGACGGCGAGCTCGAGCCGACCGAGGAGAACTGGATGGTGCCCGATCAGTACGCTCGGGCAGGGTACGCCCCGATAGGATAAATAATTATAATAACTTTTACTCCTGGTATTGACATTCCCGTTCCGGCTGTGATATAATGATAATAATCTTTTTCAAAGACTATGACGAAGAAGGCGGGTATCCTTAACCTTCAGAGAGCGTGCGGGTGGTGTGAGCACGCGGCCAAAGATACAATCGCTATCGCTTCCGAGTCGGCAGGATGAATTCCAGATGAGAGTAATCGCTGCACGTACGCCGCGTTAAGGCTAAGAACCTGTAGGGGTTTAAAGAGGCGCTTTTGCGCAATTTGAGTGGTACCGCGGATACTTATATGTCCGTCTCATAATTTGAGACGGGCATTTTTTGTTTTATGTATATTAATTTATTCCTGACGCATTTAGCGCAGGAGAAAGGATTTAAATATGGAAAATAAGATCATGGAGATCTCAGAACGCATAAAGGAACTGCGCGGGATCCTTGAAATCAGCGTCGACGATATGGCCGTATGCACAGGTCTCACCCCTGCCGCCTATCTCGCGCTTGAATCGGGTCAGTCTGACTTCACCTTTACCTTTATCTACAAATGCGCCCGCCGCTTCGGGGTTGACGTCACCGATATCCTAAAGGGAAGCTCTCCGACACTGTCGTCCTTCTCGGTAACACGCGCCGGCGAGGGGCTGCCAATTGCCCGCCGCCGCGGATTTACCTATGATAACCTCGCGCCACTCTTCAAGGGCAAGCTGTCCGAACCCTTCCTCGTCTGTGCAAAATACAGCGACGAGGCTCTCTCCTCGCCCGTCATGCTCTCATCTCACGCCGGGCAGGAAATAAATATAGTGATCAGCGGCCAGTTGCGCATTACAGTCGGTGACCACACCGAGCTGCTGGGCCCCGGGGATACCGCTTACTACGACAGTAAGACCCCCCACGGAATGATCGCAGTCGGTGGAGCCGACTGCTGCTTTTATTCAATCGTCATCAACGGCGAGGGAAAAGCTTTTGAATACCCCGAGGAACTGACCGCATCTCCTGCCGCCGCCGCTGTTTCCGGCGCCACCGGAACCGTCGCTGACCGGTTCATCGAAACCGAAACCGACGAGAACGGTGTCTTCTCAGCCATCCGCTTCAAAAATACCGATAAATTCAACTTCGCGTACGATGTTGTTGACGCGCTGGGAAAAACCAAGCCCGACAAGCTCGCCATGCTCCACCTCGATGCGAAGAAAACCGAGCGCCGTTTCACCTTCTCGGACATGAGCCGCGAGTCAAGCCGCACTGCGAATTATTTCCGCTCGCTCGGAATAAAGAAGGGCGACCGCGTGATGCTTGTGCTCAAACGGCATTATCAGTTCTGGTTCTCAGTATTAGCCCTGCACAAAATAGGCGCCGTAATGATCCCGGCGACAGATCAGCTTGTAAAGAAAGACTTCGAATACCGCTTCAACGCGGCTGACATAAAGGCTGTCATCTGTACCTCCGACGGCGACGCGGCGAACCAGATCGATCTTTCCCTGGCCGCCTGCCCCGGCCTTGAAATCAAAGCCATTGTCGGCGGCAGCCGCCCCGGCTGGCATGATTTTAACGCTGAAATGCCGGCTTTCTCCGACGAATTTGAACGTGTTGACGTGGGCGGAAACGATGCGATGCTGATGTTCTTTACCTCGGGTACCACTGGTTACCCGAAGATCGCGATGCATTCCTATCTCTACCCGCTGGGGCACTACCCGACCGCCCGCTACTGGCACCTGGTCGATCCCGAGGGCATTCACTTCACCATCTCCGACACCGGCTGGGGCAAGGCCCTCTGGGGCAAGCTCTACGGCCAGTGGCTCTCTGAGGCGGCAATCTTCACATACGACTTTGAACGCTTCCACGCCGACGATATACTCCCGCTCTTCGCGAAATATCATCTCACCACCTTCTGCGCGCCCCCGACAATGTTCCGCTTCTTCATCAAGGAAGACCTGACTAAATATGACCTATCATCTCTCAAACACGTGACCATCGCCGGCGAGGCGCTCAACCCCGAGGTTTATGAGCAGTTCAGAAAAGCTACTGGTCTCTCGCTGCATGAAGGATTCGGGCAGACCGAATCAACTCTTGTAATCGGTTATTTTGCCGGAATGCCTGTCACCCCGGGCGCGATGGGCAAACCGTCTCCGCTTTACGACGTCGATCTCGTCAGCCCCGACGGCAAGTCGGTTGAGGTCGGCGAAACCGGTGAGATAGTCATACGTGTCGACAAGGGACATCCGGCCGGCCTCTTCCTCGGCTACTACAACGACGAGGAAAGCACGAAAAAAGCCTGGCGCGGAGGTTATTATCACACCGGAGACACGGCCTGGCGCGATGAAAACGGCTGCTTCCACTATGTCGGACGCACCGACGACCTCATCAAATCCTCCGGCTACCGCATCGGGCCCTTTGAGATCGAATCGGTTATAATGGAACTGCCCTATGTCCTCGAGTGTGCCGTAATCGGCGTGCCCGACGAGGTCCGCGGGCAGGTGGTCAAGGCAAGCATCGTGCTTACAAAGGGCACGCAGCCTTCCGAAGAGCTGAAAAAAGACATTCAGAACTATGTCAAGGAGCACACCGCTCCCTACAAATACCCGCGTATTGTCGAATTCCTCACCGAGCTGCCCAAAACCATCAGCGGTAAGATCAGACGCGTTGAACTCAGAAGCAAGAGCACAAATTAAAAAGGATACAACCGGGGGAGAACTTTAAGGAAAAGTTCTCCCCCGGACCCCTTTTCCAAACCTTTTTAATATTTGGTTTAGCTTAATCTGAAGAATGATGCGTAAATATTCAACCGGGTTCTACATCCCGGTTGTTAGCTGAAGGATATTTACAATAATATTTTGTAACCGCCATTGACATTCAGCTGAACGCGTGATATAATGCCACTAATACAATATAGTAAGAAAAATCCAATATAAACCAACTTTATCTTGACACGAGACCGGTAAAGGTATATAATTTGCGGGTAAATGATAACATACGGGTGCGCATGCGTTCTTGTATGCGCCGCCCTTACAGAAAGGTCTGATACATTTAATGAACAGTCAAAAAAATCTTGAGAAGTTTTTTACCCGCGGTGACGGGATGTATATCGCAGGGTCGGCGTTGCTTGTATCCGGCCTGCTCGGTATCTGGATCGGTTACAGTTTCAATTTCTTTGTTTTCGTAGCCGGCGCTATTCTGGCTCCGGCGGGGTTGTTACTTTTTCTCATCGGAAGCATAGGCCGCATCGGCCAGGAAGATATAGACAAGGCTGTGGCCGACCGCCTCTGGAATTATGACAAGGTAATAATGGAAGACCCGCAGCTGGGCAAACGTATTGCTCTGCATCATAAGTCGGTGAGTACCGGGCAGTTCGTCTTTGAAGGCGATAATCTCATGTCAAAGAGGGGCAAGGACAGAGCCTGGCGCACTTCTCAGTACGCAGCCCTGAGAATACTCTTTCTCAAAGACGCTCTTGTCTTTATCCACAAGACCGTTTCTATTCTTGTCGACGATGTGGACGGCGGCAGCTCGACCGAGCGGGCTGAATATAAATACACCGAACTTGAATCGGCAGAAATCGTCCGCGACAGTGTGCGTCTTAATGATGGAAAGGTCTCATGCGAGGCCAAGCGCGCAAGGCTTAAAATCAAAGCGCGCGACGGTAGAATCGTCCTTTTCGTTCAGGTGAACGACGACATGAGCGCCGACCAGCTTGCCGATAACATAAATAGACTTATTAAAATCGGCTTTGCGGAATAAACAGAGATAACCCCACCGGCGGCACATCCGTGCCGCCGGTTATTTTTTATTCAATTTCATGCGGCTTCTTGACAAGGCCGGGCATTTAATATAGTATAATGTCAAGGTAAACTTACCGGAATGTCAGCCCGAAAGGAAATGATATATGATACTTCATCATGCCGCAAACGGCGTTGTTTATATTACTTCCGCGCTTATCCCCTGCACCCACGCTTTCGCGACGCGACTCGGCGGAGTGAGCTCCCTGCCCCACACCGCCTCGCTAAACCTCGGCCTACACCGGGGAGACGACGAGGAAACGGTAAGACGCAACCTTGCTCTCTTCGGTGAGGCCGCAGGATTTGATTCCGGGAGCGTTATCTCTCTGCACCAGATACATTCGTCTGATGTGCGCATCGTCACTGCGGCTGACCGCGGGCTTGGGTATTTTCAAAAAACCGACGCAGCATGCGACGGATACGCGACTGTCGATCCGCACGTCACCCCCGGCGTAAAAACCGCCGACTGCGTTCCGATTCTCCTGTGCGCTGCTGGAAATGACGGCGTCCCGTATGCCATCGCCGCCATTCATGCCGGATGGCGCGGGACCGTCGCCGGGATTGCCGCCGAGGGGTTAAGAAAACTCATATCTCTCGGTGCACGCGCCGGGGATATCCGCGCAGCGATTGGTCCGGCTATCGGTATGTGCTGCTTTGAGATCGGCTCAGACGTGCGCGACGAGATAATAAACCGCCTCGGCTCAGGCGTCTCGGCTAAATTTGTCCGCCCGTCGGACAGCACTTCCGGTAAGTGGTACGCCGACCTCAGGGGGATAAACCGGCATATCCTGATTTCGGCCGGCGTGCGGCACCAGATGATTGATGTATCCGATCTTTGCACCTGCTGCACCCCTGGGCTCTTTTATTCACACCGCCGGAACGGTGACGCCCGCGGCACAATGCTCTCTGTGATAAATTTAAAGGTTCCGGTTGCAATAAAGAAATAAATAACAAAGGCTGCATGTAATATGCAGCCTTTGTTATTAGTTACGGGGATGTGATGTAACTCTCTTGATTACCTCGCCAGTTTGTTCACCAGGTCGCGGAACTCTGTTTTATAGGAGTCCCAGAGGTAAAGGCTTTTGAGCAGCGCTGAAATATCATCTATATTTATGTTTCCTAGGTAGCTGCTCCGGTGCAGTAGCATTGAAGTTTCGACCACGGCGCAGATGAATCTGAAATCGGTGTTGGGGTTATTTGTATATACGGATTCGCCAATATTGTATTCATTGAGCAGGCTCACTGTCTCGCCCGGCTTTTTATAGCGGACGGCGAGTTTAAGCCAGGTGGCTCCGGCGGTTTTGGCGTAATTCTTAAGTTTCAGTTCGTAGCAGACAGTCACCGAATGTCCGGCACCGACGTCCCCGGCGTCCTTTTTATCATTATTGAAATCCTCAGCCTTCATTAAACGGTTCTCGTAACCGACAAGGCGATAGGAGTCGACATATAATGAATCGAAAGTGATCTGAAGTTTCAGGTCTTCAGCGACGGTATAAAGCGTTCCGAGCAAGTCTGTTCCAAAGACCTTTTCGGCCTCAGCTGCGCCGTCAATGTAGTAATAGACGCCGTTGCCGTTGTCTGCAAGGGCTTCCATATTGTCGTCGCGGTAGTTGCCGGTTCCGAAGCCGAGCACCGATAGATAAATCCCCTCGTCCCGTTTTCCGGCGATGAATCTCTTGAGTTCTCCAGGCTCGCTGATCCCGACGTTCAGGTCGCCGTCCGACGCCATGATAATTCTGTTGTTTCCGCCTTCGATGTAATATTCCTTTGCGATTTCATAGGCCTTCTGTATACCCGCCTGACCGTTAGTCGAGCCGCTTGCCTTTAGCGAATTGACGGTCTTGAGGATTGTATCGGCTTTGCTTCCGCTGCAGCCCTCAAGCATGACCTTCTCGCCGCTCGCGTATGTGACTATTGACACGGTGTCGTCCCCGGTCAGCTGCTTAGTAAGGTAGTTAAAGGCTTTCTTGAGCAATTCAAGCTTGTCGGCCGAGCCCATAGAGCCTGAAACGTCGATGAGGAAGACGAGATTGTTGCCGCTCACCTTCTCTGCCCTGCCGGCTTTGAGTCCGAGGCAAAGCAGAACGGCGCCGTCATTCCAGGGGCAATCGGAAATCTGGGCGTTAATACCGAAGAGCTCGCCGGCCTCGGGGCCCGAATAGTCGTAGCTGAAATAGTTTATCATTTCCTCGGTGCGGATATTGCTGCCATCGCTCCTGATTAAATCCTCAATGCCATAACCCGCATTTACCAGCTTGCGGAAATAGGTATACGACGCAGTGTCGACGTCAGCCGAGAAAGTTGATATAGCGTTATCCGATGTTTTTATGAACGGATTTTCAATCAGCATTCCGTAATTGTCTTTAATGAATTCGTCTATGTCATACCATTTTCCACTGTCTTTCCCGGAGTCGGCTGCCGCCTGAGCTGCTGATGCCGCTGCTTTCGCGGCGTCGGCAGCCGCCTGCGCGGCTTTCAGTTGTCCTGCAAGATCAGCCGCGGCTTGTGCTGCTGATTCTGCCGCGGCATTTGCTGCCGCGGCGGCTGCATTAGCCGCATCGGCTTGAGCCTCCGCCTCGGCAGCATTCGCCTGTGCTGCTTCGTCCTTAACTTTGAAGAAACTCCAGATATCTCCGCCTTCGCTTTTACCGTTGTCACTTTTACCACCCGCAGCGCATGATACCGTAATGAACACCATAACAACAATTAGCAAAATAGTGATTAATCTTTTCCCGATTTTCATAGCCGTAACCGTCCTTTCCAACGATTTAATAAAATTCAGTTTGATATAAGCCACAGAACATTGTATACGAATCTTGTGTCTGGTTCTATCTCAGCCGCGTATCCGAACAGCTCGCCGTACCCGACGTTCCCGCCGCTGTCCTTGAGGTATGGGGTGAGCACCGTCCCGTCGCCGGGAGCGATCCAGAAGCGGCAGCCGGCCTCGGGTGAGGTTTCTCCGACATCCTTACCGTCGCCGACCTGATTGAGGAGTATGCCGCAGTCGACCGTGGAGATCGGGACAATGCAATAGTCCCTGTCTCCATCGTACTGCCAGATCAGCTTGGCTTCGCCGTCAAAGAGGTTTATTTCGTCCTCGTCTTCTGTCACATAATCGACGGTATCCTGTGATTTTTCCAGCAGTTCGTCAAGAGTCGTGGGGGGGTATGCTATCGAATACTCTGTCTCAATAGCTGTACCGCTGTCGTAAATATAAGAGGTTACATTCGCTTCACCGTTTTTATCCCTGCCCATCATAAGTACCGGAATCATTGCTAACATTAAGACGAACACTGCGGCTGCCGCCGCAGCCATGATGACAAACCGTCTTACGGCAGGACGCGCCGGCCTGTAGTTTTCGGCCTCGGCTATGAATCTGTCGTCGATGTTTCCGAGTTCGCCCAGCAGGTATTCCGCGCCTTTCTGCTTATTTATGTTTTTCATAGCAGGCCCTCCTTTTCAAGCTCCGCCCGGAGCGATTCGCGTGTACGGAACAAAACAGTCTTGACCTTGCCCTCGCTGATTTGCAGCTTTTCGGCTATATCCGAGAGCGGCTGTGAGGAAAAATAGCGCAGCACGAATATCACGCGTTTCTCCTCTGGCAAAGCTCCGATAAATCGGTTCAAAAGTCCCGCGAGCCGCCCGTTCTCATACTCGGCCTCGATGGTGGCGCTGTCGGGAATGCACTCCGCGAGTTCGTCGATAAGCAGCTCGATCCCGCCGTCGCGTTTCTTCCTGTGAAGTGAACGGAAGCGGTCGATAGAAATCCTGCGGACGATTTTTGAGAGAAAGGCTCCGAGATAAGCCGGCCTGTCGTCGGGCATCAGTCCCCAGGCGGTGAGATATGTATCGTTGACGCACTCCTCGGCGTCCTCGCGGGAATGCAGCAGCGAGTATGAAATACCTGTCAGCATCCGGCCGTATTTCTGATCGGTCTCCCGTATTGCTTTCTCAGACCGGTCCCAAAAAAGGTCAACTATATGGCAATCCTCCATAATGTCCCCCGCTTTTATTATGGGCTTTCACCCTTTATGTCGATAAAATCGCATGAAAAGTTTCACTAATTGTTAAAAATATTTCAATCCTACAAAAAAAATTATATCAGATATCACCAAAGAATGCAACAAGCACTTTTTACTAGCTAAATGACAGAATTTATCATATGGCCGGGATCACTTGACAAACTCTTTCAACGATGTTACAATGAATTCATTCTCCGGATATGCCGGACTCCGGGAATTATAACGTCCGGTTATATATCCGGATCTTATTTGCGGCATTTTCATACCGCCCCGGGCGGATTTACGGAAGGAGTTTTACGTAGGTTATGTACGATATAGCCATAATCGGCGCAGGCGTCGTAGGCGGATTTATTGCCCGCGAGCTGTCACGGTATCAGCTGAAAATCTGTATCCTTGAAAAAGAGGGAGACGTGGCGATGGGCGCCTCAAAGGCAAACAGCGCCATAATCCATGCCGGGTTCGACGCGCTGCCCGGAACGCTTAAAGCAAAACTGAACGTCAGGGGCTCTGAACTTTTTGAAGATATGTGCCGCGAGCTTGGTGTGCCTTATAAACGCAACGGCGCCCTCGTCGTCGGCAGCGATGAGGAACTGGGGCACCTCAACACACTGCTGAAACGCGGTGAAACCAACGGTGTCAAGGGACTTTCCATCGTTCGCGGCGAAGAGCTCCATAAGATGGAGCCGCTTCTGTCCGACAATATTACCACCGCCCTTTACGCTCCGACAAGCGCTATTACCAGCCCCTATGAGCTGACCATCGCCGCCATCGGAAATGCGATGGACAACGGCGCCGACCTCATCCTGAATTTCCATGTACGCAATATTATAAGAACCGAGACAGGCTACGAATTGCGCTCTGGCAAAAACAAGGTCGAGGCAAGATATTACATTAACAGCGCCGGACTCCACGCGGGAGAGCTAAACGCCCTGACCGGCGGTGAGGATATGCAGCACACTCCTCGCGCCGGCGAGTATTTCCTACTCGACAAGGAATGCGGAAAACTCGTCCACCACACCGTTTTCCCCACGCCGACAAAGCACGGCAAGGGCATTCTTGTCACCCCGTCGGTACACGGCAACCTGCTTCTCGGCCCCACATCTCTCTCCCGTGAGGACAGGGACGACACCTCGACGACAGTCGAGGGCATCAATGCCATAACTGAAAAAACCAAGATGACTATGAAGAACCTTCCCTATGCCAAAGTCATCGCATCCTTTGCCGGAGTGCGTTCTGTCGACGACGACTTTTTAATCGAGCCGGGTGATGCTTGTGTGCAGCTTATGCGAATCGGCAGCCCTGGACTTTCAGCCGCTCCCGCAATCGCTATATATGTAAAAGAGCTTCTTGCCGGCATGGGGCTTGAACTCAAACCCTACGCCGGATTTAATCCCATCCGCGCATCATACGAGGCCGTCCGCGATATGAATCTTGAAGAGCGGAATGCCCTTATTAAAAAGAACAGCAAATACGGAAAGATAATCTGCCGCTGCGAGGAAGTCAGCGAAGGCGAGATAATCGACGCGATCCGCCGCAATCCCGGCGCACGCGACCTTGACGGCGTCAAGCGGCGCACCCGTTCGGGCATGGGCCGCTGCCAGGGCGGTTTCTGCTCGCCGTTTGTACTTGAAATCCTATCCCGCGAGCTGGGAGTCAAGCCCGAGACAGTCACGAAATTCGGCAAAGGATCATATATACTGACCGGCAAGACAAAGGAGGTGCGCTGAAATGACCGAAAAGAGGGACCTCGTCATAATCGGCTGCGGCCCCGCGGGCATGAGCGCCGCTGTCGCCGCCTATGAGGGCGGTGCTCGCGACATCCTCATTCTTGAGCGCGACGGCGCTCCCGGCGGAATTCTGCGCCAGTGCATACATAACGGCTTCGGACTGCACACTTTTAAGGAAGAACTCACCGGGCCTGAGTTTGCCTACCGGTTAGAAAAACAAGTCCGCGAGCGCGGAATCGAAATAAAGCTGAACACAATGGTTCTCGATATAACTCACGACAGGATCGTGACGGCAATGAACGAGACCGACGGCGTTTTCACAATCGAGGCGCAAGCAATTGTGCTTGCGATGGGCTGCCGGGAGCGCTCAAAAGGCGCGCTGAACCTCCCCGGAACAAGACCCGCAGGCATCTTCTCGGCCGGAACTGCACAGAGATACGTCAACATGAACGGATACATGCCGGGCAAGGAAATAGTGATTTACGGCTCGGGCGACATCGGACTTATCATGGCGAGGCGTCTCACCCTTGAAGGCGCGAACGTCAAGTGTGTCATCGACCGCAAGCCCTACTCGGGCGGCCTGACACGTAACGTCGAGCAGTGCCTGAACGACTTTGGAATCCCGCTGCTGCTCCGCCATGCTGTCGTCAAGGTCCACGGGCGCGACCGCGTCACCGGAGTAACCGTTGCCGAGGTTGACGAAAAAAAGCAGCCCCTTGAGGCTACTCAGAAATTCATCGAGTGCGACACCCTGCTTCTCTCGGTGGGCCTAATCCCCGAAAACGAACTCACAAAATCAGCCGGTATCGTCCTTGACCGTGTAACCAGCGGTGCCGAGGTTGACGAGTACCGCCAGACCTCGCTCCCAGGCGTATTCGCCTGCGGAAACGTGCTTCACGTCCATGATCTCGCCGACTTCGCGGCAGACGAGGGCGCTATCGCCGGCCGCGCCGCAGCCGACTATGTGCTTGGAAAGCTGAAGCCGGGTCAGAGCATCCGCGTTACGACCGATGGCCTTGTCACATACACCGTTCCTCAGTATATCTCGGGTGAGAATAACGTTACCTTCTATTTCCGCGTTTCAAAAATATTCAACAACACGAAAGTCTGCATATACGACGGCGACCGCAAGCTGCTCGAACGTAAAAAGCTGAAACTCCACCCGAGCGAAATCGAGACTGTCATCCTCACTGCCGAGCAGCTTAAAGGAATTACCAATACCACTATCAAAATCGGTCTCGAAGAGGAGAAAAAAGATGATAAATAAAAAAGTTATTTGTATCGTCTGCCCCAAGGGCTGCGAAATAAGCACCTCTTATGACGAGAACAAGAAGGAAATACTGACCCTCACCGGCAACCAATGCAAACGCGGCGCTGAATACGCAACCGCCGAGTGCATCTCGCCGTTGCGCACCCTGACCTCAACCGTCAGGATCACCGGCGGCGGTATGCTCCCGGTTCGCACAAACAAACCCGTCCCCCGCGAACTCCTCTTCGAGTGCATGAAAGTCATCAACCGCGCCGAAGCCCCCAAAGACACCAAAATCGGCGACGTCATAATCAAAAACATCCTCGGCACCGGGTCGGATATTATAGCATCAGCGAACGCAGGATAACGGGCATACGCTCGGGGGCCAGCCCCCGGACCCCCGCTCAAGGGACTTTTTTAAGGAAAAAGTCCCTTGAGAATCCTTAAAAACCTTAAAAAAAGGAACTACCAAATCGCGGCGGTTCCTTTATTTTATTAAATCATCATCCTAAGCAGTGACGGCACATACATGAAACTACTTTCAAGCCTGTATAACAACTCACCACCATTGTTTTCATTTACTTGCACCGGCAGACGGTCGAGTGCCTTTCGGACTGCTTCCTCGCTTACGTGGCTCTTTTTTGAAATTTCGCCGACCGAGACAAACAGTTTGAAATCCACGACAGTCAGCTCGAAGAGCGCGTACATCACCTTGAGCACGTCGGTGTCGCAAAGTTCGTCGAGCGCCGAATAGACGTTTTTTATGTCGCCGCTCGTCATCGGGTTCCAGTATTTTTGATCGGAGAAGAAAACGCCATTACCGCAGTACATAGTCGAGCCCTCCGGTTCTGTGCATATAGACATTACCCTGCCATGCTTAAACTTTTCGTCGTCGGGCTCACTGATCCTATCGAAATCAAATTGGCAACGGCTGTATAATATCCCCTTGTGAATCAGCACTGCGAGCTGGAAAGCAACCTTAAACTCCCTCCCCGGCGTTGTTTTTTTGAAAAGATCTTTAATTTTCAAGCTTATGCTTTCGATATCCTCATTCGCACTGTACCCGAGCAGTTCATCGACGCTTACTCCGAAAAACGATGCGATGTCAGGCAGCAGCTGTATATCCGGACAGCAAACGCCCGATTCCCATTTTGAGACCGCTTGATTTGTGACTCCGAGAGCCTTCGCAAGCTCCTCCTGTGTCAGCTCCTTTTGTTTTCTGAGAAATGAAATCTGTTCGCTTATCCTGAGTTCGGACATATAATCCCTCCAGTGTTGTTATTCTCTGTGGCCACAGTTAAATTTTACAGTATTTACAGAGGAATTTCAATGACGTGTCAGTTTGAAAAGCATATTTTTTTCCAACCCCGAGTTGGATTTATATAAAATAAGGCAGCGTTTTTCAATGCTGCCGGTGTTTATTATTTTTTATTTCTGTTCTCCGCACCCCGCATCCCCCGCGCCGTGAATTGGGAAATTGGGGCCCAGGTTCACGGCGCGGTTCTTATCGCCCCAAAGATTTCGCCGAGCGGCTAAGCCAGATAGTTGAAAAGTTTTGAGGGGGCCTGGGGGAACTTTCTCAAAAGTTCCCCCGGCGTATCCCCGTTACTTGTTCCTTAGTTCATTGCGTTTTATCTTCCCGCTTGTTGTCTTCGGCAGTTCGCTTAAAAATTCGACTATCCTCGGGTATTTATAGGGTGCAGTATGATCCTTTACGTAGTTCTGGATTTCTTTTTTCAGTTCTTCGGACGCCTCGGTGCCCTTTGTCAGCACGATGCTCGCCCGCACAACCTGCCCGCGTATTTCGTCGGGTGCGCCGGTGACAGCGCACTCAAGGACGTAGGGCAGTTCCATAATGACAGATTCGATTTCAAAGGGCCCGATACGGTAGCCCGAGGACTTGATTAGGTCGTCGGTGCGGCCCACGTAGTGATAGTACCCTTCCTCGTCGCGCCAGGCTGTGTCGCCCAGGTGGTACATACCGTCATGCCAGGCTTCGCGGGTCTTCTCGGCATCGTTGTAGTAACCGCGGAAGAGACCGTTCGGAATACCCTTATCGGTGCGGATAACCACCTCGCCGGTCTCGCCAACCCCGACACTGTTTCCGTCGGCATCGACCAGATCGACATCATAAAGCGGAGAGGCCTTGCCCATGGAGCCCGGACGGGGTTTCATACCGATGAAGTTGCCAATGACGACAGTCGTCTCGGTCTGTCCGAATCCCTCCATAATAGTCAGTCCGGTGTGCTTTTTAAATTGCTCGAGCACTTCGGGGTTTAGCGCCTCGCCGGCAATCGACGCGTGCTTGATCGAGGACAGATCGTACTTGCCGAGGTCTTCCTTAATCAAGAAGCGGTACATTGTAGGCGGCGCGCAGAAGGTTGTTATGTTGTACTTTGCGAAGAGCGGCAGTATATCTTCGGCGTGAAAGCGGTCGAAGTTGTAGACAAAGAGCGCCCCCTCGGCCATCCATTGGCCGTAGAGCTTGCCCCACATAGCCTTGGCCCAGCCGGTGTCTGATATTGTCAGGTGCAGGCCGTTCGGGTCGACATTGTGCCAGTAGCGGGCCGTCGGATAATGCCCGAGCGGGTATTTGTGTACGTGCATGGCTATCTTCGGGTAACCCGTGGTTCCCGAGGTGAAGTACATAAGAAGCGGATCCTCGCCGCCTACGTCACCTCTCTCGAAGTGTGATGAGAAGCAAGGCAGATCGGCGTCAAAATCTCGCCAGCCTTCGCGCGGACCGCCGACGATCATTTTCAGCTCGACTGTCGGTGACTCAGGCATAGCCGCCTCGACCTGCTCTGGCACCCCGTCGTCCGGGGTGGATATAATCGCCTTAACCCCCGCGGAGTTGAAGCGGTAAACAATATCCTTTTTTAGAAGCTGGTTGCTCGCCGGAATTGCGACAGCACCCAGTTTGTTAAGTCCCATCATGGCGATCCAGAACTGCCAATGCCGCTTGAGTATCATCATTACGCGGTCGCCCTTCTTTATGCCGATTGAGCGGAAATAGTTGGCGGCCCGGTTTGACTCGCGGCTTATGTCCTTGAATGTAAAGCGCCGCTCGGTCTTGTCCCTGTCCAGGTGAAGCAGCGCCAGTTTTGACGGGTCTGCCGCGGCAATCGCGTCGACAACGTCAAAGGCGAAATTGAAGTGCTCGTCGTTATGAAATTTTATCCCGTTGAATATTCCGTCGCTGTCTACAGTTGTAGTGATATATTTGTCAGCAATTCCGATCAGCCCGCGTGGAGCTTCCTTATCGGCTTTTTCCGCCGCTTCGGGAGTCTTTTTAGTCTCCTCGCCGCCCAGAACTATCGCATAAAACTCGCAGTCGGCACCCTTGGCGGCCGTCATCCCGTGGGGCATGGAGCTGTCGAAGAAGGCGACGTCGCCCTCCCCTAGTATCTCAGTGTTCTCGCCGACCTGCAGGCGCAGATGCCCGCGCTTTATTATGTCGATCTCCTGACCCGGGTGGGAATTTATGTGCAGCGGCTCGTTCTCGGAGAAATACTCCGCGCTCACAAGGAATGGCTCGGCCATCTTCTTCTTGAAGAGCGGCGCAAGACTCACGTAATCAAAACCCGTATGCCGCTCAATCCTCAGGCCCTTTCCCGCACGGACGACCGAAAGCCCGGTCAGCGTGGGACTTTTGCCCTCGAGAATGTCGCTGATATCGACGCCGAAGCGCTGCGCGCACTTGTAGGCGAAGGAGATGCCGATGTCCGACTTCCCTTCCTCCATTGCAGTGTACTGTTCTACCGTCACGCCGGTCAGTGCTGCCATCTCTTCGCGGGAGATATCGAAAATTTCGCGGAGCGTCTCGATGCGCTCGCCTATCTCGCGTATGCTGGGTTCCATAATTTATATCCTTTCGTTTGAATAAACAAAAAATCCGTCTCAAGATAAAAAATCTTGAGACGGATAAAATTTAAAATTATCCGCGGTACCACTCAAATTCGCCAAATGGCGCTCTCAGGCTCAGTCAAGCCTTACACCTTAACGCGGCAATACGGGTCTGCCTACTATCTTCAGCCAACCGACTCGGAAGCGACATACGCGCTTATTTGCCGCGGACTCGCACCAACCGTCCGCTCTCTGTGGGCTTTTTAACACGTAATTCTTCGTCACAGTCTTTAATTGATGCATAGTTTAGCATAATAAAGCGGCTTTGTCAATGGGTTTTTACAAAATATTTATTGTAACCCAAATCTCATGGTTCAGGCTCCGATGCCGCATATTACGGCGAACGGCACCAATAATATTGATATAATGCGTTTTCAGGGAACCATATGACTGATAGCTTCGTCTTATACCATAACTTTCCCGGAGGAATTTTATGAAAAAATTAATTGCTGCCGCCCTTGCCGCAACCCTTCTGCTTTCGCTTGCCTCCTGCCGTGAACCGTCCGGCTCGCTGATAAATACCACCTCTGCCGGGACGACGGCAGAACCTACTGCCGAAACCGCATACTCGGCTGAAGCGCTGAGGGCTGCCGGTGAAACAGCAAAATTTATAAATGAGAACTCGGATTTCGATTTTTCGCTGTTTACTCCATGGAATAGCGCGAAGAACAATACGTCGTATAAAATCCTTAACGGTTTCGGCGGCGCAGGGCTTGAGAGCAATGACGGACTCACCGTTTATAACTTTTCAGGTTACCCGGATGCCCTTGACGAATGGGTGATGACCAATTTTTATACTTACGATCCGGAGCACAGCATCATCGGCATGTCCTGCACCATGACGTCGGGAGACGCTGAAGAAAAGCTGACCGACGCCGGATTTTTGAGGAATAACGAAAATGCGTCGGACATCGTATACAGCCGTGACGGCTGGCGCATCAATCTTTCGGTAAGCGGCGGTGTGGTAATAAAAATCCGTGTGTCATTTGATACAACCAATGTTGAAGGAGTTATATTCTGACGACATATTAATCAAACCGTCAATAAATCGGAATATATTGATTTATATTAGTGTTTGTGGTATATTTATACTGCAGACATATAATCAGGTATTTGTCACTTGGCGGGGGCATTAAGTATGAAAATATTTTTTACAGCTGTAATATTAGTGGTGATTTTTATTTTTACGTCTTGCGAAACCAAAACTCTGGAAACATGTGTTACGTCGGAAGTAGACAAAGAAAGTATTCCGGTTACATCTGAAAACACAGCCGAAACATCTTATTCATCAGAAGCCATTTCTGCAGCGCGGTCTGTCGCTCAGTACCTCAACGAAAATTCGAATCTTGATTTTTCGCTACTGACACCGTGGGACGAAACAATGGATATCGGCCTGTTCGAGAGCATCGGAGGCTATGGCTGCCGTATTCTGACCAATGAGGGAAACACCACCAGTTATGTCTTCGCTGGATTCCCTGACGCTCTTGATGGCTTCGCTCTAATAAGCTTCCGTACTACCGAAATAAAATACCGCATCTGTGGCGTTTCTTGCGGAATGTCTTCACTGGACGCGAAAAAATCCCTCATTGATCATGGATTTAAAAAAACCGGCGAGCTTACTTACTCCCTATCGTTCGGACACGACGGCTGGTTTATTTCAGCTTACTTGAATAACGGAGCCGTGAATAAAGGTGCTGTGACAGAATTATCTGTCTACTTCAAAAACACAAATATTCAAGGTGTTGATTTTTAAATTATTATATTCTGCAAAACTGCCCAATTAAATCACATCCATATGTACCCTGGATGTCGGGTTTAACAGAAAATCGGTGTTTTTACAGGAAAATTTGATGAGACCATTGACGACATGACGCAAAAAGTATATAATGTGTAATAATCATAACACGCTAAAGTGTTAAAATTTTGTCAATCTTTTACGGGGGTCAATCAATCTTTATGAACAGAGTATACAATTTTTCGGCAGGTCCTTCCATGTTGCCGCTGCCTGTACTCGAAAAGGCAGCCGCCGAGCTCGTCAACTTTGGCGAATCCGGTATGTCGGTTATGGAGATGTCCCACCGTTCAGCTGATTTCGAGCCTATAATAGCCGAAGCGGAAAAACTGCTCCGCAGGCTCATGAACATTCCGGATAATTATAAAGTTCTTTTCCTTCAGGGCGGAGCGTCAACACAGTTCGCGGCCGTTCCCCTGAACCTTATCAGCCGCACCGGCAAAGCCGACTATATCGTCTCGGGCCAGTTCTCGGGCAAGGCATATAAGGAAGCTCTTAAATACGGCGACATCAAAGAAGTCGCCACCAGCAAGGCCGACAACTTCTCATACGTACCCCGCGTAAGCCGCGAGTCTTTCCGGCCCGACGCTTCGTATGTTCACATCTGCTACAACAACACAATTTACGGCACGAAGTATGATTATATTCCCGACACCGGTGATATCCCGCTGGTTGCCGATATGTCCTCCTGCATCCTCTCGGAGCCGGTTGACGTCAAAAAGTTCGGCGTTATCTACGCCGGAGCTCAGAAGAACATGGCTCCTGCGGGACTGACCATCGTCATCGTACGCGAAGACCTTCTCGGCCACGAACTGCCCATCACTCCCGATATGCTCAGCTGGAAGATTGCAGCCGAAAACGACTCGATGTACAATACCCCTCCCTGCTACACAATTTATATTGCGAAACTCGTATATGAATGGTTGATCTCAATCGGCGGCCTCGACGCAATGAAACGCATCAACGAGGAAAAGGCAAAGCTGCTCTACGACTATCTCGACAGTCAGAGCTATTATATCGCTCCGGTTAAGAAGCAGTCCCGCTCGATGATGAACGTCACTTTCATTACCGGCAACGAGGCGCTCGACAAGAAATTTGCCAAAGAAGCCGAGGCAGCCGGCATGAAGAATCTTAAAGGTCACCGTTCAGTCGGCGGCATGAGAGCTTCGATTTACAATGCGATGCCTCGCGAAGGCGTCGCCAAACTGGTCGCTTTCATGGCAGATTTCGCGGCAAAAAACCCTAAATAATTAATCAAAGGTGTAATGACATGAATAATATAAAGCTGCTCAACAAAATCGCGAAGGTCGGCACCGATGTATTCGATAAGACCCTATACAACATTGGTGCGGAAGTTGAAAATCCCGATGCGATAATGGTCCGCTCGGCCGTAATGCACGACATGACATTTGCCCCGGGTCTTCTCACAATAGCCCGCTGCGGCGCCGGCGTAAACAACATTCCGATCGAACGCTGTTCGAAGGAAGGCATCGTTGTATTTAACACTCCGGGCGCCAACGCCAACGGCGTCAAGGAGCTCACAATCTGCGCCCTGATGCTCGCTTCCCGTAAAATCACCGACGGTATCGAGTGGGTAAAAACCCTCAAGGGCACCCCCGGTGTCGCAAAGGCCGTCGAGGCCGGAAAATCCAAATTCGCCGGCTGCGAAGTGAGCGGCAAAACGCTCGGCGTCATCGGACTCGGCGCTATAGGCGGCATGGTCGCCAGCACGGCAACTCACCTCGGCATGAACGTCATCGGCTGCGACCCTTACCTTACGGTTGAGGGCGCCTGGAGCCTGTCGCGCAGCGTCAAGAAGGCCGCTGCATACGAGGAAATATACCGCGACGCCGACTATATCACTCTTCACGTCCCGGCCACGCCCCAGACGACCTGCATGATCAACGCTGAAACCATAAAGCAGATGAAAAAGGGCGTCCGCATCATCAACATAGCCCGCGCAGAACTTGTAAACGACAAGGATATCAAGGAAGCGATCGCCTCCGGTAAGGTCGCCTGCTATATCACCGACTGTCCTAACGACGAGCTTGTCGGTGTCGAGGGTGTCATCTGCATTCCCCACCTCGGCGCGTCCACCGAGGAGTCCGAGGACAATTGCGCCGTGATGGCCGCTGAGCAGCTTGACGGCTATATCCGCTTCGGCAATATTACGAACAGCGTCAACTTCCCGAACGTCAGCATGCCACACACCGGCTCGACCCGTATCTGCGTCCTCCATGCAAATATCCCGTCGCTGATTTCGCAGATTTCCACCGCTCTCTCCGAGCAGCACATCAATATCGAGAACATGATCAATAAGTCCAAGGGCGACAACGCCTACACAATGGTCGACATAAACGGCACTCTTCCCGCCTCCGCCGCCGAGAAAATACGCTCAATAAGCGGTGTGACAAGAGTAAGAGTAATATAATAATACAGAGATACGCCGGGGAGAAACTTTTTGAAAAAGTTTCTCCCCGGACCCCTTTTCAAAAACTTTCAACCTATTGACTTAACTTGATCAAAGATTATTGTGCGGTAAAGAACCGCGGCGGAGCAGTTAGGCCCCACATCCCTGCTGCTCCGCCGGGACGCGTGAACAATTAACGTATCTTTTTCTTTCTCCAATTTACCCGCTATTACTAACGCTTAAGAGGCCCGCTGATATACGCTTCACTTTACTGCTCGCCGCCGCAGCGAAAGTCGCAAGCTAAACATGCAATTAAGTGTAAGTGATATAAATCGCCGTCGGCGTGGTCTTCCGGCAGCAACCGATACTCAGCCCGCGGCGAGCGATATTAGAGAATGCAGGAGGGTAGTCCAGAGGGAACCACGCGGTTCCCTCTGGCGTGTTTTCTTTCGTCTATTTTTTTTCACGAATAAAAGAAATGGACAACGTACCTTCGCATCTCGGTATCAATGTTCCGATGACGCCTGAGAACAAAAATAGTTATATAATATATATATAATAGTGAATGCAACCTATACCCCGGGCGGATGATATCCGCTCTTTCATTTTACTTCTTGTTGATATCCACCCTTTCATTTTGTTTCTCCTTGACAACCCCCCACCCCGTGTGATATTATATTATAGATAATTATCTTTTTATCCACGCCTGCGGAAAACATCCCCCGCCGGCAAAATCCCGCAGATGCCAGTCGGGTTCACATCCGGTCAAGGCATTTAAGAAAGGCAAAAACCAGATTTATGAAAATAGGATTTGTTTCACTTGGCTGCCCGAAAAACCAGCTTGACACCGAAGTAATGCTCCATGAGGTGGTGTCGGCCGGCTACGAGGTAACACCTGAGGAAACCGAAGCCGACGTTGTAATAATAAACACCTGCGCTTTCATTGAAAGCGCCAAACGAGAATCAATCGACAATATTCTCGACATCGCCTGGCTCAAAAAGCACCGCAGCTTAAAGGCCATAATTGTCACCGGCTGCCTCTCCGAGAGATACCGCGGCAGCATTTTCGAAGAACTTCCCGAGGTCGACGCGGTTCTCGGCGTCGGCAGCATACACCACATCGTAGAGGCCATTGAGGCTGTGACAGTTAAAAAGAAAAAAGGCTCGAAGGTAAAATTCTCGTCCTTCGATCCCTGCGACACTGTACGCCTCGGCGGCGACAGAGTCCTCACCACCCCCGATTTTACGGCTTATATAAAAATTGCCGAGGGCTGCGACAACCGCTGTGCCTACTGCGCAATCCCGTCTATCCGCGGAGGCTTCCGCTCAAGACCAGTAGAAGATATAGTCGCCGAGGCGAAGCAGCTCGAGTCGCTCGGCGTAAAAGAGCTCAATATAATCGCCCAGGACATCACGCGCTACGGCCTCGACCTCTACGGTGAATACCGCTTATCAAAGCTGTTGCACGCGATAACAGATGCTACATCCATCCCATGGATACGCCTGCTCTACTGTTACCCCGACAAGATAACCGACGACCTTGTGCAAGAAATCCGCGACAACCCCCGTGTTCTTAAATATATTGACCTGCCGATGCAGCACATCTCCGACCACATGCTCAAAGCAATGAACCGCCACGGCGACAGTGCGATGATTAAATCCGTCGTCGCGAAACTCCGCCGCGAAATCCCCGGCATCACCATCCGCACCACATTCATCACCGGATTCCCCGGCGAAACCGAGGAGGATTTTAACGAACTCTGCGAGTTCGTCAGGGAAATGAAGTTCGAGCACGTCGGCGTTTTCCCCTACTCCCGCGAGGAGGACACTCCGGCGTATGACCTTCCCGACCAGATTGATGACCAGGTTAAACAGGACCGCGCCGATATCCTCATGCGCGAACAGCTCGATATAAACGAGGCACGTAATCAGTCGATGATAGGCAAAACCCTTTGTGTACTCTGCGAGGGTTATGATACCGTGGGCGAGATTCATTACGGCAGAGGCGAGGCGGACGCCCCCGAGATCGATGGGAAAATCTACTTCCGCGCCGACCGTCGTATAGCTCCGGGAACCTTTATCGACGTCGTCATCCGTGATGTTCAGGATTATGACCTCATCGGCAGGGCTGTCATGAGCAGCGCCGAAAGGAGCCCGTCATGAATCTTCCGAACAAGCTGACCTTAGGGCGAATAATACTCATCCCGTTGGTTATCCTTTCAATCATACTCGCGGATATACTCATCCCGAGAGACATTGCGTATGTGCTTGCAGCCCTCCTCTTCGGGTTGATCTCGCTGACCGATTATTTTGACGGCAAAATTGCCCGCCGCCGCAATCTCATCACAGTTTTCGGAAAGTTCCTTGACCCGCTGGCGGACAAGCTGCTCGTAATCGGCACGATGCTTACCATACTTTATAAATTCGATAGTATCCGGCCTTATTTCTTCTGGGCGCTCCTCATCGTGATTTTCCGCGAACTGATGGTCACCGGCCTAAGACTTATCGCCGTCTCTGACGGCGGCGAAGTTATCGCCGCGAACAAACTCGGCAAGATCAAAACCGTAACGCAGATCGTCTCGATCCTCGTCATCCTGCTCGAGCCGGTGCTCCAGGACATCATCGAACTTTTCTTCAAGACCTATCCACTGCACGATATTTTCCCGCTGACCATGCTCTCAGTCGCGGTTATGACCTTTTTCACAATCTGGTCTGGGGTGGTTTATATTTTCAAGCACAGAAAACATTTAAAGCAATAATAAAAAGGTTGTATCAATTGTCCTGATACAACCTTTTTCTATCGCTTATCTTTATGACGCGGTACAAACAAAATTAACCCAAACCAATAGTATAATAGTTTTTGAAAAGGGGCCCGGGGGAGAACTTTTCCTAAAAAGTTCTCCCCCGGCGTATCTTTATTTTATATTGACACAAATCCGAGTTTTCTTCTCACCTTTGAAAGTGTTTTACGTGCGTAATAAGCTGCCTCGTCGGCTCCTTTTTTCATCTGTGCCTCAAGGTAGGCTTTGTCTGCGCAAAGCCGGTTGAACTCATTCTGAACCGGTGCCAGAGCATCGGCGCAAACCTCCCCGACCGCGGTCTTCAGGTCGCCGTAACCCTTACCCTCAAACTCGCGTTCAATTTCGTCAATTCCTTTTCCGGTGAAGCATGAATAAATCGTCAGCAGGTTGTTTATCCCGTCCTTGCCCTCGGCGAACTTTATCACGGTGTCCGAATCGGTCACTGCACGGCGGAACTTGCGGATTATCGTGTCCCTGTCGTCAAGTATATATACGACAGCGTTTACGTTCTCGTCCGACTTGCTCATCTTTTTCGACGGTTCGGACAGCGACATAATCTTTGCCCCGCTCTGCGCCATGATCGGCTCGGGGATCGTAAATGTCCCCGGATACACCTGGTTGAACCTCTCTGCTATGTCCCGGCAGAGTTCCACGTGCTGTTTCTGATCGATACCGACCGGCACGACGTCAGTCTGATATAGCAGTATATCTGCCGCCATCAGCGCCGGATATGTAAACAATCCGGCGTTTATATTGTCGGCATGCTTTGTACTCTTGTCCTTGAACTGCGTCATTCTCGACAGCTCCCCGAACATCGTGAAGCAATTGAGTATCCAGGACAGCTCTGCGTGAGCCGGCACGTGCGACTGTATATAAAGAGTGTTCTTCTCAGGGTCAAGCCCACAGGCAATATACAGTGCCAGCGTCTCATACGTCCGCCGGCGAAGCTCCGCCGGTATCTGGCGCACCGTTATCGCGTGCTCGTCAACCACACAGTAAAAACACTTGTACTTTTCCGAGTAAACCGGGAAATTCCGGATCGCCCCGAGATAATTTCCAATGGTAAGGTTTCCGCTCGGCTGAACTCCCGAGAAGGAAACAGGCTTGTTGTCAATCATTTTAAATATCCTTTCATGGTATAGGGGAGGCGGGGTCAATCAAACTTGCAAATACTCTATTTGTAAATGCTCTTAGTTTTACCTCACACACAGTTATACTATTATCATTAATATACCTTTGTAAAGCTTCATTCAGAAAGCTAAGATACTGCTTACTTACAGTTGGTTGGTCAGCTAAACATGAATATGCTTTTAATAATTCATTATGAATTGCATAATAATTGGAATCATTATCCTCATTCATTGCATTTATAACAATCGCCATCACATAGATATCCGACAGTAAATCTCTATATTGCCTTTCATCACCGTCATTCATATAATTACTAAGTTCATTCTGTGCCGATTCGCAACATGACTTAAATATCTGCTCCAGTCTTTTGCTTCTATTATAATTCTGCAAATATTGGACAACTGCGAAGCACCCAATTCCAATCACTATCAGAATTATAAATATTTTTATCAATACATTTTTTAATTCGCATCCGTCTCCTACAAATCCATCGACTTGTAATTCTTGAACCCCTCGCCGAATATCTCCTGCGCACTGCTCACAATCATGAACGCCATCGGATCAACTTCATTTACAGTCTCGCGAATCTTCGGGAAAGAGTGCTTGCGTGAGGCGCACATCAGCACCTTTTTATTTTTCTTAGTGTAAGCGCCTTCACCCTCAAGGTATGTTATCCCAACATTGACCTTCTTCAGAAGCCGATCGGCCATCTCCTCGGGCTTGTCACTGATGATATAGATCAGCTTCGCGCCGTCGGCGCCGTAGAGCACAAGGTCAAGCACCTTGCTGCTGACCACGAGCACCACGCCCGAGTAAAGCGCAAGCTCGATATTTTTAAATACTAGTGCTGATATCGATATAACAATCGAGTCCACAATAAGGAAAGTGCTGCTTGTTTTCACATGCTTGTATTTCAGGCGTATGAATTTGATGATGATATCCGAACCGCCCGTTGTTCCGCCGCCCCGGAAGACCAGACCGAGCCCAAGCGCCAGAAGTGCGCCGCCGGCGAGAGCTGAGAGGAGCAGATCGTCTGTAAACGGCAGGTACCCGGCGAAATATTTAGATATACCGTTTACTATGAGTGAAGCAAGCACGGTCGAGTAAACAGTCGAGAAAAGGAAGCTCTTCCCGAATTTCCAGAGCCCCGCAGCAAAAAGCGGAATATTGAGTACGATAATAACCGTACCTGTCTGCACCCAGCTGACCAGGTGGTTTATCATGATCGAAATACCCGAAACGCCGCCCGGGATAAGCTTATTCGGGTCAAGGAAACAGGCTATTGCGGATGCGTATATAAAGCTGCCGATCGTCATCAGGAGAAATTTCTTAATTGCCGGCTTCTTTTTAATAATTTTCATATGGAAATTACCATCAGCCGCCGGCCACGGCCGGTCAGCTCCCTAAAAATTCCTTTGCAGTCTCACCGAGCCGCCGGCAGCCTGTGATTATCTGTTCGTCGGACGGGGTGGAGTAATTGAGTCGTACTGAATATGACGGGGCAGTGGTGTCGCAGTTGAATGTTGTACCGGGCACAACAGCCACCTTTTTAGAAACGGCACACTTAACAAATTCTAGCATGTCGCTGCCACGCGGCAGTGTTACCCAGATGAAGAGTCCTCCTTCCGGACGCGTGAAACTAACCGCGGCAGGCAGATTTTCTTCAAGTCCATTAATCATGAGGGCACACTTGCGACGATATATACCGCGTATCTTTTCCACATGGCCGTCAAGGTCGCACTCGGTCATAAATCTGTGGCAAAGCATCTGGAAGAAGATGTTCGTATGAACGTCCTCCGACTGCTTCGCAACCACCATTTTCTGGACAATCTCCTCGGGTGCGGTGATATATCCCACGCGCATTCCAGCGGAGAGAATTTTTGAGAAAGACGAGCAGTAAATCACGAGCCCTTCAGTGTCCAACGATTTGATCGTGGGGATTTCTTCGCCCGAGAAACGCAGTTCTCCGTAGGGATTGTCTTCAAATATTATTATACCATATTTCTTGGCAATCTCATAGATTTTTATTCTTTTTTCAAGAGACGCCGTAATTCCGGTCGGGTTATGGAAGGTGGGTATGAGGTAGAGCAGTTTCGCGTTGGGAGTTTTCTTTATTGTTTCCTCAAGCGCATCTGTGTCGGGGCCGTCAGAAAGCAGTGGAACACCTACTGTCCTCGCACCCAGCGAGCGGAAAGCGTTGAGCCCGCCGATGAAAGTCGGGTTCTCACAGATGACGGCGTCGCCTTCATTACAAAGCACTTTTGCGGCGAGCTCTATTCCCTGTTGACCACCTGAAACTATTATGGTGTCGTCGGTATATTTGTCGCCGGCCGATACAGCGCGACCGATGTTGAACTTCGCCTTGACCCTCTCAGCCGTAATTTTACGTAAAGCGGGATAGCCCTCCGTGATACTGTACTGGAGCGCCTGAGTTGAAGCTGTTCTGAAAATGTCAGCAGAAAGCCGCGCCAGATCCTCCACCGGGAAGGATTCGGGTGACGGGTTGCCGGCTGCGAAGGAAATCATCGCGGGGTCCGACATGCTTTTAAAGATTTCCCGTATCGCACTCGGTTTGAGGTTTGCTACCTTGTCCGAAAATTTGTATGTCATATTTTTTACTCCATATATAATATGCTTATTATGTGTTTATTACACCACTCGGATGCTGCCGTGATATGCTTAAAATCCAAGCAAACCAAATGTTTAAAATTTTTTGAAGTGGGGTCCTGGGAGAAACTTTTTTAATAAGTTTCTTCCCGGCGTATCCATCTGTTTATATTAAAGTCAAATGTATTTTCCCGCAGTATCCGGATAGGGATGTGGGGCCCGGCCGGATGCTGCCGTGATATGCTTAAAATCCAAGCAAACCAAATGTTTAAAAGTTTTTGAAGTGGGGTCCGGGGAGAAACTTTTTCCAAAAAGTTTCTCCCCGCGTATCTCCCCGTACATCCCCGTCCTAATTAAATAACTCCACCCCTCGCGCGGTCAGCAGCTTCTGCACCGACACAGCGCCGATTTCTCGCGGCGTTCTGCCGCGCTTCGCCGCGATCGCTGCGGCGGCCCCGGCCGCCTCGCCCATCGCGATGCAGACTGCCATAACGCGGTACGAAGCGTGCGCGCGGTGCGTGCCTGAGATACAGCGTCCTGCGGTGACAAGGCCTTCGATACCTTCGGGAAGCATCGCACCGTAAGGAATGTCGTATGGGATCGCGGGCTGTGAATGGCCTTCTGCCTGCCCTCCGCCCGCCGGGTTGTGTATGTCGATGAGGAACCATGCGTTATGTACGACAACGTCGTCAGGGCGTTTAAATCCGGTCTCGACGTCGTGGTCACATACTGTTTCGTCGCCGGTAATCCGACGTGTCTCGCGCACTCCGAGGACACCTGCAGAACTTTTTAAAACGCAATTTTCATAACCAGGAACATACTTACGTAAAAAACTCACACAACTGCCGACCTGCCCGCGCAGCTCATTCTCGGCTCTGCCGAGCTCAACCGGGTCAAGCGGATTTATACCGTTGAGCTGCGTCGCATTAACCGACCGCTCACCCGGATATGCGGTGCGGTGAAGCCTCACTATCGTCACGTTTTCAGGCAGCTCACCCGCAGCGTTCTTCTCGCGGCAAAGCTCCCTGTATTCCTGCCCCGACGGTAATTTCACCGGATCAGAGCCTCCCCAGGCGGCTATTCCACGGCTCTCATCAACCCCACTGATGGTGAATTCGATTGTCACCGGCTGTGTTTTGCCGTCCGGTTCGCGTCCAATACTGTATTTCGCACCGGCAAGATAGGCAGCCTGCCCATCGCCGGTCGCGTCGATTATCACCTTTCCGCGCACTGCGGCAAGGCCCTTCGGAGTATTGAGGACAAGCCCCTCAATGGTTTTTTCATTCATCAGCACATCGACGACTGATGTGCAAAGCATGACCTCGGCGCCGCTGTGGAAGACAAGCCGCGTCAGTTTTATCTTGACTTCCTCGGGATCCACCGGAATTTCCCGCCCGTTTCGCGTGACAACATCCTCGTGCCCCGGGTGATCCTCTGTAAGCAGCTTCGATATTTCGTCATACATCGTACCACGCGACACCGAACCGAGCAAAGGGCAGACATGCCCGACCGTAAGGTTGCCGCCAAGCACCCCGTGACGCTCGACAAGCAGAGTTTTTACCCCCTCGCGTGCCGACGACACCGCCGCGGCCACGCCCGCCGGCCCGCCGCCGGCGACGATTACGTCATACTGCCCAATTACCGGGATGTCACGTCCGTATCTTATAAATTCCATCCGAAAACTCCAATAATATAATAAACAAATTATACCACCCAACCGGATAAAAGTCAACCGGAAGAGTGACCCCCTCTTGTCACACCCTCAATAATAGACTTTTCTCTTGACTTTTGTACTATTTTATGACATAATGGAACAAAGCGGCATAGCCGCTTACGTCTGCGTTTATCTGGAGATCCGCAATGATAAATTATTATATAACCGAATTCATTCCCGAAGGCGACAACATCGGCGTCCTTGACCGAACCCTGTCCCAGCGTGTTGATGAGCATACCCACTCCTTCATTGATTTAATTTTCATCACCGGCGGCACTGGGCGCGAGGTAATCGACTCGAAAGTCATTGAGTTTAAACCCGGCACCGTCTTTTTCATCGACCGCTCGGTTCCTCACCGCACCGAACCGTCCGGCGAGGTGAAATATACTGAAATAATTTTCGCTCCTGATTTTTTCGAAAAGCCCGAGGACGAGAACGCCCTTCGCCACATCTTCTACACCGACAGCGAGTACCAGCCCTGTGTCACTCTCACCGAGGAGGAGCATGCGACCCTCACAGGCTTGTTCCGCTGGCTCGCGCGTGAGAATGAACGCCGAGCCGGCGACTACCGGACAATAATGCGGCTTTATATAAGCCTCATCACTCAGTATCTTTCTCGCGCCGCCGAGCGCGCCCGGAGCGAGCTGGCAAACCGCGACCCCGATTATATAATCACCGTAACCCTCGAATACGTAGACAAACACTTTACCGAGAATATCTCCCAGGAAGAGCTGGCCGACCGCTTCCGTTACAATTCCGCCTACTTCTCGCGAATGTTCAAAAAGCATATGGGCGAAAACCTCTCTGATTACATCACCCGAAAACGCATCGACCTGTCTGCCGACCTCCTCGAGAAAACCGACCTCACCGCCGAACAAATTGCCGAACGCGTCGGCTATAAAAGCAAACCACAGTTCTATAACACCTTCACCAAATACAAAAACACCACACCGAGACAGTATAGGCTGGACGCTAAAAAGAAATAGGATGCGGAGTTATGCGGCCTCTTGAAATGAGGCAGATTTCTACGAAATCGGCGAGAACTTTTCAAAAAAGGATTAATGCTCGATAAAATCCTCTATACGTTATAGAACATCGGCGGTGTGTGTTGGGCCCCACATCCCTGCACACACCGCCGGGACGGGAGGTGCGGATAATGCGGGAGAGTAAAAAAATGATATCAAATTTTTACACCCCATCCGGCGAGCCTCACGCCGTAGCGTAAAATTACGCGAAGGCCCGCTGTACAAACGCTTCAGTATAGGACGCTTTACAGCCGGTAAATATTGAATTAAGTGTAAGTGATATAATTCCCGCCGGCGCACACGCTGCCGAGCCGGTACACTTATGGCTTCTGAGCACTAAAAGGAAGAGTCCGGAGAGGAACCAGGGTTCCTCTCCGCGTACTTCTTTGGTGACTTTCTTCCTACGAGGGAAGAAAGTCACACCCCGCATCTCCGTATCCAAGGTTCAATACCGTCGATTATTGTCGTTAATACAAGGCAATTACACACTAAAAGCGCTGAGGAATCAATCCTCAGCGCTTTCTCTTATTGATACCTGTCAAAATGATCCTTTATATTGTCATATATTCCCTTGACCCACTCGTAAATTTCATCCTGGGTGCGCTCAGCATCGCGCAACTGCTCTAAAACTCCGGTTTTGATATTCTCGCTCGCCATCTTCGCGCGGATAAGGCCCCTGTATGTGTTCCCTATCATTTTTATCGCCCGGTCATATCTGATACGGGGCCGCTGAATGTTTCCCGCATTGTGATTTTTCATCACTTCCTCATATCTTGCGTAAGCCCTCGCGATACTTTCCTCCCAGGAGATATAAAGGCTCCCGGCGGCCCTCTCGCCGATAAGACGCATTTTCTCCCGGTCAGCGCACATTGACATAAGCGTTTTTGCCATGTCATCGGCGCTCTCGGATATCAGCAGGCTGTTAACCCCGTCGACAGCCCCCTCAGCAGAACTGCTGCCACGGATCATCACACTTGCGGTTGCACAGGCAGCGGCCTCCTTAACAACCAGCGGATTGTTGTCGAAAACCGAAGGAAGCAGGAAAAGATCAGCCCGTGTATACCAGGCTTTGAGTTCAGCCCGATCATAAATCGCACCGGTGAATAGGCAGTCCTCCGCAAGCCCTTTTTCAGAGGCGTATGCTCTCACTTCCTCGAGGTTGTCGCCCTTCCCGATGAAAACCATACGGAATTGTTTGCCTGCGTCCTTGATCTGCCGCAGTCCGTCAAGTATTATCCGCAGGCCCTTGTACCACATGACCCGCCCGACAAAGAGGAAAACCGGGACATCGGATGTAAAGCCGTTCATGCGGTTAATATTCTCAATGATCGCTGGGTCGGCTGGTGTACGGTCGATATCGACGCCGTTGGGCATGACAATATAATCGCCGCTGTATCCGAGGCTCTTCAGGTTTTCGCCCGCTCCCCGGTTTACCACCCAGACCTCATCGCAGGCCTCGATGTTGCGGATCACCTCGCGTATCGCCGGTTCGTGTATAAATTTCAGCTTGACCGCCCGTTTTATATCAATATCGAATTTTGTGTGGTAAGTGAAGACAATCGGCGCGCCTGTAATTTCACGCAGCTCGCGGCAGAGGAAAGTCGAGGCCATCGGGCAGTGGCTGTGTATTATATCAGGCTTAAACGCCTCAAGCTTCTTCATTGCGTCAGCTGAGAATGGATAGCCCGTCCGGTATCCTATCATCTTTTCAGTGTTGAGGCTGGTATACCTCACAACCTCAAATGGGTACTCGTCCTTAGCGTCCGGATATTTCGGAGTCGCAACCACGGCCTTTCCGTATTTCTGCCCGATTACAGTGGCGTAATTAACTATAGTATTACTCACTCCGTCGATCAGCGGCGGGAAGGAATCGTTGGCAAGACATACGTTCATTTATTTAATACCCCCTGTTTTATAGTTTTTTAACAAAGCATCTGCGTCTTTTGTGCTGCTCTGCGACGTAATGCTGCCATTGTGCCTGCACCTGGGTATTCGTCTCGAGCATCGGCCCGGTCTCAGCTGTTTTAATTCCCATCTTGTGACATCCGCGGATGACGTGATCGAAAATTATTGCATTGACTCCCGTCCCCCGCAGGCTCGGATGAACTGCGATAAGGCACATATCCATGGTGTCGTTCTTATGTAGTGCTCTGAGCACACCCAACCAACCTATGGGGAAAAGCCGCCCGCGGCAATTTTTTAGGGCTTCCTCCATTGCCGGCGCCACAACTCCGAATGCCACCAGTTCGTTCTTTCCGTTAAGGACCATACAGGTCAGCTTCGGGTTTATGAGCGGCCCGAATTTTTTCGCGTACCTCTTTATCTGCCGCTCAGTGAGCTCGACGGTGCCGTAGAGGTGCGCATATGCGATATTTACAAGACGGAAAACTTCTGGCACATATTTTCCGTACTCGCTCTGGTGACGAAGGTCGGCCACATGCAATCCGAGGCCTTCAGAAACATATTTCGTCATCCTCGCAGTAAGGGCTATGGTCTTTTCGTCATATGAAATGGTAAGTCTTTCCTCAATCCAGTCAACGTCCTTCACATACCCGAGCCGAGTCATATGGCTGATATAATACGGATAGTTATAATAAGTTATAAAAAGGCTCCGGTGCTCAAATCCCTCGACAAGCATCCCCTCCCGGTCCATGTCGCAGAAACCGAGCGGGCCGTGAACCTCGTCGCAGCCCTTCTCCCGGGCATAATTTTCAACCGCCCGGAAAAGGGCGTTTGTGACTTCCTCGTCGTCGATGAAGTCCACCTGTGAGAAGCGCATCCGTTTCTTTCCCCATTTTTCATTTGAGCGATGGTTCAGAATCGCCCCGATCCGCCCGACTATTTTCCCGCCGCGGTAAGCGAGGAAGCACTTGGCCTCGCAATATTCGAAAGCCGGATTCTTTTTCGGATTCCAGTCGTCGATGTCGTCGGCAAAGAGAGCAGGTACATATTGTTCGCAGCCGCTATACAGCCGGTTAGGAAAATCAACAAATCCTCTGAGTTCTTTTTTTGATCTGACTTCCTTGATTATAACCATATGCAACCTCAGGTGATAAATTTAACTGTGAATTGTGCAGCATCGCACAAATGCACGGTAACGACTATACGGTTTTTGTACAAAATAAGTTTATGTAATTATAACACACTTTCATCCGTCTGTCATTAATTATAAGTACACGTTATTCATTTTTCTCTTTTACAATCGGAAATAATTATCAATATGAGACATTTAATATTGAATCTGCGGCCAATTGGTGATATAATTATAATGGCGGTAAATTTTATCTACCGTCATGATTATGTTTACTGATATATACCGCCTGAAGCGGTGTGAAAATAGTTTGATAGATAATATCTTTAAAACAGTAATATTGTGCCCTGGAGCCATAAAGGATGACAGAACAGCGGCTATGGACCCAGGCGAGCCGGCACAATCCTCACAGCTAACTGAAAGGACAAGTCAGAAAATGAAGAAAACCAAAATCATATGCACGATCGGGCCTGCCTGCGACAAGGAAGAAATAATTGAAAAAATGATCCTGGCAGGCATGAACGTGGCTCGCTTCAACTTCTCTCACGGTGAACATGCAGACCATAAAGCCATGATGGACAAGGTAAAACGCGTCCGTGAAAAGCTCGACCTGCCTGTGGCGATAATGCTCGACACAAAGGGACCGGAATACCGTGTACGGACGTTCAAGGACGGAAAAATCACTCTGAAGGAAGGCGACACCTTCGCATTCACCTCAGAAGAGATAATCGGTGACCAAACCCGCGTTTCAGTAACTTATAAAGACCTGCCGAGCGAGCTTGTCCCCGGCGACCCGATACTGCTCAATAACGGCCTTATTGAATTCCGCGTAACCGATACTACGCCGACTGATGTAAACACAAAGGTGATTATTGGGGGCGAGCTGTCAGACCGCAAGAGCATGAACTTCCCCGGCAAGACGATGCGTCAGGTCTTCCTCAGTGAGCAGGACAAGTCCGACCTGCTCTTCGGCATTGAAAACGACGTAGATTTCATTGCCTGCTCCTTCATATCGAACAAGGAAAACGTGCTGGACATACGCAGATTCCTCTGCGAGAACGGCGGCTCAGACATAGATATAATTGCCAAAATTGAAAATCGCTCGGGCGTCGACAATATCGAGGAGATAATCGACGTAAGCGACGGGATTATGATCGCCCGCGGCGACATGGGCGTCGAAATCCCCTTCGAGCAGCTGCCGGCGATACAGAAACATATAATTACCACCTGCCGCTTCCGGGGAAAGCGTATTATAACGGCGACAGAGATGCTCGAGTCGATGATACAGAAGCCACGGCCTACCAGAGCTGAAATTTCCGACGTCGCAAACGCCGTCTACGACGGTACCTCAGCCGTCATGCTCTCGGGTGAAACCGCAGCCGGCAAATACCCGGTAGAAGCCGTGAGGACTATGGCCTGCGTCGCCGAACAGACCGAAAAGGACATAAACTACGCCGAAAGATTCCACAACTCAAGCTTCCGTATTAAAAATTCAATCGATGCCATCTCACACGCGACCTGTGCCCTCTCAATCGACATCGACGCCAGGTTGATTGTCGTTTGCACCCGTTCAGGTGCCACGGCGCGGATGGTTTCGCGCTTCCGCTCCCCGAAGCCTATTATCGGAATGACGACCGATAAAAAGGTCTGGCGCAAACTGGCGCTCTCCTGGAACGTCATCCCCGCTATGAGCGAGGAGTTCCAGTCAACCGACGTCCTCTTCTATAACGCCGTCCACACTGCCAAAAAGACCGGTCTTGCCTCAACCGGTGACATCATAGTAATCACCGGCGGCGTAACAAACGGACAATCGGGAAACACAAGCTTGATTAAATTCGAAACAGTAAGATAAAATACGCTGGGGGGAACTCCTTGAGAAAGGAGTTCCCCCCAGACCCTCTTCAGGAACTTTTTAGCCTATCAGTTAGCTGCTGATCAAAGCCTGATATGCGATAAATGGCCGCGGCTCGGATAGGCCTCACATCCCTGTCGGAGTCAAGTCGTATGACCAACATCAAATGAGACAGCCTTGACCATTTACATAACCTCCCGCAGCACACACTATCACTCATAATATTACATTAATAGCCTTTATTTGTCAATATGCTTCCGTTATCCGATTATTGGACATTTATTGTTATTTTGTAACATTATACACTTTTTTCAATTAATATATTGACATTATATGACAAGTGGTGTATAATAAAATATGTATACAATGTAATATTATGAATTTTAAACAGGAGGGGTGGATTTTGTGTTCAGACGTGTTTTTTTGGTTATATTGTCTGCACTGATTTCGGTGGCGGGGATATTTGTGTTCATCCCTCCTTCCGAGGCCTCTGCATCGGATCCGGCCACGCCGGTAAGCGACGCAGCCGGTTTTCTCGGAATGGATATAGGAGGATCGTATTACCTCACCTGCGATATAGCACTTAACGCAGGCTGGGACGGCGACTCAGGCAGTGCCTTTAAAGGAAGCCTTAACGGAAATGGACACACCGTCACCTTATCAGGCACTCCGATGTTCAAAACTTTCTCGGGGACATTAAAAGACATCAGACTCGAAGGCTTTGTGGGCTCCGCGGAAAACATATACCAGGGTGACGCGGGCCCGGCTGCAGCGATTGTAACCGGAAACGCGTCTTTTATTAATGTCAGCTCATTTGCATATATTACGTCGTCGGGCAACGCCGGCGGTGTCGCCGGGAGCTGCATTTCTGATTACGCAAATGTAACTTTTGATAACTGTATTTTCAATGGCTCCGCCTCGGGCGGCGGATACTCCGGGGGCATCGCTGGTTACTCCGGCGGCGAAGCTTCGGTCAGATTTCTCGGTTGCACCCTCTCCGGAAATGTCACAGGGCTGAACGGCGCGGGAGGAATCCTCGGCTGCGGGGGCGGGCTCGGTGTGTATGCATCAGGCTGCATAAACACCGGCAGCATCTCATCCATAACAGGCTTTGCCGGCGGCATTGTCGGGAGCGGCGGCGAAAACGTCATATATATAAAGGACTGTACAAACGGTAGTCTCTCGCCCGGAAACGCCGGGAGCGTCAATACCGGCGGCAACCAGGCGGGCGGAATCTTCGCTTATCACCCGGGTGGATACACCTTCATCGAGAACTGCGTCAATTATGCCGATATCAGCACTTCCACGGTATATTCCGGTGGGATAGCCGGCCAGTGCTGCGGGAGCACATATATCTCGTACTGTTATAACTACGGCGGGATAAACAGCACCTCATCAGCCTCTTATACCGGCGGTATTGTGGGATATCTGCTTGTACCATTAAATTCCCTGTCATCGTACAACTTTAGCAGCATCATCGAATATTGTTGCAATTACGGTAATGTGAGCAGTTCAGACAGCTTGCCCAGCCGGTGCGGAACCGGAGGCATTGCGGGATACATCGCCGGCATACCAGACAGCTATCTCACAGGAAACCTTAACTGCGGGAATATCACCTCCGCCGGCGGCAGGGCGGGCGGTATCTGTGCGTATAACCTGTCCGACAGCCTTTCGGTCACATATAACTGCAACTCTGGAACCGTTACCTCGGGAGCGTCTTCCGGCGCAGTCTGCCAGATAATATCATCAGGGTTGCCTACCACCGGAACGGACATGAATTTTTATCTTTCTGGCGGCTCTCCTGCTGTTCTCTTTATCGATAATGCGGGCACACTCTGCTCAATAAACCCGGATGGCTATTCGTTTACGTCCGAAGAACTCTCAGGTGGCGGCCTTGCCTCAAGACTCAACTCCGCCGCCGCGGGCGGCAGCCCCACATCAGCCGCGAGCGATATGGCTTCCTATTACGGAATCCTTTATCAGAACCTCGGAACCGACGCCCGGCCTTCCACCGACCGCACGCGCGGCGCCGTTTATTTCAACACAGTATTTACAAATAACGCGTCGGCCGGTTTCAATCCGAATCTCACCGCGGGAACAGCATCTGAATTTGCTGCTGCGGCATCAGCTATCGCATCATCCGCAAAGTTTACGGGGCAGCTTACAATAACCGCCGACATCGACCTTTCTGCTCAGCCCTCACTCATAATCGAATGTTTTTCCGGAGTTCTTGAGGGGAGCGGACACACAATAAAGGTCGGCGGGCCGATTTTCGGTCAGCTCTCCGGCCGCGTGCAGAATCTGAATCTGACCGGTAGCACCGGCAGCGTCGCCGGCCTTTATGGAACCGGGGCGCTGGCCACCTCGGCCGCCGGATTTACTGAAGTGAGCAATGTGACAAGCGCTGCCACTGTGTCAGCCGGCCTCACCGGAGCCGCAGGAGGCCTTGTTGGCCTGATCAAAAACGGACACACAACTTTTACCGATTGTGCCTTTTCCGGGAGCGTGATCGGACTTGATTACGCCGGCGGCATCGCCGGCGAGTGCAGCGCGGCATATATAAGTTTTGACGACTGTAAAAACTCCGGGGCAATAAACGCCCGGTATGCAGGCGGTATTTTTGGCGGTGTAAATCAGAACAACTACGGCGTTCTGACTTTTCTCACCTGTATAAATACCGGAGGAGTATGCGCCTCGGATTATGCCGGCGGAATTGCGGGATATACCGCCGGAACACTCATTATCGACGGCTCATCCTGTGGCACAGACACAGTGAATGCCGTCACGGTATCCTCTTCGGGTAGCGCCGGGGGAATTGCCGGATATGTCGGCGGTTATTCTGACGACGCAGATACTCTTCACAGGGTTATTTCGGGTTGTTCAAACAGTGCGTATGTCACTGCGGCGTCAGGTTACGCCGCCGGAATCGCAGCATATATACCGGCGGTATCCGCCATTATCAGCTCTGTGAACTCCGGAAACGTTGGATTATTGGAAACCGGCAGTGTAAATGCGGGCGGTATTGCAGGATATTTAAACTGCTTTCCGTCCAAAATCGATAACTGCTCGAACAGCGGCAGCGTCACGGCTACAAAGTATTGCGCCGGAATCGTAGCCAGTCTTTTAGCGGGCACCGGTGTATCATACCAGTGCGACATCAGTTACTGCTTCAACGACGGGGTGATAAACGGTACCGGTACGAGCAGTTATTCCGGCGGGATTGCAGCAATTTGCGACGGCGGAAACGTTTATTTCAGTTACTGCGGAAACCGTGCCAATGTGACGGCAGCCGGCAGTATGGCAGGCGGCATTCTCGGATATATAAAAAGCACCCTCTTAACCGATATTTCCTACTGCTTCAGCGCGGGAGCCAGGCTGAGCGCAACAACATATGCAAGCGGAATCGTCGGTTATTGCAAGACTGAAAAAGTCAGAGTTCTCGGCTGCTACATATGCGGCACATATCAATGCACTTCAGGAACCGACAAGTCCTGCGCCATCCTCTGGAACAACACATATAAAAGCACCGGCATATCAGAAAATTATTACTGTTCCGACATAGCCGCGAAGTATATCATATGCCAGCAAGGTTCGGAGGACATTAATGTTGAATCATACGCGTTCCTTTACAGCGACCTTACCTCGGGCAGTCTTACCGCACGGATGAATACATCGGCGGGAAAAGATTTGTTTTTCCAAAACCTCGTCGGCACCGAAGCCGATAAATATCCGACCACAGAAGAGGGACACGAGAAAGTAATACAAATCTCCGAGACGGCAGCGGGCGAGCTGGGATACGGCAACAGCAGCTGCTCACCCAAGCCCGAAATACTGCCCGGCGCTTCAGTCAGGCTGTCAAGTTCGTCCGGAATACGTTTCACCTCATATATTACGGCTGAAAGTATTGAAAAAGCCTGTCTGCTCTCCGACGCGGGCAATGAGCCGTCATACGGCACTCTGATAGTCCCGACTGACTATCTTACAGATTACAAAGTAAATAAATTCACAGTAAGCGGACTTTCTGCCAAGGGAATCGATGAATACAATTTCGACAACCCGACGTTAAATGTCAATAAGAACGGCCTATATTATATCAATATCAAGGCTGAAAACGGCATTGTAACAAATCCCGACGGCAGCATAAATATCAATGCGGCGCTTGTTAACCTCAAAACAAGCTCCTTCAGCCGTTATTTCTCCGCAGTGTCATATATCAGATATAAATCGTTGGGTACAGATTATTATATCTTTTCGGATTTTGACCTTTCCGACAACTCTCGCAGCATGGAACTTGTGGCCAGCCGGGCTCTCGCCGACGTCAGTCCGACGCAGAACACCGCCCAAGGGTATGTCAACCAGCTTGACGACGGCACCTGGAGCCTTTATTCAAACGACGCCCGGGACATGCTCGATGATTATCTCACTGAATACAGCGTAACCTTAAGATCCGAATTGTGCTTTTCGGTTACCATGCACAGCGGACTCCTGTCGGACAGAGTCAAATACGGAAGTCTTTTGGTTTTCTCTGTCAGCAGCACCGAGTCCGGCGTAGTTCCCAAGGTTTATATCAACAGCGTTCTCATTTCACCCGACAGCAACGGAAAATACCGCATCACAGTTTCCGGGGATATTTCAATACTAATTCAAAAAACATGAGGTGATTATATGAAAAATAATAATAATAATAATAATAATAATAATATTGAAGCCACAGATAAAACAACTGTTGCCAGAAAGTCGTATGAGAAGCCTTCAGCTGAAATAATCATTATCTCGGCAAAGGATGTTATAACAGAATCTTCAGAAAATGACGACTTCGAAAACGACATTTACGGATCATAATAATAACTTTATGCTAGTTATCGTGTTACTTCCTTCATTCATATAAACTTTTTATTACTCATCAGGCTTTAATCATCAACCAGACCAAATAGGTTGAAGAGTTCCTGAAGAGGGTCTGGGGGAACTCCTCCGAAAGGAGTTCCCCCCAGCGTTTATTTATACCTTAATTATATCTCTACCCTGAACAGCTCGGCTATATCCGCCGTCTCGCGCCCCCTGTCGGCAAGCGCCGAGACCAGATCATCCGCGCTATAATTCCGCCCGCGTATAAGATCGGGGATTGATAAGATCAAATCGGGATTGAGCGAATCTGAATATACGGCGCAATCGAATATTTTACCGGCCCTGACGTCAAGACAGAAAGTCACCCCACCCCAGTCAAAACGGCGTGTAAATTTATGTGTAAACTCGGGTGTCCTCCCGTATTTCCAGTCGGGTGAATCGAATTCTTCACGGTATTCCGCGATTGCTCCTGCTGCACCAGCCGGGAAAATATATTTTTCAACCGGCAGTCCATAAACCTCGCCAAATGCCTCAATGAGTTTAGTCTTTATTCCGTCAACGGTTATTTCAGGGTTCATCTCACCCAGGTTGACGACGCGTGAGCGTACCGAAGCGACACCCTTGGCGCGCAGCTTGTCCTCCGGGACGCTCAGGTAGCGCGCCATCTTCTCTTTGTCGGTCTTTATTAGTATTGTTCCGTGGTGGTAATAACTCTCACCGAAACACCAGAACGCGTTTCCTGAAAATTTGCAACCGCCGGCTAAGATGTCGTTCCGCCCACTGACCTCGGCTTCGATTCCATACTTTTTCACCGCAGCGGCAATCACCGAGAGCTGTCGCGGTACATTGTAATCTTCCTGCCTTACCGAAAAGGTAAAATTAAGGTTTTCTACGTCATGGAAAACCGCCCCACCGCCCGAAAGCCGGCGCGCCAGGTGCCCGCCGTCAGCCTCAAGCGATGTGACGCGGCACTCGCTCCAGCAGTTCTGGTTACGTCCCACAACAACCGTATTCTCATTCTGCCAGAGGAACATAACGCATTCGCCCGGCCTCACGTTCAGCGTCAGGTACTTTTCTGTCGCGATATTCAGATAAGGGTCAAAGCTGTCCGAAACATAAAGATAAAGACGGTCGATCATAGAAAGCCCCCGGAGCTACACTTTTATTTTTATTTCATTATAAATCAACGCCGGTTATGTGTCAAGAATTAAAAATTTTCAAAACAATCTATTTACATATTGACAACTAATGGAGTACTCGTTATAATAGTGATATCATTATGATATCATTTTGCAAGGAGATTTATATGAGCGAAAAAAGACCTCAGGTTGAAGAAAAGCATCTTAAAGCAATCCCCGGAATGCCTGTTCTGATTGCATCAGTTCTTCTTTATGCAGCCGCTTTGGCAGCAGTGATTTACGGTAGCATCATACTTGAAGCATCATCCTCATCATCAGGTATAGTTATGTTTGTTGCAGGCATGGTATATCTGTGTCTCGGCTGGGTTGTTTTCCCCGGGCTCAAAGTCATAAAGCCGAAGGAAGCGATGGTCCTTACCCTTTTTGGTAAATACATCGGCACGCTTGACACCGAAGGCTTTTTCTTTGTAAACCCATTTGTCTCCTCGGTCGCCCCCGCCGACACCGAGCCTTCGACCGGCGTTGTACCGATTGGGAAACCTCTCTCGAGCAAATCAGCCGGCCAGTTCCCGCAGAACCGTAAAATTTCTCTTAAAGCTATGACTCTCAACAATAACAAGCAGAAAATCAACGACCTGCTCGGTAATCCGATCGAGATCGGTATCGTCGTCATCTGGCGGGTTGTAAACACCGCTAAAGCCGTCTTCAACGTGGACAATTATATCGAATTTCTCTCAATCCAGTGCGACTCGTCGCTGCGTAACATCGTCCGCATATACCCATACGACGTCTCAACCGACGGTGAGGAGAAATCATTGCGCGGCTCGAGCCAGGAAATCGCCGACAAAATCCGTGACGAGATACAGAAAAAAGTTGAGCTTGCCGGCCTTGAAATACTTGAGGCACGGATAACATATCTCGCCTACGCTCCCGAGATCGCTGCGGCGATGCTCCAGAGACAGCAAGCCTCGGCAATTATCGACGCCCGCAAGATGATAGTTGACGGTGCGGTCGGAATGGTTGAAATGGCGCTCGCTAAACTCAGTGAAAACAACATAGTTGCGCTTGACGATGAGAGAAAGGCGGCTATGGTCAGCAACCTGCTCGTAGTCCTCTGCGGCAACCGGGATGCCCAGCCGGTAGTCAACAGCGGTTCAATATACTGATCCGGCCCGATATGGCAGAACAAATAGAAAAGCCTGACAAAAAGCAGATACCACTGCGGCTGTCTTCCTCCCTTCTCCGGGAAATAACCGCCTGGGCTGAGGACGACTTCCGCTCGGTCAACGGGCAGATCGAGTATCTTCTGACTGAGTGCGTAAGGCAAAAGCGCAAAAACGTAAACACCACTCAGGGTAATACCGGCAAAGGCACAAAGGAGTAGACATATATGAATGAAATCTTAAAAACACACGCGCTAACCAAGATTTACGGAAAAACAGCTGCGGTTAATAATGCCGATATGACCATTTACAAAGGCGACATATACGGTTTCATCGGCGCCAACGGCTCCGGCAAAACCACGATGATCCGCCTTATCACCGGACTCGCCATCCCCACATCGGGCACTTACACCCTGTTTGGCACCAACAATTCCTCGCCCGATATTTTAAAAGCCCGCCGGCGCATCTCGGCAATAGTCGAGGCCCCGGCAATATACACCAACATGACCGCCGCCGAAAACCTTAATGAACAATGCCGTATCCTCGGAATCGGCAGCGAGAAAAACGACGGGCTTCTTGAAACCGTCGATCTCTCGGCCGTCGCCCGCACCAGGCGCAAGGCCGGCAACTTTTCGCTCGGCATGCGCCAGCGGCTTGGTATCGCTATGTCGCTGCTCGGCAGCCCCGAGTTTATGATTCTCGACGAACCGCTCAACGGGCTTGACCCTCAGGGCATCATCGACATCCGCGAACTGATACTGAATCTGAACCGCGAGAGTGGCATAACTTTTCTTATCTCAAGCCACATCCTGCGCGAACTGTCGCTCGTGGCGACAAGATACGGTTTCATCTCGAACGGAAAGATAGTTAAGGAAATAACGGCAGATGATCTGCACCGCGAGTGCAAAAAAAGCACCGACATCGAGCTTGACGACCCTGCAGGTGCAGCTGAATACCTCAAAGAAAAGTTAATTCTTGAAGATTATTCCGTGATAGGCAGACTGCTCCGTGTTCATAACGACGCTGACATCGGTGCTCTTGTCGCCGGGCTTCAGGCCGGAGGTTTCAGAGTTCTCGCCGTCAACAGCCGTGACGACAACCTCGAGGATTATTATCTCAAAGTGACCGGAGGCGGAAAACATGCTTAATCTTTTAAGAGCGGATTTTTACCGCATAAAAAAAGATATAGTTCTCATTATAGCGCTTATCCTTCTCGTCATCTTCGCTCTGATGCTGCCGGCATTGTACTACGCGATGAGCATCGTCGGCGGGGACAGCCTTGCCGAGCTTGAAGCGATAGGCATGAGCATTTCATTCAGCGGTAAATCGGTCTTTGTGTCGTCTTTATCGCTGACTAATAACTTTGGTTTGATCCTGCCGGTGCTTATCGGCATTCTCGTCTGCCGCGACTTTACCACAGGTACGGTCAGAAATAAAATTATCTCGGGGCACAGCAAAACAAACGTATACTTAAGTCATGCTGTTTCCGCTACCGCGACAGGCGCGGTGCTCTTCGCGCTCTACTCGCTCCTCTCGCTTGCCCTCGGTGTGCTTGTCCTCGGTTACGGCAGCGAATTTAACTCCGTCGAGTTTATTTATATAATTAAGACTCTCCTCATGGGTTTACTTATCTTTGCTGCTGTAATATCGCTTGCCGTCTTTTTCTCAGCAATAACCCGGAATACAGGTGTCACGATAGTGCTGCAGATTTTCTCGTCATTGTTTATCATGGTTTTAGGTTCAGTCCCGATGATGCTGCCCAATGTCCCCGGGTGGCTTGAAACTATTCTTAAATTTAACCCCGCGTATCAGATCAACGCCGTAGCCACCGGAACCGTATCAAATGAAATATTTGTAATTTCCCTAATCAGCTCGATAGCTTATATAGCAATACTGACTCTTGCCGGAACGCTGATTTTCCGCAAGGCCGACCAGAAATAAAACGGTGAGTTACGTGCGGGGGGGGAATATTTGTTGAAACATAAAAACCCCCAACCCAAGATTAAAAAAATAAAAATAATGTTTTACAAGCAAGAAAAATAATAGAAATGATTCGGAATAATACCAAAGAAAAAAAGTAATAAGAGATAGAGAAAGTAGTAATTTAAAATTTTTTTAGAAATGCAAAGGGAGAAATGGGAGAGATTATAATTAAAAAAAAGTATATTGACCCCCTTTTTAAAAACTTATAAATAATTGGTTCTTAATCTGAAGCTTGCTCCGTCATCCGCTGGCCGGCCCCACATCCCAACGTCAGCTTAAATGAAGTGTTTCATATTTATATTGTTATTCTTCACCTCAGACTCCAACCGGGTTGTGGGGCCCGGTTGGAGTCTGACACAGCGTACTTTAAATTCAGCCAGGCCAAATGTTTGAAAAGTTCCTGAAGAGGGCTTGGGGGGAACTCCTTTTTCAAGGAGTCCCCCCCAACGTATCCTCGTCCCCCGCGTCCCCGTCACTATGCTTTTTCTTCAAGCAGTCTTACGGCGTCGCGTATTTCAGTGAAGCTGTATCCGTATCTGACCATCGCAGAGACAATCCTGTCGCGGGAATCCTTATCCTTCGGTATTTTGCCGCAGCGTTTTTTTATCACTCCGGCGCAGTTTTGCACGAAATCAACATCCGAGAGTTTATCCTCGGCGTCTTTCAGCACTTCCCCATCGTATCCCCGCTCGCGCAGCTTAAGGATAATCCTGCGGCTTCCGTATCCGCGGCTAAGACAGGAATCTATAATAGCATCGGCGTCGGAGCTTTCGTTTATATACCCGTGTATTCCGAGATAGTCGGCGGCGCGTGAAGCCGCTTTTTCGTCAAATCCCCGGCGGATCAGCTTACGTTCGAGCGCGGTGTGCGAATTCGCGCCATATGAAAGCAGACTTATGCCCTTTGACAGGGCACCGCAAAAGTCGGCTGCATTGACAAGCGCGTCGTATTCGGTTTCGTTAATTTCCCTTCCGCTCTTAAGCTTCATCTCCCGCCAGTCTGCCGGCGTTACGTTAAAAGTTTTCTTTTCGTTTCTTTCTCCGCTGCTTAAGATAACCTTAACCGAGACATCTCCGTTTTCGAGCACCGATGTGCTTTCAACCTTTATTTCCATCTTATCTTTCCTATAATTCTTATCCCTTAAGTCATAACGCTGCAGACTTAAAACACCCGGTAAATCTATATCTTTACCGCTCTTTGCGTATTTCGTTTCAGAAATATGAATTATCCTTCGTTCTCGCCGTTGTTCTTAAGGCCGATTTCAAACTCCTCGCCGCCCTCGTTTTCCTCTTCGAGTTCAAACTCTTCCTTGCTTATGTCGACCTTGTCGCTCATTGAGCGGATCTTTTCCTCAAGTTCAGACATGAGCGCCGGAGTTTCTTCCATGCGCTTCTTGACATTTTCCTTGCCCTGCCCGATTCTCTCGCCGTTGTACGAGAACCACGACCCGCTCTTCTTGACTATATCGAGCTTGACTGCGTAGTCGAATATTTCGCCCGAGTGCGAAATTCCCTTTCCGTAGAGAATGTCGAATTCGGCAATTCTGAAGGGAGGCGCAACTTTATTCTTGACTATCTTGCACTTGACTCTGTTTCCGTATATCTCGTTGCCGAGCTTAAGCTGATCGGTCTTGCGCACGTCGATTCTGACCGATGCGTAAAACTTCAGTGCGCGCCCGCCGGTGGTGGTCTCAGGGTTACCATAGACAACGCCGACCTTCTCGCGCAGCTGGTTGATGAAAATGACTATGCAGTTGCTCTTTGATATTACCGCCGAGAGCTTTCTCATAGCCTGCGACATAAGGCGGGCCTGAACGCCGACAGATGAAGCGCCCATGTCGCCCTCGATTTCCTGACGCGGAACCAGCGCGGCGACAGAGTCAACGACAATAACGTCGACGGCGCCCGAACGGACCAGCGCCTCGGTTATCTCAAGGGCGTCCTCACCGCAGTCGGGCTGAGACACGAGCAGATTATTTATATCGACGCCGAGCGCCTTGGCATAAACCGGATCGAGCGCGTGTTCTGCGTCAATAAAGGCCGCCTCGCCGCCAGACTTCTGAACCTCGGCAATCACATGAAGTGCGACGGTGGTCTTGCCTGAAGACTCGGGCCCGAATATCTCGACGATTCTCCCGCGCGGCAGCCCACCGATACCAAGGGCAAAATCAAGGGCGATAGAACCGGTATGAACCGACTGAACCTCCATATGCCTGTTCTCGCCGAGCTTCATGATTGTTCCCTGGCCATAATCACGCTCAAGCTGAGCGATGGCCGTGTCAAGCGCCTTCAGCTTCTCGTTTTTATCGGCTCCGGGCGCCGCGGTGATGATATTCTTCTTCGTCTGCTTCATATATTTTCCCTTCCAGATTATAATCAGGCAATATCTATGTTGTTACACCTATTATATAACGCAGCGCGAAACTTGTCAATAGTTATTATAAATATTTAATTCCGTTTACGGAATTATTTTATATATTACATTTATTATTTTTAAGAGTATTTGTTCATTAGCATTCCATTATCGGAATCACCATGACCGCTGTTTATTAAGAATACGGCGATGCGGTTGGAGACTTGCATTCAGTCCTCGCGTCCTTGCGGCGGTCGGCAGGGATGTGGGGCCCAACCGGCCGCCGCATTCTTTACGTTCATGAAGTTCAGCTGAGTGGACATGCCATTTATTTAGAAAAGTTCCTGAAGAGGGGTCCGGGGAGAAACACCGTTCTCAAGGAGTTTCTCCCCGGCTTCTCCGTATCCTCGTACCCCATCACACATCGTTATTAATGACCTTCTCCATGAACTGGTCTTTTGTTATCAGCACTTTCCGTGGCTTGTTGCCGTCAGCGGCGCTGACATAGCCGAGCTGCTCCATCTGGTCGATTATCTTGGCGGCGCGGCCGTAGCCGACCTCAAGTCGGCGCTGCATAAGCGATGTTGAAATTTTGCCGGTCTCTATTGCCAGCTCGACAGCCTCCCGCAGCTTCGGGTCGTTCCCGTCGCTGTCAATATCTTCGACATTCGCAGCGGCACTGCCTCCGCCCTTCTTGTTGCCGCACTTTGCGGCTTCTTCCTCAATACGTTTGATAAACTCATCATCATACTTGGCGGTGTTGTTGTGTGTCTTGAGGTACTCAACGATATTTTCAACTTCGCCCTCGCCGACATACGCGCCCTGCACTCGCATCGGCTTCGCGGCTCCGACCGGAGCGAAGAGCATATCGCCGCGTCCGATCAGCTTTTCGGCGCCGGCCATGTCGATGATTGTGCGCGAGTCAACCTGCGAAGCGACGGTAAAGGCTATTCTCGAAGGAATGTTAGCTTTAATAAGTCCGGTGATAACGTCTACAGAGGGGCGCTGCGTACCGATTATAATATGAATTCCGGCGGCTCTCGCCTTCTGAGCGAGACGGCAGACGCAGGTTTCGACGTCATCAGGCGCCGTCATCATCAGGTCGGCCAGCTCGTCGATGATAATCACAATCCGCGGCATCGGCTTGATGTCGGGGTCTGTCTCGGCGATGCGGTTGTAATTGGTGATGTCTCGGACGTTCAGGTCCTCAATCATCTCAAAGCGGCGTTCCATTTCGGCGACAGCTGTCGCAAGCACGCCCGCGGCCTTCTTCGGGTCGCTGACGACCGGCACGTACAGGTGCGGCATTTCCTTGTAAACGTTGAACTCAACTTTCTTCGGGTCGACGAGTATCAGCTTGACCTCGTCAGGTTTTGCCTTGTAAAGAATACTGATTATTATGCTGTTGATGCAGACAGACTTACCCATACCGGTGGCTCCGGCGATAAGCAGGTGGGGCATTTTGTCAATATTAAAGTATATCGGTTTTCCGGCCACGTCCATTCCGAGGCAGACCGAAAGACGGCTTGCCGACTCTGCGAAGGTCGGTGACTCGATAAGCGTTCTGAGGTACACCGTTGCCTGGCTACGGTTTGGCACCTCGACGCCCACCGCCGCTTTCCCGGGGATTGGCGCTTCTATGCGCACGCCCGAGGTTGCGAGGCTGAGCGCGATGTCATCGACCAGGTTCGCAATTGAACGCACTCTCACCCCCGCATCGGGCTTAAGTTCATAGCGGGTGATCGTCGGCCCGCGCGAATAGTTGACTTCCTTTATCCTTACATTGAAGCTGGATAGCGTGTCCATAAGCTTTTTGGCGTTTTCCTTAAGCTCCTCGGAATAGTCGGCTTCCTTTGGATTCGAATCGGCAGCCAGAAGCTCAAAAGGTGGGAAGATATATGTGGTCAGCTGCTTGCCGCTCGCCGTTGACGGGGCTTCTTCGCTGGCAATAAGCTCGGAAATGTCCTCGGTGTTGACTATCAGCCCCATATCGATATCGTTTTTGTCCTTACCTTTGCCGCCGGCGGTGCCTGCAGCATCAACAGTCTTCCCCGCGGTTTTTACCTTACCGGCAAGCAGATCGTTCAGGTCGTTGTAGTCCTCGTCATGCAGCAGCTGCTCAGTTAGCGCGCTGACCCCGCCCGAGCGCACAGGTTCAAGAACCTCGGCGGCATTTTTGTCCTTTTTGACCTTTATATCACCGGCTGCCCCAAGAACAATCGCTCCGGCAGCCTTGTCGTCGCTCTCGCCGACAGCTCCGAGCGGGATTGCTCCAGCCGCACCAGCCTTCCCGGCCGCAGCAGATGTTGCCGCTGCTGTCGCGTCGGCGGCTTTTTTGGCGTCTCCGGTTACAGCGCCGGCTGCACCGCTGCCACCGACAGGCTTGTGTCCCTCGGTGAATACTACCTCGTGCGAAGCGTTCTCCACTCCGGCAATAGCGTCATGGCGGCGCTTCATTTCTTCCTGACGCTTCTTTTCGGCCCTCTTCTGCTCTAATTTCTCACGCCAGCTGAGTTTTCCCTCTGCTGCTTTTACATCCTTTGCAGCAGTGTTCTCCCCCTGCTTGCCCTCGCTCTCAGCCGCAGAGAATTTAGCTTCGTCGGCTTCGCGGGCTGCCTTCTGACGCTCGGACCATGTTTTAAGTTTTTTACCCAGCCAGAGCGCCATACCGCGGGGCGTGGTTCCGAAGAGGAACATTAATAGTATAAAAATCAGCGGTATCAGTATTATCAGCGATCCGACAATTCCGAGCGCCGTAAAACACAGCTCACCGACAAGGCCCCCGAAAACTCCGCCCCCGTGTAAAATCCTGCCGGCGTCCCAAAGCCGCCAGAGATCATAGCTGACTCGGCCCCACTCATTCACTGTTGAGACATGAACGAGCGCCGACGTCGCAAGCATTATCAGGAACGACAGCGAAATCTTGAGTCCGAGCAGCTCCATGTCGATGTATTTTCTCCAGAAAACCGCAAGGTTGAGAATCACCAGCGGCAAGAGATATGCCGGCCAGCCGAAGAGCCCGCAAAAAACGTTGCTCAACACACGTCCGACCGCTCCGACCTCGCCGCCCGAGTCAGCCGCAACGAAAATAAAGCTGACCGCAATAAAAAGCGCCAGCATCAGTAAAAGGTACGGCAGGAGCTGGTGTATAAATTTTGCGGACTTAGGAGCCGCCGGAACAGCGTTCCGAATCGGTTCTCCGCGGCGTGGACTCCGGGTTCCGCCCTGCCCTGGCGATACCGACCTTGAACCGGCATCGGCAGGTTTCGGGACTGCCTCTGCATTTCCCTTCAGGTTTTTATTGTTGACCGCTTTTTTATTTTCAGCCATTTATTTTCCTTTCAATCGGTTACGAATTTTTAATATAAATACCGCACCAAACAGTTCAGCGAATTAATGCAGCGTTCCCTGCGGATAATAGACGTATGTATAGTTATTCAATTACTACCGCGTCGTGGAAAACCTTCTTTTGGCCATCGTATTCGACGTTAATGTCGTATTTGCCGGGCTCCCAATAGCATTCCTCGCCACCATATGTGTATTTATAAAATGTCCACGACCGTGTGATGATGCGTCCCATGAAAATATTCTGCCATCTGTAATTCTCTGTCTGCGGTATATCGTAGTAGAAAAGCTCATTGCCGTTCTCGTCATATATCTTCGGTCTCCCTCCGATAATGGTGGATGAACCCTTATAACGGTATAACCCGAAAACACACTTCGTGGTGACTGTAATAGTGAACTTCGTATCGTCCTCAGCGTCAATAACAGTGACTTCGGGCGAAACGCTGAATTTGAATACAGCCGCGTTAATCCCCTTGCATGCAACAAAAAGTATAGCCGTGGCAAGAATAAGAAATATACAGCAGATAATTATTTTCTTTTTCATACCGCCTCCGGCTATTATTCAAATATAAGCATATATGATTATTATATCATTCCGCTCCTGTTATTTCAAGTGCCGCCGGTAAATTTGCATTTTTTCCGGGTTTTCCCGCTCATTATCTGTCGGATAAGGCAACTCCCTTCCCATACATAAATTTTTCCGAACTGAGGTGATTCTATTGCGTTCCGCCGTGTCAAGAAGTATTTTTCTCGCGGCTGTCGGGTTTGCCTCGGGACTCGTCAACGGACTGCTGGGAGCCGGCGGCGGAATCATCTCGGTTTTTGCACTCGGGTATGTCATGCGCAACAGCAAATGCGACCGGCGCGACGCCTTCGCAAACACCCTCTGCATTATGCTGCCGCTGTCGGTCGTCTCGGTTGCCGGATATGCGCTGAACGGTGTGACACCGGACGCCCGGCTGAACACCCTTGCACTTCCCGCAATCGCCGGCGGTCTTGCCGGCGGCCTGCTGCTTGACAGAATTGACTCACGTTGGCTCAAGCTGATTTTCTCGGCTGTCGTCATCTGGTCGGGTATTTCAATGCTTATCCGCTGAGGGTTGCGCAAAAAACGTATGAAATCAATGAAAAATGTGCAGATTATTATCATCGGGCAGCGCGGCTCTATCTCCGCAGTACGCGGAAGCGGTACCGTCTGAAACCATAAGCGGGAGTTAAAAATTGATTGTTGAAATGATCGCCAGCTTCCTAATAGCAGCCCTCTCGGGCATGGGCGTCGGCAGCGCCGGGCTCTTCGTCGTCTGGCTGACCGTTGCCGACAACATGCCCCAGCTTGAAGCCCAGGGTCTTAACCTTTATTTTTTCCTCTTCTCCTCCTCAGCGTCGCTCATAATCCATCTGCGGAAAAGAAAAATACTCTGGCGCGTTGTGATTCTCATGACAATCTTCGGCGTCGCAGGAGCACTTATCGGCACTCTTCTCGCCGCTCACACGAATCCGTCGCTGCTCAGCCGTCTGTTTGGCCTTATGCTTCTTGCCTCGGGCGGCGCTTCGGCGTTCAGGACAATTGCTGAGTTCCGGAACAAAAAAACGTAAGCAACTCCAAGCTGTTTTAATCTTCGCGAGATCTGAAATAATTCAAAAATACCCTTTACAAGTCATAAAAGGTATGATATAATTTAATTTGCTAACATTGGCTCGGTATCCGGATCAAAGCCGCATGACGGCACTTCACCGGCCGGATTCTGTGTCAGTGCAATATTTTGAAAGGTGAATAAAAATGAACACACAGGAAAAACAGGCAATTATGGCGGAGTTTGCGACCCACGAAGGCGACACAGGCTCCCCCGAGGTACAGATCGCGCTGATCTCAGCCCGCATCAAGAACCTCACCGAACATCTCAAGGCTAACCCGATGGACCACCACAGCCGCCGTGGACTTCAGAAGATGGTCGGACACAGAAGAAATCTGCTGGGCTACCTCATGAACGTCGATATCGAGCGTTACCGCGCAATCATCGACAAGCTGAACATCAGAAAGTAAACTAATAATTGTTTGGAGTGACGAGCGGGATTTTTTGCCGGCTCCTCACTCCTCACTCTTTATTTGAACATACGGGAAAACCAGGTGCACTCCCGCGACGAAAAGCACCTATATCGCCCCGAGAAGGCGTCGTATACATGAACATATCTCACGACGGATTAGCAGTTAAATATGCGCCTTTTAAAGACGTATATTTAAGTGCTAAACCTCCGTGGGAATGAAATAAATCAAACGGAGGACATTCATTAATGTCAGAAAAAATCAGCACTGAAATGAAGTTTAAGAACTACAAGGTATTCAACTACACTCTCGCCGGCAGACCGCTGGTTGTTGAGTCAGGTAAACTCGCCGGACTCGCAAACGGTTCAGTACTCGTCAGATACGGCGAAACAGCAGTGCTCTGCTGCGCCACCGCGTCAGCCAAGCCCCGCGACGGCATCGACTTCCTTCCCCTCTCTGTCGACTTCGAGGAGAGAATGTACGCAGCCGGCAAAATCCCCGGCGGATATCTCAAGCGTGAAGGCAAGCCGTCCGAAAAGGCGGTTCTCGCCTCCCGCGTCATCGACCGCCCGATCCGCCCGCTTTTCCCGAAGGATCTGCGCAACGATGTATCCCTGATTCTCACCGTCATGTCTGTCGACCCCGACTGCTCGCCTGAAATCACCGCCATGATCGGTGCTTCAATCGCCCTCTCGGTCTCGGATATTCCGTGGAACGGCCCCATCGGCGGCGTCTTCATGGGTCTCTGTGATGGTAAACTCGTTGTCAACCCGACCGACGAGCAGCAGAAGAAATCTGACCTGCAGCTCACCGTCGCCGCGACGATGAAGAAGGTCGTCATGATCGAGGCCGGCGCCAACGAAGTAGACGACGACACAATGTACAACGCAATCATGATTGCCCACAAGGAGATCAAGGATCTGCTCGGCTTTATCAATGCTATTGTAGACGAGATAGGCAAGCCGAAGTTCGAATATCCCTCCTGCGAGCTTGACCATGACATGTTCGACAAGGTTTTCGCTTTCTGCGAAAAGGACGTCATGTTCGCGCTCGACACCGACGACAAGAACATCCGCGACGCCAGAATGGTTCCGATCCAGGACGCTATTCTCGAGAAATTTGGTGAGGAATACCCCGATCTTCCCATCCAGCTTCCCGAGCTGGTCTATAAGATTCAGAAGAAGATCGTCCGGCGCTGGCTGCTGGTCGACAAAAAGCGTGTCGACGGCCGCCGTATGGACCAGATAAGAGCCCTCTCTGCCGAGGTCGGCATCCTTCCCCGTGTTCACGGCTCAGGACTGTTCACCCGCGGCCAGACCCAGGTGTTAACCGCCGCCACGCTCGGAACCCTGTCCGAAGCCCAGATGCTCGACGGAATCGACAATGAAACTTCAAAGCGCTATATGCACCACTATAATATGCCGGGTTACTCCACTGGCGAAGCAAAGTCAATCAGAAGCCCCGGCCGCCGCGAAATCGGCCACGGAGCTCTCGCCGAGAGATCCTTAGTTCCCGTTCTTCCCTCCGAGGAGGAGTTCCCCTACTCGATCCGCCTGGTCTCTGACGTCGTATCTTCCAACGGCTCGACCTCGCAGGGCTCTGTCTGCGGCTCAACCCTTGCGTTAATGGACGCCGGTGTTCCGATCAAAGCTCCTGTCGCCGGCATTTCCTGCGGCCTCATCACCGCTGAGGACGGCAGCTGGGACACGATGCTCGACATTCAGGGACTTGAAGACTTCTACGGCGATATGGACTTCAAGGTAGCCGGAACCCACAAGGGAATCACCTCTATCCAGATGGACCTCAAGATCGACGGACTCACCCCCGAGATAATCAAGAAGGCTTTGGCCGACACACACACGGGCCGCGATTATATCATCGATGAAGTAATCCTCAAAGCCATTCCGGCTCCCCGTGCCGAGGTCTCAAAGTACGCTCCCAAGATGACTACCCTGCACATCGACCCCGATAAGATCCGCGAAGTCATCGGCAAGGGCGGCGCCGTCATCCAGAAGATAGTTGCCGACAGCGGCGCCAAGATCGATATCGAAGACGACGGAACAATCGTTATTGCCGCCATAAACGGCGAGAGCGCCGAAATGGCAATCGCCGCAATAAAAGCCATCGTCTTCGAGCCCGAGGTCGGGGCCATCTACACTGGCAAAGTCACCGGCATCAAGGAATTCGGCTGCTTTGTCGAATACGCTCCAGGCAAGGAAGGCATGGTCCACATCTCCAAGATCGCTCCGACCAGAATCGAAAAGGTCGAGGACGTCTTAAAACTCGGAGATATCGTCAAGGTTAAATATATCGGCCTCGATAAGAAGGGCCGCATGGACTTCTCAATTAAGGACGCAAAATAAGAGAGGGATACGTCGGGGGCGCTGCCCCCGTACCCCTGCCCAAGGAAACTTTTTGAGAAAAGTTTCCTTGGGAATTCTTCAAAAACTTTTTATATTTTCATCTCCTATTTTTTTAGATTCCGTCCAATTTCCCCGCCATTACAACCGCCTAAGAGGCCCGCTGATATACGCTTCACCTTACCGCTCGCCTGAAGTTGCGGACTAAACTTTCGGTTCAGTGTAAGTAGTATGATTAAACCGACGGCGGGCACCTCGATATTACACTAAATATTGTATATCGGGAGCAAACCCGATAGACGGCAGGAGGGGGTCACAAGGGTGAACCGCGCGGTTCACCCTTGGCACGATTCTCTGGTACTCTCTTATCGTGTAATAAGAGAGTACAAAACGCATCCTCGCATCCTCGCATCCCCGCAACCTCGTCTTCAAAGTTCATACCGCCGGATATCATCCGGTAAATAACTTTTGTCTTCTTTTTAAGGTGCCCCGCACCGTGAATTTATGAAAGGAAGTATAAACGATGAACAGCCGCGAACCCGGTCACATCCCCCAGCAGCCCGGATCAGGGCGCGCCGCACGCCTGCGCCGCAGAAAAAGGAAACGCATCGCGCTGTTTGCCTCCTTTGCGGTTATAATTTTACTTATCGCGCTGGCCGTCGTGCTGCTGGCGCTCGAAATCGCCGAAGCCTCCGGAAAACTGAAAGACAATAACGGCGGCGACGAAACAACGAAGAATCCCGAAGATACCTCTGGCGGCTCGCTTAAAGACAATTATATTGCCGCAGAAGGCACTTACAGTATAAACGAAGGCGCGCTTATACTCGTCAACTCGGACCACGAGTACGTTTTCCCGACAACAGACAGACTTGCGAACGTATATGACTCGCGCACAAAGGACGCCTCAGGCAACTATTCCTATATGTGCTCCTTTAATACCATCCGTATGGACAAGACCGCCCTCACTTCTCTTAACAAGTTCATGGACGCTTTTTATGCCTCCACAAAGAACGAGTACGCTCTTGTCTCTGACGCCTACCGCACATATGACGAGCAGGCCGCAAAAAATTCTGAAATCAAGGCCGGATTCAGCGACCATCACACCGGGTATCTGGTATCGGTAAAATTCTATGAAAACAAAGTCAGCTACACGTCCGACAACTCGACCAAGTTCGCCGACGCATATACCTGGCTGAACACTCATGCCGCAGAATACGGTTTTGTGCAGCGTTATCCCTCAAGCAAATCGGCCTCAACCGGCGTCGCCGACTACACCTACTGCTACCGTTATGTCGGCATGGCGCACGCCACATATATAAACGCCAACGGCCTCTGCCTTGAGGATTATGTAAATCTTTTGAAAACCTCATATAACTATGGCGGAGAACACCTTAAAATCACCGACGCTAAGGGCGTTAACTACGAAGTATATTACATTCCGAAATCTTCCACCATATACGTGCCGGCGTCAAGCGATGGATATGAGATATCCGGCGACAACGTAAGCGGATATATTGTAACTGTCACACTGAACTGAGAAGGCAGGTGAGGGCCAGTGTCAAAAATCAACCCGGCGGATGCCGAAACGGCGCGCTGCCTTGAAATCCAGCAAAAAGCGGCGGCGAGTACGCGCTTTTGCGACAGGCTTTTTGTCATACTCTGCGCTTCTCTCATCTCTGTTTTCGGAATACTCATCTGGGTCCTGCCGAAATCGGATTTTTCACCCGACGAAAATCGCTCACTCACTCTCTTTCCTGAATTTTCTCTCGAAACGCTGACCGACGGTAAATACACCTCTAAAATAGGCAGTTTTTACTCCGATCAGTTCCCGCTGCGCAAGTATTTCGTCGGACTTAAGGCCATCTCTGAGCTGGCGCAGCTCAAGATGCAGAACAATAATGTCATCCCCGCGAAGGATGGAAACCTTATAAAGCGCCTTGAGTACAGCGACTACACTACAGCCGAAGAAAACCTTGCGGCGATTGCCGGCTTCCGTGACGCGCTCAACTCTGCCGGAATTCCGCTGACCGTGGCTTTCGCTCCCCGCTCTGTCGATGTGCTTGCGTCATATCTCCCCCCGCTCTACGGCAGCAGCCGCTCGGACGGCATATGGTCAGTGATAAAAAACTCCGGATTAGATAATGTCGATCTGCGTACATCCCTTACCTCTCTGGCAGAAGAAGGGCAGTATGTATGGTACAGGACCGACCACCACTGGACCACGCTCGGGGCATATGAAGCATACACCGTGCTTGCCGGTCAGCTCGGATACTCCCCGAAGCCTGTATCGTATTTCACGGTTGAGCACGCTTCGGATAAATTCCTCGGCACCACATACTCAAGTTCTGGAATGAGGTGGACCAGCCCCGACAGTATTGATTTTTATCGTTTTACGGGCGACGATAAGTTCACAGTCAAAAATATGCTGACCGGGGAAACCTTAAACGGTTTATACAAACTCTCCTGTCTTGATACAAAGGACAAATACAGCGCCTTCCTCGGTGAAAATCAGGGATATATACGCGTGATGACAACCGACAGCGCAGCCGTTTCAAAAAAGCCTACTCTTCTTATCATCAAAGACAGCTATCTACACTCCCTTGCTCCCTTCCTCTCAATTCACTTTAATCTTGAAATTATAGACCTGAGATATTATAAAGGTTCAGCTGCTGCTCTAATTAAGGAAACCGGGGCCGACGCGGTGCTGATTCTCGTCGGAGCCGACAGCCTCGCGACATCAAGCGACCTGACGAATCTGCGCCTGGGTCTCTCCTCAATAAAATAAGAATAACCGCGGCATACGGTGCACGCCGCCTGCCGCGGGCAGCTTTTATTCTGAAACGGGTATCATACCTAAATTTCCGAGAAATAATAAACCTGAAAAGAAATATATCTCACCAATAATTCAAAGCGAATTTCAGGAAAGGACATAATAAAATGAAAACCCACTTCAGAAGCAGCAGATACCTGCCCAAAAAACTGCACCGTCCCTATGTCAGGAACCGCGTTTCCTTCACATCACAGCTTTACCCTAACGAACACTCCTCACGCTCGCTCCTCAGCGCGGGAGCCTCGGGCAGCTTCAGTATTAAGCTTTTACCGCTTATCGCGGCACTCGGCTGTGCTGCGGCGACATTAATCATCGTATCAAAGATTAAAGCATATTTTGAATAATATTCTGTAATGCTTTTGCGAAGCGACAAAGCAATTCTCGAAAAGCGACCGTAACCTGGCGATGCAAAAACATCGCCTTTTTTAAGCAGAAAGATAAGGTTATATTTATGAAAAGAATCAACAAAACCGCTGTCTCCGCCGTTACGCTGATAGTTTTCTGTTGTGTTGCGATGGCTCTTATAGACACGTTTTTATCCCCTCCTTATTTTTTAAAATCATTGTACAAGGCCGCGCTCTTTTTAATCTGCCCTGCGGTTTGGATAATAATAACCCAAATAGGCGGGTGGAAGCAGCTTTTTATTCCCTCTAAGCGCGGACTCCTGACCGCACTCGGCATTGGATTTGCCGTATTCATTATAATTTTCGGCGGGTATTTTCTTATCGGCAGCTTTTTCGACCTCTCGGGCATCACGAAGTCGCTGACCTCAAAAATCGGTGTGGACAAAGACAATTTCCTCTTCGTCGCCCTGTATATTTCCTTAGTCAATTCACTGCTGGAGGAATTTTTCTTCCGGGGGTTCGCATTCACAACGCTGCTTAAGTCTTCCTCCCGGACATTTGCCTACATATTCAGCGCCCTCGCCTTCTCGCTTTATCACGTGTCGGTCATGATCGGCTGGTTCGGCCTGCCGCTGTATTCGCTGATACTCATCTCACTCTTTGCCGGCGGGCTGATATTCAACTATGCCCGCGAGAAATCCGGAAATATCTACATCCCCTGGATGATCCACATGTTCGCAAACTTCGCGATCAACGGAATCGGGCTGATACTCTTCTCGGCGGTGTAACAAAACTCATATAAAAAGCATCTCCCGCGGATAATATCCGCGGGAGATGCTCTTTATTAATTTTCCCTGTAATCCGGATTTGTCGATGTCATCGCAAAAATCTGGTAACTACCGGCCTTTGTACTGAAACTTGTAATGGCAAAGCCCAGTTTCTGTGTTGTAAAATTCATATTTTCTTTGTTGAATACGTCATATATGCCGATATAGAACATATAACCTTCATCGTATTTATAATATCCGGATTCGTCATATTCAAGTCCGGTTCCGGTCATAGTACTGACATTTAGTGACATGAAAAGCATCAGAAAGTAATTAAAGAAATTTTCGTCTTCTGTATACATATGCACATATATGTCAAGCGGAAGCTCTTTCCCGTCCTTACCATACTTCTTAGTGCACTCAAGGTAATAATAATCGTAATCATTTGAGCCGGCGTAGGTTGCTTTAACGGTATCCCCGTCAGTAATCTGCTGAACTGTTTTTGTCTTGGCGGAGTTCTTTTCATTGACTACTTTCTCAAATATCCACCACTTCAACTCAACATATTTGTCAAACCAGTTTCTCACCGTCATCCGGTTTTCCTTAAGATCGTTCACTTTGGCAATCGGAATTGAGAAGTTCAGGTTCTGCCCCTCGGACGCAGTAAGGGTGTTGATGCCGATTACGAATCCCTTGGCGCTTACCAGAGGACCGCCGCTGTTCCCGTGCGAGATTGCAGCTGAGGTCTGAATATAGTACTGCCCCTCGATTTCACGTTCAACAGTCGAAACAAGACCGGTTGTGAATGTACCGTCAAGTCCGAGGGAACTGCCGATTGCATAAACCACATCGCCCTTTACCGGCGATGTCGTCGCGAATTCAAGAAAATCCGGCGTCTCACGGTTGATTTTTAATATTGCAAGATCGATCTCCTTGTCAAACGACACAACTTCAGTAACGTCACAGATTGTGCCGTCCTCGAGCTTTATCTTTATTTCATATGCATCCTCGATGACATGGTAGTTGGTTACGAGAGTGCCCTTGTTATCAATGAAGAAACCCGAACCGGTCGCCCACTCGACATTGTTGCGTCTGTATGTATTGACTTCGACAGTAGCCGGGCTGATAAGCTTTGCCACCTCTGTGCTGGTCAGCTCGCGGCGTTCCCATTGCGCCGTCACTTCAGTGTCGGCCGTGACATTTGAAAAATCCTTGTCCCAGACAACCTGCGCCATTAAATACTTTTCAACTTTGGGAGCCTTCGCCGACCCGCCCTCGACTATTATCTGGCTGAGCAGCTCATTCTCGGTTGTTGTTCCGCCGTTCAGATTGAACGTCACTGTGTAGAGCTTCTTCCACTTAGCACTAACAGTCGTATCTTCGCTGACCGTCTCAATCTGCTTATCCCAGCCGTCGAAGACATAGCCCTCGCGTGTCGGGTCAGCGGGATAGGCCACTTTCTCTGATGAGGTCTTAAGCTGTGTTGTGTTGTCGTCTTCCTTATCCGGGATCGCGTCAAAGGTGACAGTATAGAGTTTATCCCAGAGCGCGCTCACGGTTATATCTGTTTCGGGGGCGCCGAACTCCTTGTCCCAGCCGACGAAAACATACCCTTCCCTTTTAACTTCTGGGGCGGTGACAGCCATTTCATCTTTTTCCTTGTACACAGCGGTCGATTCACCCGAGATAAAGGAACCGCCGTCAGGATTGAAAGTGACGTAGATTTCATTGCATCCGGTAAGAATGAAGCAAAGCATTATCAGTGAAAGAACCAGAATCAACGCCGGGGAACAAAATTTCTTCATAAAATTACCTGACTTTATAGTATTAGGAACACTGATATAATATCATAACATCTGCCGGATGTCAACAAAAACAATGTTTATATTTAATAAATATGTCGGCGTGATATAAGTTATATTAGTTAATTATTACGACTTTATCATGAGTTCGTTTGAACGCGGTAATTACACTGATTAGTATACAGTGCTAATAATAACAAATTTATTTCCTGATGCAACACCAAATTTTATGTCAGCCTGGCTGTTCCGTATGCTTGTTTTTTCATTACCGAATACAGCCGAGTCAATCATAGAAGTATCACTTCCGGCAGGCAGGGCTACTAAAAACAGCTGATAATCTGCAAAATTATATTTATTGGATGAAATAAATATTCCGACGTCCAGCGAATACGAAGTATAATTTTCTAGCTTTAAGCGATATATAAAATATTTTCCGTATGGAATAATACTGATCTCATTGTATTGAAGTGCTTTCGTATAAAGAAAATACCCATCTTTTAACTGAAGAAAAATTGGTTTCTCAAGGAATGACAGCACGCAATCATCGAGGAACTGGCTGCTTTCTGAATAGAAATACGCATACAAATCATATGTAAGTTTTTTTCCGCTTGAGTCGCTTCTCCTGTTATAACTGGATATATAATAAAAGTCCCAGTCATTGAAATAGCTGTATCTTCCCTTAACGGTCTCGCCGTTCCCGATTCCCTGCAGATGGAATTCGTCCGTTGTGCCAGAAAGCTTTGTTTCAGCGTCCTCGCTGACCATTTTTTCAAACATCCAGTACTTGATATCGTTATATTTGCCCGACCAGGTGTTAACCGACATGCTGTTTGTTTTGAGCTGCTTGATCTTAGCCGCCGGTACTGCAAAGTTAAGGTTCTGCCCGTCGGCTATGGTCAGCGTGTTGACGCCTATGACGAACCCTTTGGAATTCACAAGCGGCCCGCCGCTGTTTCCGTGCGATACTGACGCAGAGGTCTGTATATATGTCTGCCCTTCGAATTCACGCGATACCGTTGAAACAAGCCCGGAACTGAAAGTCCCTTCAAGTCCGAGTGAGCTTCCGATCGCATATACCACCTCTCCCTTCTCGGGAGTCGTCGTCATAAGCTCAAGACAATTGGTGCCGCTTTTGTTTACCTTGAGAATGGCCAGGTCAAGTTTTTCATCAAATGATATTACGTTTGTTACCATCGCGTATGATCCGTCCGCAAATTTTACCTTGATGGCGTAAGAGTCTTTAATAACATGATAATTTGTAACCAGGGACCCTGAGTTGTCAATGAAGAATCCGGTGCCTGTTGACCATGGTGCATTATTCCAGCGGTAAGTGCTGACCTCGACCGTGGCAGGGCTGATAAGTTCTGCAATCTCGGTGCTGGTCAGGTCCCGTCTCTCCCAGATTGCGCTGACATACAAATTTTCATGTATCTCGGAAAAATCCTTATCCCACTTTACCGGCTTCATGTACTTAATCTCCACGGCCGGCGCTTTTGCCGCCTCGCCCTCGACAATCGTCTGACTCAGCAGTTCTTTTTCTTCAGTCGTCCCGCCATTAAGGTTAAATCTGACGTTATAGAGCTTTTTCCACTTTCCCGTGATTATAGTATCCTCGCTGACGTTTACGACATCGCTGTCCCAGCCGTCAAAAACATATCCCTCGCGTGTCGGGTCAGCCGGATAAACGACCGTGTCGGACGAAGTAAGCGTCTGTGCCGACGCCATGTCGGTCTCCTCCTCCGCCACCGGGTCGAAGGTCACGGTATAAAGTTTATCCCACATTGCGTTGACAGTGATATCCTCCTGTGGGTTGCCGAATTCGCCGTTCCACCCGCGGAACAGATAGCCGTCCCTGGATACATCGGGGGCAGTGATTTCAATCTTGCCGTCATAAAGAGCCGTCGAATCTCCCGCGACAATATTTCCGCCGTCGGGATTGAAATACACCACGGCTTTAACGCAGCCACCGAATAAGCACGCTGAGACAACAGCCATAACCAGAGCAGCAAACGCCAGCGATTTTTTCATAACCGTTACTCCTGATAAAAAACATGTCGGGGTTAGAGTATCCTCAAGTCCGGCAGAAAAATAAAAAAGGTACTGTCAAGTATATTTTCCGGACTCCCTTAATAATACCATTTTTATTTTTACTTGTCAATATTTACTTAGACTATTTATACCGTTTATACCGCTTTGTTCTATCGGGCTTCAGCTGATGTCTGCTGTGCCGAACTCGAACATTCGGTTCACCGCTGCCCTCAGCTGCGGGTAAGAGGAAAGCGTCCTGTCACGCTCTGCGATTGCGCGCGCGGCTTCAAACGCCGAATTCATAAGGCCACTGTCATCGCACAGGTCAGCCAGTCGGAACTTCACTCCGCCGCTCTGCCTTATGCCCCCGCCCGACGCGTTGCCGAGGAAGTCGCCGGGTCCACGCATTGCGAGGTCGGTTTCGGCGATAACGTAACCGTCGTAAGTTGTTCGCATCGTCTCAAGCCTTTTCTTTGCGCTTTCACCCTCGGCGTCTGAGACGAGGATGCAGTAAGATTTCCTTTTCCCACGCCCGACCCGGCCGCGCAGCTGATGCAGCTGCGACAGCCCGAAACGCTCTGCGTTCTCGACTATCATCAGGCTTGCGTTTGGCACATTCACACCGACCTCGATGACTGTAGTCGAGACCAGCACCTGTATCTCCCCCGCGGCGAAGGACTGCATTATCTTTTCTTTCTCGGCACTCTTCATTTTCCCGTGGATCAGCTCGATTTTTAATTCCGGCATCCTCTCTGCCAGCTCCCGCGCGTATGTTTCGGCAGCTTTGATGGGCGGTTGCTTCTCGGAAGCGCCGTCGAGGTCGTGGAGGGTAATATCGGATAGGCTTATCTCACCTTCCCCGGCGTCGCTTTCTTCCTCTTCTATTGCCGGACATACTATATACGCCTGCCCGCCTTCCCCGGTAAGTTTCTTAATAAATCCGTCAATCCGCGGGCGAAAACTCTCATCGACCACAAAAGTATCCACTCTCTGCCGCCCCGGGGGCATCTCATCTACTTTTGAAATGTCAAGATCCCCGTACATAACCAGCGCCAGCGAGCGCGGAATCGGCGTCGCGCTCATTACCAGCACATGCGCCAGCTCATTCTTCCCTGCCAGCGCCGCCCTCTGGCCGACGCCGAAGCGGTGCTGCTCGTCGGTGACGACGAGACCCGGCGCCGCGAACTCAACGTCCCCGGTGAGCAGCGCCTGTGTGCCGATAACTATATCAAGCCTTGAGTCCCGGTTTTCCGCGGCGAGCGCCTCCTTGATTTTTTTCTTCTTCGCCGGCGCAGTTGCCCCGATAAGCAACTCACAGCCGATACCGAGCTGCGCGAAAACCGGCGAGAGGTCCATATAATGCTGTCGCGCCAGAATTTCAGTCGGCGCCATCAGCGCCGCCTGCCGGCCACTCTGTACGGCAATCAGCATTGCTGCGGCTGCGCACACGGTTTTCCCGCTGCCCACGTCCCCGACCACAATGCGTCTCATCGGCACTTCTTTTTCCATATCACGCCGTATCTCATTGATCACCCGCAGCTGCGCTCCGGTCAGTTTATACGGCAGCATCCGTGTAAGCGGTGAAATATCATTCTTAGCACATGGCACCGCGCCGCCGGCGCGCTGCTTCTGCCCTGTGACTGCGAGCCCCAATGCAAACATGAAAAATTCATTAAATATCAGGCGCCGCTTCGCAACAGCGAGCGATTTATAATCTTCAGGCTCATGTATATTCCGCAACGCATACATTAAGGTACACAGCTTGTTTTCGGTCCGAATATCTTCAGGAAGATAATCTGTCAGTTTGTCGGCCGCGAGCGACATCGCAGACTTGACATCCTTCGCCACCTGTTTCGGCGTCAGCCCCTCGGTCAGACGGTAAACCGGCACAAGCGATGGCAACTGCGTCCCCTCAACATACGGCTCAGCTGCCGGCGAATTCATCGTAAAACTTTTCCCCGACCGCTCCACCTTACCCCAGAACCTGAACATCGACCCGAGGGGGAACTTGTCCTTCAGGTAATTCTGATTGAAATAGGTTATCTGGCAGGCACCGCTCTCGTCGAACGCACGGAATTTGAGGATGTCCATCCCTCGCCGTATCCGCGATATTTTCGGCTCTGCTCCCACCGTGAGTATGACCGCGGTTTTCCCTTCTTCCCCCGCCTCGGCTAGCAGCTTTATCTCTCCCCGGTTCTCATAAGCGCGCGGAAAGTAAAATAAAAGGTCCTCCGCCGTCGACACTCCCGCCTTCGCGTAAGCCCCGGCGCGCGCTTCCCCGACCCCGTAAAGCGCCTTGACCGAAACATCCAAAACTCCCATACCGTACCTCCGGTAATTACTTCCTTTATTATAGACCACATCAGAATTATTGTCAAGCCGGGGACGGGGAACGGGAAATACGCGGCCTCTTGAAAGAGGCCTGGCGAGAACTTTTAATAAATATCTTACCACACAACGAAATAAACTGTACGTTAACGAATAGCGGCAGGTCAGTTGGGCCCCACATCCCTGCTGACCTGCCGGGACGCGAAGATAGAAAAAATAAACTGTAATATTATATACATTAACAATCGTGCGGACGCTTTTTGCAATGTGACCAGTGACGCGCAAAGAATTCGGACGTCAAACAATTAAAGCGAAACAATCCTGCGTGACCTGAAACCGGGTGTAAGCATACTCGGTGGCAAAACGGTAGAGAGCTTCTGACCGAACCGTTTTGCCCGCTGCACAAACCGGACACAGCCTATCCGCCGCTGCGCTGGCTATGCTGGCGCCGCGGCGGCAAAAGGAGGAGTCCGGAGAGGAACCATCGGTTCCTTTCCGCATGTTTCTCTGGTACTCTCTTGAGACGCATCAAGAGAGTACAAAAAACGCATCCTCGCATCTTTTAATAATTAAAGCCTGCCGCGGAATCCTGCGGCAGGCCTTATCATTTCTCTTATAGTACCAGCGTCGGCGGTGCATAAATGCGAGTTTTCATTTCAGCATCCAGCATGAAAAGGCTCTTGGGGTCTTTGCCGAACAGATCATACTTCTTTATATTGTTGTCGGCATTCTTTTCCTCCTCACCCTGTTCCTTGACAAACCAGTCGAGGAACTGCAAGGTGCGGAAATCCTTGACCTTGCTTGCCGCGTCGTAGATCGTGTTAATCGACGCTGTCACAAACTGCTCGTGCTCGAGTGACTTGATGAGCGGCGCCCTGAAGTCTTCATAGTTCATATTGGGAGCGGCTATTTCGTTAAAAATTACCGGCTCGGCATTGTTGAGAAGGTACTGCCGGAAAAGCAGGGCGTGATCGCGTTCTTCCTGGGTCTGGATAAAGAACCAGTTTTCATAACCGTCGAGATTATTATCAGCATAGTAGTTTGCAATGTCGAGGTAAAGATAAGCGGAGAAAAACTCCTTGTTCACCTGTTCGTTGAGGAGTCTGGCTACGGTTCTGTCAAGCATTTTCAGTTGTCCTTTCTTATTTTATATTATTATTTTTTTTTGCTGCGTCCGTGAGATTTGCAAGAAGTGTTCTGATGGCTTTTTCTGTGCGTTCGTCGGTCAGGTTTCCTGCGGCGTCGAATTTTGTGTTGGCGCTACCGATAAAAACCTCAGGCTTGTTTAGCGGTACAAGATTTAGGCAAACGCATACCTGGCGCAGATGATACTGCACCCGCGCTCCGCCGAGCATACCGAGGGAGGCGCTCATGATACCGAGGGGTTTACCCGCGAATGGAGAAACATCCTCACGTGATGCCCAGTCTAGTGCGTTTTTCAGGACTGGGGGTATCGAAAAATTATACTCGGGTGTCGAGATTAGTATTGCGTCGGCCTGGTTCAGCTTATCAATAAAGTTTCTCACAGATTCGGGCTATTCGCCTTCTTCAAGGTCTTCGTTAAAAAACGGGATTGCAGACAGATCTGCTATTTCAAGCACAGCTCCGGCCGGCAGCAACTTTCCGGCGGCTCTCAGCGCCGCTTTGTTGTATGAGTTGCGGCGCAGACTTCCTGTGAATCCAATTATCTTTATATCAGCGTCCATGTTTCTTACTTCCTTTCCCAATATTTCCTCGTGTCTGTAAATCATTATATCTGACTAACTTTATTATGTCAAGCGGCTCTTTTAAAGAATATTTTATAAATATATTGACAAACCCATAGTATAGTGTTATCATATTCGTCAGTTTCATAATAGTTAGCGATAAAACTATTAGCCGTAAAACTAATAAAGGAAGATAAAAATATGGACAGCGAAAAGGGCGAAATCGAAAAACAGTTCCGTGCTATTTTCCATATGCACATGTCCTGCGTCAGACGGGAATGCGATCGTCGCGGAATCAGCAATAAAGGTCATCCGCTGATTCTTTTTTTGCTGAGGAAAGAAGATAAAGCTTTTTCCCAACAGGAAATTGCGAGAAGTCTTGGCTTAAAGCCGCCGACAGTCGCTATTGCGATTAAGCGTATGGAGAAAGCCGGCCTCATCAGCAAAACTGCCGATAATACCGACCAGCGTTTCAACCGTATTACAATAACCGAAAAGGGCCGACAGGCGGTCGACAGTTCTAAAGCCGTTTTCGATTATGTAGATGAAGTGATGTTAAACGGCCTTACCGATACCGATTACAAACAGCTGCATGAGGTTTTCAGCCGCATAATCATAAACCTCGAATCCATCGGGGCGCATCCGTCCGGTTGTATGCAGGAATTCTGCTGCGATAATTCTGATAAGTCAAAGGGGAACAACTAGTATAGTATGATCAAACTTTTAAGGTACATGAGAACAAAAGAGTGGCTGCTGGTACTCGTCAGCGCGGCCTTCATAATCGCGCAGGTCTGGCTTGATCTGCGTCTGCCCGATTACATGGCGGATATCACAACACTCGTCCAGACCGAGGGGAGCCAAATGAAAGATATCCTGATTGCCGGCGGAAAGATGCTGCTCTGTGCACTCGGGAGCCTTTTATCCTCGGTGATAGTTTCCGGATTTGCAGCGCGCGTCGCCTCGGGCTTCGCCATGCGGCTGCGTGAGCTGGAGTTCAACCAGGTCGAGTCCTTCTCCATGAGAGAGATAAATAAATTTTCAACCGCGAGCCTAATAACCCGCTCGACAAACGACATTACACAGATTCAGATGATCATCGCGATGGGAATGCAGTCGCTGATCAAGGCGCCGATAACGGCTGTCTGGGCAGTTATGAAGATCGCCGGCAAGGGTAAAGAGTGGTCATTTGCGACAGCCGTCGCCGTTCTGCTGCTCGGCATAATGATCAGTATCATTACAGTTTTTGCCATACCGAAATTCAAGAAAATCCAGGGACTCACCGATAATCTCAACCGTGTGACGCGTGAAAACCTCACCGGCCTTCTCGTCGTACGCGCATACAACGCCGAGAAATACCAGGAAGATAAGTTTGACCGGGCAAATACCGAGCTCACTGAAAATAACCTCTTTGCCAACCGTATCATGGCAATCATGGGGCCCGGAATGTCCATAATCATGAGCGGGCTCAGCCTCTCGATCTACTGGATTGGAACATATCTTATAAACTCGGCGGGATTAATGGATAAAATCACGCTTTTCTCGAATATGGTCGTCTTCATCAGCTATGCGATGCAGGTCGTCATGTCGTTCATGATGCTCTCCATTATCTTTATAATGCTTCCCCGCGCGTCTGTCGCCGCAAAGCGTATCGGTGAGGTCATCGGTACTCAGCCAACGATTCTTGACGGCAAAATTAATGAGCCGCCAAGGGGAATTTCCGGCGAGGTGGAGTTCCGGAACGTCAGCTTCAAATACCCAGACGCAGCTGACTACGTGCTTGAAAACATCAGCTTCACGGCCCACCGCGGAGAGACAGTCGCCTTCATCGGGGCGACAGGCTGCGGCAAAAGCACCCTCATCAACCTTATCCCGCGCTTCTATGACGCCACCGAAGGTGAAGTTCTCATCGACGGCATAAATATCTGCGACTACAACCTTAATACATTGCACAACAAATTCGGTTATGTCCCCCAGAGGGCGGTGATGTTCTCGGGAACAATCAAGTCAAACGTCGCGTACGGCGACAACGGGAAAGGTGAATATTCAGTCTCTGACGTCAGCGATGCCACGGCTACGGCCCAGATCAACGACTTCGTCGAAAGCCTGACAGATAAATATGAGAGCGCTGTCGCCGAGGGCGGCACCAACCTCTCGGGCGGTCAGAAACAACGGCTCTCAATCGCTCGTGCAGTCTGCCGGAAGCCCGAAATCTTCATTTTCGACGATTCATTCTCGGCTCTCGACTATAAAACCGACCGTGCGTTGCGCACCGCACTAAAAAACAAAACCGACGGCGCAACAGTGTTCATCGTCGCCCAGCGTATCGGAACGATACGTGATGCCGATAAAATTATCGTCATCGAGGATGGCAGAATTGCCGGTATGGGCCGGCATGATGAGCTGATGAAGAGCTGCACAGTCTATCAGGAAATCGCACTCTCTCAGCTCTCAAAGGAGGAACTGGCATAATGGCAAATAACGAATATACGGTTGGCCAGAATAAAGATGTGCATCAGCCCCGCCGCATGGGACCTGGAGCAGGTCCGGGGCCGGGCGGTCCCGGGATGATGGGGCGTCCCGGTGAGAAGCCGAAGGATTTTAAGAAGATCATGGGTAAGCTCATTAAGTTTTCGAAACCTCAGCTGCCCTTTATAATCGCGGCAATCATCTCTGCTGCCGCTGGGTCGATGCTGACGCTGATCGGTCCCGACAAACTCAAGGAAATTACAAACCTCATAACCTCGGGTTTCATGACAGGCATTGACGTAGGTGCGGTGGAGAAAATCTGCTGGACGCTTGTTGTTATTTACGGTGCAAGCGCCCTGCTCTCCTTCTCTCAGAGTTTCATTATGGCGACAGTAACCCAGATCATCACAAAGAAACTCCGCGGCGGCGTGTCGCACAAGATCAACCGTCTGCCGGTCTGGTATTTTAATAAAACATCGTACGGTGATGTACTCAGCCGTGTCACGAACGACGTCGATGCCATCGGCCAGACTCTCAACCAGAGCGTCGGGACTCTCGTTTCTGCGGTCACCCTGCTCATCGGTTCGCTGATCATGATGCTTTTAACCAACGTTATACTTACACTGGCAGCGATAAGCGCTTCTATTATCGGCTTTCTTCTGATGTCACTCATAATGTCTAAATCTCAGAAATACTTTATCAGGCAGCAGAAAAACCTCGGCGCAATGAACGGACACGTCGAGGAAATCTACGCCGGTCACAATGTCGTCAAAGCCTATAACGGTGAACGTGAAGCCAAGAAAAAATTCGATGAAATAAACGCTAACCTGCGCGACAGCGCTTTCAAATCTCAGTTTATGTCCGGGTTTATGATGCCGCTGATGACATTTATCGGAAACTTCGGATACGTGGCGGTCTGTGTCACCGGTGCGCTGCTCGTTTTGAACGGCTCGATCACCTTCGGTGTCATTGTCGCCTTCATGATTTATATCCGCCTCTTCACCCAGCCTCTCTCACAAATTGCCCAGGCTGCCACCAGCCTGCAGTCGACGGCCGCAGCCGGCGAGCGCGTCTTCGAGTTCCTCGAGGAGGCCGAAATGGAGAACGAAAGCAGAAAAACCCGGCGTCTTGAATCCGTCCGCGGTGAGGTCGAGTTCAGAAACGTAAACTTTGGTTACGAGGACAGCGACAAAACTGTTATTCACAATTTCTCGGCTAAAGCGCTGCCCGGTCAGAAAGTTGCCATTGTCGGCCCGACCGGAGCTGGCAAGACTACCATGGTCAACCTGCTCATGCGCTTCCACGAGATAAAGAACGGCTCGATTCTCATTGACCACACACCGATAAGCGAACTGACGCGTGAGAATGTCCACAACCTCTTCTGCATGGTTCTTCAGGACACCTGGCTGTTTGAAGGTACCATCCGTGAAAATATCGTTTACTGTAAGGAAGGAGTCAGCGATGCCGACGTGGAGAAAGCCTGCCGTGCGGTAGGAATTCACCACTTCATCAAAACCCTTCCGAAAGGATACGACACCGTTCTCGGCGACGAAACCAGCCTCTCGGCCGGCCAGAAGCAGCAGATCACAATTGCCCGCGCGATGATCCAAAACGCGCCGATGCTGATTCTCGACGAGGCGACAAGTTCGGTCGACACAAGAACTGAAGTACAGATTCAGCACGCCATGGATAAACTCATGGAAGGCCGTACCTCCTTCGTCATCGCTCACCGCCTCTCTACCATCAAAAACGCCGATATAATCCTCGTAATGAGGGACGGCGACATAGTAGAGAGTGGAAACCACGAAGAACTGCTCAGAAAAGGCGGCTTTTACGCCTCGCTCTACAACAGCCAGTTCGAAACAGCATAAGTTAAGGGTTACGCTGGGGGGAACTCCTTTCGAAGGAGTTCCCCCCAGACCCTCTTCAGGAACTTTTCAACTATTGGCCAAACCGCTGGTCAAAACAACTCTATGCGATAAGAACTGCGGCGCCATGAAACCGGGTGTCAACATACTTGGTGGCAATACGGTAGACTCCTCTGACCGAACCGTTTTGCCCGCTGTACAAACCGGACACAGCCTATCCGCCGCAGCGGCAAAAAGAGGAGTTCTCAGAGGAACCATGCGGTTCCTCTGAGCGCGCTTCTTTCGTCTATTTCTTCCCGCGCCGGAAGAAATGGACACCGCATCCCCGAATTAAAAGTTGGATAACGTCTTATAAACATTACCCATTAATATAAAAAGCAGGTTTTTCAACCTGCTTTATTTTTATGCCCCTGCCGCAGCCGCGGCTATCGCCGTAAAAATGATAACCATGATAAATATGATATATAAAATCACTAATGCTGCACTTACAATAACAGATATAAGCGCACCCTTGCCGGCGCTCTTTGCCCGCAGCGGCGTTTCATCCTTCCATATCAGATAAAGAATAAGCCCGGCAAGCGGAAAGAAAAATCCGAGTATAGCATAACCGATGTCTGAGGCGTCATGCTTCGCGGGGGTTGTGTCTGCAGCCTTCAGTGAGCAGCCGCAGCTTATGCAGACGACCGCCGCGTCGTAAACCTCTTTCCCGCAATGAGGACAGTAAGCCATAATATTTCTCCGCCCTTCTGTTTAAAAGTTTGAATAATTAAAAGATCCCTCTTTGATGACCGAAAAAAGGAAGAAAAAATATATAAAAAACATTATAATATAAAAAATAACCTGAACAATCACGCCGATGAGGGCGCCTTTGCCGGCGCTCTTGGCCCGCAGCGGCGTTTCATTTTTCCAGACAAGATAAAGAATAAGACCTACAAGCGGGAAGAAAAATCCAAGAATTCCGTATCCGGAATTGGGGGAGTCATAAACTGACGGCGCTTTGTACTGATTCTGATTTACCGAGCAGCCGCAGTTGACGCAGATAACCGCCGCATCATTTAATTCCTTTCCGCAGTGAGGACAGTAAGCCATAAGTAACCCTCCGATTAATTTGATAATTGCCGATTATATTATAGTTGATGCCCTGAGGGAAAAAGCAGGCTTTCACCTGCTTTTCCCTATCCTGACAACCCTATGTTATCTGGCGTTAAGGATTGCGTTTAACTGAGCCTTTGCCAGAAAAACGAAGAAACAATGAAAATCATAAAACAAAAATACAATTCCGCAGCCCGAAAGAATCCCGGTATAAAACCTTCTGTAATTCTTGCTTACATACGACGTTTTGAGCTGTATGAATCCGTCGATAAACGCCGGGAGCTGAAGCGGCAGGAAAAGCCAGTACGGAACATGGCGGAAAATTATAAGCGCAGCAATTCCGACGAAATAACCGGCGGCAATTCCCGTACACCTGGCACACAACGGCAGCTGCTTACCGCGGATAAAAAAAGATCTGTCAGGCCGCTGATGGCACATGAACGAAATCTGAAGGAATTTTCTCCAGGTCAATGAATTATCATTCCAAACAGATTGCTGTACGCGGATGCAAAGAAAGCAAAGTAAATGATATCAACGATTATTCCCAGAATGAACCCGACCAGAGCTCCTATACCGACGCTCTTTGCCTTCTTGGGAGTCTTATCTCTCCAAACAAGGAACAGAATCAACCCGACAATTGGAATACAGAAACCAAGGACACCGAATCCGAAGCTTGGGGCATCATATGTAGTTGGTGCCTGATACTGATCCGGTTTTATGGAGCAGCCGCAATGAACGCAGACGACCGCTTCATCGTTAACTTCCTTACCGCAATGCGGACAATAAGCCATAAGTATTCCTCCACAGTAAAATTTCTGATGATATATTACCATATTTACGAAAAGATGTCAAGCCCCCCGTCGTTCCGGTTTATCATGTAATTTGTTATATGTATTGCCCGGTGACTTAAAAAGTATAGTTGCAACAAAAAAAACACGTAAATTCGGCACGTACATTATTGAGGAATAATCTTGATTTATATGGATTTTTCATAAAACAAGTCTATTTTTAATTGTTTTTTTTACATCCATATGTTATAATACTTTCATTATGCTTTTTCCATGACAGCCATCCATGTTTCAGATCATAACTGTTAAACAGTAAATGATAAACTTCATAGGAGGAATATTATGTTAAGGAACACAAAGCCCCGCAGGCTTGCTCTCCTTATCGCCGTGGTCTTTATTCTGACATCGATCCCGATGATAATGCTGTCAGGTTGCGAAGAAACCATAGGCGCGACAGGCGGAACGGGTGCCATAGGCGCAGCCGGAGCTACGGGCGCAACCGGAGCTACGGGCGCAACCGGAGCTACGGGCGCGACAGGCGTTGCAGGTGCGGACGGAGCTGCAGGCGCAAAGGGAGCAACCGGCGCAACTGGTGTAACTGGCGCGACAGGTCCTGCCGGTCTTAACGGCGGCGCAACAGGCGCGACCGGCGCAACAGGTGCCACCGGTGCCACGGGCCCCGTAGGTATCGGCCTCACCGGAGACAAAGGTGCCACAGGCGCGACAGGAGCTACAGGTGCCACTGGCATTGCCGGGCCTACAGGAGCTATCGGACCCACAGGCGCAACCGGCGCCACCGGTGCTACTGGAATTCCCGGTCCCGCCGGAGTTATAGGACCCACAGGCGCAACTGGTGCCACAGGCGTAACCGGTGCCACAGGCGCTACAGGTGCCACTGGCATTGCCGGTCCTACAGGGACTGTCGGACCCACAGGCGCAACCGGTGCCACCGGTATCACCGGACCTACAGGAGATGTCGGACCCACAGGCGTAACCGGTGCCACAGGTGCTACTGGAGTTCCCGGTCCCGCAGGAGTTGTCGGACCCACGGGCGCAACCGGTGCCACAGGCGCTACCGGTCCTGCAGGAGTTGTCGGTGCCACAGGCGCTACCGGTCCTGCAGGAGTTGTCGGTGCCACAGGCGCTACCGGAGGAGTTGTCGGTCCCACGGGCGCAACCGGTGCCACAGGCGCTACCGGTCCTGCAGGAGTTGTCGGTCCCACGGGCGCAACCGGTGCCACAGGCGCTACCGGTCCTGCAGGAGTTGTCGGTGCCACAGGCGCAACAGGTCCCACAGGCGCTACCGGTCCTGCAGGAGTTGTCGGTCCCACGGGCGCAACCGGCGCGACAGGCGCTACAGGAGCTACAGGAGCTACCGGAGCTACAGGCATCGCAGGCCCCATGGGACCTGTAGGCCCGGCTGGTATTGCCGGCCCAACAGGCGCAACTGGTGCTACAGGAGTTGTCGGTCCTACCGGCGCAACCGGCGCGACAGGTGTTGCAGGATCAAGTACGGGCATGCTCGTCGCATATTCATCAGGTCTTCCGGTAAACTTAACATCATTAGCAGGCGGACTCACCGGTTATCCTGCATTCATTGGGTTCGGAAGCAGCGCACAGGGCCAATATGTTCTCGGGCCGTCCATTGATCTGACAGGCGGACCAGGTATTAATATTAATTATGCGTTCAGCGTACCTAAAAACGGCATAATCACTGATATTTCCGCTTTCTTCAGCACAACCCAGGCGCTTGCCTTGATTGGCACAACAGTCACCGTAACAGCTGCTTTGTACAAGGCGTCTGAAGGCAGTAATATATTTACTGCCATTCCCGGAGCTTATGTAAATATGTCTCCACCATATACCGGAATAGTACCAATCGGTTTTCCTTGCTCAGGATATCAAATGGGACTTAGTATACCTGTTACACGGGGCGATAGACTACTCATGGTATTTTACATAAGTGCAGTTGGAGTTACCCTGGTCAACACCGTTTCTGGTTACGCAAGCGCTGGTATAGTTATACAATAAATTTTAAAAGTAATTAATAAAAGGAACGCCGTGCTAAATGCGCGGCGTTCTCAATTTACAGTCAGACCAATAAAAGAGATTATAGGTAAAAAGTTTTCGTTTTCCTCGGTGCATTTATTCGCATACCTCAGGAACTTCAACTTCCTGTATTACACTAACCTCTGCGCTCTCAACGCGGCGTTCTACGAAGCTAGTAACTTTTATATGTAACCCGCAGCAGTCAACTTCAAAAACAGATCCGTCATCGGGTATTTCGGTCAGGCAGCTCATAGCCAGCCCGCTGAATGTATTTGCTTCGATCTCTTCAGGTATTTTAATTCTAAGCATCTCGCTGACCTCGTCGAGTTCGGCATTGCCACTGATGCGCCAGCTGTTCTCGCCGATCTTGACGATTTGTCCGTCGTCATCCTTAGCGTCATCCGACTCATCATAAATATTGCCGAGTATCTCTTCAATAAGGTCCTCCATCGTTACAATACCGATGAATTCTCCGTACTCTCCTATTACAATAGCCATATGATTCTGATTTTTCTGCATTTCGAAGAACAGTGAATCACATGTCACCGTGCCGGGCACGAAATACGGCGGTCTTATATAACCGCGAATCGGAACCTCGCGGCAGCTGCGCAGCGCAATTAGATATTCCCTAACCAGAAGCACGCCGATTATATTTTCAGGTCTCTCCTCGTAAATCGGAATTCTCGAGAAACCGCATTCACTTATAATTTTTACTGCTTCTTCAGAAGCGGTGTTTACTTCGATGCTTACAACGTCGGCGCTGCGTGTCATCACCTTTTTTGCTGTGTTGTTGCCGAATTCGAAAACATTGTCAATGATTTCGCCTTCCTTGGCGTCAATAGTTCCCGTTTCTTCACCGATGTCGACCATGAGCCTGATCTCGTCCTCGGTGACTTTTTCTTCTTTCTTTTTATCCTTAATCCCGAAAATACGCAGCATTCCGGCGGTCGAAACGGTAAGAAGCCAGATCACCGGCTTCATAACAATCGCCACACCGCGCACAACAGGAGACGTAAACCTGGCTACCTTCATCGGCGAGTGCATGGCAAGGCGCTTGGGTACAAGCTCGCCGAGCACAAGCGTGAAGAATGACAGAATAATCGTAATAACTACAACAGAAAGCGTGTCTATCGTTTCTACCGGCAGCGCCGTGAAACCCCTATCGTCGACCAGCCATTTCACCAGTCTGTCAGAAAAGTTCTCAGCAGCAAACGCGCTTCCGAGAAAACCGGCAAGAGTGATGCCGATCTGAATCGCCGACAGGAACGATGTCGGCTCCTCAACAAGTTTTAAAAGTCTTGCGGATGTTCTGTCACCTTCCTCAGCTTCTTTTTTCAGCTTGTTGGGACTGAGCGATACCACCGCGATTTCCGATGCCGCGAAAAACGCGTTTATAAGAATGAGTACCAGCTGCAGTAAAAGTTGTCGTCCTAAAGGACCGTCGTCCAAAATATCCCCTCCAGATATAATAAATTAATGCCTGTGGCATTTATAAGCCGGGGTAAATCATGTTACCGCACCGGCAATCAGGTCATAATAAGCCTGACCTATTTATTATACCATAAAAAGAGTTATTTTTCAATATCCATTATGGAACATATATTTACACTGTTACCATGCTGATTTTTAATTTATCATTTCCGACCTTAGAAAATCCAGTATCTTCTTTTCCTCCCGCGACACCTTCACCTGACTGAGTCCCAGGCTGTCGGCAGTCTCCTGCTGTGTCAGGTTGCGGTAATACCTGAGCAGTACAATCCGCCGCCAGAGCGGTTGCATTTTTGAAATCGACTGGGAAAGTGCGATGCTGTCAGACAACTTCTCAATTTCATTCTCCTCGTCGGCTATAGTGTTCTCAAGCGTCACTCCCTCGTCACCGAAAACAGTTTCGGAAAGCGAGGACACAGGCGTCATCGCATCAAGTGCGACAGCTGCGTCCTCAATACTAACCCCGCACGAAGACGCCAGCTCGCTGATATGTGGTTCGCGGCCCTCGTCAGTGATTATCCGGCTGCGTTCACGCATGAGTAGCATCCCGAGTTTTTTATAATTCCGGCTGACCTTGATTATTCCCGCGTCGCGCAAATGCCGGCGTATCTCGCCGACGATCAGAGGTACGGCATAAGTCGAGAAAGCGGTCCCCCTCATAACGTCAAACGAGTGGATCGCCTTAATCATGCCGATCATACCGATCTGTATCAGATCCTCGGTCTCTGTTCCCCTGTCGCGGAAGCGCACGGCAATGCTGCGCACGAGCCCTCCGTTAAGTTCAATCAATTTTTCGGCCGCAGCCTCGTCGCCGCGCTGCGCCCGCTCTATCAGCTCCCGGTTCTGCGAATAAATATCCTGTTCCTCAGCGGCGTTTCCCATATAACCTTCACTTTCTGCTGGCTGTGAGGGTTGTGCCCAGTCCACTGTGTCCTACAGCGGATATCTGCCATCCTCACTGGCAGTAAAGGCACAGCACTCACCGTTTGAAAGATTTATCTTTCAAACCCCCTGCCCCGGCTTCAGCATGTTTTTTTATGTATTATTTTCGCCTTTGCCGTTGAAATGCTTGAACATGATAACATTCGTACCTTTTCCGACCTTCGAGCTGACCCTCAGCTTGTCCATGAAACTTTCCATGACTGTGAAACCCATCCCGCTTCTCTCCCCCCCCGGGTCTGTGGTGAACAGCGGCTGCCTCGCGGCCCTGACGTCGGAGATACCGCACCCCCTGTCGCGTATCTCTATCCTCACGCTGTTACCCTCGAGAATTTTCACAGTCATAAATATCGTACCAACACAGTCGCGGTAAGCGTGTACAATACAGTTTGTCACTGCCTCCGACACCGCGCATTTTATATCCGCCAGTTCCGACGCCGCAGGGTCGAGCTGCGCGCAGAAAGCCGCAGCCGCGGCGCGCGCCATTCCCTCGTTGACCGAGTACGACGGTATTGTCAGCTTCATTTCATTCTTGACAACCGCCGAAAAACCCTTATTTCTCATTTTTTACGTCCCCCTTTGTTTTCTCAACAGCGATTATCCGCTTGATTCCGGCAAGACTCAGTATCTTCGCGATCGGCTCGGTCGGGTCAAGTATAACCATCTCGCCGCCCAGTTCATGCAAAAGCGAATACCTGCCCATGATAAGCCCTAACCCAGAGCTGTCCATGAACCCGACTGCTGACAGGTCAAATAAAAAACGCTTCGGCCGCGTCTCATAAATAAGCGCGTCAATATCCGACCGGAGGGCGGCCGCGCTGTGGTGGTCAATCTCTCCCCGCAAACGAACATGAAGCACACCTTCGTTCAGCTCATGCTCAAATCCACTGCTGCTCCTGATCATTTTACATCCCTTCCTGCTTTTTCTTCTTCCTGCATGATTCTACCATATATCGTACCGCAAACATTGTCGCATTATGTAGCCTGTAAAAAAAACGGGGATGGATACGCGGCTTTCTTGAAAGAAAGCCTGGCAAAGAACTTTTCAAAAACTTTATGCCAAAAGTTTTTGAAAAGGGGTCCGGGGAAGAACTTTTTTCAAAAAAGTTCTCCCCCGGCGTATCTTCGTATCTCCGTATCTTTATGCTTCCTGTGACTTCTTATACTCCTCAACGATCTTCGAGGAGATGATTGTCGGCACTACGTCGTATCCTCTTACCTTGAAGTCCATTGAGCCGAGGCCCTTCGACATGGCGCGCAGGGCAATCGGATAATCCATGATTTCGGACTTAGGAACAGATACCTGGATAGTGGTATATTTATTTCTTCCCTCGGTCGGGTTCATACCGATGACGCTGCCGCGCCGCTTGTTGATATCACCCATGATATCGCCGACAAGCGAGTCGGGGACTGTGATCCACATATCGCCGACCGGCTCGAGGAGCACCGGGGCCGCAAGTTCAAGACATTTCTTATAAGCCAGCTGCGCTGCCGTCTTGAAGGATATTTCATCAGAGTCGACAGCGTGGTAGGAACCGTCGTAAAGATCGGCGGTGAGGTGCACCATCGGGAAGCCGGCGACGCCTTTCTGCATAGCCTCAAGTATTCCCTTTTCAACGGCCGGGTTGAAGTTTTTCGGCACGGTGCCTCCGACGACTGAAACAATAAATGTCAGACCTTCTGCCTCCCCCGGCGAGAAGCGCATCTTGACGTGACCGTACTGTCCCGAGCCTCCGTTCTGCTTTTTGTGCTTGCCCTCAACGTCGACAGATTTCGTAATCTTCTCACGATAAGGTATCCTCGGCGTCTCAAGTTTGACCGACACACCGAAGCGGTTTTTCATCTTGGACGCGAGCACAGCGAGGTGCATCTCGCCGAGTCCGGCTATAGTCATCTGCTTGGTCTCGGAATTGTTTTCATATTTTACCGTCAGGTCTTCCTCGAGCATCTTTGCGATTGCCTGCGAAATCTTGCCCTCGTCACCCTTGGAGAGAGGCGTAATCGCCTGCACCATATATGGATTCGGATATTTGACCGGTGAATACGAGACGACAGCTCCGCCGCATAGTGTATCGTTGGTGTTTGTGTTTGTCAGCTTTGCAATCATGCCGATGTCTCCGCAGGCAAGCTCGTCAACCTCGGTCTGAATCTTACCCCTGACTGTGTATATATGAGCCATTTTTTCTGCTGTTTCGGTATTGCAATTCTTTAAAATCATATCGCGCTTAACCGAGCCGGTCATGACCTTGAAGAAGGACATCTTTCCGACAAACGGGTCGGCGACAGTCTTGAAAATAAACAGATTGGTAGCGCCGTCGACCGATATAGCAATATTCGAGCCGTCGGCGAGCAGTTCGTTCTTTTTTTCAAAAAAGCGTGGGAAGGTGTCGGTGATTGAATCCATCAGGTCCTCAATGCCCCAGAGCAGTGTTGCCGATCCGCAGAACACCGGAACGATGTCGCCCTTTACTATTCCCTCATTGAGTGCCTTTGCAGCCTCCTCGCGGCTGATCTCCTCCTCCATGAGCACCTTTTCCATGATTGCCTCGCTCACCATTGAAATGGAATCGTTGAAGGATTCCTTATATTCGTCTGCGACCGAATGCAGCTCACCGCTCATGGGCACTTCGCTTCTCTTGCCCTTCGCGTCGTATTTATAGGCCTTCATCTCGGTAAGGTTGATTATGGTTATATCCTTCCCATTTTTGACCGGGACTGTGACAGGACAGACTGCCGTTCCGAATTTCTCGTGCAATTCCTTGAAAACCCGGTTATAGTTTGCTTCCGGGTCATCGCATTTATTAACAAAAAATGCGCGTGGGAGCTTTGCGTCAGCCGCATAGCTCCATGAAAGCTCGGTACCGACCTCGGCACCCGCCTTCGCGTCTACCGCGATAACCGCGCAGCCGGCCACGCGCAGCGCCTGGAGAACTTCTCCGACGAAATCCAGATATCCGGGCGTGTCAAGAATATTGATCTTTATATCCTTCCACATGACGGGAGCGATTGAAGTAGAAAGTGAAAAGCCTCTTTTGATCTCTTCCGCGTCATAGTCGCAAACGGTATTTCCGTCAGGCGTCCTGCCGAGGCGGTCTGTTCCGCCCGTAATGTAAAGCATGGCCTCTGCTATCGAGGTCTTTCCGGAGCCGCCGTGTCCAAGTAATGCTACGTTTCTGATATTGCCGGTTTCGATTTTAGCCATTGATTTTCCTCCTTCTGCTCGCGCAGCGTCGTGCCTCACGCGATTGTACCTTTTATGTTATGACCCTGGGCCGGTATTTTGCCAGCTTTTTAAAATCATACATTTTTGATTATACAGTAAATAGAAATTATTTGCAATAGCCTTATGCAATTTTTGCGGTTTTGCTCAAATCGGCATCAGATATTTTGTAACTTTACACAAATTTCAATCCAAATAATTCAAGTGCGTTTTCCCTGGTCTGCCGTATAGCCGCATCAGTCCCAAACCCTGTGATCTCCCCGAGCCTCTCGGCCGTAAGTATCATAAGTCCCGAGTGATTAAGCTCCCCGCGGTGCGGGTGGGGGGCGAGATAAGGACAGTCGGTCTCGATGAGCATCCTGTCAGCTGGTATCACTGCTGCAGTGTCAACAGTTTTACGTGCGTTTTTAAAAGTCAGCACTCCCGAAAAGGAGATATACCAGCCGAGCCGCACCAGTTCCTCCGCCACCTCGGGGCTGCCGCTGAAACTGTGGAAAACGCCTCTGACATTCGGGAATTTTTTTATTACCTCAAGGCAGTCGCCGTGCGCTTCCCGGTCATGCACCTGAACCGGCAACCGGTAATCACCGGCAAGGGACATCTGCGCCTCAAAATATCTTCGCTGCGCCGCCTTGTCGCATGGCTGCCAGTAGTAATCGAAGCCGATCTCACCAACCGCCACAATTTTATTTTCTTTTTTATTATCAAGCATGCGTGAAAGCCGCTCTATTTCATCCTCAAACACCATTTCCGGCCGTATGTCCCCGGGGTGAATTCCAACTGCCGCGTACATACCCGTGTGCCGCTTCGCCATCTCGATGACTGCGGCGGCGTTATCAATGTTTGTCGATACATTTATTATATTCCCAACCGGCTCCGGCATGATTTCATTAAGCACCGCCTCGGCTCCGCCGGGGTACTCTTTTTCAAAGCGTTCGTCGGTATAGTGCGCATGTATATCAAAAAGTTTTTCCATATCGTTTCCTTTTATTTAAGGGCTGCCGTATTATAACGACAGCCCTACATTGAATTAATAAATTATTGATGTGATGCAAGTTTTCTTGTGCTCACCAGCATGCGCCGAGGGCACCCCGATCGCCCTCGGCACTGCTTCCGGTTTATCTTTTACTGTCAGGGGGACTAAAGTCCCCCTGACAGTACCCGCGATTTATACTTCTATCTATTCTGCTTGTTCTGAACTTATTATCTTACCCTCTCACCGAGCGGCGTGTCGTCGGCAAGGAACACAACCCTTATCGTCTCCTCGCCCGACGCGAGAATCATACCCTGCGACTCAATCCCGCAGAGCGTCGCCGGCAACAGATTTGCGACAACTATCAGTTTCCTCCCGATCAGCTCCTCGGGTTTGTAGAATTTCGCGATGCCCGAAACCACCTGGCGTTTTTCATACCCCAGGTCAAGCTGAAGTTTTAATAGTTTCTTAGCCTTCGGCACGGCCTCGGCTGCCGTCACCTTCGCGGTGCGCAGCTCGACCTTCATGAAGTCCTCAATACCGATCAATGCACAGCCCTCTGGCTTCTCCACCTTTACGGAGTCCTCGCCTCCATTGGCCTCAGCCTGGGCTTTGGCAATCGCCGCCTGCCTTTCGGCCTCGAACATTTCCAGCATCTTGGCTTCGTCAGCTCTTGCGAAAAGCACCTTTGAGTCGCCGACGACTGTCCCCGGCAGAAGCTTGCCGAATCCGGCAAACTCAGAGAACAAGAGATACCCGGCGTTCGGGCGTCCGATTTCATCCGCCGTCTTCTTAAGCGCAGCCAGCTCTTTTTCCGCGTTCAGCATACGGAATATTTCTTCCGACGTAGCCGGAATGAAGGGCGTAAGGAGCACAGCGCCGATGCGGATAATTTCTGTAAGGTTATATAGCACCGTGCCAAGACGCGCGTGCTTTTCCTCATCCTTGTAAAGATTCCACGGCAAGGTTTCGTCGATATACTTGTTCGCACGCCGCAGCATTGTAAATATCGCCTCGCAGGCGTCGGCAATCTGGTAGCCGTCCATGTTTTTAACGACGGCGGCATACGCGTCGGCAGCTGCTTTTTTCAGTTCTTCATCAAGCGGCTCAGGGCAGACCGGCGCCTGAACAACTTTGTCATAATACTTCTTCTGCATGTCGAGCGTCCGCTTGCAGAGGTTGCCGAGATTGTTTACGAGGTCCATGTTGTAGCGCGCTATGACGTTCTCATATGTGATGCTGCCGTCGGCGCTGTAAGGCATCTCGGCGAGGGCATAATAGCGCACGCCATCTACTGTGAAGTGCTCGGCCAGCTTGTCGGCGTAAATCACGTTGCCGCGCGATTTCGACATTTTGTCGGTTCCGAAATTGAACCACGGGTGTCCGAAAACCTTTTTCGGCAGCGGCAGACCCAGCGCCATTAACAATATTGTCCAGTAAATTGAGTGGAAGCGCACGATGTCCTTGCCGATCATGTGCACGTCGGCCGGCCAAAATTTTTCAAACATCCCCGGCTGCTTCTCATTTGCCGGATCGTAGCCGAGCGCGGTTATATAGTTCGAAAGTGCGTCGATCCAGACATATATTACGTGTCTATCGTCAAAGCTTACCGGAACACCCCATTTGAAGGATGTGCGTGAGACGCAGAGGTCCTGCAGTCCGGGAAGCAGGAAATTGTTCATCATTTCCTTTTTACGGGACTCTGGATCGATAAGTCCGGGGTTCTCGTTGATATACTGAATCAGTCTGTCCGCGTATTTAGTCAGACGCAGGAAATACGCCTCTTCCTTGGCGCGCTGAACCGGGCGGCCGCAGTCGGGGCACTTGCCGTCCACCACCTGCGTGTCAGTATAAAAACTCTCGTCGGGAGTACAGTACCAGCCCTCGTATACGCTCTTGTAAATGTCGCCCTGCTCGTAGAGCTTTTTGAATATATTCTGCACAGCCTTCATGTGGTAATCATCTGTGGTGCGGATGAAATGATCGTATGTGGTGTTCATCATATCCCACACGGCACGCAACTCGCCCGAAATCCGGTCTGCGTATTCCTTAGGGCTGACTCCCGCCGCAGCGGCGCAGTTCTCTATCTTCTGCCCGTGCTCGTCGGTTCCGGTGCAGAAGAAAACATCAAAACCCATTGCCCGTTTATATCTCGCAACCGCGTCGGTCATGATTACCTCATAGGTATTCCCGAAATGCGGCTTCTGTGAGGCGTACGGAATCGCTGTGGTTATATAAAATTTCTCTTTATTCATATTAATAATCCCTTTCATAATGACATATCCGGTGTTCCGTTATTGTTTCTTCCGGCGGCGCGGCCGCAGTAAATTATATATGACATCGTATAGAACGGTACAAGCTGCATTATAAAAATCACCCCGAGGGTCAATAGCGAGAGCGCCGCCCAGCCCGAAAAGCTGAACACAAATGCAATTATCTCCCGCATTCGCCCGCGAGAAGCCATAAATGCTGCCGATAACGCCTTACCGACCCTCATATCCCCGCGCATCGCAAGTCCCGGAAAAAAGAATCCGCGGACAGCGATATACAGCGCGCCGGCAATTATAACACCTGCTGTCAGCACCGCGCAGAAGTTTATAATCAATGCAAGACTCTCCGACTCTGAGATTATCACAATTTCTCCGTTTATATATTTCATCAGCCGGACAACGCCCCAGACAGAGCCCCCGATGATTAAGGCCGGTACCGACGAAACAATCATAACCGCCCAAGTCTTCAAAAGCCGCCGGTAAGCGAAAAATATTTCTGCGAGCGGCGAATCCTCACCCGAGGCCATCCGCCACGACAGTGTCAGCATCCCATATACCGCCGGGAAAACGAAGAGGAATATTAACACATAGTCTATCAGTACCGATATTTCGTAAAGGTTTTCATTAACATAAGTGAATTTTTCAAGCAGCGGTGCCACGGGAATCCAGACCGCCGCGGTTATCCCGCCGACCGCGATAATCATAAGCGCAATGAAAACAGATGCTTCGATAAGCTTTATCCGGTTCCCTTCAGGATTAAGCAGCTGACGCGCTTCGGCCTTGACCGAAGCATGCACCGACACATTGCCGGTACCGCCGGGTGCATAGAAATTCTCCATATATAAACACGTCCTTTCATAAGACGCTGATAATAACTTATACTAAAGTATTACCGGTTCCCCGCCCGATATTATGCCTTCAATTCTGTAACTTCCTTTCCGGTCGTCTCTAAATATCAGCGCGTCGGCAAATTTCCCGGGTTCAAGCGAGCCAACGAGATTATCAATTCCAACAGCTCTCGCCGGATTTATCGTCGCGCATGGCAGTGCTTCCTCAAGACTTATCGAGCAGAACTTCATGATATTCATGAGTCCGTCAAAAAGGTTTAGTGTGCTTCCCCCGAGCGCCCCGTCAGCCGAAAGTGCTTTTCCGTCCTTAACCTTTACCGGAACACCCGCGATCATGTAATTCCCGTCCTGACACCCGGCAGCCTCCATCGAGTCGCTGACAAGCACACACCGGCTATTTCCCGCGCAGCGGTAAGCCAGGCGTATCATCTCGGGCGAGATATGCATTCCGTCGCATATAAGTTCGCAGTATGCTACACCGGTCAGCGCCGCTGCGACCGCGCCTCCGGCGCGGTGGTGCAGGGGCGGCATTGCGTTGAAAAGGTGTGAATAAGCGGTGATTCCCCGGCTCTCCGCAAGCACCGCCTCGGCGTACGTCATTCCGGTGTGCCCGGCGGCAGCCGTAGCTCCGAGCGAGAGCACGCGGGTAAGAAATGTTCCGTCGGTGTCAAGTTCGGGAGCAAAGGTTATATGAAACGGCAGCCCCATCCGCGCTATAAGCTCTTCAAGTTCGCCTGTATCAGGCTTCGCAAGCAGCTTTTCCGACTGCACTCCGCGCTTTGCAGGATTCAGGTATCTCCCCTCAAGGTGAATTCCTAAAAACCTCGCTCCCGGCAGTTTCCTTGCCGCCTCAATCCGCTCGGCGGCGGCGAGTAAATCGTCAAACGGCGCCGACGCCAGCGTCGGCATGACCGTTGTAACTCCTGTTTTAAGGTACGCAGTCTTCATTGTCTTCATTCCGGTAGCGTCGGCGTCGCAGAAATCGCACCCCGCCCGCCCGTGCGTGTGTATATCTACAAGCCCGGGAACAAGATACGCTCCTCCGGCATCTATTGTTTTATCAAATTCCATCCCGTCGAGGCTGCCCGGCAGAATCAATCCGTTTGCAATAGCAAGCTGGCCAGATTTAAAGGCGGCAGCCTGGCTGTCGTAAATTAAAGCGTTGTTAACAAGAAGCCGCATAAGTAACCTCCGGGTATAAACATCTATTGTATTATTATAGCAGTTTTCTGCTGGTTTTACAATATAAAAACCGAAATTTACCTTGACTCATAAGAAAAAACGGCGCCGCAGCGCCGTTTTGGTGAATACGCGGCTTCTTTGAAAAGAAGCCTGGCAAGAAACTTTATATAAATTATTTATTGGTTAAGCTCGCGCAGATATCTTATCTTCATCAGCGGGTGAACCAACAGAGACGAGAGTATTATTCCCGAGGCCCCCTGAACCAGGTTGAACGATATGTTCCCCAAAGCGCCCGTGACTCCGTAAAGCGCCGCCTCGTAAGCGAAATATCCGGCAACCATAATACTCTCGCCGGCTATGGCCCCTAACAGGTATTTTATAACGCTCACGGCTTTGCCCTTGCCGAAAAGCAGTCTCGCTATAAAGAAAGCCACTGCAGCCATCAGTCCCTTGATGACGAAAGTCGCCGGTATATATACGGCGCAGCCTAAAATAAGGTCGGTCAGCGCCGAGCCGACCGCTCCCGCTGCCGCTCCCCATACCGGGCCAAGTATCCAGCCGGCGATCAGCACGAAGCAGTCGCCGAGATGAATATATCCGCCTCCCGGCGTCGTGTAAGGCGACAGTGTGGCAATACATATAATCGCCGCGAACAGGGCTGCGGCCACCATTTTTCTGACATTATCAGGTTTCATGTAGTATCTCCGTTCCGCTTGGATTCAAGAAAAGATGCTTCGCGTAAAAGTCAGTTTATTCAGGTAATATCGTTGATATCGTAGGGCGTAGTCTGATATACGTAGTAGTTGAGCCAGTTCGTGTATAAAAGATTCCCCGCGCTGCGCCAGCGGACAAGCGGGCGCTTTGTGTCGTCGTCGCCGGGGTAGTAGTTGACCGGAATCTCAATCGGCAATCCTGCTTTTTTGTCGCGCAGATATTCTTTTTCAAGCGTTTCGGCGTCATACTCGGTATGCCCGGTGACGAATATCTGCCGGCCTTTGTCGGTCATGCAGAGGAGAACCCCCGCCGCGTCAGAGCTTGCGATGATCTTGAGCTCCGGAACTTTTTCAATGTCTTCCCGCTTCACCGCCGTGTGTCTTGACTGGGGCACCCAGAACTCGTCGTCAAACCCGCGGACCAGCATTGAGCGGTTGTAGTCCAGCTTGTGGCTGAAAACGCCGAATAGCTTTTTGTCGAGCGGGTATTTCTTAATCCCGTAGTGGTAATACAGCCCCGCCTGCGCTCCCCAGCAGATATGGAATGTGCTTGTGACGTGAGTCTTGCTCCACTCCATGATATCGCAGAGCTCCTCCCAGTATTCGACTTCCTCAAATTCCATCTGCTCGACCGGCGCGCCGGTGATGATGAGTCCGTCGAACTTGCGGTGCCTCACCTCGTCGAATGTCTTGTAGAAAGCCAGCATATGCTCTTCGGAAGTATGCCTTGACTTGTGCGTGGCGGTCTGGAGCAGCTCCAGCTCAACCTGAAGCGGCGTGTTGCCGATCAGGCGCGCTATCTGTGTTTCGGTTGTTATCTTCGTCGGCATCAGGTTTAACATAAGGATATGAAGCGGACGGATATCCTGTGTTATCGCCCGCGTCTCGGTCATAACAAATATATTCTCTTCAAGCAGCGTGTTAGTCGCCGGAAGCAGATTCGGTATTTTTATCGGCATTTATTTTACTCCTTGGAGTGGTCGGTTTGTTCTATTTTGACGCCTGATCAAGCGCCTGGGATATATCGGCAATAATATCCCCCGCGTTCTCGATTCCGACGCTGAAACGGATGAAGTCTGGTGTAATTCCGCTCTCCTCAAGCTGTTTGTCTGTCAGCTGGCGGTGTGTCGTGCTGGCCGGATGAAGCACCGAGGTGCGTGCGTCGGCGACGTGGACCACAATCGCCGCAAGCTTGAGCGAATCCATAAACTTCATTGCTGTCTGCCGGCCGCCCCTGACTCCGAACGATACTACGCCGCAGGCACCTTCCGGCAGGTATTTTTTCGCGAGTTCATACTCGCTGTTGTCCTCGAGCAGCGGATAGTTCACCCACGAAATCCTGTTGTCCTTTTTCAGCCACTTTGCGACGGTAAGCGCGTTTTCCGAGTGCTTCGCCATGCGCAGATGCAGCGTTTCAAGCCCCATGTTGAGGATAAACGCCGAGAAAGGCGTCATCGCGTTCCCTATATCGCGCACAAGCTGAACGCGCAGCTTTGTGTAATAGGCATTTGCGCAGCCGAATTTTTTTGTATAAGATATTCCGTGATATGATTCGTCGGGCTCGGTGAGTTCAGGGTATTTACCGTTATCCCAGTTGAATTTTCCGCTGTCAACGACGCAGCCTCCGAGAACCGTCGCATGTCCGTCCATATACTTTGAGGTCGAGTGTGTCACAATATCGGCTCCGAACTCAAACGGGCGGCAGAGGACCGGCGTCGCAAAGGTGTTGTCGACGACAAGCGGTATATTGTGGCGGTGCGCCAGACGCGCATAACGCTCGATATCAAACACTTTTAATGAAGGATTCGATATGGTCTCACCGAAAACAAGACGGGTATTTTCATCAATACATTTCTCGATCTCCGCGTCCGACATATCCGGGGAAACAAAGCGCACGTCAATCCCGAGGCGTTTGAATGTCACGCCGTAAAGGTTAAAAGTTCCGCCGTAAACTGATGAGAGTGAGACGATATTCTGCCCCGCCGATGTGATATTGAGCACAGCGAGCATGCTTGCGCTCTGTCCCGACGACAAGAGAACCGCACCGCTGCCGCCCTCAAGGTCAGCTATTTTCTTCTCCACCTGCTCAACAGTCGGGTTTGATATGCGCGAATACATATGTCCCGGTGCTTCTAGATCAAATAGCTTACCAAGGTGCTCGGCGCTGTCATATTTATATGTCGTACTCTGGTATATCGGCAGTACCCTCGGCTCGCCGTTTTCGGGCTTGTAACCCGACTGCACGCATTTTGTTTCAATATTATATTCGGGCATTTTGTTCATTCCTTTCCTGCTGACTGTGAGGATTGGCTGGTTCCTCCGCCAGGCGTAATAGCTGCCACGCTTTATGTCAGCTAAAACACAATACTCACCGTTTGAATGATTTATCTTTCAAACTACCTTCTGTAATTTATTAAGCAATTATAACATATGTAGCCCCACAATACAATGTCCAAAATGAATAAATTAATCTATAGGCGTATTTTTGTTGGTGTATATTATATTGCATCTATTGACAACATCTGGCTGCCGGTATATTATATAACTGATATAATTAGCATGCGCAGGAAACCATGAGACGGGCTGTTTTCCTTTTTACTTTGCTCATTCTGACAATGACGCTGACCTCATGCAGCGGTGACAAGTCCACCGTACCCGGAACAACATTTTGTGAGGTGAACAGCAAAGTGGCTGGCAGTGATAATCAGCATTCAGTTTCTGAAAACAAAATGACAATATCGGTGAGCGTAAGGGCCTTGCGACTGACTCCGGCCTGCCGCTCTCCGCTTCGGTCAATACATATATGTTCAGGAATTTGAAAATTGAATATAAATAAAAAATAATGTAAAGGACAAAAAAATGAGACTTGCAGTTGAAAATCACAACATCCGTAAACTTGTCGGCGACGTCGGTGCGATTAAAATGATCGCTGGGGCCGGCTTTGACGGTATCGATTATTCTTTTTACCAGCTCCGTCCCGGAGATGACCTCTTAAATAAGCCTGACTTGAATTCCTTCGTCGCCGAATTGAAGGAAACAGCGGCTGCAAACTCAATAAGCTTTGTTCAGGCTCACGCACCATTCGCCGTAAAGTATGGTGATAGCTTTGATACTGAAAATTACCGCGACATTGTCCGTTCGCTCAAAATTGCCTCTCTGCTTGGTATACCTCATATAGTCGTCCATAGCATAAAATGTCCTGCCGGCGTTGATTCCGACTCGTACAATCGCAATTACTACCGTTCTTTCATTCCCTATTGTGAGGAATACGGTATTAAAATTGCTGTAGAAAACCTTTTCAAGCACGATAAAGTCAGCGACACCTTTACCGGTATCCTTTCCGATCCTCAGTGGATGACCAACTTTGTCAGGTCACTTGAAAGTACGTCCTTCATCTCCTGCCTCGATATCGGCCACACATCACTAACCGGCACCGAGCCCGAAACGTTCATACGCGGCATGAGCCCAGACCTGCTTCTTTCGCTCCACGTCCAGGATACAGACTACAAAGGCGACCGCCACTGGCTGCCATTCTTCGGCAAACTGAACTGGAATGAGATAACCAAAGCCCTCGGTGAGATCGGTTATCGCGGTGACTTAACGCTCGAAATCCTTCACTTCCTCGACCGTTACCCGCCCGAAATGCAGCCCGAAGCGCTCAGACTCGCCGCCGAGACAGGGAGATATCTGATAAAACAGATTGAAGCGAATAGGAAATAAACCATTGGTTTATTTATATTGACAATTGTTTAATACTGTTATAATATAATATTATTAAAAAATTAAAGGAGGTGGACAAAATGACTTACTATATACTGATAAAATCAAATGTCGTTTTGTCCGCTGAATAACGCCTTTTTCATACGGATATAAAGCGTCGCCTCTGATTTTATCAGGGGCGATTTTCTTTATCAAAATTTATGAAAGAGGTAGCGCAATGAAAGAATTGAAATTTATCCAGCTGCAAAAAGAGAATGAAGAGCATTACAAGTTATTTGAGAGTCTGATGATACCTTATAACAAAGAACTTGATGAACACAAAAACATAGTAACCCCTGAAGATTTTGTCTTAAAGCTTACGCGCGGTATGCTCAATATGCAGGGGCCTTATGACCGTCACCTTGAACTTTTTTATGATAATGAAAACCTGATTGGATTTCTATATGGCAAAGTAGACCATGAAAAACATAAAGGGTTTATCAAACCTGGCTACGGCTATATTATGGAATTTTACGTAAAACCAGAATTCAGGCATAAAGGTTATGGAAAAGCAATGTTTGAGCGGCTTGAAGATCATTTTGCGTCATATGGAACAAAAATGATGTACCTAACCGCTGATCCTGTAACCGGTAAACCCTTTTGGGAAGCTATGGGCTTCATAAACACAGGAGTATTATCTCCAGAAAACAAATTACCGATTTATGAAAAACCGGTACGCAAGCTGAAGATCGAACAAATACATCCGCCAGTATACAGAGCGACACTGCTTGACGAAGATATGATCATTTATGTTTCGGAAATAATGGACGATCAAAATAACCTTAATGCAATTCATACCAATCGGTTTTCCTTCAATGAATGGAGAGAAACTTTCAAAGCTTCGCAGAATGATTTTGATGAAGCCAATTTTATAATCTGCCGTGACTTAATTCCATACGCATGGCTGAAAATAAATGGACTTAATAACCCGGAAATGTCATGGATAAGCATGCTTGTTGTGTTTGATCGTTTTAAGCGTCAGGGAGCAGGAACTTTTGCTGTCGAATTTGCGGAATCTTTTATTCGTTCCAAGGGTAAGACTAAAATCGGAATACATACAACAAAAGACAATATTCCGGCACAGAATCTTTACAGGAAGTGTGGGTATAGTGCGGTTAATCTTAAGGAAGGTACAAGTCCTGACGGGACAAAGCAAATGGTATATACATTTGAAAAAGTATTGTCTTAACGAACATATTTAATATATTTCAAATAAAAAAGCAGCACGCAATTTCTTGCGTGCTGCTTTTTACGTGTGTCCATTGAAAACCGAACAAAGAAGCAAAGAAATATTAGTAGAAATGAAAC
>JAEAME010000154.1_pt1 | contig 89333 bp, 83 predicted proteins | sample 8958731 | NCBI WGS metagenome assembly JAEAME01 (sample SAMN16933194, study PRJNA681113) | bioreactor sludge metagenome | isolation source: anerobic bioreactor sludge (Control) | place: India:Bengaluru | collected 2018-10-24
TGCCGAGGAACGAAGGCGGAATGGGATTATAAGGGCGAAGCCCTTATTTCATTAGCTACCCCGTTTATCAGAAGAGAATATTTAACATCATAAGCTGTTTCATTACCATAATTGATAACAATCCCACCAACACCCTTGAGTCTAAGGAATTTTAAAGATCCCCACATTCTAGCATCAAGTTGAGGAGACGCATAAGCAATAGGCATAGAAAATACAATGGGTAAAGCTATTAACAATCCAATAAAAAATACTTTAACTTTGTTTTTCATGTTCATTATTCTCTTCTTATGCTTTTAACCTACGTAGTGAAATTTAAATTTATATATGCATCTCTTTAATAATATAATAACATATATTTAATTTCAAACAAATAAACCATTATTTAGGCATTATCTTGTAATAGAATTACTTGAGATTCCTTTCACTCCTATTGTTGAAGTATGTCGGATTAACATCGTCTTTTTTTGATGCTATTAATAAAACATTACTCTAATTCTTTAATGAGGTCAATGAGAATAAACCTATGACAAGGGTACTCCTTTTCGTAACAAATTAAATATACGTCTTTCTCTAGGGAAAGTTCTCTTAATCTTTTCAATTCCGCAATTGCTTTTGGATTGCTCATAATCTCTTTTCTGAATCTGCTTTCAAACTCCTTCCAGCTGATGCATCCTTGCTTGTAGTTATTAAAAAGTTCATTTGAAGCTGATAAAATACTGGGTCTAGCAACTCTCACTTTTATTGCATCATTAGGTAATTTATTCCACATTGAGATATAACTCTCTTTAATCATTTTATCTCCATATTATGCATAATGTTTTGACAGGAATAACATATTTCTGTTTGGTTAGATTCTTCAACTTCTCCTCCGCACATACTACAATATCGAGTCATAACTACTAGACCATAAGCCCCTTTATATTATAAGTATTTAATTAGAATATTAGCAATAAATAAATGTTTTTTTACTTCTTTGCTTTATTTACTGGCAATAAGAAAAGTTTATCAACAGTTATGGTTTTTTATATATGCATGTAAAGGAAAATAAAAGGTAGTACTTCATGAAAAAATTACGATTTTTCAATAAAAATATTTTGGAACATCATAATGATGTTGATTGCGCTACGGAAGTAGTTTCAAATACTATCTCCAATTCTACTGACAAAAAAAAGATTCAATCCGAATATCATGAGACATTATATGCTGGGCAATCTTTTTCTCATCAATCCTCAGATGTGTTGCAATTCCGAGATATTCAAGGTATTGAATCAACGGTTGATACGCTAGGTTACCTGTCAAAAAAACATCTCAATTCAGATGTTGAACGAAGAGTGGACGCAGCGTTGTTGAAACAACCACCAATGGCAATTCGAAAGCAAGCGAAAGTATTGTATGTGGTGAGTAAACCGACACCTGGTCAGGTTCATGGAGATTGGGCAGTTCGAAGTCATGGTAAAATTTATAGTCATCATCGAACAAAAAAGAATGCTGTTAAAAAAGCACGTGAAATCGCTTTGAAAAGGGATGCAACAGTTATTGTACAAAATATGGATGGAACGTTCCAAAAAAGCTATAAACCTCGTGTAAAGAAGAAATGAAATCTGGTTTTTCTATGGTGCAATATCTCATACACTCCCTTTCCGGTTTCTTGGTATTTGGATAGTGAGTTTATATGATGGCTGTTCTTCGGCTGGGGCATCGCCCTTTTCGCGATAAACGAATTACTACTCATGTTGCGTTAGTTGCCCGAGCATTTGGTTCAGATCAGATTTATATCGATACAAAGGATGAAAGTATTGAGAATACCATTGCATCAATCGGTAATCGATTTGGCGGGTCTTTTTGCATTCAAACGGGAGTCAATGCTCTAAGAATTGTTAAAAATTGGCCTGGAATCATTGTTCATTTAACGATGTATGGTGAGACGCTTGAGACGGCAATTAAAGATCTTAAGACTAAATTAGATAACAATATTCTAATCATTGTTGGAGCTGAAAAAGTTCCTCCGCAATATTTTGAACTAGCTGATTGGAACGTTTCTGTTGGAAATCAACCTCATTCAGAGGTTGCCGCGTTAGCCTTGTTTCTAGATAGGATTACCCAGGGTTCGTGGCAAAAGAGACAATTCGATGGTGAGATGCAGATTGCCCCCTCACGATATGGTAAAAAGGTTCTTTACCGTACTGCGGATGGTAAAAATTGATGACAGATGACATCCCTTCGAAAATAAAATGTTTGCAGTATCTTAGAGAAGCAGGGTGCTCTAATGAAATTATCAATCATTGCATAGCAGTGAGAGATGTTGCGGTTCGTATTGCTCAGAAGGCAAATGCGCGTATTGATCTTGTTGAGGCTGGGGCATTGTTACATGATATCGGTCGTGCTAAAACTCATACTATACGACATGCCATTGAAGGGGCAAAAATTGCGAAATCACTTGGGTTATCGGAAGAACTTGTACATATTATTGAAAGACATATTGGTGCAGGACTCTCCTCAGATGTTGCAAAATCTCTTGGGCTTCCACAGAAGGAGTATATCCCAAAGACGATAGAAGAAAAAATCGTCTGTCATGCAGATAATTTACTTGATAATTGCACTCGTCAACCAATTCAATATGAAGTTGAAAAAGCCTTGGTGTGTGGCCATAAAGAGTATGCTTCAAGATTAGTCGCTCTTCATAAAGAATTAAGTGAAATCTGTCATATTGATCTTAATAAAATATAAAGAGTATTAGAAAAGGATAAATAGGATTCTTGGAATGTCACCCTAAAGATAGTCAGTAGTTTTTTCTTTTGCAGGGGTAGCCAAGCCTGGTCAACGGCGCAAGATTGAGGGTCTTGTCCTGTAGAGGTCCTCGAGTTCAAATCTCGTCCCCTGCATTACTTATATTTTCGTTATACCTCAAGTGAATATTTTAAAATTGATATCAGTCTATAAAAATAGCTTTTATGATTTGATGCATTTGAAAAGTCAACGATTCACTTATTATTGAGACATTTTTCCATAGTTTGATTAAAAGTTATCGAGAAGGAAAAAATAATTGAAACAAATGATTTTTTCATATTTTTTACGTTTGGTTTATCCCTAACGATTTCTTATACTATATAAATATCAATGGTTATTAGGTATGTACGAAAGTAATTGGTGAAAACTATGAATAAAATACCATTTAAATTGATTGGAATGGCAATAGCTGTTGTTCTTGTTTCTACAGCAATCTATTATGCTGTCAACACCCAGAAGCAGAAATCCATCGATACGATACCGTATGCACAGTATAAGGTTCAAAACTTCGGGTCGTATGACGATTTTAACTCCTTTTTGCAGGAAAGCCCTAGCTCATTCTCTAGTGATTATCTAGGTGGCTCAGGGGAGTCCCTTGGATCTCGGACGGATGATGTTGTTGAGATGAATCTGGAGGAAAAATCGTCTGATACGGGGATGGATGCAGATTATTCCGACACTAACATCCAAGAGTTAGGGGTAGACGAACCCGATATCGTCAAGACCGATGGATCGTACCTGTATGTCATTTCAAACGCAAAGCTCTATATTATCAACGCTTATCCCCCGGAGAACGCTGACATTGTGTCAACGGTTACCTTTAACGAATCTTATGCTCCACAGAATCTCTTTGTGAACGGTGATAGGATCGCCGTTATCATACAGTCGTACCATTACCGGGACTATCCTCTCAAAATACAAGATGATACCATATCGTCTGATGTAATTAACAGTGAATGGATGGATACCAATTCCGTCTATATCTATGTGTATGATATCTCGGATAGATCTAATCCTGTAAGTATCCGTGAGGTTCAAATGGAAGGGTACTATTCAAACGCCCGTATGATCAACGAGTATGTGTATGTCATTTCAACACAATACAGATACGAGCCGGTGCTCTATGCCGAGAACGAATCAAGCTATATTCCAAAAATCAGCGTCGATGGGGTTGCTGAGAATATCGGGCTGTCCGACATCTATTATATGGATGCACCTACGACGTCAAAGACACTCACCAACATTGTATCCTTAAACATCCTTGATGAGACGGAAGAGGTAAATGCGGAAGTATTCATGATAGGCGACCCGTCAATCATCTATGTCTCCACAGGAAATATATACATCACCAGTGTATCGTACAACTATGACTATACTCTCATGAACGACCTGATTCGTGACTATGTGTTGCCGTACCTACCCAATGAGGCAACCGAGGAGATCGAGACACTTGATGAGTTGTCATTAGATGAGTATCAAAGAATGACGGTCTCAGAATGGATCATCCAAAACTATGCTGACGATATGAGTGATGAGGACAAACAGACTGTCGCTAATCAGATTGCTACTCAATACGAGAAGACTATCATCCATAAGATTAATATTGATCAGGGAGCGATCACCTACCTATCGCAAGGAACAGTTCCTGGATCCATCAATAACCAGTTCTCCATGAGCGAATACGATGGATACCTAAGGGTCGCATCTACTGTGCATGGGTGGATGATGAAGTCGTATCTATCCACTATACAATCGTACAATAACATGTACGTGTTAGACGAATCCCTCAGTATCATTGGGCAACTAGAGAATATTGCGGTAGGTGAACAAATCTATTCAACTCGATTCATGGATTCCATCTGTTACCTTGTCACCTATGAGCAAATTGATCCGTTCTTTGTCATCAACTTACAGGACCCTGAACATCCAATGATTCTTGGTGAACTTAAGATTCCAGGATTCTCAACTTATTTGCATCCCTATGATGAAACACATGTGATAGGTATTGGGCAAGAGCAGAACCTGGTTAAGGTGAGTCTATTTGATGTTCAGGATGTTGCGAACCCTCAGCAGCTATCAACCTATCAGATACAGCAAAAGACCGAGGAGTACTACTGGTCGTATTCGAGTGCGCTCTACGAGCACAAGGCGTTCCTGTTTGACAAGGAAAAGCAACTCTTAGTCATTCCAGTGTCGGTCGATTATAAGGAATCGGCATATGTGTTTGATATCTCGGAGGATGAAATTGCATTGAAAGGGATTATTACGCATGAATCAGACGCCGACAAAATCGATACAAACGAGTCCTTAAAAAGTTCATATTGGATGGGCGATTATAGCTATTCAATCAAACGATCGTTATACATAGAGGATGTCCTGTACACGATATCTGATGCAATGATTAAAATGAACGATTTAGTCACACTAGACGAGATTGCTCGTATTTCGTTGTCCTAGGCCTCATCCTCTTTTAATATCTTTTTTATCCTTTTTTTCTTTTAGACTATTAAAGGTAAGAATATACCAAGGACGAAGAGGAGCGCTGCAGAACCATACATAACTAATGTTTTTGGTGTGGTATGTTTCCAAGTGGGGACACTCTGGTTGATGATAAAAATCGAACAGAGGAAGATGATGCCAATGATGGACAGAAGGGAAAAAGTATCAATAATAAAGCCTGAGAGGATGTAAACGACTGGCGTGAAGAATCCAAGCATGCATGTAGCAAAAAGATAGATGAACACAGCACCTTCCTTTGTCCGATATTTCCCTAGGCTCATAAACCCAGTCGGTGTGGTCTTATAGATGACTTTAGAGATAAAGGAAATGAAAATTCCTGTGAGTATCAATCTGCTTTGTTCAATGAGCATCTCAAACATAGATGTTCCATCCATCCTTTTTTGTTTCTAATCCCATCGATATTACAAAACGTTTTTCTTTTATAATAGATCTCTGCCTCAATGGTATCTCACATAGTAAAGTATAATAGAACGTTCATTCACCAGGAATTCTCAAGAGAGTGGCTCACTCGCTATTGTTGCATTCTCAAGGATCTTTTATACCAATGAATATTATCGAAGAATAAGACAAAGTTTTAGCATTCTTTAAAGTTGCTTAAACACAATTAAAAATAAATCAATAGAAGAAGTAAGAAATTATATTTTATTGAATAAAATTTGAAAATTACAACATAGACTATAAACTAGTATAAAAGTTTAGAAAAATAACTTTTCATTACTGCTTTGAGTATTTAACAAAGAATCTTTACACCTGTTTAATTTGTTTTTTTCTTTGCTTAAATTTCATCATTCGTTCATGCATTTCTCTGACTCTACGATCGACGTGATCTTCGAAAGAACCACTCATGATACTTTCCCCCATAGATTTCATTTGAATCGCTATGTTTATCGGGTAGGATTCAAATCCCTCAGTACTTCATTATTTATAAACTTTACGCATGTAAAATGTTTAATAATGGATTAGACTTGTAAAATCTATTTAAATCGTTATGAACAGTATTTATCATCGGTGGATCAATCAAAATGCTACCTATAAGATATGCAATATGTCAATGAGAACAACTTAATTAAAACAATAAAACTATTTTTCTTTATAATGAAATACATAAAGCGTAGGAATCTGTTTTTTCTTTCCTGTCCAATAGCCGCAAGATGAACATTGAAATTCGATAGTTACCATGCCACCCCAGATAGTCAGGTTTTTTACTCGTTTTAAAGTATGATTGCATACTGGACAGATGGCAAATGATTTTTTTGGATCCCCTTCTCTTGAATGTATCTCAACCGTAGCAATATGCTCAGAAAGAACAAGTTTTCGCAAACGTTCAACATGTACACCAAACAATTTTTTTTCCTTATTTAACTCATCAGCAACTAATTTTCGTAAAAGATTTTGTGATGATATCGTCCTATGTTTCTTCAGTACTGTTTTTAATGCAGCAATCAATTGATTATCAGATGGAATCTGATATGCCATTAGTTAAAGCATCACAAATGTATTACTTAAATGCTTTTTTGTTTACAATGATATTGTTTTTAATAAATCTGTTCTGGAAATAATACCAAGTATTTTTCCATTTCTCACAACTGGTAGACATCCAACTCCAGTTTTAATCATCAGGTCAGCAGCATCTTTCACTGTTTTTCCAGATTCGATTGTTATTGCAGGAGAGTGCATTGCATCATTTACTAATAATTCATCCAATTGGTGTTTTTGTTTTCCTAACGGAAAAGATTTTTTTACTTTTGCTAGGGCAATGGCAATGTCAAAATCTGAAATGATGCCGATTAGCATGCCATTATTAACAACAGGTAAACGTGCAATATTCGCTTCAATCATATCATGGCGTGCACGGATTACTCGATTATCAGGTGAAACAGTGCGAAGAACATTTTTCATGATTTCATCAACTGGTTTCTTACTTGTGACAAAGGGAAGTAGATTCGCCTTTGTGACAATCCCTATAAGTTGTCCATCTTCGACCACATGAAGTATGGTTGGTCCTGGTTCCCCAACCCTTGAAAGAATTGAGGTAACTTCGTCATTTTGAGAAATAATGTCAAGTTCTTTATCCATAACTGTTGTTGCATGCATTTGAGCAGCGGGGACGCCTCTTGTTCGAATCGCACCAAGTTTCACAGCCAACATTTCGTCAGTGACCACGCCAATAAGTTTCTTTTCTTCAAGAACAGGTATCTTGGTGATTCTATGTTTTTTCATCAATTTTAATACTAATTTTACATCTTGATCTTTATCAACTGAAATTATATCAGTTGTCATTATATCTTTTATTTTCATCGTTATCACTCAATTTTTTGTCGTTAGATTCTTTTATACCATTTATTCATATTTCAACGCATCAATGCAATCTTCGCAAATGAGGCGTCCTTCAACATTTCGTAGATTTGTTGAGAGTGCGTTACAATCCTCACATTTTCCTGAAAATGTCTGTTGCTTATAATATGTCTCATCTCTCGTGCTAATAATGGACCATTCTTCTGATATTTCTTTTAAGACAGGAGATAAACGAGCGATATCTTTAACGGTAATGATCCCAATAAGTTTATCGTTTTCAATAACGGGAAGTCGGCGGATATTACATTTTCCCATGATTTTCATCGCTTCATGAAGATCCATATACGGATCAATAACTATGATTGGTGTTGTCATTATCTCAGACACTCGTATCTTGTGAGGGGGTTTCCCTTCAGATACCACTTTATGAATAATGTCACTTTCAGTAATAATGCCAACAGGTGTGTTATCAACTACAATACAGTTACCAATTTTATGTTTCGTCATTAGTATCGCTGTATCTTGAACGCTGGTTGAAGGAGCGACAGTAATAGGATTTGTTTTCATTGCTTCCATCACAATAAATTTTCCTTTGCTCATCAATGACTCCCCTGCAAATTATTCTAACGCGCCAGTAATGGACAATTTATCAAAACCATTAAAACCTTTCGATTGATTGATACGGCCAGTGTTATGAGCAGCAGTCAGTATGAACGAGAATTCCGTAGCATTTTAGAAGCTGATAATAATATTCTCACAAAAGTGACAAAAACCTGTTCGGTTCTTGAGAAAGAAAAATATCTGGCAATTCAAAAGAAGCCATTTGTAGTTATACGGGCAGCCGGATCCTTTGGTGTAGATTTAGTTGCAGTTAGGGGCGATATTTCTTTTTTGATAGAGATTAAAACAAGCACAACTGATACTTTGCATTTCAGTAGTATAAATGGAAAATTACAACAGCAAGCATCAACAATGAAACAGATATGTGAGAAAACAAGCACCTTGCCTATCTATGCATTTCGATTAAAAAATTATCGAGGAGATTCATGGAGAATTTTCACTCTCGAAATTAATACACTTTCTGGGCGATTAGAAATTCTCCACCGCCGTATTCCCCTATTAGAAAAAAGCAAGAACGATAATTATATTATGCGATGGGGAAACGGTATGCCCCTATCAGATTATATCTTATATCTTGCCCAATAATACTACCTACATGTTCGAAATGTTTTAGAACAGTAGGATGATTCCGATGTGAAGATGAATGAAAAAAATACTTATTGCGTATGATGGTTCCGAAGCCTCAAAAAAAGCAATTGATGTCGGAATGAAATGTGCAAAAGAGGAGGATAGTATAATTTTACTTACCGTAATTCCGGCTGAACTCGTTGAATCATCTTTTGTCAAAATGCTATTGCCAACAATTGATATGAGTTCCGTCGTTCAATCTGGCAGTTTTAAAGAAAAAACGATGGAAACATTGTCTACTATCGCTCGGGAAATGGAGATAAACGGAAATCAAGTAAGTGTTGACGTGGAAATTGGCGATCCTGCTGACGAGATTCTTCTTGCTGCAAAGACACACGATGTGGATGTCATTGTGGTTGGTTATAAGGGATATGGGAAAGATGGTCGATTTCTCCTGGGTAGTGATACGGATAAGATAGTCCGATATGCTGGGGTATCAGTTTTAGTTGTTCGATAAAAAACAAATAATTTTATTATGTGAGCTTACATGCACCCCGTAGAGGATATTAGAGGCAGCAAAAGTCAACTTCTTTTAAATAAAAGAATTGTTCTTGGTGTAACGGGAAGTATTGCTGTAGTTGAAACAATTAAACTCTGTCGAGAACTGATTCGTCATGGCGCTGATGTCATTCCTGTCATGAGTCCCGCAGCAACTCGCATAATTCATCCAGATGCATTGTGGTTTGCCACCGGTCATCAACCAATTTGTGAGCTTACTGGAGAAACAGAACATGTTCAGTTTTGTGGTAGAGCACAGCAACCTGCAGATCTTTATCTTATTTCTCCGTGTACTGCAAATACTCTCTCAAAAATTTCTCACGGTATTGATGACACTACAGTAACAACTTTTGCGACAACGGCTATCGGATCAAAAATACCTGTTGTAATTGTCCCAGCTATGCATCTATCAATGTATGATCATGTAATAGTACAACAAAACATGCAGTCACTAAAGGAAAAAGGACTAGTATTTATTGAACCTCACACAGAAGCGAACAAGGCAAAAATGGCATCTAATGAACGGATAATGCACGAAATCTTTCGATTGCTCGGTCCTCAAGATTTAAAATCGAAAAAAATTCTCATCATTGGCGGTTCAACTGCTGAACCCATTGATGCAGTCAGAAGCGTCCATAACACTAGTTCCGGAAAAACTGCGATTGCCCTTTTGACATGTGCATATCATCATGGTGCATCGGTTGAACTTTGGTACGGGCAAAGCAGTCAGCAAATCCCGTCTTTCATAGAAGAAGTGACATATTTCGTATCTATTAGTGATGTTGAAACGCTGGTTCAATCCAAAGATTTTTCGAATATCGATATTATTATTGTATGTGCAGCATTATCAGATTATATCCCAACAAAAACTAATGAGAAGTTAGCGTCGAATTTTCATCAACTTACCATACCTTTCCATCCTGCTCCAAAAATCCTTTCTCTTCTTAGCGAAAAAGCTAGACATTCAGCTCTTGTCGGGTATAAGCTTGAACAAGAAGGGGATATGCTTTTAGAAAAAGCAAAAAAACTTCAAGAGAAATATAATCTTGAAATGGTCGTTGCAAATACTGTAAGTAACCTGAACGAAGATTATGGTGAGGTTGTACTATACAAATATGATGGAACAATGCGCCAGGTGAAAGGAAGCAAGATTGAAATTGCTGAAGCAGTATTTTCCTTTTTGAAAGAGAAGATGAGACATGGTTAGTGCCGTAGCGTTTGCTCCGGGACATATTTCAGGATTTTTTCAACCTGTTTATGACAAAAAAAACATCTATAAAACAGGCTCGAGAGGGGCAGGATTCAGTGTTGTTCTTGGTGCTATATCACATGTATCAATTGAGCAAGCGGATTACCAAAAAATTGTCACCTATTTAAATGGAAAACTTATTGATTCAACTTTGACTAACTATTGCCTTCATCATCTTGTTGGTGACATCAAACGTAATATTATCGTGAAGACGCGTCTTGAACTGCCTCTGAGCCAAGGATTCGGGATGAGTGCCGCGAGTGCTCTAAGTATTGCCTATGCAGCAGCAACTTGTCTAAAAATTCCCTTAGAAGATGCTGTGAAAGCAGCTCATGCAGCAGAATTAAAATTAAAAACAGGTCTTGGCGATGTCATTGGCAGTCTAAAAGGCGGTTTTGAAATCAGAAGTATTCCTGGTTTACCTCCATATGGTGCTATCAAGAATATGTATAAAAGTCAGGATATAGTATTATGTGTTGTTGGCAAAGGTCTGGCAACAAAAAATATTTTATTGGATAAAGAAAAACAAAAAACCATTGATGGGCTTGGAGGGTTTTGCACGGATGAGCTTATACGTAGTCCTTCAATTGAACATTTTTTTACTCTCTCTGAACATTTTGCCCGTAAAACTGGACTAGCAACTGAATATGTTATCCAAGCAATTGATGCAGCAAAAACGTATGGGTTAGCAAGTATGTGCATGCTTGGTACAGCAGTTTTTGCGGCAGGTAATACTAAAAAATTAGTTGAAGCATTAAAAGAGTTCGGTGAGGTCATTGTAACTACAATTGATTTAAAGGGAGTCCGCGTTCTTTCGGCTTGATATAATCACCTATCATGCACCTTTAGTTATAGGCTGCGATGTTGCTCATTGTCATCTAATCCTATTGTATACGAGTTTCTTCTTTACTATACTTTAATGTATAATGAGTTATTGAAATTCTTTTTGATAGCGTTCCCATTGTTTGTCAATATGTTGTTGGATGAGTTGCAATCGTTTCTCGTCTCGTTGAGGTACATATAGATGCCTGAATCGACCTTGATGTTTTATCCATTCCTCAACGGGTTTTCTTTTCATTTTTCCTTCAAGGAGAAGTTTGCTTTTACCATTAAATGTCACAACATCCTGTTCGCATTCAAATAAGGTCCAAGCACCTGTTTCAATCGCAAGATCGCCCATGTCTACAGTAAGATCCATGCTGAACCGCCAACCTGGCGGACATGGTGCAAGAATTTCAATATATTTTGGTCCTGTGATGCTTTTTGCCTTCAATACTTTTTTATATAAATCTTCTGGTTGACTTATTGAAGCTTGCGCTGAATAGGGAATATGATGAGCTCGGATTATATCGCCCATTTCTTTGAAAAACTCAGTTTTTCCCGTAACTGTGGTCGTTGTCCATGCACTATAAGGCGTTGCTCCACTGCGTTGAACTCCAGTATTTGAATAGATTTGATTGTTATAACAAATATAAATGAAATTTGTTCCCCTCTCCAACGCACCAGATAATGCTTGGAGACCAATATCATACGTACCACCATCCCCAGCCCATGCAAGAACTGTTATGTCATCCTTTCCTTGTTGACGTAAGGATGCTTCTACTCCAGATGCACCAGCTGCAGCTGCTTCAAAAGCTATGTTCATTATCGGTATGTCAAATGAGGTGGTAGGATACAAGCTTTCGATGACTGCAGTACAACATGCTGGAACAACCATAACTGTCTTTTTTCCAAGTGCTTTTAAGACCGTTCGAAGGGCCATCGTCGCAGGGCATCCCGGGCAAGCAGCATTTCCTTGTAGAATACATTCCTCAACTGGTAAATCTTTGATTGCCATTCTTAATTTCCCCCATTAAAACCAAACCATTTTTGGTTTTTTATTTTTCCCTTCATTGCCTGTTTGCACATACTCTCGATGTCAGAATATGGAACATCCTTGCCACCTAGACCTGCAATGAAACCTGTGACTTCAGTATTGGATTTCCCGTATAATGCAGATTTAACTTCATTATATACGGCTCCACCTGAACCAACGGAAATGTTTCTGTCTATCACAATCAGTTGAGCTTTCTTAGCAAGTTTTTGGATGTCTTCTTCAGGGAAAGGTCGAAAAACACGCAAACGTGCAAGGCCAATATTTATTCCTTCGTCTCTCAGATTGTTGATAGCGACTTTACTTTCAGCACCAATGGCAGCCATCGAAATCAATATGTAGTCTGCATCTTCACAGTTATATAGTTCAAGAAGATCGCCATGAGTTCTTCCGAATTGTTTCTTCCAATCTTTGAACACTTCCTTCATGATGTTCTTTGATTGCTCTTGGGACTCTTGCATGGCTTTTCTGATTTTTTCATAGTACTGTGTGCCAATGAGATTTCCATGAGTCACTGGATTATCAATATCAAGTTTCCAATGAGGTTTATATGATGGAAGGAAATCATCGATTTCTTTTTGATCTGGTATGAAAGCCGGCATAGAGGTATGTGAGAGAATAAACGCATCATAATTGATCATGATGGGAAGTACAATTTTTTCATGCTCAGCGATTTTAAATGCCTGAATCACAACATCAAAGATCTCTTGATTGCTGCTGCAATAGAACTGAATCCAACCGGTATCTCGTTGTGCAATGGAATCATTTTGATCCGACCAAATGTTCCATCCAGGCCCAACAACTCTATTGATGTTGCACATTACAATTGGTAGTCGTGCAAGAGCCGCCCAATGGAGCATTTCATGCATAAGGAGAAGACCATGTGAGGACGTGGCAGTAAATGTTCGGGATCCCGCTTCGCTTGCTCCAATACAAGCAGCCATTGCAGAATGTTCACTTTCCACACAAATGTATTCCCCTTTAAACTCTCCGTTTGCCACATAATTTGCTATTCCTTCAACTAAGGTTGTCTGAGGAGTGATGGGGTATGCGGCAACGACTTGTGGTCGAGCCATCACTGCTGCTTTTGCGGCGATATAATTTCCAGTGTCAATTAGTATGCTCATTCTTTATTCACTTCCCGTTCCATTATGATGGCTTTTACTTTGCACACATTGGCGCAGACTCCGCATCCTTTGCAATAATCATAATTGATCTCGATAGAGCTATCTTCGTTTCTTTTTATGCTCCCTTCAGGGCAAAAAATCCAACAACGAAGACATTTCACACATTTTGAAGCATCTACTGCTGGCCGAAAAACTCTCCAATTACCAGTTTTTCCCATGGCTCCTTCCTTTGGGTAAGAGATGGTAGAAACGACGTTGTATTTTTTCATTGATCTACCACCACCGTGTCATAGGCTTCTTGTGTTGCCTTAATATTTTTTTCTCCTGCACTTCCTTTCCATTTTTCACGTATCGTTTTTTGGATTGATGATAAGGTTACTTTATTCAAAATCCGAGGAATGGCTCCTAAGATGGGGGTGTTGACAACAGGGATTCCTCCAACAGTGATATCATGTTTTATTGCAATACCTGTTGCATCCACTGTCGCAACGTTATATTTTTTTGAAAAGGAAAATTCTTTAGGCGACTTTCTTGTGTTAATAAGGATTTTTCCATCTTGTTTTAGCCCTTTAAGAATGTCAACTAAATCCATGATACTTTCATCTTGAACTATGACGATATCAGGTGAATATATCTCACTACGAAGATGTATTTCATCTTCTGATATTCGTGCAAAAGCTCTTACGGGGGCACCTCGCCGTTCAGCACCAAAAATTGGGAATGCTTGCAAGCCCTTGTTCCCATCTTTGAGAGCTGCGGCGACCAAAAGGTTTGCTGCGGTTACAGACCCTTGTCCGCCTCTGCCGTGTATAACAATTTCGACCAGATTTTTTTGAAGCATACTTAGTAGTCTCCCAGGATTGGGTATGAAGATTCCCCATATAACTTTTTTGACTTCTTTTGTTATAATGTTACTGCGTTGATTTTATCATCGATGGTGACATCTTTATCTGTTCTGTTATCAATTTTAATTTCCGTGATGACACGCTTAACTCCAGGCATCTGAAGAACTGTTGTATGTGCATGTGTAACCGCACTGAACAGTTGATCAAGGGTTTCTGTCTCAACAACGGTTGCCATCGCATTGACGTCACAGCGGTTTGTTTCATTTCTTAAAATTTGAACTGCTTTTTTTATGTAGTTGCCTAAGTGGGTTCCCTTTCCAATAGGAGAGATACTTACCTGAGATATAATCATGGTCTTATTAGATAAACAAGCACCCATCAAAGCTTTTTGGTTTTTTCTTTCGTTGGAAGTAAATAGTAAAATAGGATAAGATGATATGGTGAATACGAACATGCGGGGAATATGTATGGCTACAAAAATATCTGAGGAACAGTTACTTGAAAAGGCTAATAAACCAGGAAAAGATGCACTGAGGCTCCATCCGTTTTATCGGGGCAAAATTGAGGTTCTTCCAAAATGTAGGATACAGGATTTTACAGATTTCGGTATCTGGTATACACCTGGTGTTGCTGAACCATGTAAAGCCATTAAGAAAAATCCATCGCTTGTCTATGACTATACAAATAAATGGAATACTGTGGCAGTTGTCAGTGATGGAACCCGTGTCCTTGGCTTAGGGGATATTGGACCTGAAGCGGGGCTTCCAGTAATGGAGGGAAAAGCATTATTGTTCAAATATCTCGGAGGGATTGATGCCCATCCCATTTGTTTGGGTACAAAGGATCCCGAAGAGATTATTCAGGCAGTAAAATGGTTGAAACCAAGTTATGGTGGTATCAATCTTGAGGATATCGAAAAACCGAAATGTTTTGTCATTCTTGATAGATTACGTAAGGAGATGGATATCCCCGTTTGGCATGATGATCAGCAGGGAACGGCAACCATTGTCACTGCTGGAGTGATAAACGCATTAAAACTTGTTGGGAAATCAATATCTTCTATAAAAATCTGTATGATTGGAGCAGGTGCGGCAAACATTGCTATTGCTCGTGTGTTAATTGCTGCAGGTATCAATCAAAAATATATTATCATGGCTGATAGCAAGGGAATTCTACATTCTTCTCGAAAAGATCTTGAACATGACAAGGACAAAAATCCTGTAAAATGGGATATGGCCTTGAAATCCAATGAGGATGATAGAACTGGTTCAATTGCTGATGCGTTTGAAGGCTGTGATGTGTGTATTGCAGCTAGCAAACCAGGTCCAGGGACTATTAAAATGGAATGGCTTTCGGCAATGGCAGATGACTCGATTGTGTTTGCAACCGCAAATCCAACCCCAGAGATATGGCCCTGGGAGGCAAAGAAAGCAGGTGTGAAGATATTTGCTACTGGTCGGTCTGATTTTCCTAATCAAATCAATAATTCTTTAGGATTCCCTGGAATCTTTCGTGGAACGCTTGACGTTCGTGCTGAAACAATAACTGATGAGATGTGCATTGCTGCAGCGTATGAGTTAGCCCAAACAGCGGAAGATGCTGGTATCTCAGAAGATTGTATTGTGCCAACAATGGATACTTGGGAGGTATTTCCTAGGGAGGCTGTTGCTGTTGGAATGAAAGCAATTGAGCAAGGGATCGCACGAGTGAAAATGTCACGAAATGAATTATATGATCGGGCAATGAATGTTATTAAAAAAGCGCGAGATATGACAACAGTGCTTATGAAAGAAGGTTTCATTGAAAATCCTGATGCATAGAATCATCTGATTAGAAGTAGATGATTTTAGCTCATTTATATACATCAAGGAATGTTGAAATATGAATTTTTTTTATCAAGACTCCTTATTATTTTGATATGCTCATTAATAAATCGCTTGAGATATCTTTCATCTTTTGCAAAAACTTGTACAATCAGATCATGATCTTTTCAGGACGTCGAAACAATTTGAACTTTGTCAAATCAGTGATATATCGTGCGATATCATGCTTTTTATTGGATAAATATTTCATCTTATTACAACTGTTGTTGAATACCCCACCTTTTCAAGATAAACAATCGCTGAGAAATTCTTGATTGCATTGTCTTATGTTAGTTTCTTTATTTTATAATGAATTGTACTAACGTCAAAATTTACTTCTTCAGCGATTTTTTGATACTATCTTTTATCGTTTTGTTGCTGGATGTTTAGGATTTTCTTGTCAACTTCATCCATAAAATTATTTTATCATTGTATTGCTATAAAAATTTTTGATTTTTTTTTTCAATTATTTTTTTATAAGATATTCAAATTTTCAAATTATATAAAGATTTTCTATTTTGATACTATAATATCATTGTTCTTGAATATTATTCAAAAAGAATGAAAGATAAAACTGAATAGAAAAAACATGAAAAAAATTCTTACAGCATAAGAAGAGTAAAAGCATTGAGACTTGCTGTCAGGAAACCCTTATTAGTATCAATCCGATGCCTTTTTTGATTAATACTCCTAATGAGAGATGTTCTGTATGAAAACAATATCAAAGGAAGATTTAAATGGTTTCGTCGATGCTCTAATACAAACAGAAACTTATGACATTCAGGGGGTTCAAGCGAAAGGTGATAAGTTTATTTTTGCACCTTTGGAATCCTCAACAAACCTTCGCTTAGATTATGATGTGACTATACTCCCGCCAAAAAAATATTTTCTTCCTCAGTATGAAAATATGATGGACTATCAACTAAAAAAAGAGTTTTCGGTAAAACCAAATATTCAAGAAAAATCAAGAATTCTTATTGGGGTGCATCCGTACGACATCATTGCTCTTGAGCAGACTGATAAGGTGTATCTTGATGAGCAAAAAGACGATTTTTATGAAAAACGAAGAAAAAACACAATCATCATTGGTGTTGACATTCAAACAGTTTCGGAATATTCCTTTGCCGGGAGCATGGGCACGCATTATGTGGATTCTGGTTTTGATTTAATGCTTACTAATATTGGAAAAAAATATTTAATAGCAATTGGAACACAAAAAGGAGAAGACCTTATAAAAAAATATGCCAAAACAAATGATGCAAATGATACGGAAATAAAGGAAATTATTAAGGTTAGAGCAAATATTTTAAACAGTTACAAAAAACATGTGCAAACAGCGGATTTGCATGCATGGTCATCTCTCCTTGTTGCAAACTATGAAAATAGTATCTGGCAAGAACGATCAACTAAATGTATGGAATGCAGCAGTTGCACGATGGTTTGTCCAACGTGCTTTTGTTACGATGTACGAGACGATGTTTCTCTAAACCTAAAGAAAGGATCTAGAGTAAGAACATGGGATGGGTGTCTCTTAAAGGATTTTACAAAAGTTGGTAGCGGAGAGGTATTTCGTGATGATTTAAAAGATCGATATCGACATAGATTTTTTAGAAAAGGAAATTATCTGAACGAAAGATATGGCTTCATTGCTTGTGTTGGTTGTGGGAGGTGTGCAATAGCTTGTCTCCCTGGTATTGCAAGCCCCTGTGATGTGATCAATGAACTGTCCCATTTTGGTGGGGAGGGACAAAAAGATCAATTTTTTATCAAACAGAAGACAAAGATTGCTGAGAAGGGAACTATTCATATTCCAAGAAAAGCGGTAATCAAGGAAATTAAGAAACTTACGGAATCAGAAACATTATTCCAATTAGAATCTGAGGATAAAAAACCATTGGGTCACAAGCCAGGTCAATTTGTAGAACTTTCGATTTTTGGCGTCGGAGAAGCACCTTTTGGCATTTCTTCTCCTCCTGGGAATGAAATCACTTTTGATGTAGTAGTTAGAAAAGTTGGGAATCTCACCTCAAAGTTATTCGAAATGAAAAAGGGAGATTTTGTTGGGATTCGTGGCCCACTCGGAAATGGATTTGATGTAAAACAATTTGAAGGAAAACATATCATTTTTGTTTCTGGCGGAACGGGTATGATACCCATGCGATCTTTGATTGAATATTGCCTTGATCCAAAAAATAGGGAAAAATTTGGTTATATTAAAATTTTATATGGTGCTAAGCGTCCTAGTGATGTTCTCTTTCAAGATAGGATTTCAAATTGGGAGAAATGTAGTAGTGTAACTTGTAAACTGACCGTTGACACATGTCAAGATGGAGAATGTTGGGTTGGAAGTGTCGGTCTGATAACCACTCTATTTCCAAAACTGAATATCGAACGTATTGACCCAAAGAATACAATTGCTGTTGTTATAGGACCACCTGTTATGTTTAAATTTGTGATTAAATGTTTACAAACTATTGGTATTTCAAATGATAATATACTTGTATCTCTTGAGAGACGAATGAAATGCGGTGTGGGAAAATGTGGTCACTGTCAGATAAACGGTGTATATTGTTGTAAGGAAGGTCCTGTATTCAATTATGCTGATATTATGAAATTACCGGAGGCGTTTGAATGAACAAACCAAAGGTGGCATTTTTTGATTTTGCTAGTTGTGAAGGATGTCAATTGCAAATCGCGGATCTTGAAGAAGAGATTTTGGATTTAATTGGCATTGTTGATGTTGTATCCTTTAGAGAAGTCATGAAAGAACATGCTGAAACGTATGATATCGCATTTATCGAAGGATCAATTATGCGTCCTATGGATGAAGAACGCATAAAAGAAATTAGACATCATGCAAAAACTCTCGTAGCACTTGGGGCATGCGCAACGATTGGAGGAGTAAATAAAATTCGTAATCAATGGGACACAAAAAATGTATTAAAGGAAGTCTATGGTAATGCCAAACTCAAAGACAGCAAATATTTTGATGTTTGTCCTACAAAAGCGGTTGATGAGGTTGTGAACGTCGATTATTACATTCACGGTTGCCCCATTAATCGAGATGAATTCAAAAAAGTTGTTGTTAGTCTTGCGATGGGAAAAACACCTGACATTCCAACGTATCCCGTCTGTGTTGAATGTAAGAAGAATGAAAATGTGTGTCTTTTCGAACTTGGAAAATTCTGTTTAGGCCCGATTACTCGAGCGGGATGTAATGCGATTTGCCCAACAAATGGTAGTCCCTGTGAGGGATGTCGAGGGATCCTTCGCAAACCTGACGTAGCATGTGTCGAGGATGTCCTTAAACGATATAATCTAACATATGAGGAGATGGTAAATCGTTGCACGATGTATAATTATGCAAAGGGGGAATGCAAGCATGAGTAAAGATGTTTCGGTGAATGTTCATCATGTAACCCGTGTGGAAGGTCATGGCAATATCGTTCTTGATGTAAAAAATGGTTCTATCAAAAAACTTCAATGGCAAGTTCCAGAGGCTCCACGGTTTTTTGAAGCCATGCTTCGCGGTCGCCATTATGATGATCTTCGTCCAGTTACCTCACGGATATGTGGCATCTGTAGTATCGGTCATTCACTTGCCAGCCTGAAAGCGACAGAGGATGCACTTGATGTTTCTATCTCTCCTCAATCACAGACCCTTCGTCGTCTTGCGATAAATGGTGAGGATATGCAGAGTCATATATTGCATATAGGCTATCTTGTTGCGCCTGACCTCTTTGGTGTTGGTAGTGTATTTCCACTTGTGGGTAGTAAACATCAGGATGTACTATTGAAGATTGTCAAACTCCATCGGTTGTCTAACGAGATGTCCGATTTGATATGTGGTCGTACGACGCATCCCATTCGGCTTGTCGTTGGAGGTTTTTCCATGATACCAACGGAAAAACAACTTAAGGATTTAAAACAAAAACTTCAAGATGCCGTTCAACCTACAAAAGATGTCGCAGATGCTATGCTTTGTGTTGCAGATAAACTGCCAAAGTTCACTAGAGAAACAGAATACATTGGTCTGAGTTCAGAGAAGGAGTATGCATTCTATGATGGATATATCAATTCGACAGATACAGGTGTATTCAAGAATTATAAGAAATATACTGATGTTATGAAGGAATATATTGTTCCTCAATCTACTGCAAAATATGCAAAGCATGCAAGAAAATCATATATGGTTGGTGCTTTAGCTCGATATAATCTAAACAGTAAACAGCTTCATCCTCTTGCAAAAGATACTGCGAAACTGTTTGGTTTGAAACCACTTTGCTACAATCCCTATATGAATACTATTGCTCAGATAGTGGAGTTTGTTCATAACATCGAGGATTCCATCATACAAGTAGAAACACTGTTGAACAATGGGATAAAAGATGAGAAACCAGTGAAAGTTAAGAAGAAGACAGGTACTGGTGTAGGAATAGTTGAGGTTCCTAGAGGGATTCTAGTCCATGAATATATGATTAATGACACTCTGTGTACGAAGGCAAATTGCATTATTCCGACGAATCAGAATCATGCAAATATCCAACATGACATGGAAGAACTTGTACCTCAGATCCTTGATAAATCAGAAAAGGAGATCGAACTTACTCTTGAGATGCTTGTTCGTGCCTATGATCCTTGTATCTCCTGTAGCACACATTATCTGCAGGTAACATTTGTATAAATGTAATGTGTTTCCCATGTTGCTTTCATGGAAAAAACCCTTGGTGTTATTGGCATAGGAAATCCTTTTCGACGTGATGACGCGATTGGCATTATCCTTCTTGATTTTTTAAAAAAAAATGAAAAGAAACACCTTTCAAACGTGACATTTATTGATGGTGGAACAGGTGGGATGAACATATTGCATCCTCTATCCGATTATAAGGTGGTACTTCTCATTGATGCAGTGAAATTTGGAGGTACTCCTGGGCAATGGAAATTTTTTTCATATCATGAGGTCATAAGTCAAAAGAAACAGGGACATGGATTAACACATATTTCCGATATCTTCCAAATTGTAATACTCGCTAAAGAACTTAATCAAATACCGAAACACCTTTATATTTTTGGAGTGGAACCTGAGGACACTTCTTATGGCCAAGGATTATCCGGATCTATTACAGACAATCTAGATACTCTCGAGTTGTGTCTGAAAGACAAGCTTCATTGGGTGATTGATACGCTTCTTTTAGATTAACCATTTGAATATCTACGGATGATGTGCTATATGATTTTCGTTCCATAATTGGATGCTTTCCTGCATTATTGTTTGAAGGTATTCTAAACGTTTTTCATCTGTATCAAGGGTTAATGTTCCATAAACGCTTGTGTAATATGGTTTAATAATCCCACTGTCGTATCCAAGAGTGATAATGGTAAACATTGGTAATCCACCGATATGTTCTTTATCATAGATAAAAAAAGCATCGCTTCTCTCTTCGGCCGCATGGTCAATATTTGTATAATAATAATTCACCGTATGGTTTTCGTAAGGGAGTTGGAAATATACCATTTCATCCTTCTCAAAATCAATAGCAAATAGCTCTTTAATCACGGGATACATGATATCACAACCTTGGCACGCATCTTCACTGAAATGAAGGAAAACAACACCGTTTGTCAGGTTTTCTGTAACAAAATTGGGGTGAACATGTCCATTTGCCGTTTCAAAGGTATAGTCCGCTTGCGTCTTTGGTTCTAATTTTAAACAGCTCAAGCAGAGTACTTGGACGATACTATCATAGACATCGTCATAAACGGTTGTTGTTGCTATCATAGTGCAACCTAGAAGAACGATGAGTACTGCAGCAGCAATTTTTACTGTTTGTTTATATTTCATTAAATCACTTTTCATATCGAATTAGTCTCTTTGGGCACACATCAATGCATTTGCCGCAAAGAATACATTCCGGATCACGGGTGAGTGTTGTGACATTAATACCCATTGGACAAATGTTTGAACATGCATTACAACGGAGACATTCTTTTTGGAATATGGTCTCTTCGACTCGTGATACATGAAGCAGGCTTATTTTATTAAAAGGGGCAAGCAGTGCTCCAAGAGGGCAACAATAACGGCACCATCCTCGTTCAATGACGAATATGAGTATGATGAATAAGACAAAAATCCCAAGCGCAACCCAGAAAAATGAACTTGGAACAAATTTACCCCAAAAAAGGGTCAAGGTTGGGATTGTTCCTGTAAGAAATCCTATTGGACAGATGTCAGTGAACATGAAACCGATGAGTGCACTGGTGAAGAACACAAGACCAATGAGAATGAAGTATTTCGCATATCGCAAATAATGTTCGATGGGATGATATGCTATTTTTTTTGTAAAAGGAATCTTTTTAATTTTTCTTGCGACTGTTGCTGTCCCACGTTGTAGAAGACCTATGGGGCATGCCCATGCACAAATACCTCTTCCTGTCAGAACTCCAAGAAAACCAAGGATCAGCAATGGATAGGTGAGAAGTTTCCATTTAAAATTATGTTCAAAGACGCTTAATTCAAGAGCCCTCAATGGACAAGCTGATGTTGCAGTAGGACAAGCATTACAATAGAAAAATGGAAAGCAAAACCCTGTTTTAAGACCGAACGGACGCAGGTTTGCTGATACAAAAATAAGAAGTTGGGTAAGAAGCCGTTTTCGTTGAAAAATCATGTCTTATCGTCTGCGTTTATACAAGATGAATGATATAAACATTATTGAAAATCCTAGGCCGATAAATTCAAATCCCGGTGTGTCGGAAGATTCGCCGTTATCTGAAGGTTTTTCAGAGAGATATGCTTTTGTTAAATTGAGATACTTTGTCCATCCTTCATTATTCTCAACAACAAGGGTATATTGTATATAGGTTGCATCGTTATGTTTTAGTGTCATTGTAGTTTCATAGGTATTAGTGGTTTTTTGTGTCATTGATGCATTTTGCTCATCTGGATAACAGATTCCGGTTTTTCCATTGCATTCTTGTACAATGATGTAGACGTGTGTTGCTTCAATGCCTGTAACATCAGCAGTGACAGTAACAGATGACTGGGGGTACGGGGCAACTGGATTTAAAGTAACAATCGGTTGCGCAGAGGCAAAAACAATGCTTATGTTTGACAAAACTATCAAACTTATTATTGCTAATAGAAATGATTTTTCGAGTTTCATTCTTTCTCTCCTTGACTGCCACCCTATAATTTTTTATCCTTTTTATTTCTTATCCTTTTTATTTCAAAGAATCTCATCAATTTTTTCTTTAAGCGTTATCTTTTCATATGGCCAGCCTTCAGGGAATTGAGAAAAATATGTTAGACCGTTATGCTCCCAAAATAACGTTCCATCTTTGTCAAAGATGCACAGTCGGGGAATAGTTCCTTCAGGATTATACTCACTAAGATCGTCACGTTCCCTAGCAAAAATCCACTCAAGTTCATATCCATTGTCTGTATAGGTTTTTTTTAAAAAGTTTTGAATCGTGTCCGAAGTTTCTCGATAATCTATATTAATCGACAGAATTTCCAATTCATCGTGTGAATAATTGGCATAGGCTTTGCGCAGTTCCAGCATTTGAGTTCGGCAAGGTGTGCACCAGGTTGCCCATAAATCGATGATGAGTACCTTACCACGATACTCTTTAAGTTCCTGTATCGTACCATTCAGTAGTGAAAAGGAGAAGTTTTCCCCTACATCAATTGTTGGCGTTCCATTCTCATCTGATCTCTCTGTGCATCCTGAAAGGAGAATAAGGGGAAGAAATAGGGATACGGAAAAAATGACCGGTATACGTGATTTCATATTAATCCTATCAGTCCCCTATTTATCTATGTTATTTATAGATATGGTTTAAGTTTTTCAATAAGCATCTGTTTGGGCATGGCACCGATAATTTTGTCTGAGAGTTTTCCCTTTTTAAATACCAAGAGTGATGGGATACTCATAATTTTATAATTCATGGCTGTTGCTTGGTTATTATCAACATTCAATTTTCCAAAGACAACTTTGCCTTGGAGTTCTTTTGCGAGTTCTCCGATAACTGGTCCAATCATCTTACATGGACCACACCAGGGTGCCCAGCAGTCGATCACAAGAGTATCGTATTTGTTGATCATGCTATTAATATCGGCATCAGAAATTTCTATTGGGGTATTTGGCATCTCTTCCATTGTTTTTCCTCCGTCTGTATACAGTTTTTTTAATTCCTCGAGTTTTTTCCTTTTAATGGTTTCTAGTTCATTATTCATTGCGTAGCATTATGTTGATAGTAGTATATAACGATTGTGCATAATATTTACACAACCATTATATATCGACTATGTATACATATTGAACAATGAAAATGATTGCCTTTCCTCACGAGATGCAATGCGATGAAGCAATACGATGTGTATTCGATTTGAACAAACTTGATATCAACGTCTATAAGGAATTGAAAAAAATAGGGGAATCAAGAGCAGATGAGCTTGCACTCTTTCTGAACAAAGAGCGTAGTACCATGTATCGGTCCTTGGAAAAACTTACCGGTGCAGGCATATGCAAAAAGGTGAGAAGAACCCTAACCCAAGGTGGTTACTATTACGTATACCAATGTAATGATATGACTGACGTACAAAAGAGGGCGCAAATTTGTCTTGATGCCTGGTATGAATCTGTTAAACAGACATTGAAATTACTCTCTGATTAATCTATATCTCAATTACAATCACTTATTTTTCTTTCAATACTCTAAATAAATATACCTATTCGAAAGAAGAGTCAGAGAATTCTCCTTCCTTATACGTTAACAAATGTATTTGTATTAAGAATATAATAGATACACTACGGTATTTAGAATTAAATAAAAGTAACAATTTTTTCCTTTTTTTATACTCTATTATTAAAAAACATGATTTTTTTTAGTATAAAAAATAGAATATTTTAAATATGCCAATTCATATGCATTACAAAAACTAGGAGAGATGGAATATGAAAGTACAGAATCCACATGATATTGTGGGAAAGGAAGTATTCGACTGTAATGGTAACACTGTTGGTCGAATTGATAAAACCTGGCAAAGTTGGAATGATGAATACCCCGGATGGTTCTTTGGTATCCGACCAAATGAGAACACAAGAGATACCTATTTCAGAGGAACCAACAAGCTTGTTCCGATCTATAGCGACTACATCAAAGATTGCACAGAACATGTCACGTTGAACAAAACCACAGATTATCTCAGCCGATTTTGGAACCGTGCAGTTCCTTGCGGAAACACGACATGCCCAACTGATGAACTTGTTGACAAACCAATATACGATAAAAACCACTCCCGTGTTGGAACATTTTATGCATGGGTCGAAAGTGATGGGACATACAAGAACTATGGATGTTTCGTAGATCCCTACCTCTGTGAATTTTGGAATATGCCACACAACATTCTTATGCCGATGCCAACAAACTACATTTTTGATGTGAAAGATACAATCACAATCGATAAAACTCTTGATGAACTTCGCGACTACTGGAAGAAAAACTACAATTTCAACTTCAACAGATAATAAAAAAACAAAGAGGATTTCTTTCCTCTTTTATTTTATTTTTTACCAAATGTACTTTCCGCATTCATCATCGTCTTTCTTGATTGATTGAAGATTTTTGTCTGTAATATTAATGATTCTTCTAAAACGCTCACCATGCAGATTCATAAGGATTTGTTCTAAGTTTATATGTAATGACTCATTCATAGAAGATACAATAAGAATATATCGTACCAACCACATGGCGAGCTTCTGAGCAAATTGTCTATCTGTTCGTTGAGCAATGTTTTTAAAGATGTGTGTTTGAAGGAGCTCTTCGGTTGCTTGCCGGATAGTAACATCGTTTGTATCATCAGCCATTCGATATGCCTCTTCAATGGAACTATATATAAAGAATGTTAGTTTGATTTATATTTATAAATTTCCATTAAAAAGGACGGGCATAAATACGAAAAAAGAAAAGGAAAAAAGTGGGCGTACCCTACTTAAGTTTATATTCGACCACGTATTCCCCAGGATCTCCTTCAGAAAATGTGAATTTCTTCTCTCGGCATAGTTTGATCATTGGTATGTTGTCCTTCAAGACTGGTCCGAATACTTTTTCATATTTTCGGTCTTTGGCAATTTCGATCAAATAATCTAAGAAGATACCGCCAAGACCAAGACGTTGCCATTGGTCAATGATAGCAATTGCAAACTCCGCTTTTTCTGTTCGTCCGGGTTCGGCGATCATCCGAGCAACACCTATCATTCGGCGGACTCCCTTTTCCTGTATTTCAGCAATAATGGCGATTTCTCTGTCATAATCGATGTTACAGTATCTCGTTCGCACCTCATGAGGTGTTTCCTTGATGACTCTGAAGAATCGATAGCGCACTGTTTCTTGTGAGAAATTGTTGAACATATCCTGCCACAGTAGTTCATCTTCAGGTTTAATGGGACGTAGCAACACTTCTTTATGACCTTTCAGTGTCACTTTCTTAATGTATTTACTGGGATATTGGCTAATGATCATATGTGGTTTGTTTTTGTAGTCTGGGTCGATGATGATTCGAGCGTCAACTGCGATCATGTCATCACCTACAGGGACCAATGGATTAATGTCTATTTCACTAATCTCTGGATGATCCTCTAGTAATTGTGAGAAATTGATCAAAGTTTCTTCCACTTTCTTCATATTTGCTGGTGGAATATTTCTAAATCCTTTCAATAATTTGTATGCCATTGTTTTTTCGATAATACGATGGGCAAGCACTTGATTCAATGGAGGAAATCCAATGGAGCGGTCTTTGAACAGTTCTGTAAAAATGCCACCCATCCCAAACAAGATGATCGATCCGAACAATGGGTCCTTTTTAGATCCAAGAATGAATTCGGAACCGCCGTGTTTAATCATCTGTTGGATGGTCACCCCTTCAATTGTTGCATCTGGAACGTTTTCTTTCACTCGTTTCATCATCTTTTTGTATGCATCTCGTATCGTTTTTTCGCAGTCGAGGTTTAATGTAACACCACCCACATCACTCTTGTGGGTGATCTGTGGTGAATAAATTTTCATAACAACAGGATACCCTATTTTTTCTGCTAGAGTGACTGCTTCATCCTCGGAAGAGGCAATGCGAGGTTGTGATGTCTTAATATCGTAGATCTCAATGATCTCTTTTGATTCTGTTTCATTTAATAGTGTTCTCTTCTCTTTTAATGCCTTGTCAACGATTTTTTTAATCTTCACTTTTCCTTTTTCAGAAAAATCAATATTACGTTCTTCAGGAGTTTGGAAGATGAGTTCCAAATGACGCTCATAATGGTACAGTTGCATGTAGGATTCAACAGCTTCCTCAGGTGTACTATAGGTGGGTATGTCGTTCTTATTGAGGATTTGTCGGGCGTAGAGCACACTTTCTTCACCAACAAACGATGTTAAAATAGGTTTATTGGCGTGTTTTGCTATATCGATGAGATATTCAGCGAGTCTTTTAGGACTTGCCATGACTTGAGGAACTGTGATGACTATCAATCCGTCGATATTCTTATCCTTCAGGCACACTTCTATAGTTTTTCGATAGATATCCTCGTTACTGTCCCCTATAATGTCGATTGGATTTCCCTTACTCCAATATTTTGGCAGAAACGTGTTTAACTCATCCATAGTTTCTTTGGAGAGTGTCGCGAGTTTCCCTCCGTTTTCAATAATTGAATCGGTTGCAAGAACCCCTGGGCCACCTGCATTTGTAATAATTGCAAGATTAGGTCCTGTGGGTCGCGGTTGTTTTGCAAGAATTGATGCTGTATTGAAGAGATCTCCGATCTTCTTGACACGAACCATACCTGCACGTTTGAAGGCTGCATCATAAATATAATCTTCCCCAGCCATTGCACCAGTATGAGATGATGCGGCTTTTGCGCCTTCCTTAAATCGACCGGATTTAATTACGATGATGGGTTTCACTCGTGCAAAACCACGTGCAGCGCTCATGAATTTTCTCGCATTCGTGATATTTTCAACATAGAGAACGATACTTCTGGTATTAAGGTCCATACCGAAATAATCAATAAGGTCACCGAAATCAACATCGAGCATCGATCCAACGGATATAAATGCACTGAAGCCAACCTTTGCCGCAGCAGCCCAATCTAGGATTGCACCACATACTGCCCCACTTTGTGAAAATAAGGCAATATTCCCTTTATCTGGCATCATCCCAGCAAAGGTGCTATTCATCTCTAAATGGGGCATACTGATTCCGACACAATTGGGACCAATAATCCGTAAACCGTATTTCTGTTTAATGTCGTAGAGTTTTTTTTCTAATGCTTTCCCTTCTTCTCCGATTTCTTTGAATCCTGCGGAGATGATAATGATTCCTTTGATACCTTTTTTACCGCATTGCTCTGTCACGTCGAGGACTGTCATAGCTGGCGTGACAATCACTGCTAGGTCCGGAATTTTTGGGAGTTTTTCGACACTAGGGTAGGATTCGACACCTTGGATACTTTCATAGTTTGGATTTACGGGATAGACAACGCCATTGTATCCCGATCCAATGAGATTTCGAAAGATTCGATATCCGGCAGATCCAATTTTATTGCTTGCCCCGATAACCGTGATAATTTTTGGTTTGAATATTTTATCAAGATTTTCAACACTCATAGTAATACACCCATATCTAAAATGTGGCTGTCCCGCCATATCGGTGTAATATTAATAAAACTATCGACAATCAATTATTTTTATGTAAAACTCCAATAGGATTGTAGAATCTCTTTTAATTGGTTCACATCTTTTTTTACTACGTCGATATTGTCATTTTTGAATGGATCAGGTTCTGTGACATACGTTGATTTATGCAGTAAACCGTTGAAAATATTCTCATAGGCAGTGATGCATGTTGAATTGTTGTATCCTCCCCCAAGAAGAACAGCAAGTTTATTACAGGTGCTCTCAGACAGTTGCTTTATCTTTGTGGCAATATGATAATATACTTCATAGGTGAGCATTATATCTGCGAGTGGATCACTGTGATGGGTATCGACACCTGACTGATAGAGAATAATGTCAGGTTGAAAGGCTGTAGTAATTTTGGGTACGAGTTCGTCAAATGCATAGAGATATGCATTACTCCCTGTTCCTGGCGGAAGAGGAAGGTTAATTGTGTAGCCCGTCCCATCATCATCACCGATTTTTTCCATGGCCCCGGTACCTGGATAAAGTGTTCGGCCATCTTGGTGAATAGAGAGATTTACAACACTTGGATCTCTGAAATAGATGTCTTGGGTCCCATTCCCATGATGGACGTCCAGGTCAATGATTAAAAATTTTTTGAGATGGTGGTGGGCTCGTAAGTATTCGATCCCAATCGCAATATCGTTAAAAAAGCAGAAACCTGAAGAATGACTCTTACTTGCGTGATGGAACCCAGCAAGAGGATTCACTGTTACTGTATAGCTGTCCAATAATTTTGCACAACACGCAATGGTACCGCCAGCAGCCAAAGCTGCACATTGATAAATGCCCTTGGGTGCAGGTGTATCAAAGGAAAGCATTCCACCGTTTTCGCTTAGTCTTTTGATTTGGTTCAGGTATTTTTCACTATGCACTCGCAAAATATCTTCATCAGTTGCGATTGATGGAGTTATAACATCGAATTCATTTATAAGATGACGGGACTTCAGCATATCAATTACTTTTTGCGGTTTGTTTCCGATCAGTGGATGGTCTGTCCCAAGGTCATATTTATTGTAATCAGGATGATATGCTATCGCTTTCATATGAACGCCCCATCATCTCACACATGAATTTATATTTTCTCTTTGAACGATGGTGCCGTATACGAAGAATGTATCATACTTCAGGATCTCAATAAAAACCAACAGCGATCATCAAGAAATAAAAGCCGGATGCGAAATAGATAATGTTCATGAAACACAATATCTCTGGTTTTCATAATCAATTGCCCCTTCATCCATCATCTTATACAGAATCCTTTTCAACCGTTCTTCATCAACATTAACATCTCGTTGAAGTTCAAACAGAGGTAAGGGACTTTTTAAGAGGCTTCTCAGTATTTTAGCCCGAATTTGACGATCGGATCCCTCAAATTTTGATTGTTTGGTTTTTGGTTTAATGCCGGTTATTGAAGCATTCAAAAGTAGTGCACCATAATCCATCAATGCATTATGCCACTCTCTGCTGGAGCCTTTAGGCATACATTGTTCTGCAATAGACTGTAATTCTGAATCTGAAATCGTCTCAGGGAGTTTAAATTCATAGATATAAATCCGTCTGATGTTTGTGTCAACCGTTGCGATATCTTCATTGTGTGAAAAGATGCGAACTGCCCTTGAGGTGTATGCCCCAATTCCTGGTAATTTTTTTGCTTGCTCTAAGGCAAAAAGTACGTCGCCATTGAACTCTTTGGAGACGATCTTTGCAGTCTCATGAAGATACTGTGCTCGTCGATTGTATCCAAGCCCCATCCACATCTGTAGTACCTCGTTATATGGTGTATTGGCTAAATCCAAGATGGTGGGCCATCGTTTTATCCATTCAAGGTAATAAGGGATAACGCGTGAGACTTGTGTTTGTTGTAGCATGAATTCTGAGGTCAAAATGAAATAGGGATTGGTAGTTTGTCTCCAAGGAAGAACACGACCGTGATTCTTATAAAATTGAAAAATTTTTTCTTGAAATTCTATAATTTTTTTTTCAGAAATCTTCATAACTTGTATTCACCAATGATTGGGAGCAAACTTTTCAAAGGTAAGAAAGTTGTAAAAATTTTAATCATTTTCTTTTTTTAAGGATGCGAACTCTATTTATTGGACTTTTTGCAGATAAATAGACAGGTCTTTAAACATAACCCAACGGAGTTTATCCCCATCCTTTAATTCCAATTGGTCGACGACTTCAACCGGCACTGTAATTCTCCTTCGAGACCCCCGTATGGTAATGGCTGTTTCCGAAATGGAATGCACCTTATCCAAATCCAGTTGCATACTGTATACCAAGCCCAACATCAGTATGGACATGCGGATATAAAAACCTTGTACTTCTATCAACAAATATTGGAAATTTTCAAAACATCTAATCATGATATTGCTATACATTCGTATTTGAACATCTAGCGAAGCATTACAAAAAATATACAAATGCCGTATATGAAAATGTTCTAAGATATTCCCCTTCTCATTTTCTTCAACCTCATGAATCATTCAAGCCTATCAAGTAGTACTAAGGTTTTAATAATAGATATTAATACGGAGCACTGAGAATAAGAGGAATAGCTTATGGACGAAAATGCAAAAACTTTCATTGAAAGAGTTATTGAAAAGAATCCTGGCGAGAAAGAATTTCACCAAGCAGTGAAAGAAGTCGTTGAGAGCATCATGCCGTATATTGAAAAAAATCCAAAATATAAAAAAGCAAAAATATTGGATAGATTAGTTGAACCTGAACGAACGATTATGTTTCGTGTTCCTTGGGTCGATGATAAAGGAGAAATTCAAGTAAACCGTGGGTATCGTGTTGAGTTTAACAGTGCCATTGGTCCGTATAAGGGTGGACTGAGATTTCACCCTAGTGTTACGTTAAGTATTCTGAAATTCCTTGGTTTTGAACAAATCTTTAAAAACAGTCTCACTGGACTGCCAATGGGTGGCGGGAAAGGCGGATCTGATTTTAATGCACGAGGAAAATCAGATATGGAGATCATGCGGTTCTGCCAGTCATTCATGTTGGAACTGTCTAGGCACGTTGGTCCAAATACAGATGTTCCCGCAGGGGATATCGGTGTTGGTGGCAGAGAAATCGGATATCTGTTTGGTATGTATAAAAAGTTAAGAAACGAATTCACAGGTGTATTAACTGGAAAAGGGATTAACTGGGGTGGAAGTCTAGTGAGACCTGAAGCAACAGGTTTTGGGGCTGTCTACTTTACCTCGGAAATGTTAAAATTGAAAAATGATTCGTTCAAAGGAAAAACAATAGCTATCTCCGGTTTTGGCAATGTCGCATGGGGTTGCGCAATTAAACTTAACGAACTTGGGGGAAAAGTTGTGACGCTTTCTGGTCCTGATGGATACATCTATGACAAAGACGGTATCAAAGGGGAAAAGATCGAGTACATGCTAGAAATGCGTTCATCAAATAATGACCGGGTGGAAGATTATGCAAAGAAATTTGGAGTTCCCTTCTATGCTGGCAAAAAACCGTGGGAAGCAAAATGTGATATTGCAATGCCCTGCGCTACGCAAAACGAGCTCGATGAAAATGATGTGACAAAACTTATTAAAAATGGTTGTAAACTTATTGCAGAAGTGTCAAACATGGGATGTACCTACGAAGCAGTAAAACTTGCCACGGAAAAAATCATGTATGCTCCTGGAAAGGCTGTGAATGCTGGAGGTGTTGCGGTTTCAGGTCTTGAAATGTCTCAAAATAGTATGAGACTTAGTTGGACTGCAGAGGAAGTTGACAAACAATTGCATCAGATCATGAAGAATATTCATGACTCATGTGTAAAATATGGCCGAGTTTCAAAAGATAAAATTGACTATGTGAAAGGAGCGAACATTGCCGGCTTTGTCAAAGTTGCTGATGCAATGTTTGATCAGGGAGTCGTTTAAATAAAGACTCTCTTTCCTTTATTTTTTTTTAAACATATGTAAAAAATTCTAATAGCAATTTCTCTTTAATTGTATACCCGAAATTGAAACATAAGTATAAAGGAATAGATTATTGTTTAAATGCTTTGGATTTCTGGAGACTGTAGATTTAACTATTAAGTATTTTTGTCACTTCTTTATCATCAACATTAGTAATGTATGGTAGACCACTGATATCTGATGCCTCTTTTGTAAGGGCTGCGATATCATCTCGAGAAATGTAATCCAAAGTAAATTTTCGGCAACCAGCCATGATTTGTCGTAGTCCTTGATGCAATCGTTCCATGTATGTGTAAAGGCCGATAGCGCCAGTAGGCAGTTTGTCAAAGTCCTTTCCATACTTTTTCTTTAGGTCAGGTGCAGTAACAAAAATTTCTTCAGGGGTATTACCGAAACGTTCAATATACATCGGGACCATTGACTCGTTGATTTTCTTACCAATGGTTTTACCAACCATTGCCGAAGCAAGAGGCCCTCGTGCCATTCCAACAAGCTTAAAGTACGGAGCACCAAGAGCTAGGCCTTTTAGTATCTGATCTTCAAAAGTAAACCCACCAGCAATAGCAATATCAGGCACATATTCTCCTTTTTTTGCAAGCTTATCCACATAATTATAAAGCATTGAATGAAGTTCCACGGGTGGAATTCCCCATTCGTTCATCATTCGCCAGGGGCTCATGCCGGTTCCACCGCCAGCGCCATCGACAGTAAGCAAATCGATTTTTGCCTTCGAGGCATATTTTACCGCTTGCGCAAGAGCAACTGGTCGATATGCACCAGTTTTAAGGAAAACACGTTTTGCACCAAAGTCACGGAGTTCTTTCACACGTTTCAAAAACGCTTCTTCCGACACCATGCCTACCCGTGAATGCCGCTCGAACTCCCGAAAACTTCCTTTTTCAAACGCAGCAATGATATCTTTATCAGTGGGATCTGGGAGAACAACATATCCTCGTTTCTTCAATTCCTGTGCCCGCTTGAGTTCTTTAATTTTTACTTCGCCACCGATGTTTTTTGCTCCCTGACCCCATTTTAGTTCCACGGCATCAACATCTAAGTCTGAAATCGCATATTCATGTACTCCAAGATTTGAATCCTCAACGTTTGCTTGAACAATAATTGCACCGTACCCCTTCTGTTGCCATTTTTTATACAAGCCAACACGCCATTCTAAGTCGGGTGAATTTTTCACTTTTCCTTTCACAAATTCAGCGTCAGGGTCCATTCCACAGACGTTCTCGCCAATCGTCAAAGGGATGCCTGTAATCGCAGCACCAACGGCGAGACCTTCCCAATTATTTTTTGCAACTGCAGTGGAGCCAAGACCTGGGATAATCATCGGCATCTTTACTTTTAACGGATTTTCCTTGCAGACGGTTCGTTCAAGGTTCACATTGGAAAAAATCGCACGATCGCTATTGGTTTCAATACCCCATGCACCCACAACACCTCCAAGGATCGTGAAATGAGACAAGTCAACAGGGTATATCTTCTCACATGCTGAGGTGATAATCCCAAATGGTTGTGGGTAGATTACTTCATGACCTCGATAGGCAGATTTTCCTATCTCACACATGCCGATACATCCATCGACACAGGTCGCACACATCCCACTTAGTGAATTAATCGCTCCTTCAGTCCTGTTTTTACTAAGTGTTGCGGCAGATGCATTTACTTTATTTAATGACATACTTTTTTGCCTCCAAACATCTATTTTTTCTCCATTTTCTTTTTCTTTCTTCCTAATTGCTCATAGCACCAGCCACAAGTATCAAGGAAGCACATTTTGTTATCCTCTTCTTTTAAACATACCGGTTGCACATTCAAACACGCGTTGCATAGATCTGTATCTGCATTTGGTCCTTGACAACGTAGCTCGCATGCAGGACAAATATACAAACATCCTCCGCAGGTTCGACAGACCTCTGACTTCAGATCAAATGGTGTTGTGATTTTGCGATTTTTACCACGGTTCACAAAACCGATCGCTTTTGCCATCATCTGTTCCTCGCACATTCGTACACAGAGTCCGCAGAGGATACAATCGTTCATACGATCTGCTTTGAACCGAACCTTTGTTACTTCCATTGCTGATGCAAGATCTTGGACGGTTTTTGATGATGGACACATTGCCACTAATAACTCAACAAGTATCTTACGAGCAGATACTACTCTCTGAGAATTCGTTCGAACAAACAAACCTTGTTCTGCAGGATAAGTGCACGAAGATACTATTTTTGCGTTTTCACCTTTCCCAATTTCAACAACGCATAATCGACATGCACCATAGGGTGTTAATCCTTCAATATGACATAATGTAGGTATTTGTATCCCATAAAATCGTGCAGCATCAAGTATTGTTGATCCTTCCTCTACTTGAATAGGAATCCCATCGACCATCATCTCGATCATCGTGTCACCTCCAATAGTTTTTCCTTTTGAATTTTTTCTTGCAATTCAATTTCAAGGTCACAGCGGAGACATCGTTTCGCTTCTCTTATCGCAAGCGCTTTAGTGAAAGAGAGCTCAACTTCGTCGAAACAACCACGTCGTTCCTCCGGCAAGAGGGTCTTTGGCTTCTGCATTCGGTAATTAACTGGTTCTGCTTCTGGGTCAAAAAAGGTATCAACTTTCTTGTGCTCGCGCCAGGGATATTTCCTCGTTCTATCTTTTGTTAGATATTGATCGATCGTTACCGCAGTACGTTCCCCCGATGCTATTGCATTTATTACAGTAGCAGGGCCTGAAACTACATCACCACCGGAAAATAATCCCGGGATACTCGTTCTTCCATGTTTATCAGTTTTAATAGTTCCGTCTCGGTTTGTCTCCACATCAAGACCAGTAAACAGTCCAGACACATCAGAGAACTCCCCAATAGCTGGAATCACGATGTCAGCATCGATAAAGAAATTACTGCCTTTCACTGGTATGGGTTTTTGTCGTCCTTCGGTATCAAACTCTCCTGGTTTCATTTTTATACATTCAATACTTTTGACTTTTCCTTTCTCGCCAAAGATTTTTTCAGGGGCAGTCAAGAATTTAATTACGACTCCCTCATGTGCGGCTGATTCAATTTCTTCTTTATAGGCTGGCATTTCTCTCCTGGTTCGACGATATAGAATGGTAACGCTTTTTGCGCCCATACGTAGCATCGTTCGGGCAGCATCTACTGCTGAATTCCCGCCCCCAATCACAGCAACTTTTTTTCCAGCAGGTGATACAACAGGTTTATCAAGATTAATATCAGACAATAAATCAACCGCTTGAATCACATTTTCCAGATTCTCTCCAGGGATACCAAGGTTTCTATCACCATACATTCCAACAGCAACAAAAAATGCCTGATACCCTTGTGACCATAACTGGGAAATAGTGATATCTTTCCCAACTTGTGTATTCAATCTAATGTCGACACCTAATTTTCGAATATTGTCGATTTCTCGTTGTAACACAGTTTTTGGTAGACGATATTCAGGGATTGCGACCGCCATCATTCCTCCAGCAACCGGGAGTTTTTCAAAGACCGTTGGTTTATATCCCAACCTTGCAAGAAAATATGCACAACTGAGACCAGCTGGCCCAGCACCAACAATCGCAACTTTAAACGGCATCGTGACATTTGGAGGTTTTATTTCTGGATACTCTATTCCATTCTCCTCATAATCCCCAATAAATCTCTTGAGTGATCGAATTGCTACATGTTCATCGATTTGATTTCGTCGACATTTAAACATACATTGATGATCACAAATACGGCCACAGACTGATGGAAACGGATTCGTATCTAACGCAAGTTCAAGAGCCTCAGTAAAACGTCCCTCACCAATTAAGGAAATATACCCTGGTGCGTTCATGCCTGCCGGACAAGCATTCTGGCATGGTGAGATGTACAGGTCTCGACAGACACCTGCAGGACATTTTCGGTCCATGATATGGGTCTCGAATTCATCACAGAAAAAATTAATCGTCGAGAGTACCGGATTAGCCGCACCCTGACCAAGAGCACACATCGAGGTGTCTTTTACTGTTGTTGCAAGTTCTCTTAAAAGTTCAATGTCTCCTTCTTTCCCTTGTCCTTTTGTAATATCAGTGATAATCTCTGCCATCCGTTTTGTTCCTTCACGACACGAGAGACATTTTCCACAGGATTCATCTTGAAGAAATTCAAGGAAATATCGGGCGACATCTACCATGCAGGTATCCTCATCCATTACTACCATGCCGCCAGAGCCCATGATGGAGCCTACTTCCTTGAGTTTCTCATAATCAATCGGCGTCTCAAGGAGTTCTTTAGGGATACAACCGCCAGATGGACCACCGGTTTGTACAGCCTTAAAAGATTTCCCTTCAGGGATGCCACCCCCAATACTGTAAATCATCTCTTTGAGTGTAATTCCCATCGGAACTTCGACAAGACCTGTGTTGTTGATCTTCCCAACAAGAGAGAATATCTTTGTTCCTTTACTTTTTTCAGTTCCGATACTTGCAAACCATTTTGATCCTTTGTTGATGATAAGAGGGATATTTGCCCAAGTTTCTACATTGTTTATATTTGTCGGTTTGTTCCAGAGTCCTTTTTGTGCAGGGAAGGGAGGGCGTTGTCGAGGTTCGCCTTTTTTTCCCTCAACAGAGGCGATAAGCGCTGTTTCTTCCCCACAGACAAATGCTCCTGCACCCCTTGAGATAGTTATATCAAAATCAAAATGTGAATTTAAGATATTGTTTCCCAAGAGCCCGTACTGTCGAGCTTGTTTAATCGCATTTATTATTGTTTTTACTGCAAGAGGGTATTCATCCCTTATGTATATAATTCCATCACGGGCTCCCATGGCATAGGCACCGATAATCATCCCTTCGATAATACTATGTGGATTTCCTTCTAACAAACCCCTATCCATGTATGCACCGGGATCGCCTTCATCGGCATTGCAAATAACGAATTTTTTTTCTCCTTTAGCTTTTCTGCAAAGTTCCCATTTAAGGCCTGTTGGAAAACCAGCACCACCACGGCCTCTAATACCAGATTTTTTTATTTCTTCAATAACCTTTTCTGGCTTCATCGACATGATAACTTTACTTAGTGCAGAGTAACCTTGGATCTTAAAATAATCTTCAATTGATTCGGGATTAATGCGTGCGTTGTTTGATAATATGTTTCTACTTTGTTTTTGATAAAAAGGGATGTTCTTTTCCTTGACAATTTTTTTATTAGATTCAAGTTCAGTATATAATAAACGGTCAATTATTTTATTTTTTAGAACAGTTTGGGAAATAATCTCAGGAACATCTTTGGGTTGAACTTTTATATAAAAAACATCTTGAGGTAATATAGTCAAATACGGTTCAATTTCACAAAATCCATGACAACCTGTCACTTTTATGTCGATTTTTTCTCTAAGGTTATGGCGTTTTAGTTCTTTTTGAAAGGATTTGATAATTTTATCGGCACCACGCGCAATTCCGCACGTTCCGGTCGCAATAACGATTTCCGGTTTATTATTTTGTTTTTGCAAGGTCTTTAAAATTTTTTCCAAATCAGCAGGTGTCTTTATTTTATTCATTGACATGCTTCCTATTTGCGTTTATATTTCTTGAGAATGGATGGAACTTTTTTTGAATTCATATGGCCATGGTATTTCTTATCAATTACAACAACTGGTCCTAAAGCACAAGCACCTAAACATCGAACAGTTTCAAGTGTAAAGGTTTTATCAGGAGTTGTTTCATCAACATCGATTTGTAATTCGTTTTGTAATTCTTGTAAAACTTTTGGGCCACCTCGGACATGACAGGCGGTTCCACAACACGCTGTAACAATATGTTTTCCCCGTGGTTTCAAACTAAATGATTTATAGAAAGTTGTAAGGCTATAGACATCGATGAGAGGAATATCAAGTTTTTCAGAAACATACTTCAAGGTTTCACAAGGCAACCAACGATGCTCTGCTTGAATATCCTGAAGAATTGGTATGAGTGCAGATTTTTTGTTATCATGTTTCTTTAAAATTTTATCTATATCTGCAGTTCTCATGAAATTGATCCCCCAATATTTGATTTTTGAATCTGTGATCTCTTTTAATAACTTACGATAAAAAATGGTAGATTTCATGATCTTTCTTAAATAATTCAGAACATATGTAACAATTCATGAATGAGCATTCTCAATTGATGTATTCGGCCAACGCTTGAAAAACAGATTAATCCAATGTTTCAACATTCCAAACCTGGCTCCACTTAACTTCTCATTCCAAATATGATATGCTTCCACTTTAAACATAAACAAAAAAATTCTAATATCTTCAGCTGTTTGATTGTAGGGAATATATCTTAATGATGTGACGGTATGAAAACAGAAGAGACAGTTTTTCGAAATCCACGGATACAAGATGATTTTGAAGGCACTTATAATCTTGGGATTCAAATCTATCATGCTCTCATGCCCTATCGAGTGAAAGACATTCTTATCGTCTCTAGTTTATATGATGCATTTACAATTGAGGAAGAAGGATTAATCGCGGAACTTGTCATTGGTCAGTATCAACATCTCTTACTTAGCCAACCACCCAGAGTGACTCGTGTTAATTCAGGAGAGAAAGCACTCCATAAGATAACGGAACATCACTATGATTTGATTATCACCATGGCAAAAAATATTGGGATGGACCCTTTTGAATTTGGAAAAAAAATCAAGAGATCTCATCCTGACCTACCGATTGTCTTGCTTGCAACTGATCGTGCTGATATCAACCAGTTTCAAGATCGAGAAGATGTCAAAGAAGGCATTGATAAAATCTTTGCGTGGAATGGGGACCCAGTGCTCTTTCTCGCAATTATCAAGTATGTAGAAGATAGCATGAATGTTCGATATGATACTATCAATGGGAATGTTCGCGTTTTAATCATGGTCGAAGATTCTATCTATCATTATTCAACGTTTCTTCCAATCCTGTATACTGAAATAGTTCAGCAGACACGACGATCTCTTTCTGAGGATTTAAATGAGATGCAACGACAGTTACGTCGAAGGGCACGTCCAAAAATTCTACTCGCAGAAACCTTTGAAGAAGCTATGTATTATTATAGGAAATACAAAGACTATATTCTTGGGATACTTTCTGATGTTACCTTTAAAAAAGATGGTATTGTACATCCCACGGCAGGATTCGAGTTTGTACGATTGATACGAAACGATTCGGTTCATCTACCAATTATGATGCAGTCTACAGATCTTGCTAACCAAGAGAAAGCAGATGCATTAAATGCATTTTTTTTATATAAGAAATCACCGACCCTCGTTCAAGATTTCCAACATTTCCTAACGAATCATCTTGGTTTTGGTGATTTCGTGTTTTTATTACCGAAGGATACAAAGCTGCAAAAAAAGAAAACTGAATTCGAAAGCCCCGAAAAAGTGCACGTACAAACTACCGAGATTGCTCGTGCGTCAAACATGCGGGAATTTGAAGAAGCCATCCAACGAATACAATTGGAGTCGATTCTGTATCATTCAGAGCGAAACCACTTCTCAAATTGGCTGATGGCTCGCTGTGAATTTGATCTTGCCAAGGAATTACGTCCGAAAAAAGTTACTGATTTTTCTGACCTCGATGCAATACGGGAATATCTCATTTCAGTTTTTAATGAGTCACGGAAAAGTAAGCAACGAGGTATCATTACTGATTTTAATGAGCAAAAATTTGAGTTTGACTCTTCCTTTACGCGGTTACGAGGTGATTCGCTTGGTGGAAAAGGCCGAGGACTTGCGTTCATGCGAACGCTTCTGACTCAATACAAACTTGAAGATAAATTTAAGAACATCGCTATTAAAGTACCCAATACCGTAGTGATAGGCACGCTCGAGTTTGATCGCTTTATCGCAGATCATGATCTCCATCGTTTTTTTAAAAACGAAAAACTCACTGATTCCGAGATCGCCCATACATTCCTTGAATGTGATATCTGCGATGAGTTAAAACAAAAATTAAAAGTAATTTTACAACATTTTCGAACACCTCTTGCGGTGCGATCCTCAAGCCTCCTTGAGGATTATCAAAATCATCCGTTTGCAGGGATGTACTCAACACATTTATTACCGAACAATCATGAGGATGATGATACACGATTGAACCAACTGTGTCACGCTATTAAACTTGTGTATGCCTCTGTGTTTTTCAGAGAACCAAAAGCATATGCGGAATCGCTTTCACTGAAAATCGAAGAAGAAAAAATGGCAGTCATCATTCAAGAGCTTGTGGGGAGTGAATTAAGTGGTAGATTTTACCCCACTCTTTCCGGGGTGGCGAAATCATATAATTTTTATCCAATCGCTCATCAAACTCCAGAGGACGGAATAGTAAACATTGCGGTTGGCCTCGGAAAAGCAGTGGTTGGCGGAGAGAAAATCTTCCGGTTTTGTCCAAAGTATCCTGAGATCAATCCTGATTTTTCATCACCTGAGCAGGTCCTTGAGCATACACAGCGAGAGTTATATGTTTTGGACACTCGCAACAAGGATTTCCATCTTTCTGATATAAATGACAGTCCTGTAATTAAACTACAAACAACGGATATCAGGAACGATGGTTCTCTTGACTTCGTAGCAAGTAGTTATGATAGAAATGATGAAGTTATTCGGGATGGTCTCTCTGAGAAAGGGCTACCATTAATCACCTTTGCAGGGGTACTCAAATATGATGCATTTCCTCTTGCTCCAATACTCAAAGATCTGTTGCTTTTTGGTCAACAAGGGATGGGGTGTGCTGTAGAGTTTGAATTCGCGGTGAATATCGATCCAGAGAAACGTGTTCCTCCGACATTTGCCATTCTACAGATTCGTCCGTTCGTTGTCTCAACGGAGCAGCTTGATATCGGATGGGATGCTAAAATCGAACAGAAGCAAATATTCATCCGTTCGGATAGAGCATTAGGCAATGGATTGATTCATGCGATTCAAGATATTGTCTATGTACCTTCCGATCGTTTTGATTCCTCAAAAACCGTCGAAATTGCCGAGGAAATCGGGATTATTAACAAACTATTGACTGCAACAGCATCCCCGTACCTGCTCATGGGGCCTGGAAGGTGGGGAACCCAGGATCGATGGCTCGGGATTCCAGTGCGCTGGGGACAAATTTCTGCAGCACGAGTCATCATAGAGACCGCTATAGAAAATTTCAACATCAAACCATCACAAGGGACTCACTTCTTCCAGAACATGATTAGCCACGGAATCGGGTACATTGATATTCCCTTACACTCAGAATCTTGTTTTATTGATTGTGAGTGGTTGGAGAACCAACAAGTAACAAAAAAAATGAAATATGTGGACCACGTGCATCTTTTAGCACCGCTGCATGTGAAGCTAAACGGTCGATTAGGTCATGCAATCATTTTGAAACCAGGGAACATCTAAGTACATTTTATTGATAAGTGATCCTGTGTTTCCATCGGTAATATGTATTATCTGTTCAACCAACACTTAGGTATCCCATTTCTGTAAAAATTCCTCTGCTGCTTTTTTCAACGTTTTTCGAGAACTTTTTGTCTGTTTCTTTACAAAGGAAAGAACCTCATTTTTATTCTTCATTTTATCAAAAAACATATCAAATGAGTGAATGGCCTGCTCAGTAATAACTCGTTTACATTCTTCTGTTAAATGCGGGGTAAGTTTTATCTGTTCAACCTTGAGAAGTTCTTGGGTAATCTTTGGGATGAGGTACGGTTTTGCAAGAGCAATGGTTCCAGAATGACCGACAATATTAGCAACAGTTACCATGTATTCGTCATGTAAAAACTGATAATACCGGTCAAATATGGCATCAAATTTTTTATTGATATCAACTTTTGTAAGATTCGCAATAATGAACATAGCCTGCCAGGTGAGAATCCGGTATTTGCTATCAAGAGTTTTGACAAACACATCCCAGTGGGGATATAGCGATCCAGGGTATTGTTTACTTAGCTCCATGAGGACCTTTCCACAGCCATATCGGATTGCTGCTCTAGGTGATGCTAAACCATTTACGACATTTGGGAGCAACGTGAAATCTTGTTGCACGAGCTCCAAGAGTTGTTCTTTTGTTATTGTCTTGTCACCAAGTCTTTCTATGAGATCAGATTCCACGGATATCCCTCACTTCCTGAACTTATAGATTATATCATACTATTGGATTTATTGTTTACTACTTATTATGTGATGTAAGAACATATATTGCCGTTCGAGATCCTTTAAAAAAGCTGCACTAATGGACATTATATCCATTCATCTCTTATGACGTCTCCTTTAATACTCACCATCATGTGTTTAATAGGAATCTTACGAGATGCTTGTGCAACAGCATTTTTTGCAAGGACTACCAGTCCATTGCAACACGGGACCTGCATGGTTATGACCGTTATCGTATTGATGTGTGCTCGATCGATTAATGCTACTAGTTTTTCTATATACACCTCACGGTTCGCATCAAGTTTTGGGCAGGCAATGGCAAGTCGTTTTCCTTTCAGAAATCGATTATGGAAATCACCGAGGGCATACGCTACACAATCGGCAACGAGAAGCACATCACTCTTGTGGAAAAAGGATGCATCTGGTGAGATTAGATGCATTTGCACGGGCCATTGAGTCAATTGTGAAGAGCATCGCTCGTCAGGAGTTGGACCTTCCTTCTGTTCGGTGGTAAACGCGAGAGCTTTTGCCCCTGGGCAGCTTGTTGCACTTTTTGGATCTGTTTGGTTGGTTGGCTGAAAATCAACAGGAATGCGGTGGGTTTTTAGATATGCTACTGCTTGGTTGAGATACGTTGTTTCCCCATGGTCCTGGAGATGCTTGAGATGAGCACGAATGGTGTTTGCTCCTTGTTGTACAATGATATTCATGACTTTTGTTTCATCATAGGGTACTGCCTCTCGTTCTTTAATGCTGAGGGCTCCCTCTGGGCAGTTCCCAAGACAGGCACCTAGACCATCACAGAACAGATCACTAATGAGGCGCGCTTTTCCATCGATAATTTGTATAGCCCCCTCTGGGCAATTGGGGATACATTGTCCACACCCGGTGCATATTTTCTCATCGATCGTAATAATTTTTCTTTTTGTCATACGGTAACCTATGGGTTCCTATTCAAACTGGTATCTCTTCAATTCACATATAGTTATTGGACCAAGTTTCTTATGGATATTCTCGATGAACAAACTCCTTGTTTGAAAGACAATTGAACGATTATGGGTGATACGGTCCCATCAGTGGTCGCTCCCTAAAATCGCTAGGTCTTCATTCATCATTCAAAATGGTTATTAATTTAGTATGTAATGCTATTGTTCATGATCTATGATGTTGTTGTTGTGGGGGCAGGACCCAGCGGATCAACAGCAGCTAAAACGCTTGCAGAACACGGGATACACGTTCTCCTTGTTGATAAAGAAGCATTTCCCAGAGATAAACCGTGTGGAGGGGGGCTTCCAATTCGGACGCTCACACGATTCCCTTATCTGAAAGACCTTGATGCTATTGCATCATACTCCTATGGGGGGTGTGTCTATTCACCATCACTCCGTTATAAAGTAGAAATCACAAAAGCAGACCCCGTTTTGGCTATGATAATTCGATCGACATTTGATCATGCTCTCGTGAAGCTCTGTATCGAGAAAGGGGTTGACTTTCAAGATAAGACGCTTGTCACTGATATCAACATACAGCACGATCATGTGCAACTCTCATTGAACAATGATATGACAATTTCTACCAGTATTGTCATAGGGGCAGATGGTGTACATAGCACTATTGCACGAAACATGGGTTCGTCATTTGTCGCAAGAGATAAAGGAATGTGCATACTAGAGGAATTTTTGCTAAAGAAAGACATGATCGATAGTCTCTATACACAGAATCATGTGTGCCATATTCATCCAAAATTCCAAGGGATACAAGGATATGGATGGGTGTTTCCCAAACAGCACCATGTCAATGTGGGGATCGTGACATATGACAGTATGGGGCATTTGAAAGAACAGCAAATGAATTTACGAAGCATGTTCAATCACTACCTCTCGTTTTTAAAGGAACAGCATCTGCTTCCCGAGCACATACAAAGTATCAAGATGAAAGGCGGTATCCTGCCTGTTCACCCTCTTACAAAGACGTATTTTCATCGTGTCCTTCTCTGCGGCGATGCAGCTGGATTCATCAATCCCATCAGTGGCGAAGGGATCCATTATGCGATCGTGTCAGGGCAACTGGCAGGAAACGTTGCTGCCGCATCAATCCAACAGCATAACCAAACCGAACAGTTCCTCTCGAAGTATGAGACGCAATGGAAACATGATTTTGGAAAAGAGATCAAGGTGTTTCTTCGATCAAAAGACCAATGGGGAAAACGGGGGGATACCATTGTGAAACTGATGAACAAAGACCCGCAGCTTGCCGAATTAATCTATCTCATTTTCATCGGAAAAGAAAGTGCCTACAAGATGCGCTGGAAACTCATCAAGCGCGTACTCTATAGTTTGATGATAAAGCGATAAAGGTCCGTCGGTCATCATTCGCTAATACGACCGAGTTGATTTCTGAACTGCCTAATCGTGTCACGCAGATGAATTGCCCGCTCAAAATCAAGGGCATCGGACGCTTCTTTCATTTCCGTTTCAAGTTCAATAATGACGGCAGGGATTTCAGAGATGGGAATATATTTTGTATCCTTGATGTCAACTGTTTTTTCCGCGATCGGTTTGATAATCGTTTGCGGGGTGATATGGTGCGTCGTATTGTAGGCAATTTGCAGATGACGGCGACGTAATGTTTCATCAAGAGCCTTTTGGATGGAATCAGTAATATGATCAGCATATAACACCACACGAGCATCAGCATTTCGTGCCGCTCGACCGATAATCTGGACTAGCGACCGATGATCTCTAAGAAACCCTTCTTTATCGGCATCAAGAATACCAATGAACCCAACCTCGGGAATGTCAATTCCCTCTCTTAGAAGATTAATACCGACTAAGACGTTAAAGGTACCAAGACGCAGTTGTCTAATGATTTCTGTCCGCTCTAATGTTTCAATTTCGGCATGAAGGTATCGCGTTTTAATGCCCTGCGCTGAGAGATAATTAGCAAGTTCCTCAGCCAGTTTTTTTGTCAGTGTTGTGACAAGGATGCGATGTCCTTTGTTATTAGAGGCAGTAATCTCTTTGATCAAATCAGGGATCTGACCTTTTGTTGGCCGTACCTCCACTTCAGGGTCCACTAAACCGGTTGGTCGAATGATTTGTTCAGCGACTTGCTGAGACACCCTCAGTTCATAATCTCCCGGCGTAGCAGAGACAAAGATCACATGGTGCATAAATTTCTCAAACTCTGCAAAGGTCAGCGGTCGATTGTCATAGGCACTCTTCAAACGAAATCCATAATCAATCAGCGCCTTTTTCCGGGAATAGTCCCCATGATGCATACCATGGATTTGTGGGATTGTCCGATGACTCTCATCAATAAACATCAAAAAATCATCAGGAAAATAATCTAGTAGACAGAACGGTCTTTCGCCTGGTTTTCTACCATCGAAATGGCGAGAATAATTCTCTATTCCTTTACACAAGCCAGTCTCTTCGATCATTTCGATATCGTAAAGCGTGCGTTGTTTCAATCGATATGCCTCGATCATGCCAAGTGTTTTCACTTGTTCTTCAAGTTCCTGTTTGATCGACTCAATAGCGTGCTTTTGTTTCTCTTCAGGGATGACAAAATGTTTTGCAGGATAGAGGAAAAAATATTGATAGGTTTCGGTAATGTTGGAGGTAATCCTATGAAGTTCACTAATGCGATCAATCGTATTACCAAAGAGTTCGATCCGAATGACATTATCGTAATAGCCTGGAACGATATCAATGACATCGCCTTTCACCCTGAAACGGCCTTGCCGCAAATCCATGTCATGTCGTTCGTACTGCATAGCGATGAGTTTATCAAGAATCTCCCTTCGAGAAATGTTCATGCCTGACTGAAATTCGAAACCAAGACTTTTATAATCCCCTGGATCGCCCACGCTATAAATTGCTGAGACTGATGCGACGATAATGACATCGTTTCTTGAAAGAAGTGATGCGGTTGCAGACAGTCTCATTTGTTCAATTTTCGGGTTGATGTCCGCATCTTTTTCAATATACAAATCCTTTGAGGGTATGTAGGATTCCGGTTGATAATAATCGTAGTAGGAGACAAAGTATTCAACGCGGTTATTTGGGAAAAATTCTTTGAACTCGCTAAAGAGCTGTGCCGCAAGGGTTTTGTTATGAGCAATCACAATCGTTGGTTTCTGCACCTTTTCGATGACATGCGCCATAGAAAATGTTTTTCCAGACCCGGTGACCCCTAAGAGTGTTTGATAGTGATATCCTTGTGAAATGCCTTGCACAAGTTTGTGGATGGCATCAGGTTGAGACCCTTGCGGCTGCATCGGTGTTTGTAATTGAAATGATGTTATGCGACCAACTCCTTTGTCCGAAGAAGACGATTATAGGAAAGGGCAAAGCGATGGGCTTCATCTCTGATCTCTTGAATATAATGCAGTGCGGGATCTATATGGGATAAATGGATGGGGTAGAGGTTCCCAGGAAGATAGATCTCTTCAAATTTTTTGGCGATGGCTATTATCGGAATGGGCAGGTACAACTCTTCCAACACTTCAAGCGCGCGATTCAATTGTCCTTTTCCCCCATCGATGATGATCAGATCTGGTAATTCCGTGTGTTCTTCTTTTAACCGACGATAGCGCCGACGGACGATTTCTTCGATTGCTGCAACGTCGTCAACTCCTACCACCGTTCGTATGCGGAACCGCCGATAGTTGTTCTTATCCGGTTTTCCGTACCGAAATTGCACCATGGATCCTACCATACTTGTCCCAGAGAGATGAGAGATGTCAAAACATTCAATGATTTGAGGTGGTGTATGAAGACGAAGTTTTTGCTGTAACCTGATCAATTTTTCTTTTGAAGCAAAAAAGGTCAGTTCAATATTCTTTTCTGCAAGGATAAGCAGTTGGTTTTTTTCTCCTTTTTTTGGGACAGTGATTGTTACCTTTGACCCTTTTCGATGGTTAAGATACATATGTAATGGTTCAGAAATAGCTTGGGGCACAATCACTTCTTTTGGAATGGGGGACTCTGCATAGTATTGAAGGAGAAACTCCTCAAATACGTCCTCGTGAGCATCAAACACAAAATCCTGTTTATTCGTGAGGGTCCCCTTGTGGATATTGAAGAGCAGGACATACATGGTATTCTCTTGAACCTGATAATTGATGATATCCTCATCATAGTGCTTGTGGCGTTGCATATTCTGTCTCTCTTGCAGATGCTGTAACGCCTGGAGTTGGTTACGCAGAACCAAGGCCCGTTCAAAGTGGTGCTCCTTTGCATACGTATTCATCTCCGTTTGCAGGTCTCTTGCGACATCGGAGATATTTCCAGAAAGTATTTGTTTTGCATGGTTGATATTTTTTGTATAGTCCTCGATATGTATGTTGTTGATACACGGGGCATCACAGAGATGGATATGATAGCGAAGACATGGTTTTTTCGGTAGACGTTTGCAGGTTCGTAGGCGAAAGGTGTTTTGAAGAAATTGTAAAATATCGTCTCGTTCCGCTGCTGATACAAACGGACCAAAAAACCAGCCATTTCCTTGTTTCTTTCGAGCAATGATGATGCGAGGATACGGTTCTTTTGTAACCTCAAGATACGCATAGGCTTTTGCATCTTTTAAATCAATGTTATATTTTGGTTGATGTTGTTTAATGAGCGTGTTCTCGAGGATTAAGGCTTCAACTTCTGTATCCGTTGCGATAAACTCAACAGAAGCCACTTGTTCAAGCATGATGGATGTTTTTCCGTTGTCCTCCGGATGATGAAGATAACTTTGTACTCGTTTTTTGAGGTTTTTTGCCTTCCCGATGTATAATATATGGTGTTGCTCATTTTTGAAGAGGTAACAGCCAGGGGTAGTGGGAAGATGATCTGTGGGAAACTTCATGCTTTTATTCTCTTTTCTACTCGTTTGGCATAAATGGATATATTAATAATATTAATGAAGAACGTTCTTGATGGTTACATCTTTTATCTTCTTATTAATGCACTATCCTGCCTAGTAAAACTATTCACAGGCTTTATCTCAAAAGTATTCTTTCAATAGTGTTTTTAAACATTTTTTGATTGATAAAAATTGTGAAAGTAGTATTTAATTATTAATAATTAAAATTTTATTAATATTTTGAATTATGAAACAAAGTCCTATTCACACCTGATAATCTCGCATAATTATTTCTTTTTTATGCAGGTGTATCCTCCTTTTTTTGAATAGTAATAGATAACTCCACTTGTTTTTCAATAACGTTCCATACTGCATTATAAATTTTGTCAGTCAATGTTGTATCAGCACCCTTTATTAAGTTTATTAGTCTCCATTGTTTTGCTTGTTGTTTTCCATATTCTGTCAAAATGTATCGAGGTACCTCATCCTCTTTAATACATTCCAATATATTATATGGTTGATTAGAGAGCTTTTTTAGAAAATTCGAGAGATTAGAATTTGATGTTATACAATCTTTCGCAAGTATCTTTTCTTCATATAAACGTTCTAATTTATTAGGGTAACCTTGTTTTTCGTTTAGATTAGAGTATTGATTGAAAAAATTCTTCATCGCTCTGATAAAAAGAGCATGTTTCATGTTATCATGATTCGGGATTAATGCCCAACGATAGTGTAATTGTCGTAATCCTCTCTCCGTTGCGAAGATATCAGTAAGGATAATGATTGATCGATAGTGCTCGGTATCGAAGAGTTCATTAACTGTCATACTACGTCTACTTTTTCTCATTTTAACCAAGTAATACCAGTTATGTTCATTATTTAGTAATTAAAAATGAATATTTAAATATGAATGTTGAAATCCATATACTAAAAAAATCAAAAAAATCTCAGCAATCTCATCAAATCTCGTATCTTTATCAATATATTGGTTGTTTTGAGGTTTTTAAAGGTCTGTATCTATCAAAGAGATTTAAGAGATAACTAAGAAAAGGTGAAAAAATGATTAAGAAAAAATGCTGTTTTAAGGCCGAAGGATTACCACTGCATTTGCCCTATAGATTACCACAAGTTTACCCTAAGGATGACCTGGTTAGATTACCATATTCTATGACTGCCAACATGTGGATGATTTTTCATTCGTTTTTTAGGGGATTTGTATGAGTAAGATACCACCAAGTAGAATCCGTTATGAACAGGACCATCCAACTATATCGTTCCGAGTTTCAAAGGATCTTTATGACGAGGTCAAACAATTCTCGACTCAAAACCATTTAAGTTTTGGTGACTTCGTTCGCATCGCTCTTGACAAACAAAAAGTATCGTATGCACATGTGCATGATCAAGCATATGACGCTGGTATTGCTAAAGGAAAAAGCATGGGATACAATGAGGGATTTGCCGCTGGAAAAATTGAAGGGTATAAGACTGGGCACGCCAAAGGATATGAGGAAGGAAAGGTAAAAGGAAAAAGCGAAAAGTTACCAGAAACAATCGAACAGTATAAATATATAGGGAAAAGGGAAGCTAGAAAAGATTACCGCATTTGGTATCTTTGTTCTCGTTGCAATGCTCGTATGTATATAGAACCAATGTCACCCGAACACGAGTTTATTATTGGTCTTTTTCAAATTTATCAACATGGACATCGTGATTGCCGTCATCCATTTGATTAAGGTTAAGGTGTCCATAATGATTCAAATATTTGGGGAACTTGGGCGAACGAACACATACAACTCTGAGAGAACAGCTGTTCTCTTCACTTTCTCTTTTTGATAGTCAGTACACGAACTCATTGTTAATTCCCAAAAGAAGAATGTACCATACTATCAGTAAACGCCAGAGGAATCTTTCAATAACTATTCTGGCAGGCTTCAAGATAGATGGATAGAGCATCTATCGTGCGTTATGAGATGGTTGTCAAAGGTTTCTTGTTTTTCAATAATGGCGCTAACACCTGTCCTGTGACGCTCGCAGGGTTGTCTGCGATCTCCTCAGGAGTACCCATAGCTATGATTCTGCCGCCACGATCTCCTCCTTCCGGACCCATATCGATGATGTAATCGGCGTTCTTTATGACTTCTAGATTGTGTTCGATGACAAGAATCGAGTTGCCTTTGTCAACAAGGGTATTGAGCACGTCGATGAGTTTTTTCGCATCATGGAAGTGCAGACCGGTTGTCGGCTCATCCAAGAGATACAGTGTGTTTCCCGTACTTTTCTTTGCAAGTTCTCGCGTGAGCTTAATGCGCTGCGCTTCCCCTCCCGAAAGCGTTGTGGCGCTCTGCCCTAACGTGATATATTCAAGCCCGACATCTGAGAGAGTCTGAAGTTTTCTTTGAATGGAGGGGATATGCGTAAAGAATGTGACTGCCTCTTCAACGGTCGTGTCCAGCACGTCTGCAATCGTCTTCCCTTTATAGGTGACTTCCAGCGTTTCTTTGTTATACCGCTTTCCCTTGCATTCTTCACATTCAATATAGACGTCTGGAAGAAAATTCATCTCGATCTTGATGACCCCATCACCCTGGCACGCTTCGCATCGGCCCCCTTTTACGTTAAACGAGAATCTCCCAGGTTTATATCCCCGGACTTTTGCCTCTTGGGTTTGTGCATACAGCCCTCGTATCTCATCGAACACTTGGGTGTATGTCGCAGGATTACTTCGTGGGGTCTTTCCAATGGGGCTTTGGTCGATAACGACGATCTTATCGATGTGTTCATCCACACGTATGCTGTCATGGTCCCCTGGGATCTCCCGAGCATGGTGCAGTGTGTTGCGAAGTCCTTTGTATATGATGTCATAGACAAGTGTTGATTTGCCACTGCCGGACACACCTGTGATAAGCGTCAAAATACCAAGGGGGATGTCCACGTCGATATTTTTGAGGTTATGTTCACGACACCCATAGATATGCAAAAACCCCTTTGGAGTCCGTCGTGTATCTGGTATGGGTATGCATAACGTTCTAGAGAGATATTTTCCTGTTAACGATGTTGGGTGTTTTTCGATGTCTTCCGGGGTTCCTTGGGCAACGATATAGCCGCCATGGATACCTGCACCTGGTCCCATATCGATGATGTGATCGGCATTTCGAATGGTTTCTTCATCATGTTCCACGACAATCAAGGTGTTTCCCATATCTCTCAGCTGGTGCAAGGTATCAATGAGTTTCTTGTTATCTCGCTGATGAAGACCAATGGACGGTTCATCAAGGATGTAGATGACTCCCATGAGATTTGATCCTATTTGAGTGGCCAATCGAATCCGTTGGGCTTCGCCTCCAGAAAGGGTACCCGCATTTCGAGACAAGGTCAGGTAGTTGAGCCCCACACGATCGAGGAATTGCAATCGTGCATTAATCTCCTTGAGGATTTGCCAGGCTATCTCTTGTTGCTTTTGAGTCAATATAATGGTCCTGAAGAACTTGATGGCATCTTTAATGGACATCTCTGTGATATCGGCGATGGTCTTATCATTAATTTTCACAGACAATGCTTTTGGTGTCAATCGTTTCCCCGTACAGGCGGGACAGGGATACACTCTCATAAATTTCTCAAGGTCCCTCCTTCGATACTCGGATTCCGTTTGTTTATAGAGCCGGTCGGACTGAGGAATAAGCCCCTCCCATTTTTTTTGTCCGGACCAATTGGAATTTCCCTGATCCATTGAAAAATTGAAACTGATATACTCATCGCTTCCAAACATCAGGATGTGATATTGTTGTTCTGAGAGGAAACGTATTGGTGTGAAAATATCAAATCCAAAATGACGAGCGACGGCACCAAGATATTTGATCCGCCACCGATCGATAACTCCTCTATAGAGCCGTATCGCTCCATCAGCAATGGAGAGCTCTTTGTCAGGGACAATGAGGTCAGGATCAAATTCCATGTTGATGCCAAGACCATGGCAGGTTTCACAGGCACCAAACGGACTATTGAACGAAAATAACCTGGGTTGGAGTTCTTCAAATGCCATTCCACACATTGGACAGGCCATTTTTGATGAGAACAATTGTTCGTGTTCCTTGTCATCCAACACAATGAGTAAACCATCTGAACGACCAAGAGATTGTTCGCATGCTTCAATCAGTCGAGAAGTATCGCTTGGATTTATCCTATCGATGACAAGTTCAATATCATGTTTTTTATATCGGTCCATGTTGATTGTTTCATCAGTTCGATAGATGGCTTTATCAACACGAACTCGGAGATATCCTTGCGTGTTTAACTCTTTAAATAATTGTTCATAGGTTCCTTTTTTCTGTCGGATAATCGGTGCCAGAAGGGTAATCATCGAGTGGTATTCATTCGCAATCGTGTTGGCAATGTTCTCAGGTGTTTGTGAGACAATTTTTTTGTTGTGAATAGGACAATAGGGTATGCCAATACGCGCAAAAAGCAAGCGTAAATAATCATAGATTTCTGTGATGGTCCCTACTGTACTGCGGGGGTTTTTACTGGTTGTTTTTTGCTCAATGGAAATCGCTGGCGATAAGCCTTCAATGGCATCCACGTCAGGCTTATTCATAAGACCAAGAAATTGTCGAGCATATGCAGAAAGCGATTCGACATATCGACGTTGCCCTTCCGCATAGATGGTATCAAATGCTAGCGTTGATTTTCCACTTCCTGATAATCCTGTGATAACAATAAATTGATCCCTTGGAAGAGTGAGATCAAAATTCTTGAGATTGTGCTCTCTAGCACCTTTGATGATGATCTCTTTCACTCGATGCCCCCGCTAAAATATCATTGATTGGAAATATTAATGGATGATGGATTGAAATATTGAAGCGATATTCAAATCTTTTGTTTAAAAATCTGCTTTTATGATAGTTGAAAGTATGCTCATCAGCAATTGTTGGGTTCATGGAATTAGAGACTACGTATTATACGATACGCCAAAACATGATAAATGGCGTACTTCCTAGCAAGGATGAAGATGCTCTCGTCAGAATGCTTGCTTCGTCTCTAGGTCATCACAGTACTTTTTTGTAAGTATTGATAATTGGAAACCGACAACTTCTAATATTGTTCAACATAGTTTTTCATTTATAAAAGCTATCTTGGGAAAGCTTTTATTTTTTCAATTGTACTTTTCTCATGTAGTTTATGAAGATTCAATAATATCAAAGAGAATTAAAAGAACTAGTATAAATGCAATCACTCCTTTAATCAATTGGACAAGTAAAAATCCTGGAAACCAGGTAGGCAATTCCCTGTTGAATATAGCACTAAAATGACGTATTGCATCTATACCTGATGTTGAAGTGATGTTTTGTAATTGAGATGCCGTTGTTGGATGATTCATTGATTTTGCATATGCGGTCCCTTGTAAACTCAGGAGAAGAAAGCTGCAGATAACCATACTGATTGCAAAACGATTATGGTTTTTCATATTTGTCTCCATTTGATATATGAGCTATCATTGTATTTGTATGTTTCTTCCATATTTTGGTATTAGTTCTTATTCAAAAATGGGTAACAACTGTTCATAATCATCTAAACTATGAAATAAAAATAAAAGAATTTAGAATAAGGATATATTCCAGCAGATTCAATTAACCCCATACATCCAGAAACAGAACTCGTAAATCAAAGAACGAGTAAAATAAAAAGTACTCTTCATAAAAAGCAATTACTTTTTTACTTCTTTTTTGAACAAGATGGTACAATCGACAAATCTCAGTTCGTACAACCGTTTCGCCATTTTTTACTATACGTTCGGCTGAAGATAACACTTCATAATGTAACGATTCATCGATAACACCATAGCCTCATTTTCCACTAAGATATTGGCATACTGCCGGAGGTGTCAAGCCGAGCTTTTGCGCTGCCTAATGCCAAGAAAGTTCAAACACATCGACAAGGCATATCGCCAGTTCACTTCGGATACCTGGTATGACATCCCAGACATGCTGTTCGCATGGCACTATCACCATATGATGAGCAATATTCTGTAGGCTATATAATATTAACTACAGTTAATAAAGAAGGGTGGAAGGTCATACAAAAGGAGGCAGAAAAAAGGAGGTATGGGTTAAAAGGAAAAATAATATTCTACCAGGACCTTGCAATAATAACAATTGTTAATTACTATTTAAATGTTATGTAATTTTTGATAGACGTTTGCCGTAAATTGCGACTATTAAACCTACGTAATCAAGCTTTCAGAGGCGTTTGCACGCGGTCTGATACGTGATCAGTTAAAGGGTAAGGCAATAGTAGTAAGTGTTGCGTAAGCTAAGAGAAAACATCTGAGTAGGCTTTATATTATTATGGAGAAAGGATAGGTTATGAATATCCATATGTTTTAAAGCAGAACTCGTACATTAGGAAATGAATACGAATTTACCAGTAAATACGTGCGCAAATTAATTTTATAACAAATTGATTATAAAATATGCAGGGGAAGGGATTTGCCACAAAGATTAACATCAGTTAATGTTCGTGTCCTACTTTCTTACCTTCACTATGTTCACCACTGCCCTTCACATAGGTGTAGAGGTGATGTGAGTAGACAACGAAATTGATGAAAGCATGAACATATTCTCTGCCTGCGTGTATATTGTTTTCATCATATTTTTTCTTCCCCATCACGTGTTTAAATCTCTGTTGCAGGTCTTCTTCAATAGTATGTAACATAAAACCTATCACTTCTTTTGCATCGCCAATCTCAATTGCTTTCTCGGCACGGGGGACAACAGGCCCTTCATCCAGTCCAGCAGGTTTCAAACCAGTGAATGGTGCTCCTTCCCCAGCACGATGCAAGCGGATAGCAGTCTCAAAGAACCAGTCATCAGCAACTACCATTGCGTCTTTACCTTGTCTTCTTGCTTGTAACGTCTTTTTAAATACTTCTTTCAGCTCTTTTTCTGCCTCTTTTGGAACCCATATCAAAACAAGGTTCACATTTCCTGTTTCCAAGGCTCGCATTGCAGCTTTGACAACAGGACCATCACGTGTATCACAATGCGGTGGCATACGTCTTTACCTCCTCCAAATATTATTCATAACAATATTAAAGCTCTAAATCATTGACTATTTTTATATATTTTTTATGAATCATCTTCCGGTCAAAACCCCAAAACTCCTGAAGCATAGTATCTTGTTCCTTCTTACTGAAATACTCCATACAAGGATAAAAAAAATTTTTATCTTCTACATAGATGTGCTTCGGATACAGGGCTACCAATTTTTCCAAATTAGATACAATCTCTTTCATTGACCCATTGTCTCCTTTAACGAAATATGTGTTAGCATTAATAAGATCCCCTACTGTTTTCCTGGCAAATGCATGGTCGTCTACCAGTTGATTCATTATTTTTTTATGTTCTGCAGAAAGTTTTTTCTTAGCAAGGTCCCTAAAAAGAATTTCCTCCTCTTTTCCATGATGCGTCCTATCAGCATATATCCTGAAAAAATCAACCCCTGATAAAATAATATTTGTATCTATCTTGTCGGTCTCTTTGATTTTTATGAGTTCTTTTTCTAATATTTTGACCATGCGTTCAATTAATCTGTGTTCTCGCATCAATGGACCAATAGGTTTCATTAAATTCTCCTCGTTTCCCTTTAAACTTGAAACAATATTTAAAAATAAATAGTTTCTTAAAAATTATGCAGGGGAAGGGATTTGAACACCATTTTACTAGTAAAAATATGCTATTACATCATATCAATGCACAATAACTATAGAATGAAAGGAAAGAAGGGTTTGGTTAGTACCCATAGGTCTTGAATGTGAACTCGTACATCGTCGGGAGATCACGCCACAGGTCACCACCATTACGGGTGAACCAGAATGATCCACCATTGTATACGTTGCCGAGCGTATAGCCCCACTCGTACCCGTATGAAGTGGTTACACCTATTGGTGCAGGAGGAAGCACGATAAATATATCTGATCCAGCTCCGACCATTGTATCATCGAAATCAATCGTCAGCCAGGTCCATGATGTTGGAACTGAAGCAATCGGAATAACAATCGTATCAAGGAGGATTCCTTGCGGATGATTTTCTCGCAGTTCCACAGTGAGATCAAATTCGGGCGTACCCATTTTCCGTAGGTAAATTTCTACCTTTGTGAGGGTATTAGCTGTTGGTGTAAAGTTTTGCGCTGCTGCCCAATCACCATCGAGGGCATGACGAACAGGGAAGCCACGGGAGAAAATCGTCTGATTCACATCAATCTCAGAGATTGGTAAAACTGTGACATTTAAAATTTCAGACCACACACTCTCCAAACCTTGGTTATCTTTTGCTTTACTTCTCACCCAGTAAACACCTGATGAACTCCATGAATAATCAAGACTATGGAATGCGCCGGAATCATAGGGTCCATACCAATCACTAAAATTACCATCTCCCCAGTCAAAGAGATAATACAAATCATCGCCATCTGGATCAGAGGCATTCGTCGAATAAGTAGCAATTTCATCAACAATACATTCTATAGGGCCAAGAGGTATACTTGGTTGACTCGGAGGTTGATTACTAATTAAAACTTCCAATAATTTACAAACTTCGTCTGTTGCTCCATCGTCATCTGTGATATTCAAACACACTGTATAGTTCCCTGCAACAATATATTGGTGTTCTGGATTCTTCTCAATGGATGTATTCCCGTCACCAAAACTCCACAACCAAGATACAACTGATCGATCCATTGACAAATCAAAAAAGGATACAATATCTTGCGTTGTTGGAAACTGTGGTGACCATGTAAAATTGACCAATGGGGCAGCATTAGTTACTGTAATGATGCGATGGGTCATGTTTATTTTCCCTACATCATCCGTAACGATGAGACTTACATTATATTCGCCATTATCCATAAATAGATGAGTCGGGTGTTGAAGGTTACTATAACACCCATCATCAAAATCCCAGGACCAATTAACTATATCACCATCTATGTCTATCGATGTATCATAAAATTCGATAATTTCACCTGATGTTGGATTAGCTGGGGACCATGTAAAATTCGCACAAGGTGTCATATTTGCTTCTATTGAAACGGACACAGTACCAACTAATCCTTCGTTGTCTCTTGGAATATTAAGGATTCGTAAATGTGATAACGTGGGATAAATAAGATTTTCTCCTAAGAGAGACCCTAAAGCCCACCCTGCATTCCATCCTTCAAATGGCAAATAGGTTGCATGTTCGATAAAGATGGGATTTAATGGATCCGTAAGATCAAAGACCATCAGACTTCCATAATATGTTCCCATATAGAGATATTTCCCTGAAATAATAATATCCTGAGCATAACTCAATCCGCTATATGAAAAATTCTTTACATATACGGGATTCATTGGATCTGACACATCAACGACATGAAAAATTTTTTCTGTTCCCCATTCACCTGATAGAATATATGCATACCCCTCTTTTACCCACATCCTCCCGCTCCCCCGGTGACCTGAGGGATACAATGTTAAACGGGAGTCAGTTAGAGCACTGATGAGTAGAGGATTTGTAGGGTCAGTTACATTTACAATTCTGAGGGTCGTATCGGTGGACATGACGTACACAGTCGATCCTTGTGCGAATAAGGAACAACAAGTCGTTGTTAAATCAAGTTGACCGACCAAAACAGGAATTTTTGGTAGGAAAACATTGTAAACATTGAGAAATCTACAGAAAGGTCCGTTAATATTTGACGTGTTTCCGGTTAAGACATATGCATAATCATCAAAGACATCAATAACAGGAAAATAATAGGCAGCATCGAACTGTCCAACTTTTTGAGGGGTCTCTGGTTCTGTAACATTTATAATTGAAATTCCTACATAAGTTGGCACATACAGATAGTCTCCCTTCCCTTTAAATTTTGCACCAATATTCCATTCCCCATCCCAGTATACTCCCTTTCTTTGGGGATTAGATGTATTTTGAATGTCAATGGTATAGATACTCCCCCCAAATGTTTGAGATTGATACGCATAGGTGCCATCTTCGTTAATCCACGCAAAATGACCTTCAGTCGCTGTATTGATATCACCTAGAAACACAGGGTATGATTCTGATAGATCAAAGATTCTTATCCCATAGTTATAATCATTGACAAAAAGTGTATTGTTAGCTATGGTGAGATGGCGAAACCGTGTTAATGGATGATCATACTGGTCTACTAATCGCGGCTCTTCTATGTTGGAAATATTAAAGGTGTAAAGTGTACCATTGGTCAGCCCATATAGACTAGATATTGAGTCCTGAGTCGAATCATAATTGGTATCAGTAATATAAGCGAAGTCATCCTTCACGACGGCACTAAATAAGATGACCTCGGGTTCTACCGTTAGGTCATACTGAAAGGCATAGGTTCCCTTTTCGATAGGATTACTCGGATCGGAGACATTAATGAGAATAAGTTCAGCAGGATGAATAGGATCATAGACCCAATATTTTTGAGACATTAGAACCATATCACCATGGACCCCAATTAGTTTACGAAGATACCAAAATTGTTCATCTGTAGGTAATGGATTTTTCATACTGACAGTCTCATTATTCACTTGATAAATGCCCTGAATGCCATTATTCCTAATCGTAGCGATCTGCTCTTCACTTAACGCAGTCCCGAAGAAGAACACATTGTCAATTGACCCATGAAAGGTATAGCCTGATAGATTCCCTTCTCTTGCAGTCGATCCAATATAGATGGAATTATACCCATCATCTACGGTTCCATTCACCGAAAAGGCATCGTCATCTTGATACAGGGTTACCGTCCCGTTTGCTTGGTCATACACAACGGCAAGAAAGATCCATTCGTTTATTGGAGGAATGTACTCGGGAAGAAGGGGAGGACGTGCGTAGGTGTAATTACCTGCCCATGCAGCCCAGCGTATATCAGAGCCTTGTCCATAATCAAATCCAAGATGCCGAGCATGCAGACCGTTAGATATGAGTCCTCGGTTATTGCCGAGGGTGGACGTATTGACCCATGCCCCAAACGTGATGCGGGTATAGACTGACGGTCGCATATCGACAGGTAACCAAACATGGTCATCTATTCCATCAAACGTAATGGCCTCCCCTTCATAGCCTCCTATTATTGACGGACCATAACAAATGCCATGATTCCCGTTTCCACTCACATCATTTGCATTATCCTCAAATGTGTATAATGCTAGAAGCCCAGATTCTTCTTCAGAATCCATCGGTAATCCATTATAAGTCCCAAGCAGTGTTAAATTGGTGGGATTAGAGATGTCAATAACGGTAAAGCCACCTTCACGAGGGCCATGCGGAGCCATACTTGCCTCAATCTCATCGGTCAGCAATCCATTTGCGGATCGTAAGCCAACATATGCTCTCTCATCTGAAAGAAACATCCAAGTGCCCCCCTTGGGATCATTTAATGAGATATGAGAAACTTCACTTGGATGGAGAGGATCAGAGAGATTTAATACATAAAAACCTGGATTTGCATTAACGCAGAGATATGCCAATCCATTATCTTGTATTTCCATCGCACAGATATCAGGAGTCACACCATTAATTTGCGGAGGAACCCATATTCGATCCTCGATTAACTGCATATTGGAAGGATTTGAGACGTTATAGAGAGATACCCCATTCCCATCAATATCCACGTATGCATACTCACGATAGAGAGCAATTACTCCATTAAAACCAACAGATGAATAATCAATAATCTCCGGGTATGATAAATTATGGATATCTATAGCTTGGAAGTCTCCCTCACCTGCAGGCAAATATGCATAGTTATTTTTCACCTCAATAAACCCATTCCCAGGCACTCCAAATCCCGTCCATACCGAAGATTCAATCTCAAGAGGATCAACATCACCCCATGTTACCATAAAACGTCCTAAGAGCGGATCGATAGCGACGGTTCCCGGTGTGACATGAATCTGAGGCCACCCACTCTCATCAGATAAATCCTGATATACAGGACGTAAAGGTCTTGCATACCCTCTGCGAGCAGCATATTTCCATGAACAGATGTCCACTCCATCGTCATAAATAGTCATTCCATCATTTGTTCCATACAGAGAGGGTATCTCCCAGGATTGAATAGCAGTTCCATCCTTTTTTGTCAGTTGAAAATCTTCATCCTCACCAGTCATGTAATATTTAAACCGTCCATACAAGGTGAGAATTTGTTGTTGTACTAAGGGAAGGTAATCACCATTATTCCGTATTGAACGACTACTGTTGAATGGTATGTAAGCGTCCCCTAAACCATCGCCATTCATATCGTATCCACGATACGTGTTCCAATAATTGCCCCCAAGATATGGGCCACCAATGATATTCTCTCCAAGCGTTTTTGTGAAATTCCATGTGTTATTCCCGTTATCAACGACATTATTTGCATTTTGGAAATAATTATTAAAAATAAGATTATCATGAGTGGTAGCTTCAAGACTGATGCCATATCTATTAAAACAGATTCTATTGGATTGTATTGTATTGTTGTGTGTTGTTGTAGTGAATTGAATACCAAAGTGATTTCCATTTATCACATTATCGATGAAGTGATTCTTTGCAGAATTCCCACTTATCCAAATAGCACCTAATGAGGTATTACTTACATCATTTTTCTCAAAGGTATTATTCCATGAATTATCAATCCACATGGCGCATTCATATTGAAATCTAACATAATTTCCTGTTATCGAATTATTATTAGATCGTACAGTGTATAATCCTGTTCCTTGATTTGAAACGATCGAGTTATTTGATAAAGCATTATAATGTGAATCCCAACTAGCAAAACCACATGAGTTATTGTGAATGTTGTTTTTCATATACTGATTGTAGTATGAATTACTTACAGAGAAGCCATAGAGGTTATGGCTGATATTGTTTTCAGAGAGAATGTTCTGATATGCATTAAATAATCGTATGCCAACTTCATCATTTCTGTTGATGTCATTGTTTGCTATTGTGTTATTTTCTGTATTTTTTAAAAACACTCCATTGTTAGAATTATTAGTTATAACATTATTCAAAACACGCTGATTATTGGATGAATCAATGACAATACCATGTCTATTTAATTGTATTAAAGTCTCAGTCACTGTTGTATTATTTGATAAAATTTTGATACCTGCATCATCCGTATTGGTGCTGCTATTTACAATGGTAAATCCACTTAGATTTACCCAACTAGTAGAAATATAAACAACATTACCATTTTTATTTCCATCGATGATAGTGTACATAGTATTCTCACCTATCAGATGTAATGATTTATTCACAATGAGATTTTCAAGATAAGGTGAAGAATCATCGAACACAAACACTGTATCACCTGGATTAGCTGCATCGATGGCACTTTGTATCGTGCTGAAATTTCCAGGTCCTAATCCTCCAACATATAATATATTTCTTATGTCTACTAGTTCAACAATCTGATTGTTGCTTATTGAAGCAATACTGCTTGCTAACAGAAAAACAGTAATTGAAAAAAATGATATCCTATGCAATTCCATTTTTATCATAGAAGCCCTCCAATGGTTGCCTCCACTATAGAAAACAGGGTCGTATTACTTAAATATTCCTGATATTGAATATTATTTTCTCAGTTTCTCTAGGAGTTGTAATTCTTCTTTCGTGAGATATTCCAATTCCAATGAAACTTGTTTATAATCCATAAAATACCCCTCAGTTGGATTTATAGAAAAGGGGATGTTAATTCTTGTTAAAAACAATAGAAAAGAGATTGCTGAAAGTATAATTTGCAATTTACCCTAATTCATCCTGTAAACCCTGGTTCCACCGCTCTTTTTATAACATTCATCGCAGATCTTTGGCACTAGCTCGTTAGTCGTATTGACTGTCCTTGTGCATTGTTCACAGAGATAGAGTTTCATAAATCACGCACCCCAGAGGGCAATAAAAAACCCCTATAAAAGATTATGCAAGACATTTGGTTTTATCCTAACTTAATTCCGAATACTATCCATAAAATGGGTAACAACTGTTCATAATCATCTAAATATGCAAATAAAAATAGAAGAAAAGAAAAAGAGTTATGAATACTCATAGGTCCTGAAACAGAACTCGTACATCAGGAAATGAACACAAATTTACCAGTAAATAGAAGCACGAATTAATTTTATTACACATTGGTTATAAATTTATGCAGGGGAAGGGATTTGATGAAATAAAAGAAAAGAGATGGATTGGTCTTTATGGTAAATATTGTCCGATAATGTACCAATAACCGTCCCCATCGCTTTGTAATGTTACTGCATTATATGGGGTATGAATTCCCAAAGATATGGATGCCTCAATTTCTATGTGGTCTCCCGAGTTTGGATATATCTGTATGTAGTTATTGGAGTCGTCAATTTTTTTAATGACTACTATCCGCCCCTCATGCTCTGATGCAGGCGGTAAATTGAGATGTATCTCGGTATCTATTGCATTTACAAATAATGTAGTGTCTGTGTCCTCAACGTTGTACGTAGCGTCGTCGCCAAAATCAAAGTATATCTTTTTAACATTTGTTGGTGTTATGGTTTCTCCTTTGATGGTGCCTGTGACTTCTAAATCACCATTAACATTGACATCCCCCACAAAATATCCTGCATATCCACCATCGCTGTACCCAGAGATTGCTATCCCACCGCTAGGGTTTTGACCATGGACCGCAGCACCATTAACACCAGCAAGACCATAAACTCCTGCAGTGCCTGAAGTGGTAGCACCTATTATTGCTATATCATCATCTGCTTCTACATCCAATTTGCTTATCGGGGTAATTGAGTTAATGCCGACGTTACCACTTATCGTAACATTACCAAGGAAACATCCTGCCCATCCACCAATGCTAGTTCCATAAATACCAACACCATCATCTAAGCTAGCACCATATACAGCGGTATTACCGAAGCCTCCCTGACTAAGGAAATATCCAGCTATTCCACCATCAGTACTTTCTCCCCTAACTGCAATTCCACCAAAATTATTTTCACCATAAACAGCAGCTAAACCAGGGGTATTTGTTACACCATGAATAGCTACTGAACCTGTAGTGGTACTAGCATATATTGCAGTTTCATCGTTTGCTTCAACTTGCAATTTCGCATCTGATGGGTTTTGCGTACCAATCCCGACATTTCCAGTATTCGTAATACAGACTTGAGTTCCTGTCACACCAGGAATATTACCTGTCCAAAAATTGATAGGTCCTCCCGCGTTGTTGAGGATACTCGTATCTGTTCCTAATAATGAATCAATTCGAGTCTCAAATCCATTAGAATGAAGTAATTCATAGGAACCGTTATCAACTCGTATGTTTCCGTCTGAAACATGGAGTTTTTCTTCAGGGTTTGAGGTCCCAATCCCGACATTACCCTGAGGTATCGCAAACATATTTCCTTCGCTATCCCAAGTATTCCAGTCATCATCATTGGGAATAACACTTGGGTCTGGTTGATTTCCGCCAGGCGGTTTTGCCACCCCTGAAAGCGATACCGCAATGAACATTCCGCACACTGATATGGCTAGCACTAGCTTCATTTTATTATTCATACCTTTTTTCATAACCTACCTCCACAAATGATTTTAATTTATTATATTATATTATAATTTAAATGTTATGTTCTGTCCTAAAATGATTTTTTCAATAAAACGAAGTAAGCACATGATTAACCTAATATGAAAAACAAGTACGATAGAAATTCAAATGATTCATCTTTTAAGATACTTACTGTAGGATATTTTCCATATTATGAAAGGTCCTTTCATCAAAGAAATAGAAAGTAATGGTGATATATGATTTTTTATTAACTTCGTACGTCATAACAAGTTACTGTCGTGTTGACAAAAAACAAATACTAGTTTGTTATATCAACCGATTACTTTTTACTTTGTTTTCTGATAAAAATAGAAGCTTACTTGGCGATGGTTTTTCATATATAAAACCCTTCTTAGGGAATAGTAATATTTTATGAAAGAGAACGAGACATTAAGAATATTTTAATATTCAATAAATAATCAACATCTATGAGTTTATTAAAGAAAATAAGAGAACTTGCTGTATTGATCCGTATTCAGCAACTTGGTACCTCCCTTACTCCAATTATTGGTGCATTAAGTGTTAAGGGATCTGATCTCGATCTAACTAATACACTTCTCTTATTCCTCATAGCAATAATAGTTAATATTGGTGGTCAAGTCCACAATGACTTGTGTGATTTATCAATTGATAAGCAGTCTAAAGAATTAGAAAACCGACCGCTTGTAAAGGGAACGATATCTATTACATCCGCAAAAATCATTATTCTCTTTAATCTATTTATTGTTCTCTCATTAGTGTTCTTCTTTTATGCATCATTTTATTCCATCTTGCTTATCCTCTTGTCATTTGGATGTGGAACTCTTTATAACTTATATAGCAAACGTTTTCCTGGTGCAGATGTATTTTTGTCCATATCGATGGCTTTATTCTTTTTATTTGGAGCAGTTGTTGTCACCGAAGATTTTCAAGGATTTCAAAATTTCAGCATGACCACATGGATTTTATTCATACTTGTTTTTATCCATGTCTTTCTGATGGATGCTTTAGGTGGTGGGTTAAAAGATATTGAAAATGACAGAAAATCTGGAGCGAAAACTCTCGCAATTAGTCTTGGAGTCAAGGCGAATAATACTTTATTCATTCCTGCAATGTATAAATTTATTATTTTGCTATTTGAATTCTCAACTGTGTTATTGACCATTAGTCTTTATGTTCTGTTTCATCAGGATTATTATCCTATCCAATTGATGCTAATAGTCCTTTTATTTATTGGCATGATACTATCAACAGGTCGGTTGCTATCAATGAAAACATTTGATCGGAAAAAAATAAAGTATGTAAATAGAAACCATGAATTATTCGGATACATGCTTGTACCGATGATTCTTCTTAATTCTATAGGAATTTTCTGGTTCATTTTCTTAATCTTGTTGCCTATGGTTTGGTTTATCATTTTTAATTATATGTTATATCGTGATAGCTGGAGAAATCCGAAGAATTATTGATAACAATTTATCTAAAAAGTTCAACTTTTTTTATATCTTTTAATAGTATTCGTGCAATTTGCCCCTGATAAAAATTTGGAATTATCTTATTTAATATATTAATGGTTGAAAAGACCCTTTGAAAAGCTTTATCATATTTTTTTGTTGTCGTTAATTTACATTTATTTTTGTACGTTCTTGTAATCCTATTCATTTTGCTTTTCATCATTTCTTGGTAGATATTTAGCGATTCAATTTCACCATTAATGTGACCTGCAGCTATTAATCCAGCGAGTGATCCAGAAAAAACCGCATTATGGATACCTGCCCCCGATGCTGGGTCAACTAGGCGGGCAGAATCCCCAACAAACATCACATTATTTGATACGATGCTTTCTAATGGCTTTGTCATTGGTTCGCAGGATCTAAACGTAGATAGAGTCTTATATTTCTCCTTCACCATTGCATTGATATATCTCTGAAGTAAATTTCTGATATCACCTGTTTGACTCCCTGCAATCCCCAATCCAATATTTGCTAAATTTTCATTTATGGGGAACAGCCAGGCATAACCAAAAGGAGCATATGGTTCACCCCACCACATATACATCCTATTTGGATTAAATGTGCTTTGTACCCTATTTTGAATGCACACCCCAATATCCCTAGGTTCTAATTTTGTACTCATACCAATGTGTTTGCCGACTATACAAGAGATCCCACTTGCATCTATAATGACTTTTCCATCTATTCTTTCATTTCCATCCATTACAATTTCATTGGGTGGATTCACTTTAACCATTCTCCGACCCAAAAAGATATGTTCGTTTTTTTCCATTGCTTCCATTAATAACTTATTTTCTAGATAATTTCGATCTATTACGAAAAGCTTATTTCTACTCAGCTTGATGGTGTACTCATGTGATGATGATACATTAATTTTGATTTCTTTAATCTCGTTTTTCGGGCATTTTCTTTTATCAATTTCTAAAAAATCTGCAGTCACATCGGCAATGGCTTCACCACAATGAGCTGGTGAAAAAGGTTTGTTATTCCTTTCAATTAATGCGACTTCAACTCCTTTTCCTATTGCACTAATGGCGGCAGTCGCTCCAGATAAATTCCCTCCAATAATAATTATATCAAACATGTTCCCGCTGTCCAATTATAATTACCTTTTTCAGATCATTCTTAAATATTCCATTATTTGTATTTCATCAATGTATTCAATCTTGTCGTTTAGTGATATTGAACCATTGATATGTACTTGATACCGCCAATAGGAAGCAAGGAGCACCTTAGTGAAATGAATATGTTTGACATCCATTGTGACATCAACATTAATGGGAGTTCCTTTGATTGTTTCCTTGAAGGAAAGACGAATTTGTGATGGAATTTTTCGTTGTTTATACCGGATATATGTTTTCGGTTCAAATATTATTTTTTCTTGAGTGATATCATAAAATCCATTGTGATCGACATTTAAAATTGCATGTAAATCCTGAAATCCTGAACGTTTTAACACATTTGCCCATGTTATGGTAAAGGATTGGCTTCGTATTTTTCCCCAATACCATCCTTTTCCATAGGTTAACACTGAAAGAGGGGTATAATTCCAATTATGATCGTGATATCCAAATCCATCAGCAGCAAGGGTGTTTCCATCATATTCAATTAAACCTTTAATACTTGCTTTTGGCGATGCCACAGTCCAACTCTCCTTCTTTGTTTCAATTTTAAACCCCTGCGTGATAGTCGTGAAATAGAGATCAGCTGCGCAATCATCGATTTTTATTGTAATATGGTAGTTCCAATCGCCACTACTCTTGTATTTATCTACATCAAAATCCAATAACGTTTGGTTCTGTATTCTTACGAATGGATACTCTTTTGATGAATCAAAATATTTCATAGAAAATCGTTTTTTCTTTTCAAAAATTATGTTTTCCTTTTCATACAATTCATAGAGAATTAATACTCTCCCTCTTTTATTCCTTGAAAATGTTCTAATACCAATATGAAAACTGTAATTATTTGAAAGAACGCCGTCAAAATACCACCATTCGGCAGAGACTCTTCGAGGGGAACCATGAAATGCATCATCCTTTGGTGAAATTTTTTCAGCAATTGTAGTATTCATTTTTCTCACTCGTTTTATTAACTTGGAGCATTATCTTTAGCTTAAATAACAGAAATACGAATAGTATTATGAATTTTTGCAATTGTTGACATAAAAACTTGGATAGAATTATATTCGTTTTCAGTATTTATACATCTAATACGATGATCGTACTCAATCTTTCATGCACAAAAACGTCCTTAGGGAGCTTTTAATACTTAACAATGGAACTTCTGAAGGGATTTTAAACATCAACGATTTGTCTCCTATTGAAACTCTCCCTTCCATGCCAAAATGGCGTGGTTTTCCCCGTGGGGGAACAAAATGCCTGTCGGCGTTTTATGTCAATTCCTCTATGCGATACATCCTACAAGCTAACGTATGGGGATTTCTCGCTAGGATTTCTTAACACTGCGTTTCATATTTTAAAACCCTTCTAGGGGAAAGGTTTTACTTTCCTAAGTATGAAAAAATATTTAATGCATGAGTATCGTTATAGAATAGGGGCCATATGAATAAATTAATTCCAAGTACGTTAATTGTTTTTATCCTTTCGATGAGTAGTATAAGCGTTACAAATGCATTGAGCTACTCCAATAATACCGATGCAACAGTACCACTTCATGTCATAAGCAACGGATATGGTCTGCAGTGGAAGATGGAATATGGGGATAGTCCCTGGACAGACGCACGCTATCAAGGACCGCAGCCGATTGGCGATTGTGATAACGATGGAAAGAATGAGCTGCTTATTTCCGGAAGGGATTGTGCCATCAGGGTTATGAAATGGGATGAAAACGAGCAAACCTATTCGCAGGTGTATGTCTTGCGTCCCCCGTTTTATCCGTTCATAAATTGTGATGCGGGTGGGATGGCGATTGGTGATGTGACAAACGATGGGGATAATGAGATTGCTGCAACGTGGTACACTACAGTTTATAAATATACTACTTCTGCCTATCGGATTATTGGGATAAACCCCTATATTTTTTGGAAAAATGGGGGCAATCCTGATTGTCTTATTGGGGATTGTGATAACGACGGGAAGAATGAAGTACTTTTAAGTGGTGGCCCGATGAGGCAGCAGAGTCCCGTTGGTGAGATTACGGTGTTTCGATGGAATGGGTTTTACCTGCAGCGAGTTGCTGAATGGAATGATCCCAATGGAGATGGATATGTGTACATGGCCGGTTTGGGCGATGTGGATGACGATGGGGAAAATGAGATTGTCTGCGCATATGAAAATAAGGTGATGGTGTTGGATTGGGATGCACGGAACAAGGAATTTGTTCCCACAAAGATACAAAGACCCTCTCCTCTCATGGATTCTCCTTTTGGAGTGGTTTGTAAAGATTGTGATAATGATGGTAACGCAGAGATCCTTCTCAGTTATTACAGTCCCCGGATTACGATCTTTAAATGGAATGGAATCGGGTACGTAACACAATTTGATAAGACATGGCCTGAGGGAGAGCCGGTGATAGAAGGAATCGACGTTGGCGATACCGATGACGATGGGCTGAATGAAATAGCGGTTGGTGCCGGCGAAACGCATATTTTACAATGGAATGGGACGACGTACGTGGAAGAAGCGGTTCTTCCTACGTTTGGTTGGATGGCAGTCGTGTGCATCGGGGATTGCGACAACGATGGGAAAAACGAAATCAACGCAGGAAATGTTGAAGTTGCATCTGGGCAACAATTCACTGAATGGGTGTTCAAATATGGATACTAAGTTAATAAGCTGAAAAAGTATATCAACATGGTTTGGGGACTATTATGAAAAAGTGGTATCCTGTAGTGCTAGTAGGATTTTTTATCCTGAGTGGAATGGAGGCTGTGGCTTTCACTGATCAGTCGGAGTATATAGTGAAAAACATAAATGAATCCTTTGTTGTCTCAGCACCAATTATAGAAGACATGGGTCAGTATGTATCGGTACATCTAAAAGAAGCTACTTCCATTTGTACTGATGTTGGGAACCCTGTTTTACCAGTTTTGACGAAAGTGTTCACCTTGCCCTATGGTTCATACATTACTCAAGTTGATGTCGTTTTTTCAAATGAAAAAGAACTCCTATTATCAAAAGAGATCATGCCTTATTCAGAACCTCTTCCCGTGACTACAGATTTACAAAGCACTAAGGAGCCCGTGACAGATGCTACCGGCTCTGAAACTGAAGAACTGTATCCTCCTATACGGTATAGCTATCGTACTGGTACAGGTATGAATTATGATGATCATGTCCTGTATCTGACAATCAGTTGGTATCCTGCTAGGTATTCCCTTAAACATAATATGATGTATTACAGTGAAAAAATAGAAATCAATTGTAAGTATAATGAACCGATAAAACCAATTACGTTCCCTGACGAATATGAGTTAGTGATCATCGCGCCTGAGGAATATTCAACTGGAATCGCACCATTAGTGGCCTATAAAGAGCTCCATAACATTAAAACCCTGTTGAAGACAACTGAAGAGATTTATGTGGACTATACTGGTCGAGATAACCCTGAACAGATTAAATATTTCATTAAAGACGCTGTAGAAGACTTGGGTGTTCGCTATGTGTTACTGATTGGAGGAATTAATAAACTGCCAATACGAACAAGTTCGGTTAGACTATGGAATCGATGGAAGGAAGATACCCTCACTGATCTCTATTATGCAGATGTCTTTGAAGGAAACGGAAATTTTAGCAGCTGGGATTCAAATAAAAACAATATCTTTGGGGAGACCGGCATGGATCAGTTGGACCTGTATCCCGATGTTCACATAGGACGTCTCGCTTGTGATGACCTGACTGAGGTAGAAACGGTCGTCGATAAAATCATCCATTACGAAGATGACACGTTTTATCAAGAATGGTTTCACAATATGATCTTTATCGGGGGAAATACGTTTCAAATGAACCCAGGTAATGAAGGCGAGGAGATCAACGAGATTGTGATGGGTATCATGTCTGATTTTACTCCCTCTGCGGTGATCTGGACATCAAAAGGAAATTTTAACCGCAAGGCCATCTCTACAGCCATTAATGAAGGAGCCGGGTTTTTAGATTATTCAGGTCATGGGTTTGAACATGGAATGGGAACGTATCCTCCGCATGGACTGTATTTACGAACGTATCTAACTCCCTATATCAACGATCTTGAGAACGGGTACAAATTACCTATTATCTTTTTTGATGCATGCCTCACTGCAAAACTCGATTTCGTTCTTCAAGATGTGCTTGATTATAAACAGTATCGAATCTTTGATATCCTTGCAAAAGCTCTCGATTACAATACTTCTGTGAGACTCCCGTGCTATGCGTGGTATTTTCTAAGGCATGAAAATGGCGGTGCTATTGCAACTATTGGCGCAACCCGGACAGCGTTTGGTGGTGTTGATTCAGGTGCAGGAAAATTATCTATTGAGTTCTTTAGGAATTACGAACATAGCGAGATGCTTGGACAAATGATGACTAAAGCTCAAAATGCATATATCACTGATGTTCCTAGTGATGAATTCACTGTTCAAGAATTCATTCTTCTTGGTGATCCCAGTTTGAGAATTGGTGGCTACCCGTAAGCATTAAACACAATGAGTAGTTACTTACGAATTAACTCATTCTTTCCTATAGACAAGCTACTCTATAGAAGGCTTTTTTTAAATTCTCCTGGTCTTCTAAAATATTTATCGCTATATCGAATCCCGTGATCAATGAGCAGGAAGGCCAAAATATGGCTCGAGCATATTGGTGGCCCAACTGGTGTTGGATGCGTTAGATCATGAATATGAATTGGTTTTCATGTCTTTGACTTGACTAGAGGAATGATATATTTACCGAACATTATCGCTTTGCATTGCTCTGAAATTTGATGCATGTTATCTGCATTCACAAGGATCTCTACATTTACAATTCCTATGCCATTGAATAAATTTGATTTAACCTGTTGGCAACAATTTCGTTTTAATCTTTCGATTGTTCCCAACGTCATGTAGCAGAAAATATTATTACAGATATGAATAGTCCAAGTTATATTTGTTGCATCAATACACCCTTTATTTTTAATTGTTGCTTCAATGCCAAGCGGCCCTGAAATATTCTTAATTATTAATTCTGGTATTTTTGACATATTCATGATCTGAACAAAGGTTTCGTCATAGCCTGAGACATCTAATCGATCAATGACGGTCAGTTGCACTGAATAATTTCCTAATATGTTATATACGTGGATAGGATTTTGTAAACGTGATTGATAGCCATCTCCAAAATCCCATAACCACCTATAGGGTGGGTCTCCTCCAGTAACATTCCCATAGAAATAAAGATCTTTTGTCATATATCCAATATATGGGCCTCCAGCATCAACTATTGGTGGATTCAAATATTCTATTCCAACGACATATATCTCATCAATATTCAATTGTGCGCCATCAATGCCGGTGTACTGAAATCCAATACGAATTGCTTGATATTTATTGTATGGCGTAAGGTCAATACTATCTCCCATAGAAGTATTATACCACATCCAATTTTCAAAGAACCCTACACTTTCCTCACTCCAGATTTTTATCCAATTGGCCCCGTTATCCAAAGATATGTAGATATTAAAATCGTAATTATCATAGGGAGAAACACTCCAAAAATAGCTCATAGACCAGTAAAAAGAGAGGTTTATTTCAGATAAACCTGTAAAATTCATTGACGGCGTTATAAGCCATTCATTTTGAGGGTTTTTTTGCGAGTCATGATTGCAGTAAGCAGAGGAGTTACCTAAATACGTATGTTTCGTATCGATTTGCCATGTATGTTCAGAATTTTCAGAAATTTTTTCCCATTGCTGTGGGGGAAATTGTTCTCCCTCAAATCCTTGGTATAATATAATGTCAAATAGTGGATGTTCATTACAAACAGATTGAACTGAATTCGAAACAATCTCTGTCACAGGTGCTTTTTGATCATATGGAATGTGCACAGTTTGTATTACGGGTGATAATAGTAAAACGGATACAATTGCAAAAATGATATGTTCTTTTGCATTTTTAATAACAACACCTCCCATAAGGTAAGATAAACATCCAAACGGATATATTTAAAATTTTCTCACATATTTATACAATTGTAAAAGAAATTAGAAGTTTTGTTGCTGATTTATGAAAAAGAATTCTTATATTGTCTCACTAATTGATCAAAACGTATATTGATTCTTCTCTCTTGTCTAAATTGGATAAAAAATCAAAATATTTAATAAAAATTGTCATAAGAGTTTTGAAAATCCTAGCGAGAAATCCCCATACGTTAGCTTGTAGGATGTATCGCATTTTGATTATATTTTAAAAAAATCTTAGTAACATATTTTACGGAGGTAAAAAAAGAAGATGTTACCTCAATCGAACATTTGCAAACAACGCATATCCATTAATTCTCACGTGTCCTGTCCCTTCATCTAACTCCGAATCTTCATAGATATACATACCTGCATACCCAAACACACGCAGTTGGACATCATTAGTTCCCTGATGCTCCCAGAGAAGATTTCCATTTTTTTCAGAATAAATTCGGATAGACGCATCTGGTACAAGAACAAATGACCAAAATGAGACTATGGCACGGTCGTCTCCAATTCTGAACCAAGTCGTTTTCCAAAAGTTTGCTCCAATGATTCGCGGCCAATCGCATTGAGAGATGTCTCCAGAAATTTCAAGGTAACAAGAAGTATATCTATTAAACCCGTTCGAAACTGGACTCTCGTTGAGAGCAACATCATCAGTTTTCCCCGCAGTACATGCTGGTAGAATCAGAAAGAGACAAAGAACACATATTACAAACCGTTTCACTCTTCGTTCCATTTTTTTCATTACTCCGTATAATATACTAAATTTGCATTGAGTATTTAAGAATTTTTCATCATTTTTAGATATAATTTACAATTTATTTGATAAAAACTGTTAATTTGTTTAACAAATACGCCCTTTTGGGTAAATCAAGAACAATGCGATATCGACTCGACCGATACGAATGGTATTCTTAGATTCATGTTTCTCTTCTTTGTTTAGTATGGTAAAATCATCCTGTTACCCTTATGTTTTCGGAAAGTCGCTATGTATAATTTAAGGGGGGTTACATTAGCAATATCCTTTTTGTCGAGGAATCGGGAAGTTTTTTACGTTCCCTCCTCCAGTTGTCGCATACGGCTTAAGGTCATTTTTGTTAAAAGATGTACGCCGGTTATTTCTATAGCATTGAAAACTATCTGGCAGAAATGCTAGTGAGGGACGGAAGGGATGGCGGATGCGCCTCTCCATCAGTTGCTTCTGCATGAGTCGATCTTTCTCAGGATACCATGTGTTATTCATTGTATATACTTTTTACAACAGATGAGTCAAAGTACAAGGTCTTACAAAAAAGTGAAACAGCATTTTGCTACCGAATTAAACACCCACATAGAGTAGTTTACCAAATGTTTCTGAAAAAATGATTTTATGGTAAGGGAGGGGAGAAAGGGCGTAAAAGATGAAAAAAAAGAAGTAAGTTGTCCCCTTTCTCTACTGATGTATTATAACATATGGTATATTTAAAATTTCTCACTTATATTTTATACAAATAGATAATATTTCACTAGTTTTCTGTTGCATCGATCATGTTGCTAAGGGATCATGCGAGAACGAAAAAATGAAAAAGAGCATATCGGAATGATATGCTTATTTTCAAGCAGTAGTATGAGTGTCATCAAAGAGAAAGGCGATAATCTTTGCAAGAAGAATGGCTAGAGCTGTGATTACTTGTTCCACAAGAGCAAGTAATGGCCCAAAGACGATACCGAAAAGTGTACCAAGAGCTGCAAGAATCAGCGAAATAAGCGTACTTATGAGGAATTTGATACATGCGGGCGTATTATCGAACGCGCCGGATTCCACTATATGTTTCATATCTGTCAATGTCTGTGTGATACTCTGTGTGGTGTATTCTCGTTGCTTGTCATCCTTATCCATGTTTCTCAAGGCAGCGATGGCATTGTCCAATTGGTGGTGGAATGTGTGTTCTTTCATCTGCATATAGTGCTGTGCAGGGATTACAGGTGTGATACTCAGTAAACATACGACTGCACACACTCCGATTATTATTCGTTTTTTCATGACGATCTATCTCCTGTGCGTATGTATCCATTGGACCATATTTATGCAACCATGAAACTAAGTTACATATGAGCTAAGCAACACGATCTTTATCGGACAATCACCTCATGCTTGTTTGGTTGTCTATCTCGATTTAGGGGATTGCTCAAACAGCTTTCTGTACAGTTGGGAAAAGAGGGTGAGAAACTCTTGAGCTGTTTCAGTTGTTCGAAACGATGATCGATCAGCTTGCCGTTCAACAGACAAATACTGTTTTTGTGTGAGAAAATCAAGATAGTCCTGGCCAATCTTTGAATTCAGATTGCAATGTTGAATGATACTGGTGAAGGATCGCTGTGTTTTACAGAAGGTGAGAATCTCCCAATAGATCTCATATTGGGTTCTTCGCCCCTTCATCTTATTGGCCCCTCATCTGGTTCAGTAGCATCGTTTCCACATGCTCTGCTTCCTGCATCCGAATATCCCACACCGATGCATACCGAACAAAGAATCGTGGGATGAAAAAACAAGCGATGCCGAGGAGGACCATGAGCATGATACCGATGATTTCAACAGACGGCAGTCCTGTGATGTTTCCTGATAGACTTAACAAAATATGAACGAGGGAGAAGAGAGCAAAACCCACAAATAGGCAGCCTCCACTCTTGCTCATCAAAATCATCTGTTTAATCCTCATCTGGTTTTTTCGATAAAACGCCACCATCTGCACAATCAAACTCGTGATATGTTCTTCGTTCACCTGCAGTGTTTTGTTATGGTGTTCTAGTAGTAAATCGGTAGTAAAATCTAATATCTCAGCACTTGTAATAATCCAATAGAGTCCAACAATGCTGATACCAACGCCAAAACAGAGGGAGATGATGGGGGTGAAGGAAATCTCTAGCAATTCTCTTAGTAAATTAATATTGTGAACAGAGGTAGATACCCCTATGGCAATCGCTAAGGCCCCAAAGACGATATTAATAATGGAGAGGGCAGAGAGGTGTACAATCTCGTCATGTATCGTTTTGATAATATCATGTGCTGTTATGCTATCACCAACTCTATGATATGTTGGTTTTTCTTCATATACTCATATGAAACTAAGTTATGTAAATAGTCGCTGAATAAAAGGTTGTTTTTTCAAAAGAAATGAAAATTAATTCCTATAAAGACTATTGACAATGTGTTACATCTTTTTTTGAACAAGATGGCACAATCGACAAATCTCTTGTTGTGCCACTGATTCACCATCTTTTATGATACGCTCTGCTGATGCTAACACTTCATAATGTAATGATTGATGAATCGTACCATTTCCACGTTTCCCACTTAGATACTGACATACGGCCGGAGGCGTCAGACCAAGTTTTTTCGCAGTCTCCTGCTGGGTAAGTTCAAACACTTCAACTAGACAGATCGCTAGCTCACTTCGGATAGCTGGGATAACATTCCAGACATACTGTTCACATGGTACTTTTGTCATATAATGAGTAATATTCATAGAACTATATAATAGTAACTATTGTAAACAAAGGAGGGAAGGAAGGTCTCAAGGGAGGTTCAAAGGAGGGTGATAAAAAATGAATAAGACGTTTTACCAAGACCTTCCAATATTAACTATTGTGAATTACTATTTAAATATTATGCCATTTTTGATAGTCTTTTGCCGATATTTGAAGCTAGTAAGAGTCATGTAGCCAGACCTTCAGAAGCGTGTGCAAACGGTCTGCTACGTGATCAGTTCAAGGCTATGGTACTAAGTAGTTAGCGTGGCACTAGTCCATAGAAAGCATTTGAGTAGCTTATAAAGTAGTATAGAAAAGGTATAGGTTACGAGTAGCCATACGCCCTGGAACAGAACTCATACATTAGTATTGAATACCAATTTACCATTAGATAGATGCACGAATTAATTATATAATACATAGATTATAAACACATGCGGGGGACGAGATTTGTGCTCGAGTTTAATATTAAAAAAGTATATGCTTCTCCATTTGACTCCTTATGAATGAAGGAGAGGGAATTTGCAGGATGAGGATTGAACAGTATGGTTTTAGTATTAATTGGGAATAAGTTGCTTTGTCTTTTTGATATCTTTATCTTTTTAGTATTGGACGATATACTCTCGTCCAAAATCCTGAGAGTTTTCGATAAATGGTGCAGCGTCCTTTACGAGCTCTCCATCACTGAAGAGTAAGCATAGAGGTTCGTTATTAAAACGAAGGGCTGTCCACGCAAATGTTTTCGATAAGACCTCCCCCGGTTGAGGATTTCCAATGAATTCTTTCTTGAATTTAAATGTGACAATATCACTCTCGAAATCATAGGCAACCTCAGCATCGTGATAGTTGAAATTAAACCGTTTATCTACACCAACCGAGCATGAATAATTTTGTCCATTATTACAGAGGTGACTCCAAACACAATAAGGCACTCCGTTAAACTGCCAATGTATGGTATAAATGGCCCTTTGATTCTTAGTGTCCAAATCCTTCAGTTTGAGAGCAGCAAACATGTAATCAGATTCCGATGCATGCTCATATAACCATGCCGAATCAATATCAATGAAATCAAAAGAGTCCATTTGTAATAATGAAAGGGCAATTCGTGAACGAATTCTTGTTGGAAAGTCAACTAATGCACCAAATTGATCATTTAGGGTATCTATTATTTCAGGATCCTCTTCAGACCCTGCTATGACAGAGACTGGTAAAAGAGAGGTCAGCATCACCATACATACCACTACTTCATACATCCTTTTCATTTTTTATTCCTCCTTAATATCGAAGGATGTAATTGTGTGTGAGCTTTGCATTATACGGATAGTCCTTGAACAAATCTATGATAGGCAACCCTGAATCATCAGTAAATCGTAGATCGGTCATTGGGAAAATATCTTTCATGGATGATCCCTTTGGCGGATTGCCGATGAATGTTTTTGGTACAACCCACGTAATGATGTTTGTTTCAACATCAACGGTTCCATCGCAGATCATCCAATCGTCCATATCGTCATTATCATCAAGTGATCGTTCAACAACAAAAGACCCTACGCCGGTCGGATTGATATGGAGGAAGACAACAAAGCGGTCATTATTCCATACCCAATCAACAACATAAATCGCTTCCAATGATTCGGTTCGTTCTTCCAGATCTCGTATCTGTAAGGAAATGCAGAGATCTCCTGAATTTATACTTTCCTCATACATCCAAGCCGCAACAATATCGGCATATTTGAATTCCATCTGCAGTGGAATAGGAATCAATCCAAAAAGTTTCACGTCTCGCAGAGGATCCACAAATTCAGGGTGTTCAGGGTCACCAGCAGATGCAGTTAAAGGTAACATCATTATACCCAAGAGGAAACATAGAAATACAGTACACATTTTTTTCATTTCTTATTCCTCCTTAGTATTGAATGACATAATCTCTTCCATAGACAACCTCACTATCTAGGTAGTCAGGTGCAGTATCAAACAATTGCCATTTCTCTAATATGACAGCAAAGAAGATATCGCGCCAAAACGGTGAAAATCCGAGACGCCCCCATAGTCCAAACCGTTCAAAGCACTCTGATTTAGTTTTTGTACAAACCGCACCTGGTGTAGGATTACCAATTGTACTTTTTGGGATGAAAAAGGTGACTGTCCCTTCGCTTGTGTCAAAAGATCCCTCGATGTCAGATACGGTAGGTTCAGGATCACCAAACTGACCTCTTCCAATAATCGCTACATACTCAAACCATTGTGTAAAAGAATATCCTATTCCTACCATTGAGGCGTAGTGTTCACCGTTCATTTCCCAGGAAACGACAAGGTGCTGCTTGAAGGGGACAGCACTTGGTTGGGTGAGTTTTATAGTGGTATACAACACCTCTGGTGTATTGGGATCTTCAAAAAACCAAGCCCTCTGTATGTCAAGATATGTTCGGGCATCTCCTACGGTATCAGTAATTTCAGGGTCATCTGTACTTCCAGCATAGACCGTTACAGGGATTATCATCAACAGCGTACACAACACAATTTCAATTATTTTTTTCTTCATAGATACTCCCCTGCTTAGTAATAATAGTCATTAGATATTAATAATTTATCATTCTCATTTCAAATAATTGCTTTTTATATGAAACAAATGTATAAATAAAAGTGGTTTCTTATAGCAACAGTTCTCTTTTGTTTTTATTCTTTTAATGTTCATATTATAAAAAATTCGATATGGACTAGTGAAATATGCTTACTCTTTGGATGTCTTTGTACTATGCTGTTGTATGTATTGTCCCATAGGAAATTGTCGCCCATGCTCTGGGTAAACCATCTTGATCGAGAACACTATGAGGCACATAAATAATTTCGATTTCAATGATATGGATAAGAAAATGATGTATCTTAAGTTCTATCGAGAGAAAAGAAGTTTAGAGATAGGACATTGAACTCCTCACCATAGAAAGAACAGATAATATGTCTATTCCAAAACATTAATGATTACAGTTCAAGTATCAACTTTTGTTTAACATGGACAAGGACTTAATTAATACCATTACAGATATATCTGAAACATTACTCATTCCTTTATATGCTAGAGCTCAAGAGACCCTGTCAAAACATCCAGTGATAAATGACAGAAAAGCAGTTGAAATCACTGAAAAACTAAATAACATTTTTCTAGTATCCAATTCACCATTACACCAGCAACTTGCGAAAGGAAAAATACGAAAGAGATCAAATAAAAAATTAGCCGCTTTTCTTTCAATTAGAACAAGAAAATTTGATAGATACTGCCTTGATTTCCTTAATCGAATTCCTAATGGGACTATTGTGGAACTTGGATGTGGTTTAAGCTCTCGATTTTCAAGGATTGATAACGGAAAAGTGATGTGGTATGACCTTGATCTTCCGGACGTTATTGAAATCAGGAAACAATTTTTCCAAGAAACAACACGAAATCATATGATTGCATCATCTGTCTTGGATGATACATGGATGGAAAAGCTTCCAATGAAGGACATACTATTCATTGCTGAAGGTTTATTGATGTACCTTCATGAAGAAGATGTGAAATCCCTTGTTTTAAAGGTTCAAAAAAAGTTACCAGGAAGCGAACTCGTTTGTGAGGTAGAGAATACATTTGTCATAAACATGTTAAAGAAAGAACGTTGGAGGAAGAAATTCCAGCGGGATCATCATCTAGGTAAAGATGCCAATTTGTATTTTGGTATACGACATGGGACTGATCTCGAATCTTGGGGCCAAGGTATTAGATTCCTTGATGAATGGACTGTTTTTGACGACCATGAAAAAAAATTGGGATGGATGAATCTCTTTTCTTTTTCCAAACGACTCAGAAAAGCACAATGGATCGTTCATTATAGATTAAACTAAGAATATATTCCTATAAAAAATAGCATGTATAGCAACATTATTCTAGGTTTAATACATTAAATATTGGAATTCAAAAGGGAGAGGATTTGAATACCAAAGTAGTCATAGTATTATGATTTATGCATAATCATTTTTGCTATAGGATGATGCGATTTCATACTTAATATTTTTATTTATCACTTGAACTAAAAAATGCACCTATGAAATGAGCTACAACACCGATACCCCACCCAAATAAAGTTCCAGACATTATAGCAATATATCCAGACAAATCAGTTTTCCCCCACCAAAATGCAGTTGAACCAATATTCACTATGAGATAGCACGCAAAATGGAAATAAAACCAAGTTTTAATCTTTGTCCTTTTTGTTGCTTTTCTCATTAATTCTTCATCTTTATCCATATTTTTTTCTCCTCAACCTGCAATTTAAAAACAAATAATCCTTTATATTATTATTTCTTAATGTAAACTGAGGAGAAAGTATAAACTTAGGGGAAGGGATTTGAACACGAGTTTAGTCATAAAATAATGGTTACTCCTATTGATACGAAAAGAACGATGAGTTTTTTTATCTGTTAGCTGTGAGAGTCTCAGATTCATAGAAAAAAGTATAAACGATGCGTATTTTCTCTCTTTCAGGAGATGAGTGTTATGAAGATCGGAATGGTATATTATTCAAGAACAGGAAATACACGGAAAGTGGCAAAAATATTAGAAGAAAAATTGAAAGAAAAAAATGCTGAAGTGGATTGTATCGAAATTGAACATGTAAAAAAACCTGGCTTTTTTTCTGCTGGTAAAGCATCAATGAAAAAACTCGAGCTCCCAATGAAAAACACGACGTTTATTATGAAGAACTATGATGTTGTTCTCACTGGTACTCCTACCTGGGCTGGAAGACCTGCGCCGTTTATTACAACGTTCATTAAGAACGCTGAAAACATAAAGGGAAAAAAGGTAGCTGTTTTTGGTACTGGCAGTAGTCCTATTCATAAACGAGAACAATTTAAAGAAAGTATGAGACAAACTTTTGAGCAAGTGGGAATCAACGTAGTTGAAAATTACCTCCTAATCAATTTCAAAAGAGGTCGAATAGCAGATGGAGAACAGGATATTGATACCTTTGTCCATGCTATCTTGAACTAAGTGTTATGACTGATTTAATTGCAGACGGAAGGGATATGAAAACAAGAAAAATACCATATTTACCAGAAGTTAATCCCCCAGAATCGTAATGCCATAATCACACCAATACTGATGATAATGATGCCAAATATTTTCTGCATCCATTTGCCCGCAGTGACATATTTATTTCCTACTTTTCCACGAATTCCACTGGTAACAGCACATAAGGGAATGATGGGAATGCCATGACCCAAACCAAAAACAAATAATAGTACTCCACCCGTGATAATTGATATTTTTTGTGTCAACGTGAGAATGAAGACAGGCATCATAAGCGATAGTGCACAGGGGGCCCACCCAATGGAAAATAGGATTCCTAGAAAGAACGCCCCAAGGTAAATAGATTTTTGACTGAGTTTAACAAAGAATGATTGTCCTTTTTCAATGAGTTGTTGTTGAGAAGTTTCTTTTTTTTGTCGGTTCATCAACTCTTTGAGTGGTTTGATAATATTCATTCCAAGGATGATGAGGATAATCCCGGCAATCAAATAGAACACTGTTGAAGCCTCAATAAATATGCCAATAGAGGAAATAACAATACCAAAGATGAAAAACACAAGAGACATCCCAAGAGTGAAAATGATGCCAATCCATAGACCTTGCAACGAGAGTTTTTTTGAGGTATTCGTTGAATCTTTTTGCAAAGACCCAACATATGAAATCATCGCAACAAGCAAAGCAATCGAACAGGGAGTTGCTGCAGTCAGAATGCCGAGTACAAATATGCCAAGAAATGTAAGACCTTCATTAGATGCTTCATCTCTAAAATATTCAAATGTTCCTTTTTGTATCTCAAGAATATCCTGATTGAGCGATTCAACACTCTGAATACCGTCGATACTTCCTTTTCCGATGCAATAGATATTGTATACACCAACGATATGTTGATGCTGATCAATCAACACAATCGTAGGGTTTGAAAACACATCCTGATACGTCCAATACTCCTGATAAAGACTGGCAATCTGAAAAGGGCTATACTCCTCAATCCAATGCCAACTGACGTTCACTCCAAAATCTCGTTCTGCCATCACGTTACCAGTGTCCGAATACGGATTCTTCCTGATATTAATGGTGATGAGAGTCACATTATGATTTGACTGGGAGAGTTTCTCAAGCTCTTTGACCTGCCCTTTCATCGCCTCAAAGCACTCCGCACAGAGTGGTGATTCTAATCCTGTGAAATGCAGAAGTATGACTTCTCCATTATAATCAGTTAAATTGAACGTTCTTCCGTATTCATCAGTTGCAGTAAACTCGGGAGCATGCAATACGTCATTGGTACGTGCTGTAACAAAAGACATTGGTAAAATACATAGGAGGATAGCTAGAATATATTTGATACGATCCATTAGGTATCCTCGCTGTTCACATGGTAATAGTAAATCGCATCCTTAATCCAATTTTCCATAGCAGTATCAGCAACATTGCCCTCCCAGGTATGCCACCCTATTTGTGCTTTCCCATCTTTTTCGATGAGGGTGAAGACACCTGTGAGTGCTATATAACTGGGGGGTCCATTTGGATCATAATAGAACGCCTGATTATATTTCAGTAGAATATCTCCAGTTGAAGTTCCATACCCTTCATAAGGATCGTCAAGGTCATAGAAGATGGCATCTTCTGCATATATGTCTCTAAAAGCTTTAATACGGTCTGCTTGTGGGGTACATGCAGTGCACCCTGTTCTATGGCATACAAACACGATAGGTTTTTCCTCTAGATCATCAATTATCCATGAGAGATGTTTAACACTCTGATTAGCTTTCGGATTTATGGTAGGAAAAGTAACCCAGAAGTCATTTATTCCTTCTCCCTCTTTATGAGTTGGTGAATAAGTATCCAACCATGAGCTATTATTGGAGATATTGTCGTCTTCATCTGATGAAGTATTGTTTGTGTTGTTACTAGTACAACCACTAAACAACATCAAGAGAAGTACTGAAAGACACACAACTATCAACATATGAGGTTTCATATGTATCATCTCTATTTCGGACAACATTTGATATTACTAGTCATTATCTCTTTATAATCACTGAGAACATCATGTACCCAGCAATCATCGTTCCCTGCACTCTCACGTAACACTAATGCCATAATATAGGCAAGTTCCTTAAGCGTGGCACCTGCTTCGAGAGCACCTTTAAAATGCTTTCGAACGCAGGGTGCAGAACGACCTTTTATTGCTAATGCAAAACAGATGAACTGATACGTTTTTTCATCAATCAATCGTTTTTTCCTATACATATCATCTAAGGCATCCAATTCCTTTGAAAATTCAGGGAACCATTCTTCTAACAGTCTCATAGTGTTTCCTCCTTATGCAATAAATTTTTTTATTTCATTTATACTAGGGACGTGGCCGACAATCTTTACCTCCCCATCAACAATAACGGCTGGCGTCATCATCACACCTTTATTGATAATCTCCTGAAGGTCTTCTACTTTCACAATGTCTGCTTTTATCTTAAGTTCCTCTACAGCTTTTCTAACAATCTTCTCAGTTGATTTACATTTCGGACACCCGGTTCCTAAAATCTCTATTTTCATCGAATCACCTATCCTACTGTCATTCCATAAACAAAGCCAACAAAAGCAGCAATTACAATTACCAGTGTAAAATAGACAAGGGCTTTTTTCACACCCATCACTTTTGTAATGACAATCATGGTGGGTAAACTCAACGAAGGACCAGAGAGTAACAAAGCAAGAGCAGGACCCCCGCCCATTAATCCCGTACTATATCCAAATAGAGTACCAACGATTGCTACTTCCAACAGCGTTGGCATGTAGAGTATCGCACCAATGATAGATGCAAGAAAACATGAGACCATATCATTCCCACCGATGTAGGGGGCAACTACGATGCCAAGTGCTGTGCTTGGGTCAGAGCTCTGAATAAAATATGCAGTGACACCACCAATGAGTCCAACTATGAACACTCCAATGAGTAAGACGGGTATAATTTTCTTTGCAAGACTCCATGTTTCTCTCCCCCAATCTTTTACCTCATCACGAGTATAATAGAAAATTAGCACAATAGATACAACAAGTGTGAACATGTATACGATTGCAAGTTTAGGAATCCAAGGTATATAGGTAGTGCTTGCTGCACCAATCACAAGAATCAATACCAGTGATATGAAGAACACTAGTGAAATCCAGAGAGGGCGACTATTTTTCTCCTCTCCTATTTGACGTGCAAACATATCCGCATCGTTTTCCTTTTTTTCTGATTCTTCTTTTCTGAAGATAAACGCCATTAACAGACCAATGACTATTGCCATAGCGACTGCGGCAATCGCCCGTGCTAGACCGATATCGTATCCAAGGACCTGTGCGGTAAGCACAATCGCAAGGATATTGATGGCAGGACCTGAGAACAGAAACGTTGAGGCAGGTCCAATACCAGCGCCTCGTTTATGAATACTGGTAAATAACGGGAGAATCGTGCAACTACACACAGCAAGAATGGTACCAGACACAGCAGCGACAGGATACGAGATATATTTCTTTGTGTGTGCACCGAAATATTTCAACACTGCTTGCTTTGAGACGAAGACAGCGATGGCACCAGCGATAAAAAACGCAGGTATCAAACAGGTGAGCACGTGGGCTGAGAGATACTCCTCTAGCGCTTCTATGCCTGCGATGAAAATATCAATAATCTGCATATTATTCACTGAAATTCTTTGCTAAATCAATGAGTCTAAAAACAGTCTTGTCTGCGATACTCAGCATGATTTTCGTGCCATCTTTCCGCTCATTCACTAAGCCTGCCTGTTTCAACACTTTCAGATGGAGGGAGACATTTGGTTGCGATTTGCCTGTGTATGGAACAACTTCACAGATGCATTTCTCTTCACCTTTGATACATTCAAGAATTTTTAATCTGGTAGGATCAGCTAATGCTTTGAATATATCAATCTCAGACATCAGAATATATAATCTATTTTAAATATTTAAATATTCTCATTAATACATTATACTTTTTGAATATTTTCAATTTATGATATCAGGCATAACAAGTTACGATCGTGGTGACAAAAAACAACATTGAATAAAATTATTACAGGGCGAGGGAGATGAATGCTAGTTAAATTTGAAAAATGTAAATAATTTTCTGGTAAATCTGAATATTATGATTTTATCATAATTAACATCATTTTAAACTTTTTCACTGCACTAACAGCATGGGGCTTATTGGCAGGCATAATTATCATTTTGCCTTCCTCTAATAGAAATTTCTCACCAGAGATACGTATCTCTGCTTCTCCCGCTAAGATATAGACCAGGGCATCGAACGGCGCTGTATGTTCGCTTAGTTGCTGCCCCTTGTCAAATGCAAATAAAGTGACTGAACCCGTATCTTTGTTCATCAACAGTTTACTCACAATGGAATTTTCCTGATATTTTACTAATTCTACCATGGTGTCAACGTGTGCTGTCATAGTATCAAAGAACGATTACGGTGCAGGAATCTCTGCAACCAATTTGTTCATATCCTCTTCAACAGTTGTATTGGGCATAATATTAAATTTGTCAACAAGAGTATTTAGAACAGTTGGCGAGATAAAAGCGGGGAGCACTGGTCCAAGCATGATATTTCTTACACCAAGTGAGAGAAGTGCAAGAAGAACCAATACGGCCTTTTGTTCATACCAGGCAATATTAAACGAGAGCGGTAGGTCATTCACGCTTACCCCAAATATGTCAGCAAGTTTTTGGGCGATAACCACAAGCGAATACGAATCATTACATTGCCCTGCATCAATGACTCGAGGAATGCCATCAATGTCACCAAGTCCAAGCTTATTGTAACGATATTTTGCACAACCTGCCGTAAGAATGATAGTATCTTTTGGCAGTGCTTTGGCAAAGGCTGTATAATACTCTCGCTGTTTGTGTCTGCCATCACATCCAGCCATGACGATAAATCGTTTTATTGTACCAGTTTTTACCGCTTCAACAATGGTATCTACAGCATCTTCAAGTGATTTATGCGCAAATCCGATGGTGATGTCTCCGTTCTCAAATTGATCAGGAGGCGAACATTGTTTTGCATGCTGTATTAATTTGGAAAAATCCTTTTGTTTTCCATTTTTTCTATTTGGTATATGCTTCAATCCCTCAAAACCAACAACACCAGTAGTATAAACTCTATCCTTGTAAGAATCTTTAGGAGGAACTAAACAATTCGTTGTGAGTAGTATTGGCCCATTGAATTTGTCAAATTCCTCTTTTTGAAGCCACCAGGAATTTCCGTAATTTCCAACAAAATTCTCATATTTTTTAAATTCTGGATATGCATTTGCTGGAAGCATCTCACCATGAGTATAGACGTCAACTCCTGTTCCCTGAGTTTGTTCAAGTAATTCCTCTAAATCCTTTAGATCATGTCCGCTGATGAGAATCCCTGGATTAGTTCTTACCTCAAGATTTACTTTGGTAGGTTCAGGATGACCATATGCCGACGTATTGGCTTTGTCAAGCAATGCCATCGTTTTAATGCCTATCGCTCCGCATTTCATATTGAGAGCAACCAGTTCATCAACAGATAGCTCCTGCGTCGTTGCTACTAATGCGTCTTGGATAAAATGTGAAATTTCTCGATTCTTTTCTCCTAGAACATAGGCGTGATGATAGTACGCTGCCATCCCTTTTACCCCAAAGGTGAGCATTTCTCGTAACGACCGAATATCTTCATTCTTGGTAGTAAGTATTCCAACCTCTCTTGATTTTTTTATGATGTCCTCCTCGTTTTTTGGTGACCATGTAACTGAGTCATGTGAACTTTTCACAGCGTTTTTTTCTCGTAATGTATCCCTTAACTGTAATGCTTGGTGAATTTTTTCGATAAAAAACGCTCTGTCAAAGTTAGCATTTGTTATCGTTGCAAATAACCCATCCATAATGATTTCATCAACGTCTTGGTCGTATTTTCCAGATTCTCTTGATTTCGTATTACATATGGCTATTCCTTTCAATAGAAATCGTAACATATCTTGTAAATCTGCGATTTCTCCTTTTTTTCCACACACTCCGACGCTTGTACATCCTGTTCCTTTTGCTGTTTCTTCACACTGATAACAAAACATTGTACTTTTCTCCTTATAGTATCTTTTTAATACAAAGTATGTAATGTATACAAGGATATTTATATCCGATAGTTTCTAAATGTATACTATGGATGAAAGCTGCACGGTATACAAAACATTAGACTATATATCGAAAAAATGGACACTACTAATCCTTCTTGAGATCTACAAGGGAAACCATAGTAAAAAACGCTATTCAGAAATTAGAAATAAGATGCCTGAAATAACCCCAAAAGTACTCTCTGAAAGATTAAAAGAATTGGAACGTGAAGGTCTTGTTACAAAACATATAGATGCTTCATGTTTTCCTGTGAAAACTGAATACGCGCTCACAAAAATTGGGTTGGATTTTATCAAGATCATAAAAGATATTAAGAACTGGGCATTAGAATCAAAAATTAATAACAAAGTATGTGAACAGTTAGATTGCAAAAATTGTGAATTATAATTAATTAATGGAGATGTGCATACACTTTTTATTTTAATTTAAAGCATAGAATACACTTATATAAATGAAGGATGTATTAAATGATGATGAAAGAAGATGCTATCAAACGAATCGTCAAGAAAAAATATGGTGAAATTGCCAAGGAATCACGTTGTTGCGGAGGGAGCACCCCCTGTTCGATGAGTGAAAAGGATATCGCGCACACTATCGGGTATTCAGATCAGGAAATGAAGCAGTTTTCCGATGCTAATCTGGGTCTTGGATGTGGCAATCCGACCGCACTTGGTACCATTCGGGGAGGAGACGTTGTGTTGGATTTAGGGTCAGGCGCAGGGTTTGATTGTTTTCTCGCTGCACAAAGAGTTGGGGAGTCCGGAAAGGTCATTGGAATAGATATGACTGAAGAAATGATTTCAAAAGCAACCGAGAATGCCAAGAAGTATGGTTATACGAATGTTGAGTTCAGACAAGGCGATATTGACGCATTACCGCTCGAGAACAATTCCATTGATGTCATCATCAGTAATTGTGTGATTAATCTGGCACCAGATAAAACAAAGGTGTTTCAAGAAGCATATAGGGTGTTGAAACCTCGCGGCAGAATGTATCTCTCTGATATCGTCTTACTGGAAGAACTCACCAAGGAACAGCGGAATAATGAGGAATTGATTTGCTCTTGTGTGGGAGGAGCGTTGCTGAAAGATGTATATCTGAACATCATCGGAAAGGTTGGGTTTACAGTGAACATTCTATCTGAAAACACATCAATCGGTAAAGTGCAATATCAAGGCATCCCTGTGGAAAGTTTGAGTATTGAAGCAATAAAATAACATGTCACTATTTCATTATGTGCGTCATTTAATTAACGATGATATGTTTTTATTGTAGCGGCTGGGAATACTGCGTGGTCTGAAACAACGTTGAAGACC